>Ga0073928_10001239_pt1 | contig 50453 bp, 45 predicted proteins | sample PaiPotPPA55metaG_FD_76969 | JGI IMG/M metagenome (GOLD analysis project Ga0073928, IMG submission 76969) | Iron sulfur acid spring bacterial and archeal communities from Banff, Canada, to study Microbial Dark Matter (Phase II) - Paint Pots PPA... ...
CGGTTGTCACGCCAGTGGCAGCGCCGGGTAGCCATGGCCGGTTTGGATAAGCGCTGAAAGCATCTAAGTGCGAAGCCAACTCCAAGATAAGGTCTCCCACCGGGTTAACCGGGTAAGGGCCCTGCTAGACAAGCAGGTTGATAGGCCGCGGGTGTAAGAGCAGCAATGCTTTGAGCTGAGCGGTACTAATAGCCCGAGGGCTTGTTCACCTATAACTCACTCTTCAGCTCACTGACGAGTGTCGGGGGCGCGCCGGCGCACCCTGGTAATACGTCAACGGATCCAGCGCTTGAAGGCAGTGGAGATTCTCGTAGACCTTTCGGTTGTCGATCACTGGGTGGTTTGATTTGGCGCGGGTATCCTTGCCAGAACTGAATCCCACTGATGACGACCGAAGCGTAGACCTGCATTGGGTTGCGCGCGCCCTCGAGCTCGCCCGCCAGGCGGACTACCGGACCAGCCCCAATCCTATGGTGGGCGCCGTGGTGATCGACGCGAATGGCCTTCTCGCGGGCGAAGGCTTCCATCGCAAAGCAGGAGAACCTCACGCTGAGGAGGAGGCGCTCGCGGCGGCCGGCGAGCGCGCGATGAACGGCACCCTCTACGTCAACCTCGAGCCGTGCGCGCACGGCCACCGCACTCCGCCGTGCGCCCAGGCGGTGATCGATGCGGGCGTGGCGCGGGTCGTCGCCTCGATGATCGATCCTGACGAGCGCGTGCGAGGAGCCGGTCTGCGGATGCTGGAGAGGGCCGGCATCAAAACGACAGTAGGTGTGCTCGAAGAGAGGGCTCAGCGCCTGAACGAGTTCTACGTAAAGCACCGCCTGACCGGCCGTCCGTTCGTGACCGCCAAGTTCGCGATGAGCCTGGACGGCAAGATCGCGACGCGTACCGGTGAGTCGAGATGGATCACCGGAGAGGAAGCCCGCAAGCACGGTCACCGCCTCCGACACGCGCATGACGCCATCGTCGTCGGCGTCAATACCGTGATCGCGGACGATCCCGAGCTGACGACCCGCCTGGACGGCGAGGACTCGCGCCAACCCCTTCGCGTGGTGCTCGACTCGCAGCTGCGGATCCGCCAGTCAGCCAGGATCGTCGGCGCCAACACGCTCATTGCGACGACCAAGCCAGGTCGCGTCGGTGCGGCTGAGGTGCTCCGTCTTCCGGCCGGCGCCGACGGGCGCGTCAGCCTACCGGCCCTGCTGGACGAGCTGGGCAGGCGCGGTACCCTCAGCCTGTTGGTCGAAGGTGGCGCCGACGTCCACGCGTCCTTTTTCGCAGACGCCCTGGTCGACAAGGTGTACGCGTACGTTGCGCCGCGCCTGATCGGAGGCCGCGAGGCGCCCGGCCCGCTGGCGGGCACAGGAATCGATCACCTGACCGAAGCCACCCACCTGCACGAGCTTGACTTTGTCCGTCTGGGCGACGATCTCATGGTCACGGGATACACAGATGTTCACCGGGATAGTTAGCGCGGTTTCCAGGGTCGTCCTGGCTGATGCAAACCGTCTTGGCGTCGACCACGCCGGGATCGCACGTCAACTGAAGATCGGCGCCAGTGTCGCGGTCAACGGATGCTGCCTGACCGTGGTGAAGAAGCGGGGACCGGTCTTTTTCGCAGACGTCGTCCCCGAGACGCTTCGCCGCACCAACCTGGGTGCGCTTCGTGTTGGATCGGAGGTGAACCTCGAGCTGCCTCTCAGCGCGTCCGCGCTCCTGGACGGCCATCTGGTACAGGGGCACGTCGATGCGACCGGCTCGGTGAAAACCGTGGAGCTTGCAGCGTCGGGGCGGGAGCTGTCGATCGAGCTCCCGGCGTCCATCTCAAGGTTCGTCGCGGTCAAGGGGTCAATCGCCGTGGATGGCATGAGCCTGACGGTGGCCGCGGTAGACAAGGCCGCGGGCACGTTCAGAGTCGCGCTGATCCCTCATACCATCGAGGCGACCATCGCCCACGGCTACAAACGAGGTTCGATCGTTAATCTCGAGGCCGATCTAGTGGCCCGATACGTGGCCCGAAACCTCCACCGGTAACATTCCTGGCACACAAATGAGCCTGGCCACCGTTCCCGAGGCGATTGTTGATTTCGAGGCGGGCAAGTTCGTGATCGTGGTCGACGACGAAGACCGAGAGAACGAGGGCGACCTCGTCGTTGCCGCACAGCTGGTGACGCCTGAACACATCAGCTTCATGACCCGTCACGGTTCCGGCCTGGTCTGCATGCCGGTAATCGCCCGTCGCCTCGATGAGCTGGGCATCGCGCCGATGGTCGAGCGCAACACGAGCCGGCTTGGCACTGCGTTTAGCGTGAGCATCGACGCCAAGGACATCACGACCACCGGGGCTTCGGCGTACGACCGCGCCGCCACGATACGCAAAGTCCTCGATCCCTCGGCCAGGGCTTCCGACTTCTCGATGCCCGGCCACACGTTTCCGCTGCGCGCGGCAGAAGGCGGCGTGCTGACCCGTGCCGGTCAGACCGAAGCCGCGGTCGACCTCGCCATCCTCGCGGGCCTTTACCCGGCCGGCGTGATCACCGAGCTCATGAAGCCAGACGGGACGATGGCGCGCATGCCAGAGCTCGAACGCTTCGCAGGCCAGCACGAAATCAAGCTCATCACAGTCGAGCAGCTCATCGCCTATCGCCGGCGGAACGAGAAGCTGATCGCGCGGCGAGTCGAGGCGACGATTCCCATCGGCGACAAAGAGCCGCTCCTGTGGAAGCTCTACGCCTACGAAGACCTTCTCCGCAAGGAGAATCACCTGGCGCTTGTCCTTGGTGAGATCGATTCGCAGACGCCGGTACTCCTGCGGGCACATTCCGAATGCCTTACCGGGGACATCTTTGGCAGCTTGCGGTGCGATTGCGGCGCGCAGCTGCACGCGGCGATGGAAATGATTGCCGCGGATGGAGTCGGCGTCATCCTTTACATCCGCCACCAGGAAGGTCGTGGGATTGGCTTGCTCGACAAGCTGCACGCGTACAACCTGCAGGACAAGGGTCTTGACACGGTCGAGGCTAACGAGGCGCTTGGCCACCCCGCGGACAAGCGGGATTATGGAATCGGGAGCCAGATTCTCTACGACCTGGGGGTTCGGAAGATCAAGCTGCTGACCAACAACCCGAAAAAGATCTATGGACTTGAAGGGTTTGGCCTCGAAGTTGTCGAGCGGGTCCCGATTCGAGTCACGTCAAACCCGCATAACGAGCGATATCTGAAAACGAAGAAAGATAAGCTCGGGCATCTTCTGTAATGGGCGAGAAGGGTGCCAAGCCCGACCTGAGTGGTGCCGACCTGCACATCGCCGTGGTCGTTGCGCGCTACAACGAGGACGTGTCGAAGCGACTTCTGCGCGGCGCTCTGGGAGCACTCGAGGAGCACGGCATCGAGGACTCCGACGTTTTCTGGGTGCCAGGTTCGCTGGAGCTACCCGTCACTGCCCTGGCGCTGGCTGAGAAGGGTGGCCACGACGCCATCGTCTGCCTTGGTTGCGTGATCCGGGGCGAGACCTATCACTTCGAGCTGGTCGCCGGCCAGGCGGCGGCTGGGGTCATGCAAGTGCAGCTCGACACTGGTGTTCCGATCACGTTTGGAGTGCTGACCACCGATGACAAGGAGCAGGCGCTGGCCCGCTCAGGTCCCAAGAACAACAAGGGCGCTGAAGCGGCCGAAGCAGCGATCGAGATGGCCAACCTGCTGCGGGGCATCCAGGGCTAGCCCACTTCTTAACAACCTGGGTTGTCGAAACGCCGTCGCAGCCCTACCTTGATGCGCGGTTCGGAGCGCCGGTTGGGGGAGGGACCGGCTCGGGAGAGGGAGGGGCCCGCAGGGCGCACCATTTTTGGGCTAGCCGGCGGTCGCGACCGCCACGATCGCCCGCCCGGCCGGCGCCACCACGAACCCCTCCGTCGCCGCCGGTGTGCTGAAATGCTCCGCGCCGGGCAGGTTCATCGAAAAAAGAACCCCGCCGTTTGACGGGTCGAGCGCGTACAGCATCGCCGACGCCGGCTCGATCGCCCAAACAGCTCCCGCCGCCACGATCGGGGAGCCGAGCTTCGGATGCCGCGCGACCCACGCAATCCCCAAACCGCCGCCCGCCGACACAGAAACCGCGTAAAGCCCATCGGTGCAGGGGACGAACACCGTGGAACCAACCGAAGCACTGCCCCCAAACGCCCCCGCGCACAACCCCAAGCGAGCGACCTGACCACCAACCCCGCCCAGCTGGCCCGCCCGCAGCAAGTAGGCGACGCCATCCTTGCCGACCGCGAGCGCAAAACCACCCACCAGCGTCACCCCTAGCGCCCCGAGGTCCACGTCACCCTCGTTCAACGCGATCCAGTTGACCGGCGCGAAATACGACTCGACCCTCTGAACATCCGGCGACAGTTCCACCACGGCGTTGCTGGAGTCGAAAGTAGAGGTCGAGGCGCCGTTCCCGGTAACCGCGTAGACATTCCCCGACGCATCCAGGGTCACGCCCGCCGCGCTCCAGATGCCCGCACCTCGGGCGCTTGGCACCCGGTAGGTGAGCGCCGCGCCACCCGCCCGAGGCACGGCAACGACGTAGCCGTGGTACGGCCCGCAATCGCCATACAGTCCCCCCAGCGGCACGTAGACAAAACCGCCGCCGACCGCCAGGGCGCCTCGCTGCTGCTGAGCGGCAGGACTAGAGCCTGTCGGGTCGATGTCCTGCTGCGATGCAACCACGCCGTTGACGAGCGAAAGCGCGAACAGCATGTGATGTCGCCCGGCAAGAAACGCCACGACGTAAACGAGGCCGCTCGCGGTGTCGGCGGCAGGCGTGCCCGTGATGCCGCTCACGGGCCCGATGTCGCCGCACGGCAGAGACGAAGCATCGACGGGCTGCCCGAGGTGAATCTTCCAGATGACTCCGCCCGTGAAAAGGTCGAGCGAGTAGACGGTGTTGTTCTCAGTGGCGACGATGACGTGACCAGCGACGATCAAGGGCGACGCGTAAACGTCGCCGTCGACGCTCGCCGTCCAGGCGGTCTGCGGCGCCGCCAAAGCTGGAACGGCTGGTCCCAGCCCCGACCGCCCGGCGTCCCGGTGATATTCCGTCCATTCGGTGGACAGCGCTGGCGACGGGGTCGGGGTGGCCGCGCCACCGGGAGAGGAGGACGCGACGGGTGAGGCCGGGGGTGCGCTGCAGGCGGTGCAGATGAGCACGATCGCCACCAGTGGGGCGATCCGCGAAATCACAAACCCCAGCTGAACTTGCGGGCCGGCTCGAGCCGCGCGCGGCCGGGCGAGACGACGCGAGCCAATCCCTGGATCGACACGCCGCGCTTCGGCCCCATCGCGTCCACCACCATGGCGGACCGAGGTTCGGCCGTGAGATTGCGAAGTTTCACGCCGTCGACGTCGAATTCCAAGGCACCCGAATCGTCGACCGCATACATCACCGGCACGACATGGGGCCACCCAGATGGACCCACGGTGGCGAAGCGCCCGATGCGCTGCGAGCGCAGGAACTCGAGTTCGGAGTCACTGAACAACGCCATCAGCAAACACATCCTAGACTCAACCATTCATGGCAAAGACAGTTGACTTCACCCTGGAAACGATCGGCGGCTATACAATTCGCCGCCGCGAGCAGCTTGACCGGCTCGAAGGCGACTACCTCGAGCTGGAGCATGACCGCACCGGCGCCCGGCACATCCACATCGCGTCCAAGGACGACAACAACGCCTTCGCCGTCTTCTTTCCCACCGTGCCGAAAGACGACACCGGCGTGGCGCACATCCTCGAACACGTCGTGCTCGCGGGCTCGCAGCGCTACCCCGTTCGCGATCCGTTCTTCAGCATGACAAGGCGCTCTCTTGCCACCTTTATGAACGCCATGACAAGCGCCGACTGGACCATGTATCCGTTCAGCACGCGCAACGCCAAGGACTACATGAACCTGCTCGACGTCTACCTCGACGCCACCTTTTTCCCGAGGTTGTCAGAGGACTCCTTCAAGCAGGAGGGAATCCGCTTCGAGTTCGAGGACCCGGCCGACTCTAAGAGCGGCCTGAGATACAAGGGCGTCGTTTTCAACGAGATGAAAGGCGCGCTGGCGACACCGCAGGCTGCGGTGCAGAGAGCTGTGGGCAAGACCCTGTTTGCCGGCATCACGTACTCGCAGAACTCAGGGGGAGACCCCGAAGACATCCCGAACCTCACCTGGGAGCAGCTAAAACAGTTCCACGCCACTCACTACCACCCGAGCAACGCGTACTTCTACACCTACGGCAACCTGCCCCTCGAGCAAACCCTCGAGGTGATCGAACGCAACGTGCTCTCGCGGTTCCAGCGCATAGAGGTCGACACCAGGATCCCCGACGTCAAGCGCTTCACCCGCCCGACCAAGGCGTCAGAGCCCTATCCCATCACGCCAGGCGAGGACATCAAGCGCAAGTCCCAGGCGCTGGTCGCCTGGGTCACGGTGCCCACAGGCGACTCTTTTCAGCAGCTCGCGATGAAGGTGCTGGCCGACGTCCTCATGAGCAACGCCGGGTCGCCGCTTCGCAAGGCCTTGATCGACTCAGGCCTTGGCACAGCGATGGCGGACGGAAGCGGCTTCCAGGACGACTACCGCGAGAGCGTTTTCGGCGCGGGCCTGAAAGACGTCACATCTGAAGACGCCGAGAAGGTGGAGAGAGTCGTCCTCGATACCCTCGAACGACTTGCCGATCAGGGCGTCGACCAGGCTCACGTCGACGCGACGATTCACCGTCTCGAGTTCGAAAAACGCGAACGCTCAAACGCAGGGTTCCCCTACGCCCTCAAGCTCCTCTTCACCTGTCTCGCGCCCTATTACTACGGCGGTGATCCGTACGACGCCCTGAACTTCGACGCCGACCTCGCGCACCTGCAGAAGGCTCGCCAGGAGTCTCGCTTCTTCGAAAACCTCATCCGCACAGAGCTGCTCGACAACATGCATCGGGCGCTGCTGACCATCGAGCCGGACCCGGACCTCGAGGAGCGCAAGAGGAGAAAGGAGCTCGACCGGCTGGCCGCGATCGAGGCCGCGCTGAGCGCAGATGAGAAGCAGCGCATCGTCGACGACGCCCTGAGGCTCAAAGCCGACCAGGAGGCCAAGCAGGACCTGTCGACGCTCCCGACCCTGGAGCTCAGCGACATCCCGATGAAATTCGAAGACGTGCTCAGCAAAAACGCCACGGTCAAAGAGGCCGCGATCGAATTTTTTCCTCAGCCGACCAACGGCATCACGTACCTCGACATCCGCTCCGACTTCGCGGCCCTGAGCCTCGAGGAGAAGGAGCTGCTTCCGCTCTTCGGTCGCGTGCTCACCCAGAGCGGCGCGGCCGGCCAGGACTACGTGCAAATCGCCGAACGCATCGCCGCAGTCACGGGTGGCGTGGGCGCCGCGGCCCAGGTCCAATCACTCGCAGCACAAGAGGACTACCTGCAGTCGTTCGTCCTCTCGGGCCGGGCGCTGGACCGCAACGCGAAACCGTTTGTCGACCTGCTCACCGACCTCGCCGTGCGCCTCGAGCTCGAGCCGAAGCGCCTCAAGGAGGTCATCGCCGAGATGGCGACGAGACTGGAAAGCTCCATCGCCGGCCTCGGCTTTCAGTTCGCCATCCTTCGCGCCCACTCGAAGCTCACCTCCGAAGGCGCCATCAACGACCGCCTGCAGGGCATCGGGATGCTGCACGTCGTGCGCCGCCTCGCCAAGCTCGACGAAAAGGACCTGGATGACGTCATCAAGAAGCTCGACGCGATCAGGACTCGCCTGTTTCGCGCCGGGGCGATCCGCTTCGTCGTGACCTGCGAAGACGAGATGATCGAGACCCTCCGGCCACTCCTGGCCGGCTTCGTCGCGGCGCTTCCGGCCGGCGCGCCGAAAGGGACGGACGAAAAACCGAAGCCTCTCGAGAACTCGCCGGAGGCCAGGACGGCGCCCGTTCCGGTCGCTTTCAACGTGCGCATCTTCAAAACGGTCCGCTACACGAATCCCGATTCGCCGGCATTGCTGGTGCTGTCCAACTACCTGCGCGACACGTTCCTTCACCGTGAGCTCCGCGAGAAGGGCGGCGCCTACGGCGGATACGCGCAGGCCGGCATCGGCAGCGGAACTTTCTACTTCGGTTCGTATCGCGACCCCAACATCGTCCGGACTTACGAGATCTACGACCAGGCGGTGAAGTGGGTGACCGGCGAAGAGATCGATCGCGAAGCATTGAAGGAGGCGATCCTGGGTGCCTGCGGCGACGTCGATCCACTCGAGTCCCCAGACATCAGGGGACGGCGCGAGGCCACGAACCGGCTCACGGGCTTCACCCGCGAGGAAAGGGAGCGCTTCAAGCAGCGCCTGCTGGCGGTGACAGCGGACGACTTGCGGCGCGTCGCGAGCACGTATCTGACGCCGGCACACCCCGTTCAAGCGACCGTGGCGGGCCCGGACATGGTCGAGGCAGCCCGCAAGGAGCGCCCCGGCCTCTTCGAGGTCGTCGCACCCATTTAACCCGAAGCCCCTAAAATCCGGCGCGTGAGGTACTGGCGCCGAGAGTATTTCTGGCCCGCGGTCCTGGTCGTGCTGGGCCTGTACTTCTTGCTCAACAACCTGGGTTTGCTGGGGTGGCTTAGGCCTGAGATCGTCTGGCCCGTGGTGCTGATCGCGCTCGGCGCCTGGCTGATCGTCAGGCGCTCACGGACGTGAGCCGGTGATCACCGTGCGCCGGTATCGCAGCTATTTCTGGCCTGCGGTCCTGATCCTGATCGGCGTCTTTGCGCTCCTGGTCAACTCGGGCGTCATCTCGACCGATCGCTTGAGCCTTTTGTTCGACCTCTGGCCAGTGATCCTGATCGTGATCGGGCTCGAGCTCCTCGTGCGCCGCGCGGCCCCGGGCCGGCCCGGCGACGTGGCGGCCGTGCTGATCGTGCTGCTCGCCGCGGGCGGCGCCATCGCATACGTGGCGCTTGCCCCCAATCCGAGCACCTCCGGCAAGCTCGACTCGCACGCCGCGCTGGGACACCTCGACAATGCGGCTCTCGAGATCGACGCCGGGGCAGCGACAATCACGGTCACCGGCACGAGCTCGCTCGGTGGCGACCTCTACCACGCCACCATCGACTACTCGGGCCCCAAGCCCTCCGTCAGCCTTGACCGCTCGAACGGAAACCTGACGATCACCCAGGGCAACACCGGGTTCGGCGTGTTTCAGACCCGTCATTTCACCCTGGACCTGCAGATCAACTCCACCATCCCGTGGAGGATCTCCGCCAATGGCGGGGCGTCCACGGAGACGTTCAAGCTGGCTTCCCTCCCGCTCAAGTCGCTAGACCTCAACACCGGCGCGAGTCGCGAGGACATCACGCTCGGCCCTCCGTCCGGGGTGGTGCCCATCACGATCAACGGCGGGGCGCTGACAGTGAACCTGCACCGCCCGCCGGGCACCGGGGCGTCCGTCAACGTTTCAGGCGGGGCGGTGAGTCTCACTTTCGACGGCCATCAAAGCCACGGGATCGGCGAGGTCCAGGAGGGGTCTGGGTCGAGCGCGGACACCTACCGCGTGGAGGTCAGCGGCGGAGCCTGCACCGTGACGATGGACTCGACCGCGCCCACCGACTAGCCGCCGTCCAGCCTCCGGTCCAGCGCCGCCATCCTGGCTGGGTAGGCCGCCGCCGTCTCTTCACTGAGGGCTGCCCGGAGCCCTCGGGCCGCGGCGTCCAGCATCGCGAAGAGCTCCCCGTCGATGATCCCGGTCGCACGCAGCACCGGCGCCAGCGCCGCCGCGCGCTCAGCGCCCCCCAGCAGCTCCACCTGACCGGTCCCGAGCGCGGCCAGCGCCTCCACTTCGCGGTCGAGCCGCCGGGCGAGCGCGAGGCTTTCTTCGTCCCGCCGCTCTTTCAGCCTCGACGCTCCCGCGCGCGCAGCGGCTGAGGCCAGCCGCCCCTCGAGCAGCCGGCCGCCGCCGGCCTCCGAAGCAGCAAGCGCCGGGCACAATCCGACCACCTGCTGTTCGCCCACCACAACCCCGCGGCGAACGAGCTCGGCGATTACCGCCGCGGGGGGCGTCTCGTCCACGCGAAACAGGTTCATCGACAGCTGCACCCGCGCACCCGAGAGCTCGAAGACGAGCGCCTGCACACCACGCATCCCGGAGTGCGACTCGCGCAGCGAGCGAGCGAGGTGTCGGGCAGCCGCCACGGACATGCCCGGCAGCAGGACGTTGAACGCGACCAGCGTCAATCGCGCGCCTACTGACACCGCGCCGGCGGTGGGGTGGAGGTCCGGGCCGCCGAGGTCAAGGCTGGCGCGGCCGGCCCTGATGTCGGCCAGCGACCGGTGCTCTCCATACCAGTAGACCGGCACGCGCAGCTCGCTCCAGATCCGTTCGCCCACCTCGCGAGCGACGTCGCGAGCTGAGGCAAGCGTGCTCGAGCCAAGCGGCACGATCGGAACCACGTCCGCTGCGCCTACGCGCGGATGGACGCCTGAGTGCGCGCGCACGTCGATCTGCTGAACCGCCGCGCCCACCGCGCCGAGGAGCCCATCGACCAGCCGGCGCCGTTCTCCGGCCAAAGAGATGACGGCGCGGTGATGGTCGGGATCCGCGTCGACGTCGAGCACGTGCGCGCCTCCGGCCTGGGCGATCGCCGCGATGACGTCATTGCGCCGGCCCTCGGAGAAATTGGGCACCGACTCGAACAGGCCTTCCCCTTCCACCAGGTTGTTAGGGTAAGTGGCCGTGCCTGGACCGGTCGCGCTCGTCTACGGCGACGAGCTCATGAAGCACCACCTGTCGGATCAACATCCGCTGCAGCCGATTCGAGTGAGGCTGGCGATGGACCTCATCCGCTCGACCGGTCTCATCGAGCACGCCCACCTGCTCCCTCCGCGGCGCGCCACTATCGAAGAGCTGGAGCTCGTGCACTCGCGAAGCTACATCGAGCTCGTGCGCCGTTTGAGCAACCCCAAACAGCGCGACCATGTCTCCCCCGAAGCGGTCGACGAGGCCGGGTTCGCCTCCGCCGACAACCCGATCTCGGATGAGCTTCACGAGGGGGCCGCACTCGTCGCGGGAGCGACCCTCGTGGCCGCTCAGGCGATCGAAAGCGGCGCCGCCCTGCATGCCTTCAGCCCGGCGGGCGGGCTGCACCACGCGCATCGCGAGCGGGCGTCAGGTTTCTGCACCTACGACGACCCCGCCATCGCGTGCAAGTGGCTCAAAGACCAGGGCCATCGCGTCGCTTACGTAGACGTGGACGTCCACCACGGCGACGGAGTCGAGCACATCTTCCAGGCCGATCCTGATGTCCTTACCATCAGCCTCCACGAAAGCGGCCGCTACCTCTTTCCGGGCACGGGTTTCCCGGAAGACTGCGGAGTTGGTCCGGGGCGCGGTTCCGCCGCCAATCTTCCGTTTCTCCCGTATACCTGGGACGAGCCATGGCTCGATGGGTTTGAGAAGGTGGTGCCTGCGCTGGTGCGCCGCTTCAAGCCCACCGTGCTGGTCACCCAGGACGGTTGCGACACGCACTACCTCGACCCGCTGGCGCACCTCGCGGCCACAACGCGCATCTGGCCGCGAGTGGGACGCATGTTCCATGAACTGGCCCACGAGCTGTGCGATGGGCGCTGGCTCGCCCTCGGAGGCGGTGGTTACGCCGTCTACGAGGTCGTCCCGCGCGCCTGGACACTGCTCTTCGCCGAGATGGTCGAGCGCCCGGACCTGGCGGCCGAGGTCGACGACCCGTCTGAGGTCGAGCCAGGCGTCGAGGTCCAGGAGAGGGTGTGGGGGGCTCTGAAGAAAGACCTGGCGCACCTGGGAGAGGTGCACGGAATGAACTTCAGCTAGCCCGCGTAGGTCCTCAAACACCGCGTGCAGACGCGGGCGCGCACGCTCTTGCCGGCCACGGTCACGCGACCCATCTGCAGGTTGGGCATGAACCTCCGGTTGACCCGGTTCTTGGCGTGACTGACGTGGTGTCCGTATTGCGGCTCTTTGCCGCAGATCGCGCAACGCTTGGCCATGAGGCACCTTCCGATTGGGAGTCCAGACAGCGAAGACAAAAAGACCCGCGCGACCGTCGCGGGTGATCCGAATTGTACCATGGGCTTTCCATGGCCTCCAGGATCACCACCGCGCTCACCCAGTCCCGCCAGTGGGGCCGGATCGAGGTCTTTCCCAGCGCCGTCGGCGCCATCGCCGCCCATGCGGCCATGGGCTGCTACGGCATCACGGGCATGGCGGCCCGGGGGCTGCGGGACGGCGTGGCGGAGCTGCTGCGGCGAGAGAACGCCGACAAGGGCGTCGAGGTGGTCGAGGTGGAGGGCGGGCTCAGCATCGAGCTCTACGTGATCGTCCAGTACGGCATCCGCATCTCTGAGGTCGCTCACAACCTCCAGGAGACGGTCAAGTTCGAGGTGGAACGCTCGGTCAACGTCCCGATCGCGCAGATCAACGTGAACGTCCAGGGCGTTCGCGAAGAGCGGCGCTGAAAGGTGTCTGAGAACAGGGCCCCTGGGGTGGACGGGCCCCTCTTCAAACGGGCCCTGCTCGGCAGCTTGAGCTGGCTTTCCGCCAACCACGAGGAAGTCAACCGCCTCAATGTGTTCCCGGTCCCCGACGGCGACACGGGCACCAACATGCTGCTCACGCTGCAGTCTGCCGTCGAGGACATCAAGGAGTCGAACGCCGCCGAGGTGAGCAAGATCGCCAAGCTCGCCTCTCACGGCAGCCTGATGGGCGCGCGCGGCAACTCCGGCGTGATCCTGTCGCAGATCTTCCGGGGATTCGCGCGAGCCGTCGAGGGCAAGAGCTCGCTCTCTCCCGCCGAGCTCGCGACAGCTTTCGAAGAGGCCGCCAACGCCGCCTACCGCGCGGTGAACAAGCCGACCGAGGGAACCATCCTCACCGTGGCGCGTGAGGCCGGCCGGTCGGCCGCATCGGCCGCGAGCAGCCCCGACGCGACCGTGCCCGGGGTCATCGCGGCGGCGGCCGCCGGCGCGAGGGCGGCGGTTTTGAAGACGCCGAGCCAGCTCCAGATCCTTCGCGACGCCGGGGTCGTCGACGCGGGCGGGTTCGGCCTCCAGATCATCCTCGAGGGCATGCTCAAGACCGTCGAGGACTCCGAATCGTCGCTGGCCGCGCTGGCCGCCCGGCCCTCAGCGCCTCCCCCTGCGTCGCAGGTCGCGGTCGCTCTGCCGGAAGGTGGTTGGGGCTACTGCACCGAGTTCCTGATCGAAGGCTCCAACCTCGACCTCGACCGCATCAAGCACCAGATCGAGGCGCTCGGCAACTCCGTGCTCGTCGTTGGGGAACCTGAGCTCGTCAAGGTCCACGTCCACACCGACGACCCGACCCGTGTCATCACCCTCGCGGGCGGCTACGGCAAGCTGCTCAAGCTCAACGTGGGCGACATGTCGACCCAGCACAGGCGCATCCTCGAGGGCGAGGGCCAGGCCTCTGGCGCGCCGCGACCTAACGGCGTTGGCGTCGTCGCCGTGGTGGCGGGCAAAGGCCTGGTCGAAATCTTCCGGGGACTGGGGGTCGACGCCATCGTCGAAGGCGGGCAGACGATGAACCCCAGCACGCAGGACATGCTGACCGCGATCGAGTCGGTCCCATACGACGAGGTCGTTCTCCTGCCCAACAACAAGAACGTGATCCTCGCCGCCAAGCAGGTGGTCGGGTTGACCAAGAAGAACGTTCACGTCATCGAGACGCACAGCGTCCCGCAGGGCGTTGCCGCCGTCGTCGCCTTCCGAGCAGACCGTTCCGGTTCCGAAAACATCGCCGCGATGAAGGCCGAGGCGGAGCGCGTTCAGACCATTGAGGTCACTCACGCGGTGCGCGACACGCGCTCCAACGGCCTCAAGGTGAAAAAGGGCGACGTCATCGGCCTGATCAACGACAAGCTCGAGTTCGCCGGCACCGATTACGGAGAGGTTGTGAACAAAGCGCTGAGCAAGTTGGGGGCGGATTCCTACGAGCTGGTCACCGTCTACCGCGGCGAGGGCGCGAGCGACGACGAGCTCCAGAAGCTCGAATCCGACATTCGCTCCATTCACCCTGGTCTGGACATCGAGGTCCAGCAGGGTGGGCAGCAGCACTACCCGTTCATTCTCAGCGTCGAATAGCCGGTTGCTGAAGCGCTCTTTCGCGGTCGTCACGGACTCGACCTCCGACCTGCCCGAGGAGTGGCGCGACCGGTATGACATCGAGGTCGTCCCCCTCAAAGTCATGTTCGGCGAAGAGACGTTCCGCGACGGCGTGGACATGAACAACGAGCAGTTCTTCGCGCGGCTCGCCACATCCACCAAGCTGCCCACGACATCGGCGCCCTCGCCCGGCGACTTCGCCGAGCTCTTCACACGTCTGGCGAAGGACCACGACGGGTGCATCTCGATCCACATCGCGCGATCACTCTCCGCCACAGCCGAAGCGGCGCGTGTGGGTGCGCAGTCGGTCGAGGGCTTTCGGGTTGACGTCGTCGACAGCGAGACGGTTTCGATGCCCATGGCCTTTCTGTGCCGCGTGGCGGCGGAATGCGCGACGCTGGACGAGGCTGCGGCCGCGGTCGCGAAACGGATTTCAAACAGTCGCGTGCTCGCGCTGCTCGACACGCTGCGTTACGTCGAGATGGGCGGAAGGGTGAGCCGCGCCCAGGCGATGATCGGCACCATGCTGGACCTCAAGCCCCTGCTGCTCATGGTCGACGGCGAGATCAAGTCGCTCGACCGCGTGCGCACAAGGTCCCGCGCGATCCCGCGCATGCTCGAGTTCTTCGAGAAGGACACTCCCATCGAGCATGTGGGCGTCGTGCATGCGCAGGCGCCCGACGAGGCCGAGCAGATCGCGGCAGGCCTGCGCTCCAAGCACCCAGGCCTCGAGGTGCCAGTCGGACAGATCGGCTGCGTGCTGGGCACGCACGTGGGCCCGAAAGCGCTGGGCCTCGTCTACATCAAGAAGTAGTCGTCGCCCGCCCTCCGGCGGTGAACACGATGCTCCTGCCGGGTCTCGGCCACACACGCAACAGGGGCGGCGTCAGGGCGATCATTCGTGGCACGACGGCGACGGCGAGCCGGTACGCGCGCTGCTGAAGCGGTCCCCATGCCAGGCCGTACTGCTCGCGCAGCGCAGGAGTCAGCAGGCCCGACGTGACCACGTTCAGGGGGATCATCGCCGGGCCGGGCAGCAGCCAGACCCGCGGCTTCATGATCTGATGTGCGAGCTCGCGAGCTCGCGCATCCACGACGACGGGCCCGCCCGCAACCATCTGCTCCATGTACTCGTCGAAGTCGCGGACTGTGTCCGGGAAGCGGTGGTGCGGAATCCCCAACAGCTCTCCCAGCAATTTGAACTCCTGGTGGAACTCCTCGCGTTCGGCCGGCGACAGGCGTCTCACGAACACCTCGTACGTCACGACCGCCGTGTCCGCCAGGGTCGCGTACACCCACAGGAGCAGGTCGGGATCCAGAGCGCGGTAGTCGGGGCCCTGCACCTTCGCGTGAGCCTGGTTGACGCCCCGGGCGGCGGCGAGCGCCGTGTCGCGGTCGCCAAACACGATCGCCATCGTCATCCGGATCGTGCGCCGCAGCCGGCGAATCGGATGACTGCGAAAATCCGAGTGCTCGTCAACGCCCGCCGCCACCTTGGGATGCGCCAACTGCATCAGCAGCGCACGCCCGCCGCCCAACAGCAGGACGTTCTCGCGGTTGATCCGCCGCGTGATCGAGTCCTCTTCGAAAAGACCTGGCCTCAAGCCGCGGCTTTGGCCATCTCGGAGTCGATCTGGTCGAACATCGGCTTGTAGTAAGCGCCGATCTCGGCCATGATCTTGTCGACGTTGTAGGTCCCCAGCTTGTTGGCGTCGGCCTGCACCGCGTTCTCCGCGTTGGTGATGGCCGTGTCATCGTTCGCCGCGGCGGCGTCCAGAAGCTTGCCAAAGTCGGTGACCAGCGTGCCGAGATCAACCATCACCGAGTGAAGGTCCGCCGGCAGGCCAGGAGCGCTGGACAGCTTGAGACCTGTGTCGACATGGCCCTTCATCGTGGTCAGCGTGGTCTTGGCTGCGGAAAGGTCAGCGCTCGCCACCTGGGTGCTGAACATCTCCAGGTCGATTTGCGCGTCGAAATACGCCTGAAAGAACTGTCCGTCCTGGACGTAGCCGTCTGTCGTAGTTTTGGCGATCGTCAATGCCTTCTGGGCGTGGTCGATCCTCGCCGCCTCTTTGTCCAGGCTCGTGCGCGAGACCAGGGTGAGCCACGACTGCTCGGTGAGGCTCGCTTTCGTTGAAACCAGCGAGACCTGGTCCTGGTCGTCGGTGACGCCCGCCGCCTTCTCGTTGGAAACGAATTGATCGAACAGCTGGCGCGCTTGCAGCGGGTCAAAAGTCGTTCCGCTGCTAAGGGTGTTGAACCTGGTGTTGAGGTCGGTGAAAGTGTTGTTGAGGTTGTTCTGATGCGAGATGACTAGATTGAGCGTCTTGTCGGCGTTGCCGACCCGCGTCTGCGCGTATGCGAGGCCGGTGACGGCATAACCGATGATTCCGACTACGACGATGACGATGAGGACGACCGCGACGATCGTGATACGCAGGCGCCTCGACAGCCCTGAACCGCGTTGTGGCTCCGGCGCGGCAGGATTAGGGTCAATCACCCTTTGAGCATAATTGTCCTGCCGCACACCCTGGATGCCGCTGTCTCAGCGCTGCCCAAGATCAAGGACGCCGACGTCAAGCGCCTCGCCAAGCTCGGCATCGAGACCATCCGCGACCTGCTCCTGACCCTCCCCTTCGATTGGGAGACGTACGGCGCCCCGGTCGCAGTCGAGTCTCTTTCAGTCGGGATCCAGGCCACCGTGGTCGGAACCATCACGTCGATCGCTCCCAAGGTCACGAAATTCAAGAAGATCCGGCTGACCGAGGCGATGATCCGCGACGACAGCGGTGACGGACTGCGCGTTGCCTGGTTCAACCAACCCTTTGTCGCCAAGCAGCTGCACAAAGGCGACCGCGTCGCCGTGGCGGGTTTGGTCAAGCTCGGCTATGGCGGGTTCGAGATGCAGAACCCGCATCACGAGAAGCTCGAGGATGGGGTGGAAGACCCGTCGCCGAACCGGGTTGGCGGGCTCATGCCGAAGTACCACCTCGTCGACGGCCTCAGCTCGAAAAAGATGGCCGGGTGGATCGACTCCGCCCTGCCCCTCGCGGTGAAGCTCGAAGACCTGCTCCCCGAGAGAGTGCGCGAACGCCACCATTTGCTTCCGATCGCGGATGCGGTGCGGCTCGGGCACCGTCCCGACACGCTGGACCAATGGCGTAACGCGCGCCGCCGCATGGCGTTCGCCGAGCTGTTCGAGTTGCAGGCGGCCTTCGCGCTCATGCGCGCGAGTATCGCCGCGGAACCCGCGACGCCGATTCCCTACAAGCAGCAGGTGATCGATGCCTTCAAAGGCGGCCTCGGCTTTGAGCTGACCCGCGCCCAGCGACGCTCAACCTGGGAGGCCTTCCAGGATATGGAGAAGACGGCGCCGATGAACCGCCTCTTGAATGGGGACGTCGGTTCAGGAAAAACCGCGGTCGCTGCCGCCTGTGTCGCGATGGCGCACGCCGCGGGCCTTCAGTCGGTGGTGATGGCGCCGACCGAGATCCTCGCGCGGCAGCACCTCCGCAGCTTCCGCGCCTACCTCGAAGACAGCTTCTCCGGCTTGACCGTCGAGCTGCTGGTGAGCAGCCAGAGCGCGGCCGAACGCCGGCGCGTTCGAGCCGCGGCCGCCTCGGGCCACTGCGCGCTGGTCGTCGGCACGCACGCCTTGATCGAGGAGGACGTCGAGTTCACCGACCTCGGCTTCGCGGTCGTCGACGAGCAGCACCGGTTCGGCACCCGCCAGCGCGAGCTGCTGCGCGCGAAGGGCCGCGGCCGGCCGCATTTCCTCGCCATGACGGCGACGCCCATCCCACGCACGCTTGCCCTTGCGCTGTACGGCGAGATGTCCGTGTCGGTGATCGATGAGCAGCCTCCCGGCCGCACCCCGGTCGAGACCGAGGTGGTCGAGCCCGATCACCGCCCGCGCGCCTACGACCTGGTGCGCGAGCAGGTGCTGGCGGGGCGGCAGGCCTTTGTCATCTGCCCGCTGATCGAGGACTCGGAGGCGGTCGTCGCGCGATCCGCGACCGCCGAGTTCGAGCGGCTGCAGAAGGACGTGTTTCCGGACCTGCGCATGGGCCTGGTGCACGGGCGCCTCAAGGAGAAGGACGAGGTGATGCGCGCGTTCGTTGCGGGCGAGGTGCAGGTGCTCGTCGCCACCGCGGTCGTGGAGGTCGGCGTCGACGTGCCGAACGCGACGGTGATGATGATCGAGGGTGCGGACCGCTTCGGCCTGGCTCAGCTCCACCAGTTCCGCGGCCGCGTCGGCCGGGGCGCGGGACAGAGCCACTGCCTGCTGCTCACCGACGATCCATCCGAGCCGGCGTTGAATCGCTTGAACCTTTTGACGCGGATCCGCGACGGCTTCAAGCTCGCCGAAGAGGACATGCGAATCCGCGGGATGGGCGAGCTGATGGGAGCTCGACAGCACGGCATGACGGATGTCGCAATGCAGGCGCTCCAGCAGCCGGAGCTCCTGAGCGAGGTAAGGCAGGAGGCGGAGAGCCTGCTCGAATCGGACCCGGGCTTCGAACAGAACCCGCTGCTCAAGAAAGCGGTGATCCGCCGCCTGGAGCTGACCTCGATCAGCTAGGCAAATAGCAAGCGGTCAACATCCCAAAATAGGTCGGCGCCTCGTATGAGATGAGCCGGCCGGTCCAGCCCTCGGTGGCGCCGTGCAGCATCAGCATCTGCCACCAGCTGTCGGCCTTCGCCTCTTCCACCAGCTCCGGCGGGATCTCGCTGAGGCGGTCGAGCCTGCCGGTCCGCACCAGCTCGCAGATCAGCGTGTCGTACTTCTTCGCGCTGGCGTGGTAGCCATACGGACCGCCTTCGACATGCGCGTGCCCGTGGTCGGCGCTGGCGATGAATGCCACGCGCTGCCCGGATTCCGCCGCCGCCTTTGCAATCGCCGCACCCGCGGCGATGTGCGCTGAAGCGGGGAGGTCGCGGGCAGGAGTCACCACCACAAGAGGGACGGGCGGATCGTCGCGCCCGCCCATGAACCAGAGCGGAATGAGCACGCCCCAATCCATTGGGGCCACCGCGGTCTCGGGGTCGTTGGAGCCGAAACTGACACCGACCGAAGGCACCTCGGCGGCGGCCATTGCCTCGAGCACCAGCCAGGCGAGGTCGTTCCCCGACGGCACATCCAGCGCCACCGAAGGCGGCGCGCCGGCGAGGCGGCCCGCGATACGTCCGGCAACCAAAACGCCAAGCGCGTTGGCGATGTGAACGTTGTGAGGAGTCGCGACAATCACGGCCTCAGGCCGCGCCGCCGCAAAGAGCCGCCCAAGCTCCTCCATCCCATCCCGAGTCGCAGCAGCAAGCATTCGCTCATCGGGCGAGCAAGCCTCAGCAATCGCAAGCCCGCCATGCGGGGCGATGGCGGCAAAAACAAGACTCATCGGATAAGAAGAGTCACTTCCCCGCTGGCGGGGAAGGTGGCGCGCAGCGCCGGATGGGGAGATGGAGTAAGCACAAACGATACTTAGCACTAATGGACCAAATCTCGCCGCTTCGGTTGACGGAGTACAGCCACGGGGCCGGTTGAGCCTGCAAGCTCAGCCCGGTGGAGCTAGGGCAGGTACTGGGGGCGCTGCCCCCGATCGTCGACCCCAACGTGCTGGTCGCGACGGCCGGCCGCGACGACGCGGCGGTGTATCGAATCGCGCCCGACCGCGCCCTCGTCGCGACCGTCGATTTCTTCACGCCCATCGTCGACGACCCTTCGGAGTTCGGCGCCATCGCCGCCGCGAACGCGCTCAGCGACGTCTATGCGATGGGCGCGCGCCCACTCTTCGCCCTGGGCATCACCGCCTTTCCTCGCGCCAAGCTCAGCACCGGCCTGCTCGAGAAGATCGTGTCAGGCGGAGCCTCGAAGATGACTGAGGCCGGAATCGCTGTGATCGGCGGCCATTCGGTCGACGACGCGGAGCCGAAGTTCGGCTACACCGTGATCGGCGAGGCGCACCCCGATCGCATCGTCGGCCACGACGGCGCGCGCCCAGGCGATCTCCTCTACCTCACGAAGCCTCTCGGCTCAGGCCTGGTTGCGACCGCGATCAAACGCGGCCTGTGCCCGCCCGCCCTCGAGCGCGAGGCGGTGGCCGTGATGATGAAGCTGAACCGCGCCTCGTCCGAGGCGATGGTCGCCGCCGGCGCCAGCGCCTGCACCGACGTGACCGGCTACGGCCTCATTGGCCACCTCTCGAACATCAAAGGTGGAGCTGACGTCGAGCTGACCGCGGTTCCCTTCATGCCCGGCGTGCGAGAGCTTGCGGAGCGCGACCTCTTCCCGGACGGCAGCCGGCGCAACCATGCCGCCTACCGGGACCAGGTCGATTGGGGCGGAATCGCGGAGATCGACCAGATGATGCTGTGCGACGCTCAGACGAGCGGCGGCCTGCTGGTCGCCATCCCGCCACCCAGGGCCGCGGCGTTCGAAGAAGCGCTCCGCTCGGAGCCACACCCGCCGGCGCTCATCGGGACCATCACCGGCCGCAACACGATCCGGGTGCGGTAGCTTGCCAGGCCTGAGGGTCAGCGGGGGCGAGGCGCGAGGCCGGCGTCTCAAGGCTCCGAAGGGAATCAGGCCCACGCAGGGGATGGTCAAGCAGGCCATCTTCAACCTGGTCGGGCCAGGGATCGACGGAGCGCACGTGCTCGACCTGTTCGCGGGCTCCGGGGCGCTGGGCATCGAGGCCCTGTCGCGCGGCGCGGCGGGCGTGACCTTCGTGGACCACCAGGCCCGTGGTCTTGCTATCCTGCGCCAGAACTTGGACGTACTCGGCCTCAAGGAGCGCGCGCACGTCGTCCGCGGCGATGTGGTGCGCTGGTTGGAGGCTTCACCGGACGAGGTGAAGCGCGCGGGGCTCGTTTTCCTGGATCCGCCCTATGACGACGCGGTGCTCGATCGTGCGTTGAAGGTCCTGGATCGAAATGCCGAGGATGTGACCGTGGTGGCCGAGCATTCGCGACGCCACCAGATGCCCGCGCTGGTGCGACTCCAGGTGGATCGCGAGCGCCGCTACGGCGACACGATCGTCACGGTGTTCAAGGCGTGAGCGCCAGGGCCGGCACCGGTACCGTGCGGCCGAAAACAAAAACGGCCGTCTATCCCGGCAGCTTCGATCCGCTGACCAACGGACACCTGGACGTGGTCGATCGCGCGCTCGGCATCTTCGACCGGCTCATCGTCGCCGTGGCCGCCAACCCTGAGAAGCGCAAGCCGCTCTTCACGGTGGAGGAGCGCGTGCGCCTGATCGCCGCCTCGCTGAAGGGCCGCGAGAACGTCGAGGTGGCCAGCTTCAAAGGGTTGACCGTGGAGTTCGCCCGGTCCCGTGGCGCGACCACGCTGGTCAAGGGACTGCGGGCCTACTCAGACTTCGACGCGGAGCTTCAGCAGGCGTTGATGAATCGCAAGCTCGCGCCCGACATCCACACCGTGTTCCTGATGTCGAGCTTCACGCACATCTTCGTCTCGTCAAGTATCTTGAAGGACATCGCCAGCTACGGCGGCAACGTGGCCGACCTGGTCCCGCCTCCGGTTGCGAGAGCGCTCAAGGAGAAGTACAGATAAAGGTCGACGAGCTGCTTGACCGGATCGACTACCTGGTGCAGAACGCGCGCCACGTCCCTTTGTCCACCCAGGTGATGGTGAACGAGGACGAGATGATGGAGCTGATCGACCAGGTTCGCTTCAACATGCCGGACGAGATCAAGCAGGCGAACTGGACGGTGTCGGAGCAGCAGCGCATCATCAGCGAGGCGCACGCCGAGGCGGCGCGCATCATGTCGCGGGCCAATGAGCGCGCCGAGGAAACCGCCTCGGAGCACGAGATCCTGCGCCGGGCCGAGCGTCATTCCGCGCAGGTGATCAAGGACGCGCAGGCGAAGTCCGACCAGATCATCCGCGAGGCCGAGGGCTATGCGATGGAGCAGCTCAAGCAGCTGGAAGCCCATCTCGGGCGGACGCTCCAGACCGTGCGCCGAGGGGTCGAGGCGCTGCAGACCAACCAGCCGCCCTCTGATGAGCACGCCGACCAGGCAACCGGCTCCTGAAGCCAGGAGGCGCCGCGCCTCTGGCCCGGCTTCCCGTAAACTTCACAGGCTCATGGCTCTACCAAAGGTCAAGCTATCCAAGTCCAAGAAGGGGCGGCGCCGTTCCCACCTGGCGCTGGCGCTCGTGATGCTGCAGCCCTGCCCCAACTGCAAGAAGCCGAGGCGCCCGCACACGATCTGCACCAACTGCGGCTTCTACAAAGGCCGCGAGGTTATAAAGACGGCATAAGCGCGAAAGTCGCGTTCATCTACCCTGGCCAGGGCTCGCAGCAGCCCGGCATGGGGGCTGAGCTCCTCACCGACCCTGAGATCAGCGACCTCTGCGACCGGTGTTCCTCCTCCGCCGACGTCGACCTACGCCGGCTGCTCACCACCGCGGACGACGACGAGCTGCGCCTCACCCAGAACGCCCAGCCCGCGCTCTGCTTCGTGGGCATCGGACTCACCGTGCTGCTCCGCCGCCACGGGATCGACCCGGTGGCCGCCGCCGGCCACTCGGTGGGCGAGTACACGGCGCTCGCCGCGTCGGGGGCGGTCAGCGCGCACCAGGTGATCAAGGCCGTCGTCGAGCGGGGAAAGGCGATGGCGGAGGCCGCCCCACCAGGCACGAGCTCGATGGCTGCGGTGCTTGGCCTCGACGCGCAGGCGGTCGAGGTCGCCCTGGCCGGCATGAACGACGCCTGGCCGGCCAACTACAACACGCCCACTCAGACCGTGATCGCGGGCACCATGGCCGGCCTCGACGCTGCGACCAAGCGCCTCCAGGCAGCCGGCGCGAAGCGTGTGATTGGGCTCAACGTCAGCGCCGCGTTCCACACCCCGCTTATGGCGCCGGCCGCGGAAAAGTTGCGCGCCGCGCTCGACCGCATCGAGTGGCGAGCTCCTCGCATACCCGTGATGGCCAACCTGACAGGCCGCCCGCACCAGGGCGGCGACCGCATCCCGCAGGTGATGGAGATGCAGCTGCGCTCGCCGGTGCGCTGGGCGGCCTGCATCGGCACCCTGCTGGACATGGAATGCCACACGTTCGTGGAGGTGGGCCCGAAACGAGCCCTGACGGGAATGATGAAAGAGCTGGCCCCGACAGCCACCGCAGCCGCCGTTGGAACCCCAGAAGCGGTGATGCAGCTGCAGATCGCCTAACACCAAAAAGCTCAGGCAAACTCCTGTTGCCTACCGACCTTCCGTGCCTTGACTTGCCGCCTAAGAGCAGGTGCAGAATCGGGTTGTAGCCGGCACTCCCCAGGCTGGGGTACGTGTGCCGCACCGTTCTGGTCCCGTGCGAGGACCACCTTGCAGATCGAACAGCGCAATCGCTGTTGGATCTTTTCTCACGGAGGTGAAACATGCACGCTGGCGTTATCAGGTCGAAGTTCAAGAAGAGCGATCTCGACAAAGCGATCAAGGAATACAAGGAGACGGCGATTCCCGCCCTCGCGACACACAAGGGCGCGCGGTCGGCGATGTTGCTCGTCAACCGCGACTCCGGCGACGCGATCTCGATCGGCCTCTACGAGGACGAAGCTGCGGCGAAGTCATTCTCGCCCACAGCCGAGAAGATCGCGGAATCCCTCAAGAAGTACCAGAGCGACAGCAATTCAAAGCGAGAGCTCTACGAGATCGCGACCTCAACGCAGATCGAGTCGAGGGCGGTGGTCGAACGCGGCCTCAAGGCATTCAACGCCCATGACATGGAGGCGGTCGCTCGCGACGCGGCTCCAGACATCGAGCTGACGAGCCCTGGAGACATCAAGGTCAAGGGCCCGCAGGCGACCAAGGAGTACAACCAGAACTGGGTCAGGGCCTTCTCTGACGCGCGGGTTGAGGCGAAGCAAATCTTCAGCCAGGGCAACGCCGTGATCGTGGAAGGCGTTTTCACGGGCACGCACGATGGAACGCTCAAGACCCCGATGGGTGAAGTGCCCGCCACCGGCCGAAAGGTGAAGGGCGATTTCATCCAGATCTTCGAGGTCGATCGTGGGCTCGTCAAGAGGAATCACCTGATGTTCGACCAGGTGCAGCTGATGACGCAGCTCGGGATGGCCCCCGCGCCGCAGAGCCAGAAGGCGGGCTCGACGCGCTAGCAGGTCTAACCAAGGAGTGGGGCCCGGGCCGCCAGTGGAGCCCGGGCCCTGGTTGCCGCCTAAAGGCCGGTGATACAGTAATCGCGACATGGAAACTCAAAAACTGAGCTTCGAGGATTTCAAGAACATCGTCGTCGAGCGACTCGGGTGCGAGCCTGAGCAGGTGACGATGGACGCTTCGTTCCAGGAGGACCTCAACGCCGACTCGCTCGACCTGGTCGAGCTTATCTACGCGTTCGAGGAGAACACCGGGCTGGAGATTCCCGACGAGGACGCTGAGAAGATCACGACCGTCGGGCAGGCGTGGGAGTACATCCAGGAGAAGTCGGGCTCATAGCACAATCCCAGGCCGCGCCCCTGGCCCAGTCCTTAGAGCAGCTCCAACAGAAGATTGGAATTCACTTCCGCGACCCGGGCCTCCTGCTCGAAGCCGTAACGCACAGCTCGTTCGCCAACGAGAGCCCGCACGTGTCGCCGCGTGACAACGAGCGCCTCGAATATCTGGGCGATGCGGTCCTGCAGCTGATCACGGCCGAGTACCTGTACAAGCACCACCCCGGGGCCGCCGAGGGAGAGCTGACGCAGACCCGCTCGGCGATGGTCAACACCAACACGCTCGCCCAGCTGGCGGAGCAGCTCGACCTCGGCGGCTACCTCTACCTGGGCAAGGGCATCGCGAAGGGCGGGGGCCGCAGCTTGAAATCGCTGCTCGCCAACGCCTTCGAAGCCGTGCTCGGCGCGGTGTTCCTGGATGCCGGCTACGACGCCGCGTACCACTACTACCTGAATCGCTACCGGGCGCTCGAGTCGCCGGTGCGTGACGAGAACTTCAAGGGCCGGCTGCAGCAGGTGGCCCAGGAGCGCTTTGGAGCGACGCCCTTCTATGACAGCGAGGGCGCCAAGGTCGGCACTCATCGCGAGTACACGTCGGTCGTCTTCGCCGGCGCCGAGCCCCTGGGTACGGGCCACGGCGCGAGCAAACAGGAGGCCGAGCAGGACGCCGCCCGCGCGGCGCTTCAGAGCCTGGTGGGGGCGGCCGAGACCGGCCAGCCGAAGCCACCCAAGACACCCAGGCCGCGGGCACGCCGGGCCCCACGAACGCCCCGGACGGCGCCTCCAGCCGAAGCCGAGCCCGACATTGGGCCGGGGATGGCGGAGGTCGTTCACCTACCAGAGCCTTCCGCCGAGCCCGAGCCCGGGCCGGAGCGAGAGCCGGAACCTGAGGTTGTCCACAGGGAGACCCGGAGCCGCCAGTTCGGCGAACCTCTCGAGTAGCCCCTTTCCACATGTTGTACCCGGGCCGGAATTGACCCCTACATCTGCGACAATGTGGGCGCCTTGTTCCTCCGCTCGCTGAGCCTGGTCGGCTTCAAGACGTTCGCTCGGGCGACCGAGATTCGATTCGAAGGCGGCGTCACCGCCATCGTCGGACCTAACGGCTCCGGCAAGACCAACATCGTCGACTCGATCAAGTGGGTCCTCGGCTCCGGCCAGGCGCGCGACCTGCGCGGAAAGAAGATGGAAGAGGTCATCTACGTCGGAGGCGAACGGCGATCGCGCGCCGCCTTCGCGGAGGTCACGCTCGTCTTCGACAACACGGCCGGGCGTCTCCCGATCGACTACCACGAGGTCGCGATCAAGCGGCGCGTGGAGCGCGACGGGGAAAGCGACTACTTCCTCAACGGCACGCGCGTGCGGCGGCGCGATCTGCTGCACCTGCTCGCCTCGACCGGGCTCACGGTGGACTCGTACGCGATCATCGACCAGCACAACATCGAGTCGATCGTGGTGTGCTCGCCCTCCGAGCGCCGCCAGCTGCTCGAAGAGGCGGCGCAGGTGCGCGGCGTCAAGACGCGGCGCAAAGAGGCGGCGCAGCGTCTCGCCGAGCTTGCCGCCAACCTGCTCCGGCTCGAAGACCTGAGGTCCGAGATCGAGCCCCGCCTCGAGGTCCTGCGCGTGCAGGCGGCGGCCGCCCAGGAGGCTTCGGAGGCTGCGGCGCGCCTTGAGCTGCTCCGGGGAAGCATCGTTTGGGAGGAATGGCGAGAGGCAAGAGACGCCCACCGGCGCGCCACGACCCAGGTGCAGGGCCTGGAGCGGCGCCTTGTTGACGCTCGCGAGCTCGCTCAGTCGGCGGAGGCGGAGTTCCAGGCCTGGCGCACGGAGATCCAGGCGGCGCAGGACCGCCGCCTCGCGCGGCAGCGAAACCTGGGCCGTTTGCGGCTCGAGGTCGCGGAAGCGGAGCATGCCCTGCGGCTCACCGAAGAGCGGGCTCAGAACACGGTCGCGCTGGCGGACGCCGCGCGGCGCGAGGAGGCGGACAACCAGTCGCTCTCAGGCGCGGCCGAAGCGCTGCGCGGAAAGTTGACCGTCGAGCTGGAGCTGGCGCGCGAGGCGCTGGAGAGCGTGCCGGAGGCGCCGCCCCTTCCCGACGCGCCAGATCCTACCGAGGTCCAGCGCGCGCGGCGCGGCGCGGACCAGGCTCGCCGGTCGGCCGCCGGCGCGGCTTCCAGCGTCGCCGCTCTCCGGAGCCGCCGCGAGCTCCTGGAGGAGCAGGCCGCCCGCCAGGACTCGATGACCGAGGCGGCGAAGCTCGTTCCAGGCGCTGAGGCTCTGGTTGAAAGCGCCAGGAAGGAGTCCGCCGACGCCGAATCAGCTGTGGTGATGGCGGCGCGCCTGCGATCAGAGCTCGAAGGTCTCGATTCGCTCCGCGCCGAAGCCGCGCCGGGACTGGAGAGGCTGTGTGACGTGCTCACGCCGGAGGCCGGTTACGAGGCGGCGTTCGCGGCGGCCCTCGGTCCGCTCATCGACGCCCTGGTGGCGCGCGATGAGGGCATGGCAGCCGGTACGAAGACGGACCGGCAGCTCACGGTGCTTTATCCGACAACCTCGCCGCAACCGCGTCCCGGATCCCTCGTCGAGCACGTCACTTGCCAGCGTGGTTATGAAGAGATCGCGCGCCGGTTGCTTGGACAGGTGGTGCTGGGCGAGGATGTCACGCTGGACGGCGTTTATCGCGAGCCAGGCCTTGTTCGTAGGGGCACTGATCCGCGGGTCGCCATCGACGTGCGGCGGCGCGAGCTCCGCGATCGTCTGAAGGGCCTCGAGCCGCAGGCGGCACAGGCCGCCGCTGCAGCCAAGCGCCTCAGGGAGGCGGAGGCCGGCCTGGCAGACCTTCGGGCGCGCTCCGCTGGCGCGGCGCGTTCCGACGAGACGGCGCGTCTGCTGGAGTCGGCGCGCGCGGCCGAGGCGGACGAGGTCGCCAGGCTCACCGAGCTCGAGCGGCTTGCGTCCGGCGCGGAGGAGCAGACCGCGATCCTCGCGAGAAACCTGGAGGAGAGCCTCGAAGCGATCGGCGAGGGCCGCGCGGCAGCGCATCATGCAGAGCTCGACAGGGCGCGTTGGCGCGACCGCCTGGAGGACCTGCGCCGGCAGCTCGCGGCGGTGGGCGATGATCTCGTGCGGCTCAAGTCGGCGGCCGGCGAAAGGTCGATGCGCGTCGCGAGCTCAGAGGCCGCGGCCGCCGCCGCGACCGAGGCGCTCCCGGCGCTCACCGCCGCGGCAGAGTCGGCCCGCGCGACGCTGGCGGCGGCCGAGCTGGATTCTCCCGAGGACGACGCCGAGATGGCCGAAGGTGCGAAGCGCCTGGTCACCCTCGAAGAGGCGCGCATCGACGCGCGGCTGAAGGCGGGCACGCTGGAAGGCAACCTCGAGCTCATCGCGCGCGAGGCGGAGCTGCTGCAGGCGCGCATGGAGGAGATCCGCACGCGCATGCCGGACGGAGTGGCGCCCGAGGAGATTCCCGGCGGCAAAGGGCGCGAGCGAGAGATGCGCGCGCTGGAACGCCGGCTGGACGAGATCGGCCCCACCAACGCGCTCGCCGGCAGCGAGTGCCGCGAGCTCGAGGAGCGCTTCGAGACCCTGCGCACTCAGCTCGACGACATCGCCGCGGCGCGCGCCGACCTCGAGCAGCTGATCGCCAAGCTGCGAGAGGAAGAGGAGTCGCGCTACGAGGCCGTCTTCGGAGCCGTCGCCGCCAACTTTCACGAGTATTTCTCGCAGCTGGCGCCGGGTGGGCGCGCGACGCTCAAGCACGCGGAAGGAGACGATGGTCCCCGGACCGGGGTCGAGATCCTCGTCCAACCTCCTCGCAAGCGGTTGCAGAACGTCACGCTGCTGTCGAGTGGCGAGCGGTCCCTCGCGGCGCTTGCGCTGGTGCTCGCGCTGGACGAGGTCAACCCGAGCCCCTTCACCGTCCTCGACGAGGTCGACGCCGCGCTCGACGACGCCAACGTCGGCCGGTTCGGCGAGATGCTCTCGCGCCTCGGCGCGCAGCGACAGTTCCTGGTCATCACTCACAACCACGTGACCATGTCCCATGCGTCCTCGCTATACGGAATCCACCTCGACGAGAGCGGCTCTTCGCACCTCGTCTCGGTCCGGCTGGAGGACATCCGCAAGCCGGTCGCGCGCGCCGCGAACGCGGCGCATGCAAGCTAGGAGCTCGGCCGCCGCGAGCATCTGGGACCGGGTCAGCGGTCGCACCCGCAGCGCCCTGGCCGCGGGCCTGCGCTCGCTCAAGGCGCCACTTGCGCCGGGCTACTACGAGGAGCTGGAAGAGGTGCTGGTGGCGGCCGACCTCGGCCCGGTCATGGCCGCCCGCCTGGTCGCTGGAGTGCGAAAGCAATCACCGCGCACGCGCGAAGAGGCCGCCGGCGCCCTGGTCGAGGTCGCTCTTTCGGTGATGTCGAAACAATCGAGGCTCCTCCCTCTCCCCGCAGGGGACAGGGTCGGCGAGAGGGACGTGAAAGTAGTCCTCTTCTACGGAATCAACGGTGCCGGCAAGACCACCACGATCGGTAAGCTCGCCCACCGCCTCAAGAATGAGGGCCGCAAGCCGATGATCGTCGCGGCCGACACCTTCAGAGCCGCCGGCATCGAGCAGATGGCCGCCTGGGCGCGCCGCGCCGGCGTCGACCATTTCGAAGGCAAGAGCGGCGCTGATCCCGCGTCGGTCGTGTTCGACGGCATCAAGGCCGCGCGCAGCCGGGGCAGCGATGTGGCGCTCGTCGACACGGCGGGCCGCCTGCAGACCCAGCGCAACCTGCTCGAGGAGCTGGCCAAGGTCGGTCGAGTGACGAGCAAGGCCCTCGACGGCGCGCCGTATGAATCGCTGCTCGTACTTGACGCGGTGCTTGGTCTGACGAACCTGGTCCAGGCGCGCGAGTTCAACCGTGCCATCCCGGTGACCGGTCTTGTGCTCACGAAGTTGGACAGCAGCGCGAAAGGCGGAGCTGTCATCGCGATCGAAACCGAGCTGGGCGTCCCGGTCAAGCTGGCGGGTGTGGGGGAGGGCATCGACGACCTGGCCCCGTTCGATCCGGAGGCCTTCATTCGCTCGCTCTTCGAGAGCTGATGTCGCTCGCCGACCCTCATTGCCACACGGTCGCTTCCGATGGCATGGTCACGCCCGCCGAGCTGGTCGAAGCCGCGGTCAAAGCGAACGTCGACCTGATCGCGGTCACCGACCACGACACCATGGCCTGCGTCAAAGAGGTGCAGCAACGCGGCGAGGGCGCCGGCTTGATCGTCATCGCGGGCCAGGAGATCACCACCAAATGGCCCGCGACCACGCACGTGATGGGCTGGTTTCTGGAGAAGCCGGTCAAGCGTGGGATGTCCCTCGAGGACACCGTCGCGGCGATCCATGACCAGGGCGGTCTCGCGATCATCCCGCACCCGTTTATGCCCGTTTACTTCGGCTCTATCCAGCCCTACATGCTGCGACGGCTCCTCGACCATCACCACGTCGACGGCATCGAGGTGATGTTCACCGCTCCCATCGGCGCCCGGCGCCGGCGTCAGCTCGGCGCTTTCTACACGCAGAACAGAGAACGGTTGGGCGCCGCAGTCGGGGGCAGCGACTGCCACTTTGGATCGCGTGACATCGGACAGGTGCTCACCGCCTACGAAGGTGATTTCAGGACCGCCGTTCAGCTCCGCACAACGCGACCGCAAAGTGGGCGCACCCGAGATGCGATCCCCGCGGGACTGGCGCTCCGCCAGCAATGGCGCGCGCTGGTCGAGCTACCTGTGAAACGAGTCCTTGGCCAGCTCTAGAAGCACCGCGTGCACCTCTGGCGCGGCGGCCAGGATGTCGCCGCTCTCGATCCAGGTGCCGCCCCCCGACCAGTCGCTCACCTGGCCGCCCACCTCGAGCACCAGCGCAGCGCCCGCAGCGAGATCCCAGGTGTTGAGGTTGAGCTCGAAGTAACCGTCGAACGTGCCGGCCGCGGTCCAGGCCAGGTCGAGCGCGGCGGCGCCCGCGCGCCGGAGGTCTTCGAAACGCGCCAGGGCTCCTTCGACGACAGGTCGATAGAGCGGCATGCGTGCCTTGTTGCGGAAGGGAAAGCCAGTGGCGACCACCGCCCTCGAGGGGTCGAGTGGTCGTAGCGCCGGCAGCCGCTCGCGGTTCAAGGTTGCGCCCTTTCCTTTCGAAGCCGTGAACTCAAGCCCAAGAAATGGCGCGATCACCACGCCGGCGATCGGAACGCCGTCCTGCACGAGACCCACTGAAACCGCGACCACCGGAAAGCCACGAGTGAAATTGGTGGTGCCGTCCAGTGGGTCAACGGCCCACATGGTTCCTGCGCGCGTTCCTCCGCCTTCTTCCGCAAGGACGGCGACACCAGGCGTTTCGCGAGCGAGGACCTCGAGGATCGCGGCCTCCGACTGGCGGTCGGACGCGGTCACGTAGTCTCCAGCGCCTTTCATCTCCGTGGGACTTCCGGGCCGCGGTAGCCCGCCGTCGACGAGCACGCGGGCGCCGGCGCGCGCGGCGCGCAGCGCGACCGGCAGAAGGTCGTTCAGGCCTTCTTGTCCTCGAGGCCCAGCCCGAACATGGCTTCGAGGTCGTGGGCCGAGAACTGCTGGAAGGCGACCATGGTCTGCGTGCGCTCGATGCCGTCGAGGCGGGTGAGGTGCTGCGTGACGACCTTTGCGAGGTCGTCGTGCTCCCGCACCCGCACGATGGCGACAAAGTCCCAGTCACCGGTCACCGTGTAGACCTCGGCGACGCCGTCGACCGCGGCCAGGTCAGCGCCCAGGTGGGCCAGCCCCTCCCGCGTCGACTCGACCAGGATGAACGCGGTGAGCACGATTCGAGTGTATCCGTCTACGTCGCGTGCGGTCAGCTGATCGACTGCGCGAAAGGAATGGCGGGGTCCGGCAAGGGTGAGTTGATGGCCAGGTGCACGGTCGCTTCGCGGCCACCGTTCCAATTGCGATGTGGAACGCCTGCTGGAAACACCACGAGGGTTCCAGGACCGGCCTCATATTGCTTGCCCTCGATCTCGAGGCTCATCGTGCCGCTGAGGATGTAGAAAAGCTGATCGACGAGGTGTTTGTGGAGCCCCGCCGGCGAGCCTTCGCCTGGCGGAGTCTTGATGCAGTTGACGCTGCAGCTGGTAGCCCCCGAATCGTGACCGATCAGCGATTGCGACACCCGCTCGTCCGCTGCGGCGAGGCGGTCGAAGTCGACTTTTCGCAGGTACTCCATCACGCGGGCGCCGCTGCGCCGACCTGGGTCTTCTCGTCGGTCAGGACCTTGCCATCTTTGAGCCGGATCTGTCGCGCCGCCTGCGTCGCGATGTCCAGGTCGTGCGTGACGATCACGATCGTCACCTGGTCTTCCTGGTTGAGACGCTTCAACAGGTCGACGAGCTGCTGCGCGGTCTCTGTGTCGACCGCGCCGGTCGGTTCGTCGAGCAGGATGAGAGAGGGCCTGTTCACCATCGAGCGCGCGATCGCGACGCGCTGCGCCTGGCCTCCGGACAGCTCCGCCGGCCGGTGCCGCACCCGGTCGCTCAAGCCAACCCGGTCGATCAGCTCGACCGCCCGCGACCGCCCGTTCTTTCCATCCTTCACATACCGGAGGGGCAGCATCACGTTCTCCAGGACGCTCAGGCCCGAAAGCAGGTTGTATTCCTGGAACACGAACCCGATGCGGCGAGCTCGCACACGCGCCAGCGCGCTGTCGCCGAGCTTGCCAGTGTCGATATCGTCGATGAACAGGCTCCCCGAGGTCGGTCGGAGTAGGAGGCCCATGAGGTCGAGCATCGTGGTCTTGCCGCTGCCAGAGCGCCCGACCACCGCGACGAACTCGCCCTTGTCGATGTCCAGGGTCACGCCATCGAGCGCCCGGATGACCTCGTTGCCACGCCGGTATTGCTTTGCGAGGTCGACTAGACGAACGTTCGCCATCTCTTCACTCGTTCCTCAGGGCGATGACCGGGTCGAGGCGTGCCGCGCGCCAGGCCGGCAGCACACCGGCGACGGCCCCTAGCGCGGTGGCGAAGCCGATCGCGAGGATGGTGAGGCTGGGCGTGATGAGAAACAGTGTCGACTGGCCGGGCGGCGTCGATGCGTTGGCGAAGATAGTGATCAACGCGCCGAGACCGTAGCCCACCACGCCGCCGATGACGCCAATCAGTGTCGCCTCGGCGAGGAACTCTCCCATGATGTCGAGCGTCGTCGCCCCGACCGCCTTCTTGAGGCCGATCTCGCGCACGCGCTCCGCCACCGCCATGAACATCGTGTTGACGACCGACAGGCCGCCGATGATCAAGGCCAGCAGCGCCGCCGCCGTGGTGATGGCGGTGAAGATCGCACCGCCCTGCTTGAAGCTGTTGACCAGATCGCTTGGTTTCAGTGCTTTGACCCCGCTGACCTGGCTGTTGATCCGGTCTGCGATTTTGTCGAGCTCGCTAATGGGCGTCCCGGACCTGGCGTAAACGTCGATGCCTTCGGCGATCGCCGTCACGTCGATGACATCACGCACGGCAACGGGCAGGCTGTCCTTCAGCAGCATCTGGCCGTCGGTGATGTTGATGTACGCAAACGTATCCGGCGCGGTTCGCGTCACGTTGAGGATCCCGACGACCTTGAACGGATGGTTCACGAAGTCCGGCGTGGCATCGCGCGGTTTGACGGGCAGCTCGATGGTGTCGCCAATCTTCTTGTTGAACTCCTTATCGATGGTCGACCCGAGCACAACCTCACCGCTGGAGTCCGCGTCGATGGCGTGGCCCTGCGCATAGGTCGTCTTCAGGTTGCCCCAGGCCGCTTCGGTGGGATCGCTGGCGATGATCGTGTCAGGGATGCCGAAGCTGAATACGCCGACCGCACCGGGCTTGGCCGAGAAGCCATAGGTCGGAAAGGCGGCGGCGACGCCCGGCACCTTCCGGATCTCGTCGATCTTGGTCAGGGGCAGGAGCGAGGCGGCCTGTCCCACCGGGGGACCGACCTGCACGTTCGATCCGAAGTACTGGACGCCTCCGTCCAGCAGCGCATTGAAGTTCTCGGCCAGGGCGCCCATGGTCGTGAGCGCCAGGACGCCGATGACGATGCCTGAGATGGTCAGGATGCTCCGGAGCTTGTGGCGATAGAAGTTGCGGACTATCTCCATCGGCCGATGAGAATACCCCCTTCCGATCACGGACTCGAGGGACCAGGCGCGGCCTGGTCCCTCAACCTCACATGCTGCTTTCTAGCTCGCCTTCTCGGCGAAGTCGTTGGTGTAGGTCTCGCTCAGGTTGGCTGACTTGCCCTTGTAGCTCGCCACGAACTGCTGCTGGATCTTCTGGACGTTCTCCGGGCCGCCCGCTGGCATCTTGCAGTCGGTTCCGAAGATTCCAAGCTGGCTCTGCAGGTCGGCGACGTAAGACGCCTTGTCGCCGGCGAAGTAACCCGCCGGCATCTTGTCCGCGATCTCGGACGCGCTGTGAGAGTGGATGAACTTGAGTGTCTTGACGTACGCGTTGACCAGCCGCTGCGCGACGTCCTTGTTGCCGTTGACCCAGTCGTTCTTGGCGAAGATGCCGATGAACGGGTAGTCGCCGCCCAGGGCCGCGCGCGTGTCGGCCGGGGTGAGAAGGCTGACCAGGATCTTGCCCTTGCCGCTGTTCACGAGCCGCGAGATCGTCGGGAAGGTGGTCATGCCCGCTGCGATCTTGTGCTGCTGGATCGCGGCGATGAATGTGTCGCCTGCGCCGACGGCCACGTATTGCGACTTGGTCGGGTCGAGGCCGGCGCTGCCCAGGATTGCCTGGGTCAGGACGTGGGTGCCGGAGCCGATGTCGGTGACGCCGAGGTTCTTGCCACCGAGGTCCTTCGCGGTCGAGATGTTGGTCAGCGAGGAATCGACGACCTCCGCCTCACCCGGCGCGATGCCGAACTGGCAGATCGTCTCGATCTTCTTGCCCAGGGTGTTGAGCACCATGGGGTGCACGTAGGCGCCCGAACCGGCGTCGACGTTGCCGGCGACCACCTCTTCCTCAGAGGCCTGGCCCGAGCCCTCGTCGATGAGGGTGACGTCCAGGTTCTCCGCTTTGAAATAGCCAAGCTGCTGGGCCAGCATGTTCGGCAGGTAGATCTGCTTGTTGAGTCCCCCGACCATGATCTTCAGAGAGACCGTGGCCTGAGTGCCCCCTGTGCCCGGTGTGGTGCCACCGCACGCGGCCACGATCGTGAGCAGCGCGATCGCCGTGAACAGCCGTTGAAAACGCCTACGCATACGCCGTTCCTCCTTCAAATCCTTGCCTCGGTGACGGCTTGCGGCCGCCACTTGATCAAGCGGTTCTCGAGCGCTGTGATCAACGCCTCTGCCACCAGCGCCATGGCAGCCAGCAACACGATTCCGGCGAACACGCCGGCCGTATCGAAGTTGTTCTTCGCCGCATAGATGAGCTCGCCTAGCCCCTGGGTCGCGCCGAAGAGCTCTCCGACGACAGCGCCCACCAGCGCGAGCCCGAAGCTGATGTGCAGGCTGGCGACGATCCACGACAGGGCCGACGGGATGAGGATTTCCGTCGTCAGCCGCCGGTCGTCGGCGCCCAGGATGCGGGCGTTGGCGATCAGGTTGCGGTCCACCTCGCGCACGCCCTGGAACGCATTGAAGAAGACAACGAAGAAGACCAGCAGCGCCGCGGTCGCGATCTTTGCCCTGATGTCGAGACCCAGCCCCACGGCAAACAGCGCTCCCATGATCACCCGGGGGACGGCGTTCGCGCCCTTGATATACGGCCCGAGCACATCCGACAGAAGCGGGCTGCGGCCGAGCGCGACCCCGAAGATGATGCCAAGGATCGAGCCGGCGATGAAGCCGCCGACCGTCTCCTGCATGGTCACGAGGACCTGATCCCACAACGGACCCAGGTCGGTCCCCTGGGTGATCCAGATCCAGAGCTTCGCGACGATGGCGGACGGTTGAGACCAGAAGAACACGTCCAGCCAACCGAGGCGGGCGGTCAGCTCCCAGCCGCCGAAAACCAGGACTGCCACGAGCACGCGGAGCCCCGCCACTGTGAGCCGCCGCCGCCGCGCGTCGCGCTTTCGCATTGCGGCGAGGTCCGTCAGCGGCCGCTCGGCCGGCGCGATGGGTGCGCTCATGCGGACGCTAAGCCGCGCCGGTGCGCTTCTGACGTTCATAGCTCACCAGGACCTCGTCCTTGAGGTCCTTCCAGATTTCTTCGTAGATCTCAGCGAAATGTGGTTGGAAGCGAATTTCGGCGACGTTGCGGGGCCGCGGAAGATCAACCTTGTAGGTGCTCTTGACCGTGCCGGGCCCGGCGGTGATCACGAAGACGCGGTCACTCAGCGAAATCGCCTCTTCCAGGTCGTGCGTGACGAAAACTACGGACGCGGAGCTAGCGGCCCACAGCGCGAGCAGCTCGTTCTCCATGAGCGATCGGGTCTGCACGTCGAGGGCGCTGAACGGCTCGTCCATCAGCAGGATGCGCGGGCCGTTGATCAGGCTCTGCGCCAGCGCGACGCGCTTGCGCATGCCACCCGAGAGCTGATACGGATAGCGGTCTTCGAAACCGCTGAGACCCACTCGTGAGATCCAGTCCCGGGCCCCCTCACGCGCATCGCGGTTTGAAACGCCCCTATAGCGCGGTCCGGCGGCGACGTTCTCCAGTACCGTCTTCCACGGAAAGACGGCGTCGGCCTGGAACACATAGCCGATGCCCTCGGCGATCCCGTTCACCGGCTTGCCGAACACCTCGACCTCGCCTTCGCTGGCCGGCTCGAGGCCGGAGATCAGGGCGAGGGTGGTCGACTTTCCGCAGCCGGTGGGTCCGACCACGGCGCAGAACTCACCCGGCTCGACCGCCATGTCGAGATCGTGCAGCGCGGTGTAGATTCCGCCAGAGGGGGTGAGAAAGCGCTTCGTCACGCCACGAAGCTCGATCGCCGGGCTCATCACCCATGAGGTTGGGTCCCTCGTGCGCCCCACACAATCCCTGAGGTCGTTGTGGCCGTTTTGGTCGTTTTGGTCGCGACGCTGGGTTAAGGCGGGGTAATACGATCAATGAGGACCATCCCGTGAAGACACGGCTTCCCCTCGCCTACCAGATCCTGGCTTTCCAGGTTGCCATCATCATGCTGTCGGCGCTGATGGGAGCCGCGGCTGCCGTCTGGCAGGCGAGCCGCGAGCTCGACCACCAGTACGAGCAGCGCTCGTTGGCGATCGCCGAATCGGTCGCCTCCAACAGCGCGATCCAGGACGCGCTCATCAACGGCGATCCCGAGGGGCTCATCCAGAAGACGGCGGAGCAGGTCAGGCGGTCGACCGGAGCCACGTACGTGGTCATCACCAATCGCCAGGGCATCCGGTATTCCCACACGAATCCGGCCCTGATCGGCAAGCCCGTGGACGAAAGCCCCGCCACGGTGCTCGCGGGCAACACCTGGGTGGGCGTGCAGCAAGGTACTCTCGGCGTCTCCGCGCGCGGCAAGGCGCCCATCTTTCACGGCGGCGGCGTGATCGGCATGGTGTCGGTCGGATTCCTGGAAACCGCTGTGTTCAATCAGCTCCTGGCTGAGCTGCCTGGGTTCGCTGTCACGGTGCTGCTCGCCCTTGGCCTAGGCGTCGCGGGCTCGATGCTGCTTGCCTCGCGCCTCAAGCGCCAGACGTTCGGGCTCGAACCGTTCGAGATCGCGGGGCTGCTCGAGGAGCGCGAAGCCAGCTTGCAGGGGATCCACGAGGGAGCCATCGCCACCGATCGGGATGGAACGATCACCCTGGCGAACGACGAAGCACGCCGGCTGCTCGCGCTGACCTCCGATTGTGTTGGGCGCAGGCTGTCGCAGGTGCTGCCGCCCGGCCGCTTGCTGAAGTTTCTCTCCGGTGGCCTGAACGACGAAGATGAGGTGCTCCTGGCAGGTGACCGCGTGCTGGTGGCGAGCCGGCGAGCGATTCGCGTCCGAGGCCGCGAGATCGGCCACGTCGCCACCTTGCGCGACTCGACCGAGCTGACCGGCCTGGCCCGCGGACTCGGCGTCGACAGCCTCACGGATGCCCTGCGCGCCCAGGCGCACGAGTACTCGAACCGCCTGCACACGATCGCGGGCCTGGTCCAGATGGGTCGTGGCGACGAAGCGATGAAGCTCATCGCCCAGACCTCAGGTGTGCACCAGGAGCTCACCGAAGCGCTCCTGAGCAGGGTCGGAGATCCGGTACTGGGTGCGCTCCTGCTCGCGAAGGCGGCGGTCGCCTCCGAGAGGGGTATCGAGTTCCGCGTGAGCGACAACACGGTCATGACCCGAAGCGCTCTGGACAGTGAGGATTTGATCACCCTGCTCGGCAACCTGATCGACAACGCGCTGGACGCGGCCGCGACCTCGAGCGCGGAGCGGTGGGTCAGCGTTTCCGTTACCGAGCAGCAGGACGAGGTCGTGATCAGCGTCCACGACTCGGGTCCCGGCGTGCTGGAAAGCCTCAATGGCCAGATCTTTCAGGAGGGTTTCAGCACCAAGTCTGGCCCGGGTCGCAAGCGCCGCGGGTTCGGCCTCGCGCTTGTGCGCCAGGTGGCCCACCGGCATGGGGGCGAGGTCACTGTGGTCAACGATGGCGGAGCCCTGTTCACCGTCCGGCTTCCGTTGAGGGTGACCGCGGTTACATGATCCGCACGCTGGTCGTGGATGACGACTACCGGGTCGCGGACCTCCACTGCGCCTACGTCGAGCGAGTAGCCGGCTTCGCGGTTGCGGGGCGAGCCCACACGGGAGGAGCGGCCCTCCAGAGCGTCGACCAGCTGAGGCCGGACCTCGTGCTGCTGGACATCTACCTGCCCGATATTTCCGGCCTGGAGGTGCTGCAGCAGCTGCGCGAAGGCGACCATCCCGCGGTGGACGTGATCTCGATCACCGCGGCGCGCGAGGTCGAGAGCCTGCGGGCGGCGATGCGAGGCGGCGTCGTCCATTACCTGATCAAGCCGTTTCTGTTCGCGACGTTCGAAGAGAAGCTCCTCTCCTACGCCGCGGCCCGCGATCGCATGACGCGAATCGGACAGGCGGAGCAAATGGACGTGGACAGGATCTTCAGCGCCCTGAGGACTGCCCGCAACGAACCATTGCCGAAGGGTCTGTCCGACACCACGCTGGAATTGGTCGTCCAGGCCTTGAGCCGGTCAAAATCGGGGCTCGGGGCAACAGCGGTTGGGGACGAGGCCGGCGTCAGCCGCGTCACGGCGCGACGCTACCTGGATCATCTCTGCCAGCTGGGTAAGGCCGAGCTGACCATGCGATACGGCGGGCCGGGCCGTCCCGAGCACCGCTACCGCTTGATCACGGGTGTTCCGGCCCCCCGTTAGGTAACCGCTCCTAAGGCGATCCCACCACGAGAACGTCGCCATCACGGGCGGGATCGGCCGTGTACTGGACCAGTGCTCGCTAGGTTCCGTTCCCCAACAGCTGAACCGTCCAGGTTGCTCCGCCGTCGGCCGAGTGCTCGATGAAGCCCGCGGTCAGGAGACTGAAGTTGCTGGGTCCGAACAGGACAAATCCGACCACCCAGACGTTGGTGCCGTCGGTGCTGAACATTCGGGTGTAGGTGTAGCTCTGAATCTTGCCGGCCGAGCTCAGGAACTTCGGAAGCGTCCCGACGTCTGACCAGGTAGCACCTTGATCGCCAGTGCGCCACACTGACCCGTCATTGCCCAACAGGAGGCCGTGCGTCGGGTCGGTGAAGACGAGGTCGGCGGAACCGATCTGAGGTGACAGGTTGAAGCTGAATGTGCCTCCACCGTCGTCCGTGGACATGAGGTAAAGGTGGCTGACAAAGGGAGTGTCCTGTAGCAGTGCCGATGTGCGCATCTGCGTTGCGCTCAGCACGTCCAGCTCGCGATCGCCCAGCGTGAGGACGTTCGAAGGGAGCGTGTGGACCGTCCAGGTCGCTCCGCCGTCGCTCGTCGTCCAGACCAGGCCGCCCTGGGCGATCACACCATGGGGAGCGATGGTCGAGTGGCAGTAGGAAGTCCCCGCCACCCATCCGTTAAGGGAGTCGACGAACTTGACCCCTGTGTTGAATGAGGAAGGGATGCAGTTGGGGGTCGCGAGGATCGGATCCGGGAGGGTCTCCTTCGTCCAGGTCACCCCGCCGTCTACGGTCGCGTACAACCCCGTGAGGGACGAGCCCGCGAAGTAATCGGGAGGCGGAGTCGGGCCCGGCAGGCCGCCGGTGATCCATCCGTGCATCAAATCGGTGAACCACATTGACTTCACACCTAGATGATCCGGAATGTTGCTCAGTTGCTTCCAGGTCTGGCCGCCGTCGCTAGTCGATATGAGCAGGGGGGTGAAGCACGCGCCTGACGACGACGGCAGGCAGGCAAACACAAAACCGTGGTCGACGTCGAGAAAGCGGATGTTGATGTCATTGGCGTCGATCACGACATTTGTCGGTGTGAGCAGGTGACTCCAGGTCTTGCCCCCGTCGGTCGTCTTCATGACGCTGCTTCGGTTGAATGAGCCTGCGTCCACGACGTATCCGACCTGCGAGTCGATCATCTGGATGTCACCGACCGGGAAGAGACCTGTTGTCGCCTGAACCGGCGAGCTTCCCGTGAGCGCAACAGTTTGCGGTGAGGTCGAATCGCTGTCAGTGATCGTCACGACGCCACTCGCCGCGATTTGCGCGGTGGGTGTGTAAAGCACATTGAAGGAGCACGTGCTCCCAGGCTGAATGGTCTGCCCGCTGCACGAGTCGGACTGGATCGCGAACTCACCTGAACTTGTGCCGCCAAGCGAGACCTGGGAGATGACGAGTGGACTGCCATCCGGGGTGATGAGCACCGTCTGAGGAGAAGCGGACTGCCCGAGCGTCACTATTCCGAAGTTGATCGCGGTCGGGGTCACCGACATCGGACCCGCGGACGGAACCTGGATCGGCGGCGATGGAGCCGAGGGCGCGCTCGTCAGGCCCGCTGAATTGGTCGCGGTCACCGTGAAGGTGTACAGGGCGCCCGGAGTCAAACCCGTGAAGGACGCCAGCTGGGTGGTCGCCCCAACCCCGACCACGATGCCACCGGGCGAGCTTGTAACCTGATAGCCGGTGAGTGCCACGCCGCCGTCGTCCACCGGCGGGTTCCAGGTCACGTTCAGCGACGTAGGTCCAGTCAGACCGGCAAGGACGCCGGACGGCGAACTGGGCGCGGTGGGAGGCACGGTTATGACTGCTTCTTTAAACGAAGTCGGGTCGGCGTTTGCCGTAGCCCTCACCTTGTACTGGCCGGCACGACCGGGCGCCGTGTAGTCGGCGTCGCTCAAGTTGGTGTTGCTGAGCGTGCCTGACGCCGAACCGCCAGGTATGGACCAGGTGACACCGCCCGGGCTGTTGGTCACTGCCGCTTGGAAATGTTGAACCTGGAACCTGGAAACAATCGCGGACGCCGGCACGATCTGAACATCCAGCTTGAGTCCCGGAGCGTGCGCAAGCACCACGTCCACGCAGAGGAAGTCCTGCGAAAAGAACTTCTTGATGAGGATTAGATCCAGGTTCATTGCGACCCCGAGACAAATGCCCGTGGAGACCGTCCACCACGGAGCTGCCGGACCGCACGTTGGCGGAAGCGGAATCGCTGAGCACGTCACAGATGCGCTGTACGTCATAGTGCGGCTGATGTCTACCAGCGCGGAGAAAAATGGAAGGTCATAGAACTCGATGCCGGGCGATGTGTGACTTGCAACTTTCAAATCCGCGTTAGCACTTGCTTCGGGTGGGGTGATCCCGTCCGCATACAGTTTCGCGAGCTGGCTGGTATGGAACTGACTTCCGTCGTAGCTCTCGGTGACCTGGATGAACTTGTCGAAGTGGTACGTAATAGTCAGACCTACAGAGATGCTCGCGTCGACAGTTATTGCAAACACAAGGACGGGCGTGATTACGACAACGATCGGACCGATAGGGATCGGGATTTCTGCTCCCAGTGGAATGGTCACGTCCGTTCCGGGCACTGTGAAGTTCACCGCTTTAAGGTCCTTGGTGATGGTGAAGTCGACCGCGAGCCGCACGCCTTCGCTGAAGGCGAAGGCGGCCTTGACCGTGTTCGTGAAGAAGTTGTATTCGAGACGGACATGTGGGAGTACCTGGACCTCCATGTCTGTCAGCGACACCTCGGCCCCAGCTCCAATCGGCGCCGTAATAGGGTGGCTCGGCGCCGCCAAGGCCAGGAGCGGGTAATTGGGGTCAATCGAGGTGAGCGGCGGTGGCGGGAATGGATTCCCGGAAGCCACCGGAGCGGAAGTTGCCATCGTCGACCGCGGCCCATTTGAATAGGCTCCGAATAGTGGTCCGCCAATAGGCGTCGGAACCCAGTCAACCGTGAAGGCGGTCAGCGCCTCAGAAAGCAGTGCATACCGCGTGCCAAGAACGACCGCCCCGGTGGGCAGCGTGGTGATGCTGAGCACCCGGCGGAGGAACCCTTTCGGCGTGGTGGGACTGATGCCTGCATTGATCACGTCATTGAGTTGTATTGGAGGGCTGACCTGCGCACCCGGAGCGAATGTGATCGAGAGGTCGGCACTCAAGCTCGTAATTCCGGCAAGCAGGCCCGGGCTCAACACCTTCGTGCTCCCTGGCACGATCATGTCGCCTGAGAAATACGCAAGCAGATCGACCGTCACATTAGCTGCTGAGCCGTTTACTTTGAACAGGGCCGAACCGTCGCCGGCCAGGTGCGCGAGCACAGTCCCCGAAACTATTTGGCCGGCTGCAAACGCGATGATCGCTTCACCTGAGACGGAGATCGAACCGGGACCGGCCGGCGCCGTCACGGTGATCTCGAACACGGCGGTCGTCGGCGGCGCGGTGGAGGTGGCCGCAGGCGCACCACCATGGCCCCACACCCCAACGTTCACCGAACCGCCTGCGGGCACTGGCCCGCCTTGCGCGCTGGTGTCCAGAAGGCGTGCGGGTGAAACTCCGGTGTAGAGAGAACCGAGGGCTGTCTTGTCGGAGCCGTCAGAGAACCAGCCGACAACATCGACGTGTAGGCTGGTCGCCGCGCCGGTGTCGACTACCGACAGGGCTCCGTTGGACGGGACGGCCACGATCGCGCGATTAGCCGTCGTCTGGCCCGCCGCAAAGCCGAGAGTCGTGATTCCGGTCGCGAAAGCGCCCGACGGACTCAGAGCGATGGCGCCGGCCGCGGTCGCGCCAGTCGCAATCACGTTGAGCAGGACGCCGGCCACGCCCGCGGCCGGCACGTCACCCTGGCCAAGCACCGGGACATTCGTCGTGGAGCCGGCGGCGACCGTGGCGTCCAGCAGCGTCGCCGGCGCAATCATTTCGAGCATGCCGCTGTGATCACGCACAGTGTTGGGGCCGCTGAAATAACCGACGAAGTCGAGCTGAACATGCGCCGTGCCCGTGGTCAGCTGGATCGCTGCCTGCGTCAACTGGACCGGTATGCCGATCACAAGCAGGCTGGACTCGACCTGGCCAGGAGCCACCGGGACGGCCTGCACTACCTGCTGGTTGACGACCACCTGAACTGCTGTTGATGCCGTTGCCTGGCTGGCGGTCAAATTGACCACAACTGCTGCGAGCCCAGGGAGGTGAACAGGATCGTCGCCCAGGTTTGTGACGAGCGGCTTTCCAGCGGTGATGTTCTGGTTGAGCAGTCTGACCGCGAACCCTTGGTGGTATGGGCCACCTGGAGGGTCGGGTGTGATGGCGTTGGACTGAGCCGACGCCAGACCGGCGCCAAGCGCGTTGTTTCCTGTCACAGAAAATGTGTAGCTCGTCAAGAAGCCGAGGCCTGTTACGGTCGCGATGGCGGACGTTCCACTGACGGTGGCGCTGATGCCACCCGGGCTCGAAGTCACCGTGAAACTGTCGGCGGGCGAGCCCGCAGGTGTCCACGTGACTACTGCGGAAAGCGTGCCTGACGACGCGATGACGCCGGTGGGCGTGCCGGGCGGGGAGGTCGGACCTTGAGCAGCGGAAGGGATTGGGACGATCAGGGTGGCAATGACCGCCAACACCAAAGCAACGCCGGATGATTTGCGCAATCAGCCCCTCCCTGAGCGTCCGGCGAATCTGACCGTCGCCACCTAGAGGGAGGCGTAACCCTGATCTGACGGTAGCCGTCCGTGGTTCGACTGTCAAGTAATTTCTTTACAAGTCATTTCCTGGGCATACTGCGCAGTCGAAGTGGGCCGATTCTCGGATGACGGGCTGTGGTGGTGGGACGGGACTACCTGGATTGCGACCTCTCAGATCGTGCTGCCGCAGCTTCCGGTAACCCAGTTCGAGCTGTCGGGCAAACTGAAAGGCGTACGCAGGTTCTTGAGACGCGTTTCCCTGCTCCTTTCCTGGAACACCAGCATCAATCTGGCCCTCATCCTCCTTTTCCCCTGGTTGGCTCTGTTGCGGGACTACCGGTTGTGGAGGCTCGAGCAGCTGGCGCTCGCGACGGCCTGCCTACTTGGTCCACACGAGCCCATGTTGGCCGGCGAAACCGGCTTCTCCATCGATGGAGGTTTTGTGACGTGGGACCTGGCTGTGGCCGTCACGGCGGCCCACGTCCTGATCTTTCGTATCGATTCCCTCGATGGGCAACCCCGATGGGTCGCCTTGGCAGGTCGTCCGACCGAAGTGAAGATGAAGCTGCGCTCCCTGGTGTTTGGCTTGTACCCGTCCATCTCGATCAGCTGGGGTGACCGGCAGTGGAGGATCCGTGGCACGCCGAGTGTCTTCAGGCCGGAGCCGGTGCTGGAAGCGTGGCGTAAGGCCACGACCGGCCTGTCCTGATGCAACGCATTCTCGCCGGGAGATAGCGTTAAATTGGTCGTCATCGTGGAGTGCACGGCTGTCTCGGCGGCTGACTGGCAAGCCCATCGGGCTGCCACCGCCCGCATGTCGGGCGAGCCTGCCGCCTAGGAGTAGTCCCGGTTTCGCCAGCTTTCCGCCCGGCGAACCCCGGGAGGAATCGCTGAATTGTTGCTGACCATCACCACGACGCACCGCCCAGCCACGGACCTGGGCTACCTGCTGCACAAAAACCCGTCCAAGGCACAAACCTTCGACCTGCCGGCCGGCAAGGCTCACGTCTTCTACCCCGAGGCGACGGAAGAGCGCTGCACGGTCGCGCTGATCGTGGACATCAATCCCGTGACCCTGGCCCGGACCAGCCGGCGTTCCAGCCTGCGCCAGTACGTCAACGACCGGCCGTACGTCGCATCCTCATTCATGAGCAGCGCGTTGCTCAAAGTGTTCGGCTCGGCGATGTCGGGATCGAGCAAGGATCGCCCCGAGCTCGCGTCAACCCCGATTCCTCTGACCGCCCGTCTGGCCATGTTGCCGTCGAGAGGTGGCGAACCTGTGCTGCGGCGCCTCTTCGAGCCGCTCGGCTACGAGGTCCTCGCCACGCCGCATCAGCTCGACGGACGTTTTCCAGCCTGGGGTCCCAGTGAATACCTGACGGTCGAGCTCACTGGGCGGCAGACGCTCGCCGCCCTGCTGCAGCACCTCTACGTCCTGATTCCGACACTTGACGACGACAAGCACTACTGGGTCGACCGAGCTGAGGTCGACAAGCTGATGCTCCGCGGAGGCGACTGGCTGGCACGCCATCCGGATCGTGACCTCATCGTCAGGAGGTACCTGAAGGGGCTGCGTTCGTTCACGACCGAGGCCTTCGAGCGGCTCTTCGAGGAGGAACCTCAGCCAGCGGTTGCCGAGGCGTCCGAACCGGCCGGCGACTCAGAACAAGTAGAGGAAGAGGCCATCGAAAAGCCTCTGGGTCTCGCTGACCAACGTATGGAGGCGGTGGCGCGAGTCCTGAAAGCCGCGGGCGCCAGGCGGATTCTCGACCTCGGTTGCGGAGAAGGCCGGCTCCTGCGCCGGCTGCTCACAGATTCCTTTTTCGAGGAGCTCGTGGGAATCGACGCCTCCATGTCGGCGCTCACAAGGGCCAGGGACCGTTTGGGGTTTGACCGCCTTCCGGAAACGCACCGCTCGCGCTTGAAGCTCTTGCACAGCTCGTTGACGTATCGGGACAGCCGTCTTGTGGGCTTCGATGGGGCGGCTGTAATCGAGGTGGTCGAGCACCTGGATCCCGCGCGGCTGCTTGCGTTCGAACGGTCTGTGTTTGAGTTCGCGGCTCCCGGAGTCGTGGCGCTGACGACGCCAAACGCCGAATACAACGTTCGTTTTCGAAGCCTTGGAGCCGGCCGGCTGCGCCATCCCGATCACCGCTTCGAGTGGAGCCGCCGCGATTTTCAGGCCTGGTCCGAGGCCGTCGCGTCCCGGTTCGGTTACCGAGTCATGCTCGAAGGCATTGGAGCTGAGGATCCTGAATTGGGCGCGCCGACGCAAATGGCTGTGTTCTCACGATGAACCTGACCATCCCAGAGCTGTCGCTGGTCGTCCTGATCGGACCATCCGGATCCGGCAAGTCAACCTTTGCGGCCAGGCACTTTCTCCCGACGGAGACGATCTCGTCGGACTTCTGCCGCGCCCTGGTCTCCGACGACGAGAACGACATGCCCGCCACCGCCGCGGCTTTTCGCGTCCTGCATTCGATTGCGGGCGAACGGTTGCGATCCGGGCGAATCGTCGTCGTCGACGCGACGAGTGTCCAGGCCGAGGCGCGCAAGTCGCTGGTGTCGCTGGCTCGCGACCACGACTGCCTCGTGGTGGCGATCGTCTTCGATCTCCCAGAGAAGTTGTGTGTCGAGCGCAATCGTGGGCGCGCGAACCGCAACCTACCGGCGGGCGTCATCCACCGCCAGCGCGACCAGATGAAGCGCTCGATGCGTGGTCTGCCGCGGGAGGGATTCCGCTACGTCTACGTGCTCGACTCGGTTGAAGCCGTGGAGGCGGCCACAATCGTTCGCCAGCCTCTGTGGGTCGACCGGCGAGGCGACCGTGGGCCCTTCGACATCATCGGTGACGTGCACGGCTGTCCTGACGAGCTTGCTCGTCTCCTGGAGAAGCTCGGCTACTCGATCACCGACGGCGACGGAGCGCCCCACGTGGCCCATCCGGAAGGACGTCGCGTCGTCTTTGTGGGAGACCTGGTGGATCGAGGGCCCGACTCCCCGGAGGTGCTTCGCCTTGTCATGGGCATGGTGCGAGATGGAATCGCCCTGTGCGTTGCCGGCAACCACGACCAGAAGCTGTCGCGCGCCCTGCGCGGTCGTGACGTCAAGGTGAGCCATGGGCTCGAGCGGTCGCTGGAGCAGCTCGAAACCGATCCAGGTCTCAAGGCTGACGCCGCCGAGTTCCTGGACGGCCTGATCAGCCATTACGTCCTGGACGGCGGCAGGCTGGTTGTCGCTCACGCCGGGTTGAAGGAAGACATGCAGGGTCGTGCGTCAGGCCGCGTCCGCGATTTCGCGCTCTACGGAGAGACCACGGGCGAAACGGACGAGTTCGGTTTTCCCATCCGCCTTGATTGGGCGCAGGGCTACCGAGGTCGCGCGCTGGTTGTCTACGGCCACGTGGCCGTCTCCGAGCCTCGGTGGCTGAACAACACGGTGAACATCGACACCGGGTGCGCATTTGGAGGCCGGCTCACGGCGCTGCGCTATCCCGAAAAGGAAATCGTCTCGGTGCCGGCGGCTCGCATTTACTACGAGCCAACTCGTCCCCTGGCCGCACCTGCTCCAGAGCGCGACGACCTGCTCGATGTGACCGACGTGCTCGGCAAACGGCTTGTCGAGACTCCGCTCGCAGGCAAGGTGACCATCCGCGAAGAGAATGCGACGGCGGCCCTGGAGGTCATGAGTCGCTTCGCGATAGATCCGCACTGGTTGATCTACCTGCCGCCGACTATGTCTCCGACAGAGTCGACGTCGCGGCCAAACCTGCTCGAACACCCAGACGAGGCATTCGCCTACTACCGCAAGCATGGCGCGGAGCGAGCTGTGTGCGAAGAGAAGCACATGGGCTCGCGGGCTGTGGTGATCGTTTGTCGCGATGAAGAATCAGCCATCGAGCGTTTTGGGATCGCTCCTCGGAGTGGCATCGGGGTCTGTTACACGCGCACGGGCCGGCCCATGTTCCCCGAAGGCGACCTGGAACGGAAGCTCCTCGATGTGATGGGGGAGACCCTGACGGCCACCGGATTCTGGGAGATGTTCAACACCAGCTGGGTGTGCCTCGACTGCGAGCTCATGCCGTGGTCGGCGAAGGCGCAGGAGCTCCTCGTCGACCAGTACGCGCCTGTCGGCGTCGCCGCCACGACGTCGCTCGGGCTGGCCGCGGCGGCGGTCGGCCAGGCGATCGAACGAGGAGTTGATCTCCAGGTCTTGCTCGACGACCTCGAGCGACGCCGGGCGGCGGCTACCAAATACGTCGAAGCGTACGGTCGCTACTGCTGGCCGGTGAACGGTGTCGACGACTTGCGGGTCGCCCCTTTCCAGGTTCTTGCTACTGAGGGAGCAACCCACGCCGACCAATCGCATCAATGGCACATGCAGCAGACCGCGTTGCTGGCTGCAGCGGGGGCCCCGATCATCTCAGCGACTCCTTTCAAGGTGGTGGACCTGGGCGACGAGGCCAGTCAGCGCGATGCGATCGAATGGTGGACCGACCTCACGGCAGCCGGCGGCGAGGGGATGGTAGTCAAGCCGTTCGAGTTCATCGCGAAGTCCGGGCGCGGCATCCAACCCGGCATCAAATGCCGGGGCCCGGAGTACCTCCGCATCATCTACGGGCCCGAATATGACCTCCCGGGGAATCTCGAGAGGCTTCGCGACCGCGGCACCCTGGCCCTGAAGCGCTCGCTGGCGCTGCGGGAGTTCGCACTCGGCATCGAAGCGCTCACTCGCTTCGTGGCGCGCGAGCCCCTGTACCGCGTGCATGAGTGCGTGTTCGGAGTGCTTGCTCTCGAGAGCGAGCCAGTGGACCCGGCGCTTTAGAGATCAAGACTGAGACCTCGGTGGGACTTGATGTGAGACTCGACCGCCCTTAGCCTCCCGTCCATGAAGCAGCGTCGTACTGGAAATACCAACAGCATCCGGAGGGCCAGAGTGGCCGGAGTCGCCTCTTACCTGCCGGCGACCAGGCGCACCAGCGTCGAGGTCGAGGAGATGATCTCCGCCTCGAATCCAGACCTCGCCTTCCCCCAGGGAATCGTCGAGATGATGACCGGGGTCAGGAGCCGGCGTGTCGCGGACGAAGGCGTCAACGCGTCCGATCTCGCGGCCGCGGCCGCCCGCACCGTCCTGGACCAGTCGGGCACGCTGGCGAACGACGTCGATCTCCTCATCTTCTCGTCGGCGAGCCAGGACATGGTCGAACCGGCCACCGCGAACATGGTGCAGGAGCTCGTGGGCACGACCTGCCCAGTGTTCGATGTGAAGAACGCCTGCAACAGCTTCCTTTCGGGCCTCCAGGTGGCGGAGGCCTTGATCAAGGCGGGGAATGCAAGCCGCGTGCTGGTCACCAGCGGCGAGATCCCCAGCCGCTGCATCAAATGGTCGGTGCGCGACCGCGACGACTTCAAGTTCAGCTTTCCTGGCTACACGCTGGGAGATGCGGGTGCTGCCGCGCTCCTCGTCGCGACTGACGATGAAAGTGGAATCTTTCACCGCTCGTTTCAGACGGTGAGCCGGCACTGGCAGGCGTGCACGATTCCGGGCGGAGGATCGGTGCACCCGCGCGGTGACGAGTTCTCCTATTTCCGCAGCGACGGGACCGCCCTGCGCGACGCTTTTGCCGAGAACGGCACAGGCATCCTGGAGCGGGCGCTTGCGGAGACCGGCACCTGCTTTGCGGACTACAGTCGGATCCTCGTCCACCAGGTCGCCATGCCGTACTTGAGAGCCTTCCTCGACGTGACAGGTGTGCCGCGCGACAAGGTCGAGGTCACGCTGCCCGAGCTTGGCAACATCGCCTCCACGACGCTGCCGGTGGCCTTCGCGCAAAGCGCAAGTCGCGGTGGCATCCAGCCGGGCGACAACGTCATGTGGATTGGGCTCGCGAGCGGAATCAGCCTCGGCGTGATGTGCATGACGTACTGATGGCCGGCCGGCCCGACAGGCTCGGTCATGTCCTGGCTCTGCTCGTGTTCACCGACACGTTCGGATACGCGATAGTGCTGCCTCTGCTGCCGCTGGCCGCTCAGCGGCGAGGCGCAAGCGCGCTCGCGGTGGGCGCCCTTTTCGCCACGTACTCGGCCTTCCAGCTGTTCTGCGCTCCCATCCTCGGGCGGCTCAGCGATCGCTGGGGTCGCCGCCCCGTGCTGATCGCCAGCCTGGCCGGCAGCGCCGCGGGATTCGCCCTGATGCTCGTGGGCGGCTACCTCCCGCTGCTCGTGAGCCGGGTCGTCGACGGCGCGACGGCAGGCAACATCGCGATCGTCAACGCGATCGTCCTCGATCGCTTTCCCCGTGCGGATTGGGGTGCGCGCTTCACCTCTCTGTCGACTGCCACGGGGCTGGGCCTGCTGGCCGGCATTGGCGTGAGCGCCGGTGTGGCGCGCTTCGGCCTGAGCGCCGCTGCTGTTGTCGCCCTCGCCCTGTGCGTTACGTCAGCTGGTTTCGTGTGGAGGTTTCTACCGGAAACCGCCGTCACAACTCCTGCCGCGCAACGTTGGACCATCAGCCTCATCGGCATCCAGCGAGCCATTCCGGCCGGCCTCCTCGCGACGGTGCTCCAGGCCGCCTTCATCCTCACGCTCCCGCTCTACCTGAATCGTGTTCTGGGCTGGCACGAGGTCGAGGCCACGCTCGCGCTGGCCGGCTTGATCGCGCTGGCCGCCGCATTCCAGCTGGCGGTCGTCAAACGCTTGATGAGCCGCGTGGACGCTCGATCCGTTGCGATGCTCGGGTTCGCGTTGTTGCTGGCGGGCGGCCTCGTCCTGGTTTCATCGCACGTGGCC
>Ga0073928_10001242_pt1 | contig 50377 bp, 42 predicted proteins | sample PaiPotPPA55metaG_FD_76969 | JGI IMG/M metagenome (GOLD analysis project Ga0073928, IMG submission 76969) | Iron sulfur acid spring bacterial and archeal communities from Banff, Canada, to study Microbial Dark Matter (Phase II) - Paint Pots PPA... ...
ATTTCTGCATCCGCTATATCCCAGAGTTCACCTAAGTCTGCACGCCGGAGAAATCGCGCCTGGCCTTGTCTCATACGAAGGATTGTGCTGTCACATTCGACTGGCAGTCGAACAGGGTGCAGCGGAACGTATCGGCCACGGCGTGGACATTATGTACGAAGATCGCCCGCACGAATTGCTGAAAGAAATGGCTGCCAAGCATGTCATGGTAGAAATCAGCCTCAGCAGCAACGACCTGATTCTCGGTGTTTCCGGGAAGGAACATCCTTTCCCGCTCTACCGTCGATTCGGCGTTGCAGTTTCTTTGAATACCGACGACGAAGGAGTGTCGCGTATTGATCTCACGCATGAGTATGTGCGTGCGGTACAGACCTACGATTTGCACTACACGGATTTGAAGCAGATGGTGCGCACCGGGCTGGAACACACTTTTCTGGCGGGCGACAGCGTCTGGGCGGCACGCGACAAATTTACTGCAACGGTCCCAGCTTGCTCACACGATGCAATCGGCACGGAAAAACCGTCCGCATCCTGCGCGGCTTTTCTCAAGTCCAGCGAAAAGGCGCAACAGCAGTGGGCACTAGAGCGCCGCTTCCGTGAGTGGGAAGCATCGCTCTAAGCGTCGGACGAGTTGTTTCTCTCTCGTTTCGTCATCTTCTGAGTTCAAAAGTTGTCGATCATCCAGACGTTGTTCTCGCCCGGCTCCCGTTCCGGGAAGCTGCCAATCGCAAACGCCCATCGGCGTGACTCATTTCCGCATCACCTTCACTCATCCCGGCGTCTATCCCTACATCTGCGCTTTGCACGATGAGCTGGGCATCAAGGGTAAGGTCACAGTCCTTCCATAGCACACTGACGGAGCGAGCCGGCGGCAAAAGTTTTGCACGCCGGCTCGCTCCTGGATTGCCTCTTCCCTGCCACGCGACTGGCATACGAAACCACAACAAGGGCGCCCCGGCTTTGGCTACTCTTCTGTAACTTCGATTGCCTAAGAATTCTCTTGCTTTTGACGCCCTGCGATGTTATTCTTGCCTTGCGTTTGTTGCTCTTGTATCGCCTTTGAGGTTGTAAAGCGGTCGCGGGTCAAACTCGCGGCCTTTTTTTGTGCCCGCTCGGCGGTAACACAGAAAAGCAGCTGAAGACGGCCGGAGCTCCTAGGGGGACTGCCGCAATTGCGGCGGAACTGTTGTATCTCAGGGTTTGTAACACAAGCCCTGAAACCCGGGTTTCGGTTAGCGGGGCACCAGATAGCTTTTTCAACGAAAAGAGTATAACGAAGTGAGCAAAGAACAAGGAACAGTAAAGTGGTTCAACGCCAGCAAAGGCTTTGGCTTCATCCAGCGTCAGACCGGGGAAGATGTATTCGTACATTTTTCCGCGATCCAAGCGGATGGCTACAAGTCGCTGAATGACGGCCAAGCGGTCGAATTCGAAGTCGTCCGCGGCCCCAAGGGCCTGCAGGCCTCGAACGTTCAGCCTCTGTAAACCGCTTTAAAATCTGTTCAAACGGGCGGCCCGAGCAATCGAGCCGCCCGTTTTCTTTTCTGCCAACAAACCTTTTTCATCCTTCGTTTCCCCAGCCGCACCTTCTCTCGACTCCAGCTCTGCATTGCCGTTTCCGCTACACAGGCCGCACGGGTTCTATTGCCACCCCGCGTTCTTTAGCATCAGCATGGGAAGATTCTAGGGTCAACTCAGGATTTGTAAGTACCAATCCTGAAACCTCGGACCATCGGGCCAATCCAAGTTCGCGAAAATGGCGCCGTCAAAATGGAGAAAGAGCGGGAATGCATGAGCGGCAGCACGATACTCAACCGCGAAGAGCTCGATAAGCTGGAGCGCCGCGAGCTGCAGTTGACGGTGCTTTCGGTGGTCTTCGTTCTGGTTCTGGCCGGCGGCCTTGCCAGCTTCATGTATCCTCTGGTCTTCGTCCATCCCGAAGGCGGCAAGTGGACCATGCGGGTGGCGTTCTTGGGGTTCTGCGCGCTGACGGTGCTTTTTGTCGGGTACCTGCTGGAGCGGCAGCGCACCGTTCGCAAGTTAAAGCAGCACATCCTGGGCGAGCTGGAACGCAACATCGCCCTCCAGCACCAAGCCAACATGGAGCTTCTGGGCTCCATGCCCGATGCCAGCCAGTTTTGGGACCGGCTGACCATGGAGTTCCGTCGCGCCAAGACCATGCAGAAAACGCTGTCGCTGGCGCTGCTGAAAGTGAACAAGGGAACGGGCAAGAACCCGGATATGGCCGCGGTCTGCAGCGCCACTGCAAAAGCACTTTCGCGCCGCCTGCGCCCTACCGATTCGATTTTTCGTCTTTCCACTGATGTATTCAGTGTGGTGTTGCCGGAAACCGATGCCATGAACGGAAAGCGCGTCGCGGTCCGTTTACAAGAAGAATTGCAGAATACCCGCTCCGCATTTGGCGTGGTATTTGACCTGAATGTGTACAACTACCCGGAAGACGTGGTCAGCTCGCACGAGCTGGAAGACCTGGTGAAGTCGCTGCTCCCCGAGCAACAGGGTTGGGACGCGGGCGTACCGGCGCTGGCTGAATAGCCAAGCGAATTTCTTCCGACTTATTGCCAGCGCTATAGATTTTGCATCGCAATCGGTATAGCCCAATGGAGTACCGGGTGTTCGCGAATCCATTGACCAGCAGCGGGAAGGCTCCGTAACATCAATCCATGCGGCTTTGGCGCACAACTTTGTTGTTGCTGGCCCTGGTATCCGTGATGCTTGTATGCGCAGCCGGATCCTACGCGTGCCTCAGCAAGGGGGATTTGCGCGACAGTGCTGGCACTGAGCCCGCCGCAAAGGAACCCGTCCAGAGCTCTGCGCGCGCGCAAAACACTCCGCAACTGGCTCCGCTGCCGCTATCGAGCCACGACCGCCAAGCTCCCACGTCTTTGCTTCCCACGATTCCCGACGGCAGAACGCTGCTGATGGCCAGGGTCGAGCAGAAATTCGCATCGGGCGAGCAGAACTTTAAAGCCGGCCACCTGGACGCGGCACGCCGCGATTTCAATGATGCCGTGGACTGGATGCTCGAGAGCGGCTACGACCCGAACGGCGACCCGCAACTCAGCGAACTTTTCCGCCGCGTGGTGGATTCCGTTTACTCCTACGAATTGCAGGCGTTCCGCGCCGGCGACGGTTTTCAGGAAACGCCGGCGGTGCCTGCTCCGATTGACGAAGTCGCGGAAATGACTTTCCCGGTCGATCCGCGGTTGAAGGACCGCGCTGAGCAAGCGGCCAAGACTACCTCGCATGACCTGCCGCTGACAGTAAATGATGAAGTGCTGTCGTTCCTGAACTTTTTCCAGACGCCGCGTGGAAAAGCCATCGTCGAAACGGGCTTACGACGCTCCGGCCGCTACCGGGACATGATTTCGCGCGTGCTGCGGGAAGAAGGCGTCCCGCAGGATCTAATCTACCTGGCGCAAGCGGAAAGCGCGTTTCAGCCGCTGGCGCTTTCGCGTGCTGGCGCGCGCGGCATCTGGCAGTTTGTGCCCTGGCGCGGGAATGAGTACGGCTTGAAGCGCTCCTGGTGGGTGGATGAGCGGCAAGATCCGGAAAAAGCCACGCGCGCCGCCGCACAACATCTGCGCGATCTGTATGGTCTCTTTGGCGACTGGTATTTGGCCATGGCCGCTTACAATTGCGGTCCCGGCAACGTGCAGAAGGGCGTCGAGCGCACTGGTTATGCCGATTTCTGGGAGTTGTACCGCCGCAATGTGCTGCCACGTGAAACCAAGAATTACGTACCCATCATTCTGGCATTGACGCTGATCGCCAAGGACGCTGCGCACTATGGCGTGCAAACTGATCTTGACCAGCCTGTCCCCTCAGACATCGTCAAACCCGGGAGGGCGATCGACCTGCGTCTGGTGGCCGAAACCATCGACGTGGACGCCGAGACTCTGCGTTCCCTGAATCCATCGCTGCTGCGCATGGCTACGCCGGATGACCCGTTCTTCGAACTGCATTTGCCGAAGGGTACCGCGCAAAAATTCTCCGCCGAAATCGCGGATATTCCACCGGAAAAGTGGGTCAGCTGGCGGCGGCATCGCGTCGAGGCGGGCGAGACGCTCACCTCGCTGGCCAAAAAATACCACGTGACCACCCCGGCCATCGCGGCAGCCAACAGTCTGGGGCGCACCGACGTGCTTAGCCCGGGCGACAAGCTGATCATTCCGGCTTCGCAACCGGCGGCCGAGGCCAAGAGCCGTCTGGTGCGTTACCGCGTGCGCAAGGGAGATACTCTGGGTGGTATTGCCGACCAATTCAGCGTGAGCCCTGAGGAACTCCGGAAATGGAATGGATTAAAGGCCGCACGGGTCAGCCGGGGCATGGTACTTCGCGTGTATACCATCGGCGGAGGCCCAGAAACATTGCTGGTACACAAGCGGGCGGCGCCGAAAAAGAAGAGTTCCAGCGTCAACACAGCATCAGCGGCGACGCACCCCAAGAAAACGCCCTGAGGGGCGGTTCGCTGTGGTTTTCGCGCTTCCTGGCTCTGCCTGGCTGTACTGCTCCCGATGAACGCTGCGGATTTTCGGCTGGCCGGCCAAATTTCGCGCGTTCGCCTTTAGAATCCTTGACATTGCCCTCTGAATACGGTACCAAACCGAAAGCAGGCTGCTGGGCAAGCAGCAATTTTCCTGCTGTGCCTAGCCCCGATACGTCGGGCTAGCTTCTCCCAGGGGAGGATGGAATGGATTTCGAAAAGGATCATTTCGACGATGAGACGGAGTTGTCTCCGCTGGAAGAAGAAGAGGCCGGCGATTCCGATGAAATCGTGGAAACCGAAGAGGAAGAACTGATCATCGCAGACGACGATGCCGACGAGGTACCGGCGGCCAAGCCAGCCTCCAAGCCTGCGGCAAAGGCGGCTACCAAGGCTGCTGCAAAAAAACCAGCAGCAAAGGTAGCTTTAAAGGCCAAGCCGAAGAAGGCCGCCAAGAAGCCTGTCAAGAAGGCCGCCAAGAAAGGCAAGGCCAAGAAAGCGGCGAAGAAAAAGAAGAAACGCTAACAGATTCTGAATCCTTGCACTGGCCCGGACACTTAGTGCCCGGGCCAGTGCTATTTATGAGTCAGATCGCCAAAACGGTGTCAGGGATCTTCGCTCAGGGCGTTCCAAATCGCCACCAACCTGTCCCGCGCCGGAATTGGCTAGCTGCTAGCCATCAAAACATAACGGGCTTCTCGCTCTTTCAGGTACGCATCGCTACCATACCGAAAATGAAGCGTGCATTAGAGCAGATACCACGGGGCTTTTTCTTTATTTTTCTGATCGCTGATCGCTTGCTTATACCAGTGGCTCGGACCAGTTTTCCAACGTGTCTTTTACTTTGTGCAGGAACTGGTGCGCGACCGCGCCGTCCACCACGCGATGGTCGTAGCTGAGCGTGACGTAGCACATGGAGCGGATGGCGATGGAATCGTTGATGACCACCGGGCGCTTTTCGATGGCGCCTAGTCCGAGAATGCCGACGTTGGGCTGGCTGATTATGGGCAGGCCAAACAGTCCACCGAAGACTCCGGGATTGGTGATGGAAAATGTGCCTTCCTGAACTTCTTCCGGCCGCAATTTTTTGGAACGTGCACGCTCGGCCAGGTCATTCAGAGTGCGCTGGATGCCCAGGATATTTTTTTCGTCGGCGTTTTTCACCACGGGAACGATTAGTCCCCAGTCAAGAGCTACCGCAATGCCGACATTAATTTCCTTGTGCAGCACCACGTTGGTTCCGTCGAGTGAAGCATTCAGAGTCGGAAAGGCGCGCAGACCGCTCACCGCCGCCTTCACGAAAAAAGGCATGAAGGTCAGCTTGGTCTCGTAGCGCTGTTCGAATTCGGCTTTGGACTTTGCGCGTAATGCGGCCACTTTGCTCATGTCGATTTCGTCGACCGAGTACACGTGTGGAGACACGTGCGTGGACGCCACCATGTGCTCGGCAATTTTGGTGCGCATTACGGACAACGGTTGGACTTCGTAATTGCCGAAGTACAGCCGCTCGCGGGGAACGCCAAGTTGCAGCGCCGGAGCGTACTGCGTGCCATGCGCTGCGGCTCCGCCCGGGCCAGCAAGAGGAGCTGGAGCCACCTGAGGTGGCGGAACTGCGGCAGGCCGCGAGGAAGCTGGAGCAGGCGGCTCGGAATAGGCAACCGAGGTTCCCGCGGGTCGCGGAGCGGGCTCGGCGAACTGCGACGGACTTCCGGCACTTCCACCAGCAATAGCGGATTCGATGTCTTCTTTGGTGATGCGCCCGCCCGCGCCGGTACCGGGTACGCCGGCAAGGTCGATTCCATGTTCCTTGGCCATGCGGCGAACCAGGGGCGAACTGTGAATTCGCGCGCCTTCTTTGGCCGGGGCCCATGCGCTTGGTGACGCAGGCGCGGCTTGTGGCGTCGGAACAGGCACCGGTCCCGGCCTTGGCGCGGGCGCCGCTGCTGCAGCCGGCTTTGCTGCCTCGGCCTTGGGAACTTCTGCTTTCGCGGCCGGAGTTGGCGCAGGCGCAGAAGCGGCCGCTGCACCGCCAGCACCATCAATGGTCGCCACAACGGTGTTAATGGGAACGGTTTGTCCTTCTTTTACTTTTATTTCTTTCAAGACGCCCGCAGTCGGCGAGGGAATTTCCGCGTCCACCTTGTCGGTGGAAATTTCGAACAGCGGTTCATCGCGTTCGACCTTGTCGCCGGGCTTTTTCAGCCACTTGGTGATTGTGCCTTCAAATATGCTTTCGCCCATCTGGGGCATTACGACATCGGCTGCCATGGCTTTTCTCCCGTTAGGACAACTCTAACAAATTCGGTGTAGTTCCTGTGGTTCGCGTTTACCGTTTGCCGTTCACCGTCAGCGAAACGTTGCGATCTGATCTTACGGCTACCGTCAAACTGCAAACGGCTGGCCCCGTCTCAGTATTTTGCCAGCGTGCGCGCCGCATGCAGCACTTTCTCCTTGTTCGGCAGAAAATATTCTTCAAGCGACGGCGCGTACGGTACCGGAGTATCGAGCGCGGTTACACGCATCAGAGGACCATCAAGATCGCCAAACGCGCGTTCGCAAAGGATGGCCGCGATTTCACCGGCGATGCCGCCAGTTTTGGTGTCTTCGTGCACCACCAGGCACTTGTTGGTCTTTTTTATGGAGGTGAGGATGGTCTCTTCGTCGAGAGGCAGCAGCGTGCGCAGGTCGATCACTTCCGCTTCGATGCCTTCTTTCGCCAGATCCGCGGCGGCTTCAAGAGAAGTGTGCATCATCGCGGCGTAAGAAATAATCGTGAGGTGCTTGCCTTCACGGCGGACCACGGCTTTGCCGATGGGCACGGTATAGTCTTCCGCGGGCAGCTCTTCCTTGATGCGGCGATAAAGAAATTTGTGCTCGAAAAACAGCACCGGATTATTGTCGCGCACCGCGGACTTCAATAATCCCTTGGCATCGTAGGGAGTCGAAGGATAAATCACTTTCAGTCCCGGGGTATGTACGAAATACATTTCGGGATTTGCGGAGTGAAATGGCCCGCCATGCACGCCGCCACCGGAAGGCCCGCGAATGACGATAGGAGCCGGCGCGTTCCAAAGATAATGTCCCTTGGCGACGAAATTGGTGATCTGGTTGAAGGCGCACACAATGAAATCGATGAACTGCATTTCGGCGATGGGACGCAGGCCGAGGTAGCTCATGCCGCATGCCGCGCCTATGATCGCCGATTCACTGATCGGCGTATCGATCACGCGTTCCCAGCCAAACCGTTCGAGGAGCCCTTCGCTGGTCTTGAATGCCCCGCCGTAAACGCCGATGTCTTCGCCGATCAGCACGACCGCAGGGTCGCGTTCCATCTCTTCGTACATGGCTTGCTTGATGGCTTCGAGAAAAGTGACTTGCGTCGCTGCCTCCGGTTTAGCGTTCGTTTCTTTGGCCGCCGTAGCCATGGTTATCTCCGTGCCTTTCTGGCCGCGGGTTTCCTGTGAACGACAGCGGACTTGGCTGATTTTTTGGGCGCTAACTTCTTCGCCGGTGTTTTGAACGGCGATTTGGCGGAAACTCTCGCCGCCACGTTCATCGACGCTTTAGCCGCAACCTTCGTTGGTTTGGCATTCTTCGCCTCCATGGTTTCGGCCACCGCTTCCGGAACTTTCGTGTCTTTTTGTTTCTGGTCTTGGACGGCTTCGGTCTGGTCTTCGTGTTTTTGCGTATCGCCGAAATGAATCGGGGCACTGCTGCCGCCGGAAGCTTTTCCCCTCCCGAATCCCTGCACCGTCCAGACCGCGGCAACGCTTGATTTGGGCGGCGTCACTTCAGCGATGGGCCGCTGCCACTTCGGCGCGACTTTGTGGCAGTCATCGCCCGTGCAATAGACGCCCTGCGCGGCAAATTCCGCTGGCGGCATGGCAGAATTTTCCGCAAAGTCGCGTTCCGCTGAGAGCAACTTCTCAATCTTGACGTCAATTTCCTTTTGGCTTTTCTCGTCCAGTAGTTTTTCGCTGGACAGAAATTTTTCGTAGAGCAGGATAGGATCGCGCGCTTCCCAATACGCGCGCATTTCTTTGGGAACGTACTCGGCGGGATCGTGCTGGGCGTGGCCGAGGCGCCGGAACGTTTTCACTTCGATCAAAATTGGTCCGTCGCCATTGCGCGCACGATCCACAGCTTCTTTGGCCGTGGTGTACACAGCAACCACATCGTTTCCATCCACTGTGTAGCTGGAAATGCCGTACGCTTTGGCGCGGTCGGCCAGATTTTCTAGCGGGACCTGGCGCTTGACGGGGGTTGAATACGCCCACTGATTATTTTCCAGCACCAGCACGAACGGGGCCTTCTGCACTGCCGCGAAATTCAGTCCCTCGTGAAAAACACCGGTGGAGCTGCCGCCGTCGCCGATCCAGGTCATGGCCACAATTTTCTGGCCAAGATAGCGTCCGGCTATGGCGACACCGGTCATTACCGGAATCAGATCGCCGAGCATGGAAATCGGCGAGACGATGTGCAGATTTTCCAGGTCGCCGAAGTGGCTGGTTCCGTCTTTGCCCTTGGTCGGCGAATCGTATTTGGCCATATGCTGCATGAAGATGTCGCGCGGCGGAACGCCTTTTACCAGCAGCGCTCCGATGTTGCGGATCATCGGCGCCAGCCAGTCTTTTTTCTCGAGAGCGTAAGCGCTGCCGACGGAAACTGCTTCCTGACCTAGACTGGAATACAGTCCGCCCACAATTTTATTCTGGCGGAACAGCTTGACCATCATGTCTTCCACGGCGCGGTTCAGCCGCATGAAGTAGTACAGGTCCAGATATTGCTGCCGCGTGAGTTCCTTCTTCATTCGCGCTCCCAAATCTGTGCGGCGCCGGTTCGAACCAGCGAATTCCTAAGCGGAAACCGCCAACGCCTGTTCGAACTCCGCCAGCTTCGCGAGAAGCTCAGCGGCTTCCTCGGTTCGAATCGTCAATCCAAAAACGTCGCACACGTGTTTCGCCAGCAGCGCCCGAATTTCTTCCAGCGAAACCTGTCGACCAAGCAGCTTCTCGAGCGAGGTTGCTTTGCGGTCAGTAATTCCGCACGGCACGATCAATTCGAAGTAGCGCAGATCCGTCGCTACGTTGTACGCAAATCCATGCGAAGTCACCCAACGGCTGATGTGAACCCCGATGGCCGCCAACTTTTCCGTCGTCTCTTCTTTTCCCTGCGCACTCTGTGAACTCTGGGTCGCAATCCGCTGTGGCGTATCCACCCAAATCCCGGTCTTGCCGTCCTCGCGACGCGCCGCAATTCCCAAATCCGCCGTCGCGCGAATCATCGCCTCTTCCAGCGTTCGCACGTACCAGACTACATCGCGGCGAATCGCGCCCAGATTCAGAATCGGATAACCCACGATCTGTCCCGGCCCGTGGTAGGTAATATCCCCGCCGCGGATGGTCTCAAAATATTCGACGCCTTTCTGGCGCAGCACACTTTCGCTTGCCAGAAGATTCGCGCGATTGCCGCTGCGCCCCAGCGTAATCACGTGCCGGTGCTCGCAAAACAGCAGCACATCCTCGATCGCGTCAGCTTTACGGGCCGCCACGACGCGCTTCTGCAGCTCCCATGCTTCGCCGTACGGAATCAGTCCTAGATCGACAATCGAGCAAGGATTCATGATTCAGACGTTAATCTGCAAACCGCGCACTGACGCAAAGGCATCGCCCATGGCTTCCCATACGGTTGGATGCGCGTGGACCATATTCATCAAATCGTCGATGGTACCTTCGAGGTTCAGAACTGCCGCGGCTTCCGCCAGAATTTCCGTGGCCAGCGGACCGATAATGTGAATGCCCAGAACCTCGCCGTACTTTTCGTCGCTGACAACTTTGATGAAGCCGCCGTGATTTCCCAAAATAGTAGCCTTGCTGTTTCCGACAAAAGGAAACTTGCCGACTTTCACTGCGCGCCCGGCGTCCCTGGCCTGTTTTTCCGTCAGACCGATGGAGCCAATCTGCGGTTCGCAGTATGTCGCGTTGGGAATGCGGTCCTTGCGAATCTGCTGCGTCGGTTTGCCGGCAATGTGGGTTACAGCGATGATGCCTTCCATCATCGCGGCGTGGGCCAACTGCGGCATTCCAGCCACGATGTCACCGATCGCGTACAAACCTTTCTCTTCGGTTTCCATGTTCGCGCCAACATGCACGAAACCGCGTTCCAATTTCGCTTTCGACTTCTCGAGTCCGCAGTTTTCCGTCAATGGCTTACGTCCGACTGCGAGCAAAAGCTTCTCGGCCTGCAGGGTCTGTTTTTTTCCGTCCTTGTCGGCGAACGAAACGGTCACGCCTTTGCCGTCCTTCTTGACGCTTTCCACTTTGCAGCCGGTCTGAATCTGGATATTTTTCTTGTGGAAAGATTTATCGAGCTCGGCGGAAATTTCTTCGTCTTCCACTGGAACGACGCGCGGCAACGCTTCGAGGATCGTCACCTGGGTGCCAAAGGAATTGTAGATGGAGGCAAATTCGACGCCGACCGCGCCAGCTCCGACCACGATCAAAGTTTTCGGTATTGTAGGTAATTCCAGAATGGAGCGGTTGGTCAAAATCTGCTTATGGTCCGGCTCGATTCCGGGAAGCGAACGGGCTTCACTTCCACTAACCATTAAAATGTTGGACGCTTCAATCGTGGATTTCTTGCCGTCCTTTTCGACGCTGATCTTGCCGGGACCTTCGTAGCGTCCCCAGCCCTGCACAAATTCCACTTTGTTTTTCTTAAATAGAAACTCGATGCCCTTGGCGTGCTTCTTGACGATCTTATCTTTGCGGGCCAGCACGTTGGCCCAGTTCACCTTCAACCCGCTGACTTCAAATCCCAGTTCCGCGGCATTCTTGAAATGGTCGTAAATATCGGCATGGTGCAGCAAAACTTTGGTGGGAATACATCCGACGTGCAGGCAAGTGCCACCCAAAAACGGATCTTTCTCAACCACCACGGTTTTCAATCCAAGTTCGCCAGCGCGGATCGCGGCCACATAGCCGCCAGGCCCGCTACCGATAATCGCTACGTCGTACTTTGCCACACGCCCTCACTTTCCGAGTTCCGACCTGCAGGTGCCGGCCAAACGCGGCGGCACAGAACTTGTTGCGGCGAATCGTTTCTTCGCGAGGGCCCCGCACGAAGAGGCTGATCGACGGGAGCAACGGCCTGCGTGGCTTGCCGGCGCACCGAATGGGTCGCCACCACCCGACAAATCAGAAATTTTAGCAGCGGCAGCGGCTTGCCGCAACCTGGCGCCATACCGGCATGCCGGCGGCAAACGCAGTAGCGTCAGCGATACCTCAGGTACCAAGGTACTGGCGGCGGGTACCCCCGGAAATGAACCCCGCGGTCTAGTGACGAGATCGAGCTGCAAACGCATACTCCTAAGTGTTAAGGGCGGCTGACACGATAATAAGCGCCGGCCGCAAAAGCGGAGACAAACGTGGTCATTGCAAGCCTGGTTCTCTGCATGATTCTGATTCTTTTAAGCGCCGCGGGAAACCAAACCCCGCAGAAAGCTGTCGCCAAGCGCCCTGGAACTTGATCTTCAGGCTGTTTCCCTCCGACCCCCACGCCCGAGCCGCCGGCACCCCCACCGGCGGCTCACTTTTTTTGGCTGGTGTCCCGCCGACAGGAGGCGTACTTCTTCCGCGAAATTGAAGAGTCCCGCGTCACAGGGAGGGGAGTCAAAAAGTTGAGATTCTTCGGCTCTCCTTGGCGGAGAGCCTCAGAATGACGACGCCGGGCGGGCCTCAGCGTTCGAGGATATCCTTGTAAACATTCAGGGCGACTTTTTTGGGTTGCCGGTCCATGCTGAAGATTGCGGATCGAGTGGAATTTCCTGCTAACGCAAGTTGGCCGAGCCGCACCCAGCCTTGTCCGAAGTCGGCGAACACCGGCACGAACATCGCGAAATTCCGGTCCACTTCGCTCTGTGTAATTTCAACGTGCACTTTGACGTCGCCTTTGTCTCCTGGCTGCACGTCATATTTGAAATGATATCGGGGCACCTGGGTGCCATAGACCCATTCGTCGAAGAACCAATCCAGACGCCCGTTCTGCTGCAAGTCCAAGCGCTTGGGCATGTGCTTCTCGACGACGGCCTTAAATGACTCGGTGGAAGCGTTCGCATTGTGGTGACTTTCCATAAAATCGTGCATCATGTCGATGAAAGGCTGGTCGCGATTGCCTTCCGGGGCTTGGTCGGCATACATCAATGACCGCAACATCAACAACACGTAAGCGCCTTTCGAATAAGCGACGCCCTGATAGGCTTGTGCGGTGCGCGGCGAGATTAAACGTAATCCTAGCCACAGCGGCCCAGCGTCGTTCGCGGAAACGCCGAAGCTATTTTTTTCCAGGATGCGCACACGCTGGCGTTCCCAGAAATCTATATAGTCTTTCTGCCATTTCGGCCCTACGGCTTGCTGCAAAAATAACCCGGCGGCAAATTCTGCAAATCCTTCCGAGAGCCACTGATCGTGATACGAAGCCCAGCCCACGCTATGGCCGAACCACTGATGTGCCACCTCGTGCGGGGTGACCTCTCGGACAAAGCCGGTAAACTTTGCGTCGATATGGCCGAAGAGCATCCACCGCTGGGTCGAGTCGATGTACGCGGAGATGGGCAAGTACACCAGATTGGGCCACGATTGCCCAAAGTTAAAGTTCGGCTGTTCGGTAATTTCGATGTTCTCATAAGGCGCCCTGCCGAAGTACACAGTGCACACCTGCATTTGCGCACGTGCCTGGTCCAGAGCGTATTTCGTCATCGAGATGGGCGACATCGCAGCAAGCGCGTTCGCCTGCATATTAGAGGCCGGTGCGTTGCCCGAAAAAGAACCAGCGAACTGCTTCAGATTGCTCGGCAGCTCCGAAAGGTAATATCCGGAAATGTTGTAGTGGGTGATGGTATCGGGCAACTCAATTTTTGTGTACTGGCCGTAGTTGAAACCGGCTACCGCAACCGGTACCGGAGTGACCCAGTGAGTTACCGCGAAGCCCGTCTCGCTCGATTCTCCCACCAGTTTGCCAACGCTAATGACCACGTTCGAACGCGGAACCTTGAATGTCAGATCGTATAAGGCCTTTTCGTTAAATCCGTTCAGATTGGGATACCAGGATTCGCGCGCGCCAACGTAATAACTTCCGCTGCCTGCCTCGTATAGGACCTTGTCGCCAACGTATTCGACACTGATCGAATGTTCCTTCCCGATCTGCGGCGGTTCGTCAAGCACGGCGTAGAACGAACCGTCTTCCTTCCTGCTTTCCTGGATGAAGTGCAATTCCTTGCCATTTTCATCGCTTACTCGGGTTACCCGCAATGTGGGGAGCAGCGCAAATTTCATTACGCGTTCACCGGAGACCAGCGGTGCAAAGGTGATGGTGGCCCGGCTGTACAGGTGATTGTTCTTGGCGATAACCGTTTCGATGTTGTAGCGGCGCGTGGCGAAAAGCCGCCGGTCCTCGCGCGAATCCGCGGTTTGCGCTTTCAGCTCCGCTGTCAAGTGCTCGGAGTACCAGACGCCGTCGTCCATCCCTGCACCGTTGAAGTTGATCAGAGCTATTTCTTCCGGCGAATCCATTTGCGGAATTGCGCCGACACGGGAGCGCACGAAAAACCGCAGGTCCTTGTGGGGTGTCCCAACCATGTACGCGTTGAAAAACGGCGGATGTTTCGGATTGTAAATCGCGGCGAGTACGTCGGCATCCACGTTATCAATGCTTTCCTGTTCAAAAATCTCTTGTGTAAGTCCTTCCGGGAATTCATGGCGGTGCCGAACTTTGTTTCGCCAGTGCTGCAGGGCTTCGGCGGTTTCGCGAGGTGTTTCAACTTTAGGACCAAATGCTGCAGCTACTTGCGGATACAAGCCGGGGGTAAAGCGGAAGACCACCTCGCTGAAGTCTTCCTCAGCGGTTGGTTTGCCACTGCGCCGTATCATCTCCTGGATATCAGTGTGTATCAGGGGTTTGAGGGTGAAATGACCCTGGCCGACGAAAATGGCGCCTGTTTGAAAATTGTTTACGGCGTTCAAAAGAGTGATGGTTCCGGAGTTCAACTCGAAAGTGCCCACGTCCAGGTTTAGCGTGAACTTTTCGCAGTGGTAGGTATTGCCTAAGCCGGCGTCGCGGAGTTGCCGATACGCGGGGTCTGAATTCCCGAGCCCGGTACTTTTTTCCGTTACCTTGACGCTGGTCTGTTGCGCGGCGATGGTGAGCTTTAGATCGAGATTTGCGGTGTCGTGCAGGTCAACCGGGGTAATCAGCTCCTCGAAGCCTTCTTTCGCCACCCGAACCGAGTATTTTCCGGCACTCAGATTGGGCGCGGAAAACTTGCCGGACTCATCCGACACCAGAATGATCGGTTGGGGAACGCCGTTGCCGGTGATTTCGATGCGCGCATTGGCAATCACCGCGCCCGAGGGGTCTTTGACCGTGCCGGAAATTGTGTCTGCGCGAAGGTTGCCAGTGAGCGCCAGAGTAATCAGAGCCAGAGTAACTATGCGAAGGCCATATGGCTTCACGCCACCGAGCGATTTTACGGTGGCGGATAATTTGAAGCTGTAGCGGGTACGACGCATCTGATCAGGCAGGGCCATGGGTTCCCCTGAAGAAATTGGCTCGAAACGCTTCACTTGGCTTTATTCCAGCAATGCCAGCCAGCGCCACTGCTCACAGCGATGGGCGTACTCACATACTAACCGCTTTGCATGCTGAAAGGTGGAGGCTGTTTGAAAGTGGCGTGTGCAGCCGGGACGGTCGTCACGAAAATAAAAAGGGGGCCGGTGCAAGCCCCCTTCGTCAACTGACCCCCCAAAACCAGAACACAGTCGAGGTTGTGTTCCGGCCACCCCGGGAAGCCAATATTTTTATTTGCAGGAGTAGAGTGCAAGTCGGGTGCCAGCCTACGGGTAATCCGCGCCAGGAATTTATACGATTGAAACAATGGGAGTTAGCCAAGGGGAACTATCTGGGGACTCCAAGGGAACACGCAAATCCTACAAAATCTCACAGATGCCAGCGTCCAGCTCTCCATTCTTTGGGAGAAGAGGCCGATGCAAGAAATCACGTTAACGAGACTCCTGCTTCAAGTTCCAATCGTCGCGCGAATCGCCGACGCGATTGATTCGCTGAACCGCTCGACGTCCGCCGCGTGCTCGGCTTCGACCATTACCCGCGCCAAAGGCTCCGTGCCCGAGTAACGCAATACGATCCGGCCGTTGCTGCCGAGGGCTGACTGGGCTTCACGCAGCGCTTTTACAACTTCAGGCACTTTTTCCAGTGGCGGCTTAGTCTTTACCTTCACGTTTACAATCGTTTGTGGATAGTCCTTTAGGCCTGCGACCAGCGCATCGAGGCTTCCCCGCATTGCTACCAGCGACGCAACTTTCACTGCGGTCAGCAAACCATCGCCCGCGGGAGAATCGTCGAGAAAAATAATGTGCCCGGACTGTTCCCCGCCCAGCGCATTGCCGCTCTTGAGCATCTCTTCCAACACGTACCGGTCGCCGACATTAGTGCGCGCCAAGGCGATATTTTCGTTGGCCAGTACGCGCTCCAGCCCCAGGTTGGACATCGAGGTAGCCACCACGCGATTTCCCGGCAGCTTCCCCGCGCCCTTCAAAAAACGCGCCGCAGCCAGCAAAACACCATCGCCGTTGATAATCTTCCCGCTCGCGGAAACAAACAACGCACGATCCGCATCGCCGTCAAACGCCACGCCCAAGGTGGCTTTTTCCGCTGGAACTCGCTGCTGCAATTTTTCCAAATGCAGCGAACCGCATCCTGCGTTGATATTTTTCCCGTCCGGATCGGTTCCAATCGTCACCACGTCGCAACCCAGGGAGCGAAATAGTTCCGGTCCCAGCCGGTACGCGGCGCCGTTCGCGCAATCCAGCACTACTCGCAAACCTTGCAAATTTGCGCCGGCCAGCACCCGGCTACGCAGAAAATCGAGATACTGCGAATGTAGCGATCCATCGATCGGCAGCGGCGCTGGCGTAGACTTTGCCTTCGCAGACAAGAATGCTGGAATTTCGGATTCGATTTCTTCTTCCACGGCATCCGGAAATTTCATTCCGGCGTGAGAAAAAAGTTTGACGCCATTGTCGTGAAATGGATTGTGCGAAGCGGAGATGACAACGCCCGCGTGAAAGTCATTCAGGCGGACCAGGCATGCCACTCCGGGCGTCGTCAGCACGCCCGCGAAGGTCACTGCCACGTTCGACTGTCGCAATCCGGCCGCGAGAATGGCCGCCATATGCGGTCCGGATTCGCGCGTGTCCATGGCAATCAGCGCGCGCGGCGGCGCGTGTTCTTTGTGAAGGAACCTTCCAACCCCCCGGCCGACCGCGTGCAGCGTGGCGTCATCCAGAGGCGGCGTTCCCGGGACACCACGGATGCCGTCGGTGCCGAAAAATTGTTTGGCCATAGAGGATCAGGGTTTCAGGGTTTGTACGACAAACCGTGAGAGGAACAAGATGCACTTGCAAACCCGCTTTGCTATCGGCTGCGACTGGAATCGCAGGTCCTGAGAAAAGTCTAGCACAACGGGTTTCTGCTTCCGGCTCAAGTAGCCGCGGTTAGCATGGAGAAACATCACACGTCCCCGTAAATGCGCGGCTAGGATGATGTGATACCTTGATGTCTGGAAATGACGGAGATGCGCTTGTCGGCAACGGAAACACCGCGTGAGAAGGAATACGCACGCTTGGTCGGTTCGACCTTCAGCTTACGCGTGATTGCCGCCGCCATTATTTTGCTTTTCGCGTACTATGCGCAAGGCGTGGTCATCACGCTGGTGCTTTCGATTCTTCTGGCGTATTGCCTGGATCCGGTCGTTGAATTTTTGGAGCGCTGGCATATTCCACGCACTATCGGCTCGATGGTCATGGTGCTTTTGCTGTGTACGGTGATTGGCGCGGTGGGCTACGGGCTGTGGTCGCGGGCATCGGATTTTGCCGAAAGCTGGCCGAAATACAGCGGCGTGCTGCGCCAGGCCGCCAATTCCGTGGAAGCCAAAATCAGCGGCATCGAGCATGGCGTCGAAGGCACATCGCCGCCACAAAACAGTCAAACCAGGCCGCAATTCGAACCGCCGCGTGACACCGGAATTGTCCGCAACCTGATTATTCGCAGCATTGGGTCGCTGTACGCGCTGTTTCTTGAAGTGACATTCGTTCCATTTCTGGTTTTCTTCATGCTGGCTGGAAAACGCGAAGCCTGGCATGGCACATTGCAGCTTTTCCCTGCTTCACGGCGCACCCAGGTGAAAGAGATGCTGGAGGACTTGCGCATTGTTCTTCGCGACTATGTGCTGTGGATGAGCGTGGTCACCTTGATGGTGATCACATTCAGCAGCCTGTTTTTCTGGGTGTTGGGTCTCGATTACCCGATTCTGCTTGGGATTGTCTCCGGCGTCTTGAATATGGTGCCGTACATCGGAGCGGTGATGGCCTGGCTGCCGGCATTCATGCTGGCGCTCACCAAGTGGCAGACCATCGGCTGGTTCTTCTTGATTGCTGGCGTGCTGACTGGCATCCACATCTTCGCGTTGAATTTGATCGCGCCGCAGCTGGTCGGGCGGCGGCTGCGCTTAAACGCCGTTGCGATCACTGTGTCGTTGCTCTTCTGGGGATGGGTGTGGGGCGGCATGGGACTGCTGCTGGCAATTCCAATTACCGCCACGCTGCGAGTCGTCTGTGATCACACCGAAGCTTGCAAACCAATTGGCCGCTGGCTCAGCGCCTAGAGAACCTGCTTGCACAGCTTCAAGATTCAATTTCTGCGCGCAAAGGAATGTTACTGGGTAACCGCCGCAGCCCTGTTCATAAGCCTTCTCTTCGCTGCGGTTTATTGGTTCAACTACTATCGGATTGGCGATTTTGAAATGCCATGCACGACCGGCGCCAGCAAGTTTCCGTTCGAGGGATCCGGATTTCGATCGATCCGGCAATCCTAAAGTAATAATCCTATGGCCCAGTCCACAGTTACATTGCTATCAGGGAAATACAGGGAAATGTCGGATTCCTCATGGCTTGCTCTCAGGCTCTGTGGGCGCAGTTTGCGCCAATCCCGGCCACTTCAGGAAGCGTACCAACTGCCAGCGTTGCGGTTCCGGCAACTTGGACCAGGCAGGCATCTTTTTTCTCACCGCGCCGTTGGTCAGCAGCCAAAACAGCGTTCCGGGGCTAGCGTTCTGCACTTCTGAAACGCGTAAGCTCGGCCCTTTCCTTCCGCCCCTCGCGTCGTCACCGTGGCATTCCGCGCAGTGGTCGGTAAAAAGCAATCTTCCGGCGGCAACCGCTTCCGGATCATTTTCCATTGGATTGGGACGGTTTACCGCTTTATCCGGCGCTTTTCGAAGTTCGGCATAGGTATCGCCGCCCAGGTGGAATTGCATGCTGTGGAGTCCGGGCCGGGTGGAAACGCTGTTCGCGGACAATTGCGCAATCATAAGCAACATCGCGCAAAGCAAAAGCCCCCCGGTCGCCAGCTTCATGATTTCGCTGCAAACATATGTCGCAGCACCTGGTCGAATCCTTTGATCTCGCGCGAGACTCCCCAACGCAGCAGAAATTTATGACTGTTGTCATTCAGTCCAAAGCCGGGTGAAACACGCAGCGTCCATCCGCTCGGCAGGTTCCAGCCGCCAACCGGGGCGAGATAGTGCGAAGTTTTTCTCAGTCCGAAGCTGTGGCGATCGCCCAATCCGCCGTACATTTCCGCGCCGACAATAAAATTCTGCCGGCAGAAAGTGCACCGTCTCGCGGAGCCTTTCAAGGCCAGCGGCCGGCTGGCCGCCAGCGCATAGCCGAATTCCCACGGCTCGTTGGATAAATTTTTCTCGGCAATGATATTTTCAGAGAAATTCCAGCCTTTGGTGTTGCTGGAAAGGATCAGCTTCAGTTCCATTTCGCGTTTATGCTCCTGCCGGGCTTGCGCGTTTGACTTCACATAGTCCAACTCCACGTCGTGGCCAACCACTTCCTTGAGTGTCTTGTCGGTCCCGTTGATGTCTTCGAATTCCGCGTAGAGCACCGGATTGATCCAGTGCTCGCGCTTCAGGAGGCGAAAGCGGTTTTCCCACTTGAATCCGGAGTACACCGTGCTGTCGTGAAACGTGGTCTGCGCATCAAGGTAGAATTCGGTGGTCCACCAGGCGTTCACGCCGTACTCAAACTCAGTCCAGTAGGAGTGGAAATTGCTAGCGGCGCGTTGAGTACCAAACGTAGAGAAATATTCGACCTCAAGGTTTCCAGGCTCCTCGAGATTGTGGTCGTAAGTGACGAAGTAGGGATTTTCCTGGGCCTTGAGAGCGCGCGAAAGACCCGGGAGGATCAGCGTCAGCGCGGCAACGAGAGAAATACGAATGCGGTTCAGGCCAATCTCCTGGCAAAGCGTCTTTAGGGATGAAATAAGACTAACTTAGTCGTATATCAGATGCAAGTAATTTGCATATAGTTCGTGGTTCTTCTTCGAAATATTTGACTCAGGCTGCATACCGGAGCAATTCTGTTCAGGATTTGGCGCCCGGAGGCGATAATGAACAGCGATTCCGTGATTCTGGAACTATTTGAGGAGGCCTTCGAGCGGAAAACCTGGCACGGGCCCAATCTGTGGCAATCGTTGAAGGGAGTCACGGCAAAACAGGCTGCTTGGCGGCCTGGGCCTGGCCGCCACAACATTTGGGAGGAGGCGCTGCACGCTGCTTACTGGAAATACGCCGTGCGGCGTCGCTTGCAAGGGGGCAAGCGGGGAGCATTCGCGCTCAAGGGGAGCAACTTCTTTCTCCGTCCGCAACCTAGCGACTTAACTGAAGCCGCGTGGAAGGCTGATAAGGCAATCCTGCGCCAGGAGCATGAAGCCCTGCGCGCCACCATCAAAAATACTCTAGCGAAACCTGTCTCGCCAAAGGTGCTTCGAATGCTTTGGGGAGTGGCCTTCCACGACGTGTATCACGCGGGACAAATCCGGCTTCTACGGCGGTTAACGGAAAGGTAGGAAAAAATCTGCTTTCACGAATTAGCGAAGCTGCGGGCGCACCAAGCTGTGCAGCCCCTGCAAAGTATCAGTAAGTTTCGCGGATTCCTGGAACATCCGGATGGCGGCCACGCCCGCGGCTCCAGCTTGAAAACAGCTCACCGCATTTTCCACGGAGAGCCCTCCGATGGCTATCACCGGAATCGTCACCGCACGGCAAATAGCCGCCAGGCGATCAATTCCCTGTGGCGGCCCGTAATTGGCTTTGGAAGGCGTGCTGAAAATCGGGCTAAAGTAAATATAGTCCGCCCCGGCTCGTGCGGCACCGAGAGAAGCTCCCAGAGAATGGCAGGAAACTCCGACAAGAAAATCAGGTTTTTCACCTCGCGAGGAAAAGAATTCATCTCTTAACCGGCAAGCTTGCGAAACTGGAATTCCGTTTTCGCTGAGGTGCACGCCTCCGGCGCCGCAGGCCAGGGCCACATCCAGCCGGTCATTCACGAAGATACGACACGAACTCCCGACAAGCTCCATTCGGCGTAGCGACTCAACCACCAATTCTTCCCATTCTTTGCCGGAAAAGTCTTTTTCACGCAACTGGATCCAATCGACGCCTGCGGCCGCGGCGCGTTCGACACTGTCAAACAGCAGCTGGTGCGCGTCAGTAGAGGTAGAAAGCGGCAGGCTGCGACGGTCCGTTACGTAGCACAATATCGGCCGCGGCGATTTAGCGAGGAGTGACACGCGGAGCTTCCGAGCCCGAATGTAGTAAACCCAAGGCGACAAAAATATCCAGGACGCCGAGGCCGCTGATCAGGCCCCGGACGGAAGGATGCAGCGCGAACGACATGAACGAGGGAAAGTGTATAAGGAAATAGTTCCGTTCCCAGAAATTCGACCACGGCAGATACAGCAGCAGCGCTCCCATTTCAAAGCACAGCACGATTATCATCGCCCGCAAGACTCTATTCATGAGTACCGGAAGACCTGGAGACGCTCGCGATCAGCGTGTGGTTTTCTGAAGAGCAGCGATGCGATCCGCTACGCCGCGGTAATCGATATTCACCGCGTAGACCTGTGAAAAACTCTTCAGCGCCGCATCCAGGTCGTTCGCGGATTCCTGGGCGACTCCTAAATCATACCGCAAGGCCAGCGTACTTTCTGCGTCGACGCCCGGAGTACCCAGAGCGCGCTCGTACCAGATTGCGGCGATCGAGGGCTGCCCCTTTTCCATGAACGCCAGGCCTAGCAGGGTGCAGCATTGCATGGCGTAGCGAAATGCTTTGCCCTTTTCGTTGGCCTTGGCGACTTTCTGAAACTCGCTGATGGCCTCTTCAAGCAAACCCATTTCGCGGAATGCGATGCCCAGGTTGTAATGGGTTTCCAGGTCTTCGTCCTCCGCTCCCATTTCGCCGATTTCCGCTCGGAAATCGTCAAATACCTCTTTCAGATGATCCTGTTCGGCGGGCGATGCCGGAGCTTCTGCTTTGGCCGCGGCCATCGGCGCATTTTCCTTGGCTGCTGGTTCGGAAAAAGACGGCGTCAATTCCCCAATGCCCAGTTGATCGATTTCGTTGGCCAGATCTGCAAGGAACCGGTCTGACGCCAAGACTTGCGAACCGCTGGGAGCAGCATGTTTTGGCGGCTCTGCGGTAGCCGTTGGGGCCGGTTCTGGCTGTTCTGATTCCTGTTCGGGCGAAAGGATGAGTTCGTATTCCTGGTCTAGTTCAATTTCGTCTGCAGCCGCTGCTTGCGGCGTGGCAAGCTGAGTCGCAGCTGGAATTTCCGGCTTCGGCGGCAATTCTTCTTTGCCGCTTTCCTGCACGGGAATGATCTCTATGGTTTCCGGTGGGTCCGAGGATGATTGCAGGGCAGGAACTTCGGCGCCCATTGCGGTGGGTGCTTGTTCGGCCACTGCATTCTCGACCGGAATTTGGAACTCGGAAATCGTAAATTCTTCTGGAGCGGCCGAGGGAGGCGTCTGGCCCACCGGTGCAACTTCTTGGACGTTGCTTACGGCAGCAGGCGGAATTGGCGGCGGCACAGGAGCGGGCGCGTCGTTAGCCGCGGCTTGTTCGAGAAGCGAAGCCCACTCATCGGACAAATCCACTTCGTGTACCGGCTTGCTTGGCTGTGGCTTGGGTGGCGGTGGCACTCCCGATGAGACTGGCGCTTGCGCCACTTCTTCGACGGGAATGGGAAGCTCCTCCAGGGCATTCTTGTCGGATGCGGTAGGCGCCGCAACACTCGCCATGGGAGTGGACGGATTTGCTGCTGCGGCGATCTCCTCATCGGAAAGACCCGCAGCGCGTTGGAACCTGCGGCGCAATTCACCGAATCGCTCCGCTCCAGCCGCGTCGCCTCGTTCCTTGTGAATTTCCTCAAGCCGCGCGGCAAGTTCCGCTGTTCTCCGGTCATCGCCTGCGCCCAGCACAAAATCCAGAAGCTTCTCGAGCGTCGGAGTGTGATTCGGCGTGCGGCGGAGAATCGCCTCCAGCAACCCGATAGCTTTCTGTGTCAGGCCGTAACTTGCGAAAAGATCGACGTCGGTAAGCGATTGCGCAATGAATTTCTGGGTTTCTTCGTCGAGTTGCGTTTCCACGATCGCCGCGGCCGCCACCCGATCTTCCGGAGCCGTATCAATTTCTGGCCGGAGCTTCGGTGCTTCCGGCTGCGGGATTTCTGCTCGCAGCGTTTCTTGCACCGGTTCCGGTTCTTCTTCCGGCGCCGGCAAACCCATACGCCGCAAAACATCGTTTAGTTTCCTCTTGCTGGAATCGCTTTCCGCCTGGCGATCCACTAATTGTTCGAAAATCTCTTTCGCGCGCGCGAGTTGCTTCGAGGCGACCAGCGCATCGCCCAGCTGCGCCAGCGCGTCCGGCATGCGGAACGAGTCACTGGTCCGGCCATAGGAATCAACCAGCCATTCCAGCGGTTCCAGGCGCCCAGGCATCTTGGCGGCGAGTTCGTTCAGGAGCTTGGTGACCGCGTCGTGCTCTCCGGAATCAAGCATGGGGACGCGCAAACGGGACACCAGGGCAAGCGCGCGATCGTTCTGCTCGGACTCCAGCAGGGCTTCGGCAACTTTTTGCGCCAGGCCAAAATTCTTCTCGTCGCCGTCGAACACCTTCAGAGCCAGCGCCGTGGCCTCATCCCAATTGGAAGACTTCAGATACAGATCCAGCAAGAATTCGCTTTGTTCGCCGCCCTTGTCGAGTCCGGGCAAGTTTTTCAGAAATGCTGCGGCATCTGCAAAGCGCCCCTGCGAAGAAGCCGAACGCGCTTTCACGGTAAGCGCGGCAGCGTTCGCCGAGTCCAGCTTCAGAGCCTTATCCGATTGTTTATCGGATTCCGCATGGTCACCTCGGGCCAGCGCCCGTTGCGCCGCGGAAACGTAGGTCTCCACTGCTTCATTTGGCTTACCCATAACCTGATACAGGTCCGCCAACCGAATCTGGATACGAAGATTATCGGGCTCCGCGAGCAGCAGCTTTTTCAGCAGCGCAACGGCTTCCATCTGCCGGTTGTGCTTTAGATGAATTTCCGCCAGCTGCAAAAAGAGCGGGCGGGCCTCGCTCATAACGCCTTGCTGTACATACAGATCGGCAAGCCGTTCAAGCGGCTTGATCTCTTCCGGCGCCAGCTTTGCGATGCGTTTGTAGACCGCGATGGCCTTGGTCAGAAACCCGTCGCCGACAAAAATTTGCGCCAGCCGCTCAAAGTACTCGATGGCCTGAAATGTCTCGCCTTGACGAATGTACAGCTCGCCGATGGTCATCAAGGTGACCTGATCCTTCGGCTCATACTTCAAAATGAGTTGGTATTCCGCGATGGCCTGGGGTACTTTGCCCTGATTCAGCAGCTTCTGCGCGGCTTCGACATATTTGCTCTTGTTATAGGCCATGCGTGAACCCGGACGACGCTCAATTTAATCTCAATCGCTGGGCGATTGACTCAACGCAGCCGCAAAGCGGCTGCCAAGGCGCTTCCAGGACTTTCTCCTCGGAAATCGGCGAGCGCCGCAAAAAGGCGACAGCACGCTACTCTTGTACGCTACAGGCGGGGGAAAGGAGAGTCAACGCGGGCTCCACGCGGTGTGAGCAGGCAGTTATCCCCGTGGCGCATACGCCATTTTTCGACGTCGTGTGCACAAACCAGACGCACCGCAGAGGCGCAGGTCCAGAACCCGGTCGTCGTAGCGAAAACTTCCCTGCCATGCCAGGCTCAAGAGAAGCACACTTGCCTCCCGCTGCGTCGAATGGTTGCAAGCACCCTGAAGGAGGACTTATATGTCCACTGCAACCCCCGCATTGCGTTTCCCCCAGGAGAGCGCTGAATATCGCAAGGCACGCAACGAACTCCTGGCCGCAGAGGTCGAGCTGCGCCGGAATATCGAAGCCGTCGCCGCCGCGAGAAGGAAGCTGCCGATGGGCGGTGAAGTCATCCAAGATTACGCTTTCGAGGAGGGCCCTTCTGACCTGTCGCAGGACGCCGGGAGCCACAGCACCCGCCTTTCCGAGCTGTTTGAACCCGGAAAAGATAGCCTCCTGATTTATAGCTATATGTATGGCCCGGCGATGGCCACGCCATGCACCTCTTGCACTTCCATTCTGGATGGGCTGAATGGCACTGCGCCGCATGTCCGCGATCGCGTCAATTTTGTAGTGGTCGCAAAATCGCCAATCGAGAGAATTCGAGCCGCGGCACGGGAGCGCGGTTGGCGCAATTTACGTTTGTTATCTTCAGCGGAGAACAGCTACAACCTGGATTATCGGGGAGAGACTAAAGAGGGCGGCCAACTTCCGTCTTTAAATGTATTTGCGCGGCGGGATGGCAAAATCCATCACTTTTATCACACCGAGTTACTGTTTGCGCCTCGCGAACCCGGACAAGACGGCCGGCACGTCGATATTATCTGGCCGTTGTGGAATCTTTTCGATTACACGCCGGAAGGCCGCGGCGAAAAATGGTACCCGAAACTATCGTATCGTTAGTCTGAGCCGGTTTCGTTCCTACAAGGGAAGCGGCGTCTGCGTAGCGCCCGTCGACCAACACCGCGATTCGCGCACCGGCGCAAACGAATTGCGGTGCAGCGGCGTGGGCCCCAGTCTACGCAGAGCGTCCAAGTGTTCCGGCGTTCCGTAACCTTTGTGCTGCGCCAATCCATATCCTGAATAAATCACGTCCCACTCGTTCATGCGTGCGTCGCGATGCGTCTTGGCCAAGATAGAGGCGGCGGCGATGGAGATGCTCTTTGCGTCACCCTTGATCAACGATTTCTGCTCAATGAGCACGTCTAACTGCATGGCGTCAATCAAAATATAGTCCGGAACTATGGAAAGCTGCCGCAACGCGGCGGTCATGGCCTGTCGGCTGGCCTGATAAATATTCCAGGCGTCAATGCGGGAAGCATCGATCTCCGCCACGGCCCATGCCAAAGCGTGTTCCTGTATACGAGGAGCTAGCTCGGCGCGCCTTTCCGGCGTCAATTTTTTGGAGTCGTCCAGGCCGACGATGCGGCGTTTGGGATTCAGCAATACCGCCGCCGCGACCACCGGACCGAACAGCGCTCCCCGCCCAGCTTCGTCAATGCCGGCGATGCGCGTCCAGCCAAGTTGCCGCGCGGCTCGTTCGAAACGGGATGAGCACATGCGCGTCATGCGTTGTTGGCACAAATTCTAGCACGCCGAGGTAGCATTCGTTCCTCGGTCCCAGAGCCCCCCAGCCATGGTTCGCGTCGGCGATGTCTGCTCAGTAAGCGGCGCATTTACTTGCATTGAAAGCTGCTTCATGTCGTATCTGGGTGCGAGGAGAGCAACCGAGTGGCCTACCAGGTCTTCGAGCGGAGCGCGGTCAGGGTCGTCAAGCCCGCGTTGTCCGTTATGCCGGACGGCAGAATATTCCTCAACGCGGCAGCAACTCGGGTTTTTCTGGAAGCCCGGGTCCGCTCGGTGCTCCTACTGTGGGACAAAGCAAATCACAGACTCGCACTTAAAGCTGCTGAAAAGGGCGACCAGAATGCTTACGCGGTTTCAATTAGCCGGGGCCGCTTAGGAAGCATATCGGCGAAATCGCTGCTTAGTTACATAGGATGGAGCGCACCGAAGCGAGCGGTGCTGATTGCAGAGTGGAACGAGAAGGGAAAAATGTTTGAAGTCACGCTTCCGTCGCAGTGTGTCCGCTCCGGCAAAGGGACAGAAAGATAGAGCCTGCGATGGCAGATAAATACAAGCTGACACGCGCCGAGGCCAACACGCTGCTGCGGACTTACACAAACTTCTTCGACGGGAGATGAGCGAGAATTTATGCGCGTTTTGCGGAAGCGCGGGACCTGCGGTCCGGGAGGACTTGACCGCCAACTGATGAATATCGCTTAGCAGTCCCTTGGCTTCGGAGGGCGGCAAGGTAGCAATATGTTCTTCGAGGATCGCTGTCATCCTTCGGGCCGCTACTTCGACTCTGTTTTTTTGGTTGCCATACGTCTGTAGAATAATAGCTAGCCTGAATGCTCACAACCACCGGACTCAAGGAGGAGGAATGAAAGTCTGTGGCCACTCGGACACCATGATTCTGCCGTCGGCACTGCGTTCCAGAGTTGGTGCGTACAATCCGCGGAATTCACGGCGCCACCACTGCCCGGTTGCTCGCTTGGTGGCGCGATCGGTGAACCAATATTGCCACACCACCGAACGCACCAGTCTTGGCGGTGCCTTCGCAAATGGATCAGAACGAAAAAGCGCCAGCACATCGGGTCTATCGAGGAGAAGTTGCTCCTCGGTTCGAATCACGAACGGATTCTCCCGCCACGTTCCAAGCGATGCGAACCACAAATTCCATTCGAAACGCGGCTGATAAGGCGCGTAGATTCCCGGCGCTTCGTTCAAACTCTGCGGTTTGTAACAAAACGGGTAAGCAACCCAGTTTGCTCCGTCGTTCGACCCCTGAAATTCAATTTCGTAGCGCGCCCAGGTCATTTTCCCGAAAAGTCCGTAGGAGTTGGCGATTCGAAACGGCTCCAGCGCCGTCACCGGTTTTGCGGGCAATGGCAATCCCGGCGAAATCTGCCGCGCCATCAGAAACGCCATCGTGTAGAAAACCCACGCCAGAAGAAACGTCGTGGCCCAAAGGCCGAGTGCTTTGACAACATTGCTGAAATTTGAGCGCGCGTCAGGGTCTGCAACAATTCTCGTAGTAACAGCCTTAGACTCCTCGCCACTAGACGTGGTCAATGAGAGAGAAACTAGTTCGTTCGGTCCTGCAAGAGCTTCGCGCAGGCTTCTATACCAAGGACCGGCTGATGCTTGTTCCAAGTTTGTTCGGACCGCGATGCACCAACTCCTTGGAACAAATCGCACCAGAAAAATATCATCGAGAAGAAAAATGCCCAGCGCTAGAACCAGATAATTCAAGAAAGCGTAATTCGCGGTGAGGATAATTCCTAGCTGCAGGATGGTCACGACGAAGAAACAGACAATTCGGGCCCGTCGCGGCAGCCACAACATCCACGGCACTATTAATTCCAGGAAGAGAGTTACAAACGCGCTGCTTTCGTGACACCAGCGCGGTAGTTGGTGCGCGTACCAGCCAACCCACGTCGGCAGCGGGCCATTCTGGTAGTACTCATTCATGGCGCTGAGGTCGCGCCAGGTCGGGTCGCCGCCAAAATATTTTGCCACGCCGGATTCAAAGTAAATCGTGAACCACAAGAGCCGCAACAAAAAGAGCGGCGCTCGCGCAGGAGGCTCTCGCTCTCCCAAGCCTGGCCTCCAGCCACGTGGGGCGAGAAAATAGCAGATAAATCCCGCGCACAGCAGCATTCCGTCCGATTGATAGCCGGAAAAATCCTGTGCTGCCGCGACAAACGAGAGAAAGCAAACGAAACAAACCGTCAGCATGGCTCGCGGCCAAAAATTGATAATCAGGAGCAGCGAGGCGATCAAGCCAATCCAGCACAACAGCATGAGCGCGTGGTCCCCGCTCGCAAACCACAATACCGTCGGCGCGTACCAATAACGCGCCCGTCCCATGGCCTTGGCGACTTCTTCCAGGTAGGAACCGGCCGGCAACAAACCTTGCGGTCCCAGCATTCCGCGGATTTGAAACAACAACGAGTAGAATGCCGAGAAGTAAATTATTCCCAACGCACGCAGGAACAACCAGCGCGGCACAAGATGGCCCGGCGGACCCACAGCTCCAGGCCCTACCCACCAGCCAGCCATTCTGGAAGCAAAATTCTCCATCTCCGCAAATGATATCGCGGCGGGCTGGCTACTTACGCAGTTACAAACGTGAAGGTGACTTTTTCCCTAGATGGACGCTGCAGGTTCCGTCCTCGCATACCGCACGGTTCCAGCGGTAGCGATTGCGCGCGATCCACGCGTAAAACTTACCTGCCATCCAGCGAATTCCCGGAACCAGCAAAATCCATGCAACTAATTTCCATCCCGGCAGCAACATTCCGATCCGCGCCCAGGCCGCGCTGCCACTGAATAGACTTCCGTTGGAATCGATCGCCACCATCCAGCGCATGGCTTCTTCTCGATCGACCTGCGGAAATCGCTGCCGCGCCGACGGATCGTGCAAGTCCAGAAACTCGATGCGCTGCGCGGCGTCAAAACGCTTTACACTCTCCGCGCTTCCTCGGCACAGATTGCAAGTTCCATCGAAAAGTACGGTGAGATCAGACATTTAAGTTCGCTTGGGCGCCGCTTACCGCGCATTGGCCGCTGTCTGATTTGAGTGTACTGCGTGCGTCGGTGGTTATTTTACTTTTTGGCGCGTAGGTCAAAACAAAAAAGAGGCCCCGAATTGAGAGCCTCTTCTGCAAACCCGAAAGCAATCGATGAACGGCCGCTCGTTATGCCTTTGCGTCGGTGCTGGCAACTGCCGCTTGTTCCTGCACCCGGCTGGCGCGCTTGATGCGGGCCGCTTTACCGCGCAGTTCGCGCAGGTAATACAGCCGCGCGCGGCGCACATTGCCCTTGCCAGTAACTTCAATGGACGAAATCGTAGGCGAGTGCAGCGGAAAAATGCGCTCCACTCCAGTGCCAAAGCTCACCCGACGCACCGTAAAGGTCGCGCTCGAGGCCCGGCCCTTCTTCGAAATTACCACGCCTTCGAACACCTGGATGCGTTCCTTGACCTTTTCGCCTTCGCCTTCTTGCAGGCGCACATTCACCTTGACCGAATCGCCGGGGCGAAATTCCGGCAAATCTTTGCGCAGTTGCGCTTCGTGTAATTTGCGAATAACCGGATTCATGTTCCTTATTCCCTGCAGACCCACTCAGGCGGGGCCAGCTCTTCTAAGACAAACCAGGATTATACTGAAAATTCGCAGGATTTCCTAGCGTGAATCTCGCAAAATTGCCATAGTTTTTCCGCTTGATCGCGGCTAGCGAAACGTTCCGCAACTGCTCTTAGCGCTAGGCTGACACCGACCGCGGTGATTCCCGCTTAATGATCGTCTCCGCGAACTGCTCCATCTCTTCCATTTGCGGGCTGAATTGTAGCAATACCAAGTCCACGCCAACCTTCTCAAATTCAGCGAGCCGCTCGGCTACCTGTTCCGCAGTCCCGACCAACCCTGAACGCAGTCCCCGATTCGAAACCGAGTAATCCTCCAGCGAAACGCGCTGCTCCAACTGCGTCCCGGCCAGCCATTCCTGATAGTTCGCATAGCCCGCAGCCGATTGCTGCACGTCCGTGATCCGCCGCACCTCGTCCTCGGCTTCCCGCTGCGTCTCGCGAACCACCGCGTAGCCAGCGACGCCATATTTCAACGGCGGCAAATTGTGCTTTGCACGCCGTTCGCGCAAGTCTGTGATTTTTTCGCACACGCGTTCCGGTGGATCGCCATGCATCAAGTACGCGTCACACTTCTCCGCGATTAACTCCTTCGCCGCCGGCGATTCGCCCCCTGCATACAAGGTCGGACGCGGCTGCGAAACCGGTTTTGGCTCCAGGACATTATCCTCGACGCGATAATATTTGCCCGAGTATGAAAAATGACCCTGCTTCCAAACGCCGTCCAGAACGTCCAGCCATTCCCTCGTGCGGGCGTAGCGATCATCATGCTGCTCGAATGTCACGCCGTATTTCCGCGCTTCCTCGGCCCACCATGAAGACACCACATTCAGAGTGAGCCGTCCGCCGCTGATGTGATCGATATTCGCCGCCTGCTTCGCCAGCAGCGCAGGTAAATGAAACGTCGGCCGCACCGCAACCAGCAATTCGATCCGCTCGGTTACGGCGGCAAGTGCAGCCGCCGTCGACCAGGCGTCGAGCGACGGCGCTTCCACTCCCTTGATGTCATTCAGGTTCAGTTCAGCGATCAGCGTGAGATCAAAACCAATCTGCTCGCTACGTTGCGCCAGTTTTTCTACATACGACCAACTCGCCTGCATGTTCTCGTCCGCAACGTTGCGCAGCCAACCGCCAAAAACCGGAAGCCAGTATCCGTATCTCATCGCCGCTCCCCGCTTGCGATTGTCTGCTCTTCACGACCTGCCTGTTGACGGCCAGCTTCATGACGAATCGCTTCCTGAATCAGGAAATCCGCCAGACGCGTGTACGGATCAAATCCAATCACCCGCACTGGATCCGCAACAAAATTCGATAACGCGTTCACATCGTAGTAGAGTTGCCGCCCAGTGCGGTCGTCGGTCACATATTCGATTCCGCCGACTTCCACTCCGGCCAGCGCCATAATCCGTTCCGCGTCCTCGATGACTCGTGCGGGAGGTTCGTAGCCCTCGACCGTCATCCCCGTTCGCGGCGCATCCGCCGGACACGCAATGCGCGTCAGCTCTTCACCTTTTGTGCTTTGGCAGATGTCCGCGGGACACAAATTAAAACTCTCGCCAGTGGTATGAATTTTGATGGCGTACAAGTATTTGCCGCCAAGAACTTCAATCCGCGTAATCACGCCAGCGCGCGGAGTAAACGACTCCTGCACTAATGCGGTCGAATCGATCCCGAAATACAAGCGATTTTCTTCCACGGCACGGCGTAATTCTTCCGCCGATGAAAACTTTTCGATTCCCGCCCCGCTCCCTCCGATGTTGGGCTTTATAACCACCGGATAGCCAACAGCCTCCGCCGCACCAAGGGTCTGCGAAATGTGATTGATCACCCGCGCTCTCGGGTACGGCAATCCCAGCTCTTCCAGGTTCGTGAGCTGTTGCGCTTTCGAAATTTCATGCGCAAAGCCGCGAAAGCCGTTCACCACGCGCACGCCTTTCGCCTCCAGGTGTGCCAGGTAATTCAGCGTGTAGAAAATGCAATGGCCCAGCCCGCGCTGCCACGCTGACGGGCTCATCCGGTTGAACAATAACGAGAACTCTTCTTCCGCCGACGCTGCATCGTATTGATGATTTCTCGCGTCGATTTTCTTCCATGCCACACCGCTCTCGTCCAATCGCTGAAACAGCGGGCGGAACCAGTCCGGATGTTCGTAGTAAATCGCAATCGGTCTTTGCAATTCGTGCCGTTGTTCTTTCGCTCCGCTGCTCATCAGGCCTCACATTTGTTATCGCCGTGCATAAATAAAAAAGCCGCTCGTTGCGAGCGGCTTCGGGATTCTTCGGCGTTTCTGGCTGAACCTAAGACGTTCCGATGTCGCTCTTCGTTGCATGCCAACAAGCAACACAACCGTGACAGCAGCCAAAACACAGGGATTGGTTGCGCGTCTTCATTGTAATCGCACTTCGAGTCTCCCACGGGTATTGCGAAATCCGCAAGCATTTCGCATTCAACTACCGTTCCCAAGGTCCGGCCGGTTGCGTCGTGTTTTGGCAAGCGCCCGCTCGCGCCGCCATTTCGCAACTTCGGCGTGATTGCCGCCAATCAGCACCTCGGGGACCGTCCAGCCGCGAAAAGCCGCCGGCCGCGTGTAGTGTGGGAAATCCAGCAACAAGTCCGCAACCGGCTCCCGTAGTGGCGCAGCATGTTCGCTCCGAACAGCTTGGGGCTGCGCCCCAGCTACCAAGGAGTCAGCCGCAACGCGCGCGGGTTGCGAAAACGATTCATTCTGCGAAGAGGCCTCATTCCCCAACGCACCAGGTAGCAGCCGCGTCACCGCATCCAAAATCAACGCCGCCGGCAATTCGCCTCCAGACAAAACGAAGTCTCCAATCGAAACCTCCTCGCTAGCCAGGTGCTCGGCGACACGCTCGTCCACTCCTTCATACCTTCCGCAAATAAACAAAATCCGCTCAAGCTGGGCATAGCGCCGCGCTGTCTTCTGGGTAAATTTCTCGCCCGCCGCCGATAGCAGCACAATCGCCTGGTTAGAACCGAGCTCCCGTTTCGTCGCTGCGTCGCCCATCGAATCGCCAAGCAGATGCTCCACCGCTTCGAACAACGGCTCCGGCTTCAGCACCATCCCCTCGCCGCCGCCGAACGGCCGGTCATCCACGGTGCGATGCTTGTCCTTTGTGAAGACCCGCAGATCCTGCACATGGATTTCGATCAAGCCCGCTTCGCGAGCTTTGCGCACGATGCCATGCTCGATCGGACCCGCAAAAAATTCCGGGAAAATGGTGATCAGGTCAAAACGCATTGCGCATCAGTTTAGCCCAGGCGGCGAATAGTGTCATTGCGCGAAGCGAAGTCGGGGGATCCAGCGCAGCACGCGCTTGCGATAGTCCAGATACTGGTCGCCGAAGATTTTGCGCAAGTGCGGCTCCTCATAAAAATACGCCGAGGTACATGGGATTTCGCACAAATCGATACGATGAGACACCGCCCGACGGACTGCCGACTTCAGGCGGCAGATGAGGGCGTTAAGCAACTTGACAATAGGCGCAGGCGTGCCAAAACCCTTTACGCTGAAGTCCCAGGCGCGCCATAGATACATCGCAGCCCCTGCGGTTAAGAACGTGGCGCCGAGAATTTCCTGCCATAATTGTGGTTCTATCCTAATAAATGACTCACTAAACGGACGGTTTACTTGTGTGGGCAGCCACAGACCAACGATATACGGAACAATCGCTGTAAAAATTGCCGTTCTTAGTAGAATTAGAAAAATCTTCCACTTTGGCATTAAGAAATCCGTGGATTACAGGTCGCGCAGGCCTTCCGGCAATCTCACTTCGATGCGGCGAGCAGCGACCTCGATCATGGTACAAATATCTTGCGCCAGGGGCACAAGCAATTCACCGTGCGAAGTATCCACGGCCAGCAGCGGCGTCCCGGCTTGCCCTTCGCCCGGAAAATAAACGTCGCGCACCTTTCCCAGCAGCGCGGGAGCCTGCGCCAGCGAACACGGCGAAGAACTTACCGGCGATGTCTTCGCAGCAATCTCAAATACCGAGCATCCAATCAAATCCGTCACGAAAAAACTTCCCGAGGGCACTTCCGCGCGCTGCTCGAAAAGAATTTGCACCTCCAGGCCACGCAACTTCTCTGCATCGTTGATCGAGTTCACTCCTTCGAAATGAAACACCCCTTTTCCGGGATGATTGCGGTCCAGCCAAAACTCGCGCAGTACAACCCCGCGGCGCGCGCCAGACTCGGCACGAAGAAACATTTCTTTTATTTCAGCAAGCCGTTCAGGAAAATCGGTCAACAACTCGGCGGCAACTTCGCCTTTATTGCCCCTCGCGCGCTGGATGCGCGCCACGGTCACAAACTTCTGCTCTGGGGAAACACTCATTCGGCGGAGGCTTACTCTTCCAGAATTTCCAGCGTGAAGCGCTTGTGCAGCTTCATTCCAGATGCACCCAGCAGCGTGCGCATGGCCTTGGCCGTGCGTCCTTGCCGCCCGATCACTTTGCCCAAATCCTCGGGATGCACGCGTAGTTCAACCACGGTAGCCTGCGGCCCGTCGACGGTCTCGACCTTCACGTCGTCCGGGTGATCCACGAGTGCCCTGGCGATGACTTCCACCAGTTCCTTCATTCCGGCGCCTCCTTTTCCAGCGCAGGGTTTCTAAGTACAAACCCCGCACCCCGTTCAGGTTCGGGGACCAAACGGATTAGCTTCTTAGATGCAGAACCCCCCGATGCCGTCGGGGGGTCGAAAAAATGCCTCAGATACGATGCGTGGATTGCGCTGGGATTACGCGATTTTCTGCAAACGAATAAAACTGCGCACGGTGTCGCTCGGTTGAGCGCCCGTTCCAAGCCAGTACTTCACGCGTTCGGCATTCAACTTAATCTCTGCCGGCTTCTTGAGTGGGTCGTAGGTGCCGACCAATTCCACCACGCGCCCGTTGCGCGGCTTGCTGCTCTCAATCACCACCACCCGATAAAACGGCTTCTTTTTCTTGCCAATCCTTGCAAGGCGAATCGTTAGCACAAATACACTCCTCCTGAACCCTTAATTCTATCCTGCCAACCTGACTTTGAGCAATGCCGATTCCCGCGACTCGTGACCTTAAAGCGCTGTGCAAACGCGCCCGCAGCCAGCGCCGGCATCGCCGCTGAAGTAATTCAGTTGCTCGAATGGAGTATCCCCACCGAAAAAGTTCTGCGTTCCCGACGAAAGGCCTTCGCCGAGTTGCCGAAATTGCGCTCTTCGCACACACCTTTACCCGGGCCCTTCCCTTCCAGCGAAGAAATGATCCGGGAGGACCGCGAACGGTGAACTTGTACGTCGTGGATGCCAGCATGGCCGGAAAATGGCTGCTGCCTGGAGCCTCAGAGCCTCTTCAGCAACAGGCAGTGAGTCTGCTCAGGCAGTCCGTTGATCGACAGGTAAGGCTGGTCGTCCCGGATTTTTTCTGGATCGAGGTCACAAACCCTCTTTGCAAAGCGATCCGCATCGGCCGCTGCACACGACCAGCGGCCGAAATGGCATGGTCCGCTCTGCGCCGTCATGAGATACCTACTCTTTCGGCGTTGCCGGTTCTCGATTCTGCACTCGATAAGGCCATTCTTTATGGACGCAGCGTGTACGACAGCATCTACCTAGCCCTGGCGCTTGAGACCGGAGGAAAACTGGTCACAGCGCACGAAAAACTGGTCAAAGCGGCAGGTGTTCGCCTGCCTGTCATCTGGCTCGGCGCAATCTAGCCTCCGACCTCGATCACACCGGCGGATGCGAATGAGCCATCAGGCTTACTCGCCTTCGGCCCTAATGTACGTAGGGGTAGATTTCGTCGACGATCCAATAGTTCGTCAGAACGATCGCAAAGATCACGCCGGCCAGCCAGAGCACCCAGCGCCGCCGTCGCCACGCGCTGCGGAAAGAGGCAGTCTGTAACGCGATGTCAATGAGATAGGCAACGCTGTAAAACACATTGGCGATCAGTCCGAGTACGGTCAAGATCCCGAGCGTTGCCAGTGTCAGGGCGGGGCGGAAGTGCGGCCAGGTCGCTACCAACCAGATAAAGACGATTGCCAGCAACGCCAGGTTATAGGGAATTCGCCGCGGTTCCCAAAACCGAGCCGCATCAATCAGCAACTGGCGCGGCGATGCCGAGGAATTTTGGAAATCATTGGAAGGATTTGCGTGGGCAGTTTCCATGTGTATCTCGCGGAGGTAGAGTCGCCATCAGACACCCCTAGAATACCCGTAATACTTCGTTATGTCAAGTACTTTTTACGGCAAAGTAGAAGTGCGGCCGTATGTCTTTTCGCGAGGAGCTAATTCAGCCGGTTCAATCCGTTGAATGCCGCCGCCTTGTAGCACTCCGCCAGCGTCGGATAATTGAACACCGTGTTCACGAAGTACGTCACTTTGCCCTTCAGCGAAAAAACCGCCTGCCCGATGTGCAGCAGCTCTGCCGCTTCCTCGCCGTAAATATGAACGCCGAGCAACTCCAGCGTTTCCCGGTGAAACAGTAGCTTCAGCCGCCCTTCGGTATGTCCGCTGATTTGTCCGCGCGCAATTTCGCGATAATACGCCACGCCCACCTCGTACGGCACGTCTTCCTGCGTCAACTGCTCTTCCGTCTTCCCGATAAACGAAATTTGTGGGATCGTGTAAATCCCGTAGGGATAGGTCGCAGGATCGCTCTGAATTTTTATGTTGAACGCGTTCGCGGCCGCGATTCGGCCCTGCTCCATCGAAACCGACGCCAGACTGGGAAACCCAATCACATCGCCAACCGCGAAAATGTGCGGCTGCGCGGTTCGATAGTCGGCATCCACATGAATACGTCCTCGTTCGTCCGCGGTCACTCCCGCCGCCGCCAGGTTCAGTCCGTCCACATTTCCCTGACGTCCGATCGCATACAACAGCGCGTCACCCATTACCCGCTTCTTGCTTACCAGCATTGCGGCCACACGTCCGTCCGCCAATTCCTCGACACTTTCGACCTCTTCATTCAAGCGCATGGTCACTCGCCGGTCGCGCATGTTATAGGTCAGCGCTTCCACCATTTCCGTATCGGCAAATTCCAGCAGCCGCGGCCGCTTCTCCACAATCGTTACGCGCACACCCAGCGTCGCAAACATGCAAGCATACTCGACACCGATTACGCCGCCGCCGACCACAATCAGCGTCTTTGGAATCTGTGTCATATTCAAAATCTGATCGCTATCAATGATCGTTTTTCCGTTCACCGGAACTTTCGCGTTTACCGCGGGCTTGGTTCCCGTCGCAATTAAGACGTTCGCGGCCTCCAACTCATTCCGCCCGTCGCCGTTCTCTACTTGTATCCGGTGCGCGTCCAGGAAACTGCCGATTCCGTGTAGCAGATCCACGCCATTCCGCTGCAGTTGAGCTTGAATCACCGAGACTTCACTTTCGATCACCCGTTGTATGCGGTAATTCAAATCCGCCATAGTCACGGTTTCTTTCACGCGATAATTGGCGCCATAAAAATTTTGATAATAGAATCCGGAAAGGTGCAGCACCGCTTCACGCATGGTTTTGCTGGGAATGGTGCCGGTGTTCGTGCACACTCCTCCCACTCCCACGCCCTTCTCGATCATCGCCACTCGTTTGCCGGATTTTGCAGCCTGAATTGCGGCGCGCTGGCCGCCGGGCCCGGAACCAATCACAACCAAGTCATACGCTTGCATTTAGGGAATCCTGCGAGGCGGATTCGGCCGTGGGGTTATCGGGGGCGGCGCTGCCTGCCGAATCAGTATAGACCCCCCATTGATCTTGCGCCTGATCTTCCTCGAGCGCGTGTCGATTGCGGAAGGGGAATGCTGGGCTGCGCGCATCAATTGTTCCTGCAGCGAAATTCCGCGGCCGTTACGTCCTGCGCGCGAACGCCTGAAGTTTCCGTCCGCGCCCAACAGGCGCGCCGCAAGCGTGTCCGCCAGATACGCCGGCAGAATCTCTTCGCTGATTCGCCGCCGCGTCAAGAATCGTTCGGCGCATGGTTGTGCTCGCAACAAAAAACGAGGAAATCCCTACCTGCATTCGTCAATTGGGATACCTAGTCTGGACGAACTCCTGTTACAACCAGATGAACGATTGCCGCGCGAACAAAACTCAAAATGGTGTAACATTCCTCGCCGCAGTCGTTCGAAGAAATCGAACCCTTCGGTAAATGACGGCGCCGCGACGGTGGAATCATGAAACGAATATTCTCTACACTCGCATTACTTTTCCTGGCCGTAACCGTAGCGCCGCCGATCGCGCGATCGCAAACTCCATCACCTCCTCTGGTTTCTCCCGAGGTTCATCCCGACAACTCCGTTACGTTTCACTTCCGTGCGCCCAACGCCAAAGAAGTCGCCGTCCAGATCGAAGGCTCGGCCAAGCCTGTGCCCATGCAAAAGGGCGATCAGGGCGTCTGGAGCATCACCACCGATCCACTCACTCCCGATTACTATGGTTACTCGTTCGTCGCCGACGGAGTCGGCCTCCTCGATCCCTCCAACTATCGCGTCAAGCCAAATTTCCTCTATCGCGCCAACGAAGTGCACCTCCCCGGGCCAGCACTTTCGTGGGAAATCTCCGACGTTCCGCACGGAGAAATTCATCACCACTTTTATAAGTCAGCGGTCGTCGGCGACCATCGCGACTTTTTCGTTTACACTCCGCCCGGCTACGACCCTCGCTCCAAACAAACTTATCCCGTCCTGTATCTGCTCCACGGCTACAGCGACGATGCCAGCGGATGGACCGCTGTCGGCCGCGCGAACGTCATCCTCGACAACCTCATCGCGCAAAGCAAAGCCAAGCCCATGCTGGTCGTCATGCCCCTCGGCTACGGTGAACCAAAGGTTCTCGAGCCCCATTCCGGCGTCTTCCATGACCCCGCCATCACGCAGCGCAACTTCGATAAATTTCGTGAAGCTCTGCTCACTGAAGTCATCCCTAAAGTGGAAGCGGCTTATCTCGTCAAGAAGGACCGCAACTCCCGCGCTATCGCTGGCCTGTCCATGGGCGGCTCGGAGTCTTTGCTCACCGGCCTGAATACTCTGGAGCAATTTTCCTGGATCGGCGCGTTCAGCTCCGGCGGCTTCAACCCGGAGTTCGACAAGGAATTCCCCGCTCTCGACGCGAAAATCAATCAGCAACTTCACTTGCTCTGGATAGCCTGCGGTACCGACGACCAGCTGATCGAAAACAATCGCAATCTCCGCGCCTGGCTGGCTTCCAAATCCGTAAAGCACGCAGACATCGAAACTCCCGGCGCCCACACCTGGATGGTCTGGCGCCGCAACCTCACAGAATTCGCTGCACTTCTCTTCCGCTAACAAATCGCCCACCAACGGAATGTTTTGTGAAGGGGCGCAGCATGCTGCGCCCTAGCTTGCCCGGGCGGCGAGTCCTTGCGACTCGGTCGTCGGTTGGTCCGGCTATCTCGACGATTCGCATAACCAACGCAATATTCCATCTATCTATTGAGGAGCGCCCAAGAACGCCTGGAAACACGGCGTTCGCGCTCGACACGGCGCCATCAGGAGGCAGCAGTGAGCACAATTCTAGTTACCGGCGGCTCAGGCTTTATCGGCAGCCATTGCATCCTGCAACTACTGGCCGCGGGCCACCCGGTGCGCACGACGGTGCGCAGCTTGAAACGCGAACGAGACGTGCGTGCCATGCTCAAAGAAGGCGGCGCCGAGCCGGGAGATCGCTTGTCTTTCGTTACGGCAGATCTGGAAAAGGACCCAGGCTGGGCGCAAGCCGCGGCGGGCTGCGAGTACGTACTGCACGTAGCATCGCCTTTACCACCGGGCGTTCCCAAGCACGAGGACGAGCTGATCATCCCCGCGCGCGAAGGCACACTTCGCGTGCTGCGTGCCTCCCGGGAAGCGGGCGTCAAACGCGTGGTGCTCACCTCGTCCTTCGCGGCAATCGGCTATGGCCGCAAAGAACGGCAAACTCCCTTCACTGAGAAGGACTGGACGGATCTCAACGGCGAAGTTGTGGCTCCCTACCAGAAATCGAAAACTCTGGCGGAACGCGCGGCCTGGAATTTCATTGCAGAGGAAGGCGGCCAGCTCGAACTTTCCGTCGTCAATCCAGTGGGCGTGTTCGGGCCGGTTCTGGGTCCGGACTATTCGACCTCAATCCTCCTGGTGCAGCGCCTGATGGACGGCGCCATGCCCGGCGTCCCGCATCTCTATTTCGGCGTCGTCGATGTCCGCGACGTTGCCGACCTGCACATTCGCGCGATGATCCATCCCGCCGCAAAAGGCGAGCGCTTCCTGGCCGTCGCAGGCGATTTCATGTCCTTTCAGGACATCGCCAAAGTACTGAAAAGTCGCATGGACGCGGACGCAAAAAAAGTTCCGACTCGGCAACTGCCCAATTTTCTGGTTCGCCTTGCCGCGCTGCGCGACCCGGCCATAAAGCTGATCCTGCCCGAGCTTGGCAAACTAAAAAATGCCAGCAACGAAAAAGCCAGGCGCATGCTTGGCTGGGCTCCTCGTTCGAACGAAGACTCTATTGTCGCCACTGCCGAGAGCCTTGTGCGCCTCGGCCTTCTGAAAGACCGCTCGAAAAAAGCTGCCTGAATAAGACCTCAAATCGAATTTCCACTCAGCCATACATCGTGTGTTGAAAGATTTTTCTTCGCTTCTCTTTCCCTTGAGATGTTCGAAAGCTTCGGCAGGCGATGCCGCAGGCATGAGAATCAAGTGCTTTGCACACACTCAATTCCACCGGCTCCCGTCACTTCTACCGTCGCTCGCTCAGGACAACGCCACTCGGTCATTGATCTGGCGAATGCGGGATTCCAAATTGCGGTTTGCTTGCCGCGCTGCTGTCCGCTTGTACAAGGCAATCAGCGTGAAGAAAACCAGCAAGCAGGCCATCGCCCAGGTTTCCACCGCGGGCCATTGAGATTGAGAAACGGATGCTTCTTGGGTCGCGATCGGCTTGGCGACGGAAGTTGCGGCGTTCGCTGGGCTGGGATTTACCGCAGCAGTGTTTGAATTGTTGGCTGCTGGCGCTGCCGTTGCCTGCACAGTCGTGGTTGTTCCCGGCGCATCGGGCCACTGGGTGTTCGTGATTTCCTGGGCTGGCGCAGAGCTCGCCAGGAACAGAACTCCCGCAAATCCGATCACCATCGCTTGCATCCGAAGAATGTTTTGAATTTTCATTTGAACCACCCCTTTTTTATTAAGCTCGACGCTTTGGACTATGCAGGAACGATGCCAAAAAAGAAGAGTGCCGCGAAGCCGCTGAAAAAATCTTTAACTCGCTGCAATAAAACGACTTGGCGAAAAACAGTTCAAGTCGCGGCCGAGCAGCGACGTTGCTCTTGCTATCCATCGAGATATGTCCGAACGCCAGTACGTCGCCTAGATCGACGCCGCAGTCTGGCCTTGTGTCCCGAATCAACTTCACCTGTTTAATCGCAATCAGAAGAAACAACGCAACTTACTGCCGGTTTGTTGTGTGTTTTGTCGCTGCGAGTCGTCGCCTCCCGCGACAGTCGCACGCGCTGCAACCATTCGGATAGGCACTCTATCCATCCGGATAGCAAGCCTGCCTTCCACTAGCGCGACTGTTGGCGCTAGAATAGCCGCCTCAGCGTGGGCTTCCAACCAAGCTGCAAGCCCCGAGGCCAGACGTGGCAGCAAAACTCCTGGTGGTCAGCGGTCCGTTACGAAAATCCCAATTCCCGCTCGCCACAGACGTGGGCGTAGGACGGGATCTGGACAGCACCATTCGCCTGGACGACCCCGCAGTTTCCCCTCATCACTGCAGCATTGCCTGGCGCGATGGGCACTTGATTTTGTGCGATCTCGATAGTCACACCGGCACCTTCGTCAATGGAATTCCAGTGAAGCACCGCGCGCTCAAATCGGGCGACGAAATCGCGGTAGGAATTTCGGTTTTCCGTTTCGAAGCGGAAGAGCCCCAGAACGCTGGAAGCAGTCCCGTCCAGATGTGTGATCGCGCGGCGGTCAATGCAAAAGTCCTGGAGTTCCAGGCTCCAGAGCTTCTCAGCCTGGCGCCGCAGTCGCTCGCCGCACTTCCGCAAGCCGCGCGAATGGCCCGCAACCTTAGCGCGCTCCTTCAAATCTGCAAGGCCATCGGCTCCCTGCGCGACGAAGAAGCGCTTCCCTGGGTATTACTCGGCATGATTTTCGACGTGATTCCCGCCGAACGCGGCGCCATTCTGCTGATGGACGAGGACTCGAACGAGATCCGTTCGCAGGTAGCTTGGGATCGCTTACTTGGCCCGGACCATCGCGTCCACGTCAGCCGCGAAATTGTCCGCCAGGTCATCGAAGAAGGAATTTCCCTTCTCGACAGCGGCGGCTCGGCAACCGCAGACTCTAGCGGTTCGGCCGTGAACGACGAAAAACAACCACACGCTTTTCTTTGCGTGCCGATGATGTCCGGGAAAAAAGCCATCGGCCTCGTTTATCTGGAATCCAGCAATACCACAACCTCATTTACCGAGGACGATTTCCAGTTGCTCGCAGCCATAGCCGGCCTTGCGGTAATCGGCATTGAAAACGCTCGGCAATTTGAGCGCTTGGGCAGCGAAAATCAGCGCCTTCGCGCGGAATTCAGCCTGACTCACGATATGGTGGGACGCAGCGCCCGCATGCGCGATGTCTATCAATTCATTGAGCGTGTAGCTCCCTCCGATTCAACCGTGCTGATTCACGGGGAAAGCGGCACCGGCAAAGAGCTGGTCGCCTGCGCGATTCACAAAAACAGCCCAAGAAAAAACCAGCCCTTTGTAGCCCTGAACTGCGCCGCGTTGACGGAAACGCTGCTCGAAAGCGAACTTTTCGGCCATGAAAAAGGCGCATTCACCAGCGCCGTCAACCAAAAAAAGGGTTTTCTCGAAGTCGCCGAGGGTGGCACAATCTTTCTCGATGAAATCGGCGAACTCTCGCTGATCCTGCAAGCCAAGCTGCTGCGCGTCCTCCAGGAACGCGAATTTGTGCGGGTCGGCGGAACCAGGGCCATCAAAATCAACGTGCGTTTTCTGGCCGCAACCAACAAAGACCTGCAAAAATGTGCGCGCGAAGGCACATTTCGTGCCGACCTGTTTCACCGCCTCAATGTCATCTCCATCGCGCTTCCCAGTCTGCGCGAACATCCCGAAGACATACCTGCCTTGGCTGAACACTTCACCGCGCGTCACGCGAAAAATTGCAATCGCAGCGTGCTGGGAATTTCCGATGAAGCCATCACCTGCCTCACCCAGTACGATTGGCCAGGGAACATTCGCGAACTGGAAAACGCCCTCGAGCGTGCTGTGGTCATTGGTTCCTCCGACACAATTCTGGCCGAGGATTTGCCGGAAACTCTTCTGGAAAGCGCGAAGAGTGGAGCGAACTTACCCGCCAAATATCACGAAGCCATTCGCAACCTAAAAAAACAAATGATCTTGGGAGCATTGGACCAATCCGCCGGAAACATCACCGAAGCAGCAAAACTTCTGGGCGTACACGCAAATTACCTGCATCGCCTGATGCGCAATTTCGGGCTCCGCCCGCAAACAAAAAAGCAAACCTCGGCGTGAGTTGACCCAATCAAGCGGCATCTGTTCCGCTGGCGCGCTGGTGATTGAATCGAGATTCCTGTATCCCGCGACGCGGCTTATTATTAGTGACCTGCGCGTAAGGCTCTCTATTGTCACAATTCGATTGTGAATCGCCAAAATCGGCGACCGGGTCTTGTTTGGCCTAGACAACAACATGGCAGAGCAGTGGCCAGGCGACGTCAGGAGGTTCATGTGCTGGATTTTCGCGGGTAGGTCGCTGCGATACCTAACCGTCACAATTCAGAGCATTCTATACTTGAGACAGCAACACCACGCTTCAGCTTTCCCTCGCAGCCTACTCATGGCACCGACTTTCTCAGCGTTTGTAGCGTGCACGTCCGGAGTCGCGTGGTGGACCGTCTGGAAGGGTAAGTCCTCGGCGAAAACGTGGGCAATTGGTGATTCCTGAGTTATATAACATAGAAGCGAAGGATACCTTCTAAGAAGTTTGCAGAGGCACAGAAAAAAAGCAATGCCTGTGATCAATGCGCACGGAAACTGGCTCAAATTCCCGGGCTCTTGTCATCCTTTTCGCTCGAGAGCAAACTGATGTCGGGCAGATTTTGACGATTTCGAGGACCAGATGGCCAGGCCAATCCAGGCACAAATAAATGGAAAGAGTCGTATTTTCGAATCCGAGCCTGACACAACATTACTCTTCGCGCTGCGCGAAGAGCTTGGCCTCACTGGAACCAAGTACGGTTGTGGCGAAGGGCAATGCGGCGCATGCACCGTCCTGGTGAATGGCACGCCGCGCCGTTCCTGCCAGCTTTCTGTTAGCGTCGCCGCAGGAAAATCCATCGTCACCATCGAGGGCTTCGAACAAGACGGCCAGCTGCATCCCGTACAGCAGGCTTTCCTGGATCAAGGCGCATTCCAGTGCGCCTATTGCACTTCCGGAATGATCGTCAGCAGCGTGGCGCTCCTTCAGAAAAACCCCCATCCCAGCGAACCTGAAATCGTGCAAGCCCTGCAGGGAAATATCTGCCGCTGCGGAACCCATCCCAGAATCATCGCCGCGGTTCAGCAGGCCGCCAAAGCCATGCACGGAGCCAGGTCATGAGCCCTGATGGCCCTGTTGACATCCTGACGAATGCGCAAGGCGGGACCAATGATTCTCGCTTCGCGGCTAAGCAAGCGCCGGAGGCGCGCCACACCTTAGCCCAGCCCGTAAGGGCTGGGTCAGAAAACTCCCCGAACCCAAGCGCCGTAGGTGCGGCACTCCCGATTACACAATCATCGGAATCTCGAAACGTTTTAGAGGGCGGCAACAAAGCCAGCGCAGCTCCCGAAAAATTCATTCCCGAGCCGGAACGCTACGAACTCCATTCGACCTCTATTCATCACTTCAACCTGCAACGCCGCGACTTTTTTAAAGTAATGGGCGCGGGCATCGCGATCTTTACCGTCGCCGCAAACGCAGCAACGGCGCAAGAATCCGGCGCGCGGCGGCACAATGGCGATCAGGACCAGCCAAAAGACATCTCCTCCTGGCTCCATATCAACGACGACGGCATCGTCACCGTCTTCACCGGCAAAGTCGAAGTCGGCCAAAATACGCGCACCACGCTGGCGCAATCCGTCGCCGATGAGTTGCGCGTTCCAGTCGCCACCATTCGCATGGTCATGGGAGATACCGCGCTCACACCATTCGACATGGGCACTTTCGGCAGCCGCTCCACTCCATACATGTCGCCGCAGCTTCGCCGTGCCGCATCCGCCGCTCGCGATTTGCTACTTCGGCAGGCAGCAACTCAATGGAACACCGCCCCGGAAAAATTAACCGCCAGCGACGGAAAAATTACCAATCCCGCCTCGGGAGCAACTCTCACCTACGCGCAACTGGCTCAAGGCAAAACCCTCGCGCGCGATATGCCCGACGCCGATCCCATCACTCCGCCAGAGCAATGGACCGTCGCCGGCAAATCAGCACCCAAAGTGGACGCACGCGCCTTCGTCACCGGCCAGCATCAGTACACGCCCGATCTGCGCCTAACAAATGCATTGCATGCAAAGGTGTTGCGGCCGCCCACATTCGGAGCAACTCTCGTGTCGGCGGATTTATCAGCAGCGCAAGCGATGCCGGGAGTCGTAGCCATCCGTGACGGAGATTTTGTCGCCGTAGCCGCGCCCAACGAACGCGCAGCGGAAAAAGGGCTCGCCGCGATTCACGCCGAATGGAAGAACAAGCCACAATCTTCCAGCAAGGAACTCTATGCCGACCTGAAAAAGAATCTCGACACGGAAGAAAATCAAAAGCCGCACGAAAAAGGTTCGGTCGCGAATGGCCTCGCAAACGCAGCGCAACGCCACGAACAGACTTACACTGTCGCCTACATCGCGCACGCACCGCTCGAACCACGCGCCGCAGTCGCCGACTGGAAAGACGGAAAATTAACAGTCTGGACAGGCTCGCAACGCCCGTTTGGCGTGCAGGAAGAATTGGCAGCCGCGCTGCACCTTCCCAAAGATCACGTGCGAGTAATCGTTCCGGATACCGGCTCAGCCTACGGCGGCAAGCACACGGCTGATGCAGCGCTCGAAGCCGCCCGCCTTGCGCGCGCTGGCATTGATGTCGGAGATTCCTTTTCTCGCGGGGGTCGCACTGTCAAAATCGTCTGGACCCGTGAGGAAGAATTCACTTGGTCCTATTTCCGCCCCGCTGGGGTGATTGAAATCAAGAGCGGGATTGCCGGCGACGGAACAATCACCGCCTGGGAATTTCACAACTACAATTCGGGCGGCTCCGGCATACAAACTCCCTACGACGTCGCCAATCAATTGATCCAGTTTCATCCGGTGAACTCGCCGCTGCGCCAAGGCTCCTACCGCGGCCTCGCTGCAACCGCCAATCACTTCGCCCGGGAATCATTCATGGACGAATTGGCCCACGCTGCGCAAATCGATCCGCTGGAATTTCGTATGAAGAATCTTTCCGATCCGCGTTTACGCGCGGTATTCGAAAGCGCGGCAAGAGCATTTGGCTGGCCGCGAAAACAAACGCAACCCGGGCAGGGATTTGGCATGGGCGGTGGAGTCGAAAAAGGCGGATACGTAGCAACCTGCGCGGAAATTTCCGTGGATCAAAAATCCGGCGAAGTACGCGTGGTTCAGATCGCCACCGCGTTCGAATGCGGCGCCATTGTCAATCCCGACGGCCTGCGCCACCAGGTCATCGGCGCAAACATCATGGGCCTGGGCGGCGCGCTGTTCGAATCGCTCGAATTCGAAAACGGCCGAATTTCGAATCCGCACTTCGCCCAGTATCGCGTACCGCGCTTCCGCGACATCCCGCAAATGGAAGTCATGCTCCTCGACCGCAAAGATCTTCCCCCAGCCGGAGCCGGCGAAACTCCCATCGTCGGACTCGCTCCTGCCATCGGCAATGCCATTTTCGACGCCACCGGCATTCGCCTCCGGGCTCTGCCGCTCGCCCCGCGCGGTCTCAAGGTACAGAAAAACAACGCATAATTCTTGCGACAATTCGTCTTGACTCCGAGACTCTCGTCATCGAGCTAAATACTTTTCTAGCCGAATGGAACTTGAAAACGTAGAATCGTTTTTCACTCAGGAGTCGTCTTGCGCAACATCGTTGTTGTTATCGCAATTCTCGCGGCAATCGCCGGACTGGCTTGGCTGTTCTGCGCTTTTATTGGCGTAGACATCTACGTTCATGATTATTATTTTGCTGTTCGTTCCGACGCGTCTGAAGAGGAACGCTTGCAGAAATATTTTCAATCGCTCTTCCCCGGTGATTCCGCAAACACTGCTCCCGGTCTCGCGGTGCTGGTCAAAAAAGATGGCAAGATAGTTTTCGAAAAAGGTTACGGCGTTCGCGACCTTCGCACCAAAACAGGAATCGACGCGCAAACAAATTTCCGGCTCGCCTCATTCACAAAACAATTCACCGCCATGGCCGCGATGCTTCTAGTCCACGACGGCAAACTGCGCTACGACGAATCGCTGACGGATATCTTCCCGGACTTTCCAGCATATGGAAACCAAATCACTGTTCGCACTTTGCTGAATCACACTGGCGGGCTGGCCGATTACGAAGATTTGATGGACGCGGAAAAAACAAAAGGACAAAGGTGGTCGGCCGAAAAACAAATTCACGACGCGGAAGTTTTGCGACTGCTGGGAAAAGAATCACACGGAAAATTCGCGCCGGGAACAAACTGGGAATACAGCAATTCTGGCTACGTGGTTCTCGGATTGGTTGTTGCAAAAGCTTCCGGAAAATCTTTCGGCGAATTTCTGCACGAAAGAATTTTCGCGCCGCTAAAAATGAATCACACTGTGCTGTTTGAAAAAGGAAAAAATGAAGTTATGAATCGCGCTTACGGCCACTCCAAGAAAGAAAATAGCTTCGTCGAAACCGATCAGAGTTCCACTTCCGCTACGCAAGGCGACGGTGGAATTTATTCCAACCTGGAAGATTTATCCAAGTGGGACGACGCGCTGCGCGAGCACGCTCTACTAAGCGAAAAAGAATTTCTTCCCGCAGTTACTCCGGCGGAATTGCCGCCCGGAGCGGAAGCAACCCTCGCAAAAGACGTTCCCGAATCGCTGCGTGGCCACGCCAGCGGTTACGGCTTCGGCTGGTTCCTGAATTTACAGCATCCGCATCCACTGATGTGGCACTACGGCGACACCTTGGGATTCAAGTCCGCAATTCTTCGCTATACCCGCGACAACGTAACGGTAATCGTCCTTTGCAATCGCTCCGATCGCGATCAAGGGGCGTTGGCACTGAAAGCTGCGCAGCTATTTCTTCCTGCGAATTGATTCCGGCTTACGTTTCTCACAGTTCGCGCGAATCCAGGCGGCAAACTGTTCTTCCGTAATTCCACCGCTAGCAAGATTCAACATGGTCTGAATTTCGTCTAACCGTTCCGTCGCTAGCCGCCAGCCATTCAGCCGCAAAAAAAGTGCTGTTGCGATGAATGCGATCCGCTTGTTGCCATCAACGAACGCGTGATTCTTGGCTAAGCCGAAACCATCCGCTGCTGCTTTAGTCGCAAAGCAACCTGAACGTTGCGCTGTGCGCTCAGGATAGACCGGCGAGTTTGCCCAGGCCTTTCATTTTGGCGCGGGCGGCCATGGTGCCGTATTGCTTCATCATGGTGCGCATCTGCATGTATTGCTTGAGGACTTGGTTGACGTCTTGAACGGAGGTGCCGCTGCCTTTTGCGATGCGCTTGCGGCGCTTGCCGTCGATCACGTTGTGGTCCTGGCGTTCCTGATTGGTCATGGAGTTGATGATGGCTTCGACTTGTTTCAGTTTGCCTTCGTCCACGCTGGCGTCTTTGGGAATATTTTGCAGCGGGCCGACTTTGGGGAGCATGTCCACCAACTGATCGAGCGGGCCCATCTTGCGGATCTGACGAAGCTGATCGCGGAAATCTTCCAGCGTAAAACCTTCGGTGCGGAGTTTGCGTTCGAGATCGAGCGCGGCTTTTTTGTCCACGGCCTGCTCGGCGCGTTCGATAAGCGACATGATGTCGCCCATGCCCAGAATGCGCGAGACGATACGCTCCGGATAAAAACCTTCGAGAGCGTCGTATTTTTCGCCAAGGCCGACAAATTTTACCGGCGCGCCGCTGACTTTGCTGATGGAGAGGGCAGCGCCGCCACGTGCATCGCCGTCGAGTTTGGTGAGAATCACGCCAGTGAGGCCGAGGCGTTTGTGAAATTCTCCAGCGGAGCGAACAGCGTCCTGCCCGATCATGGCGTCAGCGATGAAAAGAATTTCGCTGGGCTGCAATTCTTTTTTGAGATAGCCGAGTTCGTTCATCAGGTCGTCATCAATGTGCAGACGGCCTGCGGTGTCCACGATGATGATGTCGCTGGCGGAAAGTTTTGCTTCCTTGATGGCGCCGCGAACTATTTCCAGCGGCTTATCGGTCCCCGCCCCGGGCCAGAGACTTACGCTGATGGCTTTGGCGACTTGCGCGAGCTGTTCGCGCGCGGCCGGGCGATAGACGTCGGTGGAAACGACGATCGGGCGGTGGCCATGTTGCGCTAACCATTTTGCGAGCTTGCCGGTGGTGGTGGTTTTGCCGGAGCCTTGCAGGCCGACAATCATCCAGACAGAAGGTGGGCGCGAAGCGAAAAGCGGCTTGGCGTGTTTGCCGAGCAGCGTGGTGAGCTCATCGCGAACGAGCTTGATGACTTGCTGATCGGGCGAAAGTTGCAGCATGACTTCGCTGCCGAGCGCTTTGCTGCGAATGCTGGCGAGCAGTTCGTCGATGACGGGAAGAGCGACGTCGCCTTCGAGCATGGCTTCGCGAATTTCGGCTAGGGCGGCGTCGAGGTGCTCTTCGGTGAGCTTGCCCTGGCCACGGAGATTCTTGAATGTGCGTTGCAGCTTTTCTGTGAGGTTTTCAAACATGGGAAAGAGTTCTCAGTGAATCGTGGTCCGTGAACGGTTTCAGAAACTTGTGTTATCGAGTTGCCTGGGTGGTGGCAACTCGCTTTCATTTTAGGCGCGGAGGGAGGAGCGGTCAAACGAACGAGCGGTAAGACACGCTGAGAAAGCACACGGAGTGACAACTGTTGGCGTTCCGAAATGGGAACGTGGCGGTACCGCCGCGCGATTTTAAAAATGTGTGGCAAAGAAAGGAGTTAGCCAAAGAGTTTTTTTGGATGTGCGGCAAGTAAAGGACTTAGGCGTTGGATTAAGCTGAAAAAGAGGGATGGAACAATGCCGACGAGTGCTCTGGCGGATGACTCTCGATCTTCACAAACTATGTTAGCAGATAAGTTACTATAAGTTAATAATAATCGGCGTGAGAAGGGGCATTCGCAAGGAACGAAGACAGGAAAACGATTATCGCAGAGACGAGGAAGAGGAGATGCCGAGAGCGCAGAGACAGTGTTTCCCGGATAGCTGTCGAGAACAGGGATTATCACTAGTGTAGTGTCTCCAACGCTTCTTTACATTTGGCGATTTTGCTCATAATTCGTTCTACAGATGCGCTCCAGACGAACACTTTGGGATTCTGATTGTGGGTTTGGATGTACTGGTTGATAGC
>Ga0073928_10001246_pt1 | contig 50346 bp, 52 predicted proteins | sample PaiPotPPA55metaG_FD_76969 | JGI IMG/M metagenome (GOLD analysis project Ga0073928, IMG submission 76969) | Iron sulfur acid spring bacterial and archeal communities from Banff, Canada, to study Microbial Dark Matter (Phase II) - Paint Pots PPA... ...
CTCAAGCCCGACCGGCTGACCGACGCGGAGCGCCATGTCATGGAGACCCACCCGCGGCTTGGCTTCGAGATCCTGTCCCAGTTCTCCGCCTACGAAAAGGTGCTCGAGCTCGTGCTGACGCACCACGAGCGGTATGACGGGCGGGGCTATCCCAACAGCACTGTCGGGCGGCGCCTGCTGCTGGTCGCCCAGGTCATCCCGGTGGCGGACTCGCTCGATGCGATGACGACGACGCGCGCTTACCGGGGCGCGCGAAGCTGGGATGCCGCGATGAGCGAGCTCAGGCGCGGCGCCGGGACGCAGTGGAACCCGAAGGTGGTCGAGGCCGCCGTCGCGGCGCTGGCCGGGTTGCAGGAAGAGCGCGAGGACGCGAGCGTGCGCCTGCGACCGGCTTCGGCGGGGGCGTAGCGCCGGTTTTAGCGTCGCCGAACTCGATCTTGTGCCTCTCGCCGGGTGCGAGAAAGGCAAGCAGCCGGAGGCCTTCCGCTGTGACGGGTGCGCGGTCCTGGTTTCGGATCGATTCTTCGAAAGGAGTGATCGCCAGCGTGGTGCCCGTTTTTTCCTTGACGGGTTTCCAGCTTGCCCGCACGAAACCGTCGACCAGGACAGAGCCCTTCATGATTCCGTTGCTGCTGAAAAGGCCGAGGTGCTGTCCGGGGGCCATGATCCGCGTGCGGTCGGCGTGGGCGAGAAGGATGTTGTCGTAGTCGGGCAGGAAAAGGACCGGGGCGGCGGTATTCGCCGCTGGACGGGGCGACTTCGGCAGGTCGAACAGCTCGATTCCGTGCTCGTCGCGGAAGGTGACGAGCCGGTTGCCCAGCTTTTCGAACGCCGGGCGCATGGCGAGGCCGGACCAGGCGCGCATGTCGGCTGGGGAGGCGGGACCGAAGGCGGCGAGGTAGCGAAGCACGAGGTCCTCGGGCGTGATCGCTGTGGTGGCCGAGTCACCGAGCCACGCGTGCACCGTCGTGAGGGCCACCGGGCCACCGGCCTGCCAGATGCCACGGGGCGTGGTAAAGACCATTGGCAGCATGTAGCGAACGCCATAGGCCAGGGACAGCGAGTCGTAGTCCGGAAAACGCGGTGCCAGCAGCCTGGCGAGCTCCGCGACGGTGTGCGGGCGCTCGCCCATGATTTCGCGGCCGGCCTCGAGCAGCCTGTCGGGGTTCATCGTCTTGAGGTCGCGCCCCCATGGGCTGCCTCGAAAGAAACCGCGCTCGTGCAGCGGTTGGAAAATGGGCTTGAGCCGGCGCGCGTCCTCGGTCGTCACCAGGTGGATGGTGTTGCGCATGAGGGAGGTCCGGACCGCGCGCCTCGATCGCATGAGTTCCGAGAGCTCCTCGTGGTGGAAGCCCTGGAGCCTCGCCCACAGCCCGACATAGGGAAGGTTGGGCGCCTGGGCCTGCATGCCGACGAGGCGCTCGATCGCCGCGGCGGCCGAGAGCTTGACCGGGCGAAGCAGCATCTGGCGCGCCAGCAGGGCTCGATTCAGCGCGCGCCGGCTTACGACCTCGGGGGTTCGAGCCACCGGGCCCATTCTCGGGGTTCGGGGTTCGGGGCTTCTTGTGCAGGGGAAGCAAGATCCACCTCCCCATCCGGCGCTGGCGCGCCACCTTCCCCGCGAGCGGGGAAGTGACCTGTTAGTTAGGCGAGATTGGCCTTCTTGGTGATCTCTTTGGTCTTCTTGCGCATCTGGTTGACCTGCTTGCGCAGGCCTTTGCGGCGCTCTTCGCCTCGGTCGGGATCCATCAGGTAGGTCGCCACCGCGGCGACACCCATCCACATCAGCAGTCGCGTGAATCTGTTCTTCAGCATTTCATAGCTAGAAACGGCCACCTGGAGCGCGAGTACCCGGACTCGGTACTTGACGGCGGCACGTGCGAGGTGTATTCACCGTGCTGGGGTAAGGTCGCCACGCCCAAGCACTCGGTGGCGGCTGCTTTTGTGGAGGGAGCACGTGAGCACTGACGCACATCCTGGCGCGACCGAGGGGAGCCTCCAGCGCGACGCGATCGGCCTGGCACCGGTCCTTTTCCAGTCGATCACGCACATGGCGCCGGCGGCGGCGGTGGCTTTCTCGATCATCTTCGCGGTCACGTATGCCGGTGGCGCGACGCCACTCGCCGTGTTGCTCGCCCTGGTGGCATGCCTTTTCGTCGCCATCAGCATCGGCCAGCTCGCCAGGCACCTGCCTTCGGCCGGCGGGCTCTACACGTACACCGCGCGGGCTCTCCACCCGACGGCGGGGTACTTCGTCGCGTGGGGCTTCATGCTGGCCGAGCCGATTGTCGCGCCGCTGCTCTATTTGATCTTCGGCAACGTGATCTCGGTGTACCTGAACAGCCATTTCGGCACGCCCACCTGGCTGTGGGCCCCGTTCGCGGCGCTGGCCGGGATCGGAGTGTGGGCGCTTGTGTATCGCGGCGTCCGGATCTCCACCGAGGCCGGCGTGATCCTCGGGGCGTTCGAGATCGTGGTGTTCCTTGCCCTGGCGATCACGCTCATCATCGCGGCGGGGTCAAACAACACGCTGAGCGTGTTCAGCCCTGGGACGGGCAACTCGCATGGCCTTGGATCGGTGTTCGCCGGGATGGTCTACACGGTGCTGGCGTTCATCGGTTTCGAGGCGTCTGTGCCGCTCGCCGAGGAGGCGCGGGACCCGCGGCGGACGATTCCGCGCGCCGTCCTGCTGTCCTGCGTGCTGATCGGCGTGTTCTACCTCATCTGCTACTACGCCGCGATCGTGTACTTCGGGCCCAACGTGTCGGCGGACCCGACGAAGGGGTTCTTCGCTTTCAACGGCGGCGATCCGTGGGATGGGCTTGCCTCGAAGGTTTGGGGACCGTTCTCGATCCTCGTGCTGCTCGCGATCATCAACAGCGCGTTCGCCAATTCCAACGCGGGCGCGAACGCCGCGACACGTGTGGGCTTCGCGCTCGGGCGCGCGGGCATCCTGCCACGCGCGCTGGCTTCGGTTCATCCACGGTTCCATACCCCGTACGTCGCCGTGCACGTGCAGGGCGCGCTCGGCATCTTGGTGGCGCTGATCCTCGGCTTTGCGCTGGGTGGCCCGCTGAATGCGTTCGCCTTGCTTGGCACGGTCGCCACGCTGATCATCGTCGTGATCTACATCCTCACGAACCTGAGCAACATCGTGTTCTACATGCGCGAGCAGCGAGCCGAGCTCAACCCGCTGCTCAACGTGGTGATCCCGGCGCTCGGGATTCTCATCTTCATTCCGGTGCTGATCGCGGCATTCGGCATCGACTTCGGCGGGCTGGGCATCGCGTCCCTGACGGCTCCGGCGAACGCAGCCCCGTGGATCGTGCTCGCGTGGCTGGCGATCGGCGTGGTCGTGTACTTCTACGTCAACAGCCGCTCCCCCGGACGGATCCAGGAGACGGCGACGACGTTCATCGAGGGCTAGCTTTCCGGGGCCGGGGGCGCGTGCCTCACGGCCCCGGTCCAATTCGTCGGCGTCGTTGGTGTCCATGGAACTTTCCGGCTGTTTGTTGTGTTATTGACGGGGTGACCCGCCGGAGCCTCTTGCTGTTCATCGCGATGAGCGTGATCTGGGGCTTGCCCTACCTGTTCATCCGGATCGCGGTGAGCGACCTGTCGCCCGTGGTGCTGGTATTTGCGCGGACCACGATCGGAGCCCTGATTCTGCTGCCGATCGTGATCATGCGTGGCGAGCTGCGCGGCCTCTTCAAGAGCTGGGTGCCTCTATTGGCGTTTGCCGCGGTCGAGATGGGGGTGCCGTGGCTCATGCTGGCGAGCGCCGAGCAGAGGATCACGAGCTCGCTCGCCGGCCTCCTGATCTCTGCGGTGCCGCTGGTGGGCGTCGTGATAGCGACCTCGCTGGGCAACCGCGAGCATCTCGGCAAGGCAAGCCTCGCGGGCCTGCTGCTCGGAGTCGTCGGCGTGGCCGCGATCGTGGGCGTAGACCTACGGGCCTCGGGATTCGCGCTGGTCGAGATAGGGGTGGTCGTCGTCGCATACGCCGTCGGCCCGGTCATCATCTCGCGCTACCTGAACGGGCTCCCGTCAATGGCTGTGATCGCCGTGTCGCTTGCGGCTTGCGCAATTGCTTATTTGCCGTTCGCCGCGGTGCAGTGGCCCAGGTCGGTGCCGCCGATGGACACGATCTTCTCAGTGGGCGTGCTGGCGGTCGTTTGCACGGCTCTCGCCTTCGTGCTGTTTTTCGCCCTGATCGCGGCGATCGGGCCTGTGCGGGCCACGGTCATCACCTACATCAACCCTGCGGTCGCTGCCTTGCTTGGGGTGAGCGTGCTCCACGAGAACTTCACGTTCGGGATGGCGTTGGGCTTTGGGCTGGTGATCGCCGGCTCGGTCCTGGCGACGCGGCGCCCGCGAGAGACCGCGCCTGCAGGCTCCCTGGCCCGCGAGAGTCAATCAAGCGTTTAATTAGCCCCGATGTGGGATCAGGCTGACGTTGGGGCTGGCCGCCAAAGACGTCGCCAGGAACTTGTGCGCGCTACCTTCGAGCTGATCGCCAAGAACGGCTTCGAGGGCTTACGGACGCGGGATGTCGCGGATCTGGTGGGAGTCAACATCGCGACCCTCCACTATTACTTTCCGACCAAGGAGTCGCTGATCAGAGCCGTCCTCGACCAGGCCATGATTCGGTTCCGGTCGACGCTGACCCCGCACGGGTCTCCATCTGAGCAACTGCGGAATCACTTGCGTGCCGTGCGCAAACTGCTGATCGAGGAACCCGAGCTGAAGGCGGTGATGGCAGAGCTCGCCCTGAGGTCGGCGCGCGATCGTTCGATCGCGGCGATCATGGCCGAGATGTACGACTCGTGGCACAAGTCAGTGCGCGGTCTGCTGCGTAGGGCGATCAGGGAGGGCGGATTGAAATCAGATCTTGATATCGATGGCGTCGCGGCGCTGATCGTCGCGACCCTGACCTCGAGCACCCTGCCAACGCTGAGCGGCACAAAACGCGCCGACCAAGCCATTCGCCAGCTTGAACGGTGGCTGGGCATTAGTGGAACAAGGCCAACGGCTGGCGGGGGGGCCTCAAGCAACTGATTGATGTACCTGGTATCCTGGGAGACCCAATCACATGATTGGAACAACCAAGGAGGATTCAATGGCGACCGTCACGGAATCGAGACCCCGCGCCCCGTCCTTTGTTGACGTGTTCAATCCGCTCGCGCGGCGGATGCTGGGCGCCGGCTTCCCCATGGGGCCCAACGCGCTGATCACGATCCGCGGACGTAAGTCCGGAGAGCCTCGGACCACGCCGATCGCCCTGCTCCAGATCGACGGGCGCCGGTGGGTGTCCAGCCCGTTCGGCGACGTCAACTGGGTCCGGAACCTGCGCGCTTCTGGCGAGGCCACCCTCACCATCAGCCGGAAGGAGGAGGCGGTCACCGCGATCGAGCTGTCGAAGGAAGAGCGGGTCGCATTTTTCCGCGACCGGATGGGCCCGTACGTGAAACGGATTCCCCTTGGGCTTGGGCGGTTGATCATCGGCTCGGTGCTTGGGGCGAGAGAGATGCTCGACGACCCCGTGGACGCCGCGGAGCGGCATCCTGTGTTTGAGCTTCGCTAAGCGGCCTCTGGGGGATCGGTTAGCCACTCCGCGGCTCTGACGACCGTCGAGAAGTAACGCACCTCGATCTCTTTGATAGTCACCATGGCCTGCCCGCTTTCTGGCTCAACGATGGCCGTCAACCTCAGACCCGCGCCGGCAGCCCGGGGAAGCCAGTTTTCAGCGATCCATTCTTGATCGGCCGCCCTGATCGCCTTCTTGCGATTGTCGACCAGGCACCGTGAACCGCGGTGCGCCCTCAGCGCGCGAATCACGGCGTCCAGCGCCGCGTGAGATTCGCCAGTGTCCGCCCAGCCTTGGGACTCGAGGCAGGCGGCTCTAAGGTCCGGGTTCCACGTCACGAGCGCGACCCCCGGTTGATTGAAGTAGACGGGGTCCTGGTCCGACGGCTGCCATGCAATCGCTGCCATCAGTTGTTTGCCGGCGCCTCTGAGACCCACCGCCGGGCCTCCGCTATGGAATCGAACGTGCGGGACCGCAGCTCCTGGTGATCGACCAGGCCGCTCACGTCCTCGACGGTCAATTTGCCTAGGCCTGTGGGCGCGGTCACGAAGGCCAGGCGCTTCAGGCCCGCCTCCTGGGCCAAGGGCATCCACTTGTCGTGGATCCACTTCTGGTCGTCGTGGACGATCACCTTTATCTTTCTGGCGTCGCTGACATAGGCGGCCGCCTGGTTGTCGCGGATAGCCTGAATGCCTTTGAGCAGGGACGACCGCAGCTCGATGCTGTTGGCGAAGACGCGCCACTCCGACAGGACGTGGCGGTGGACCCTGTCCCAGCGGATCGAGAGGTATGGTTCGTCGACGTAAACGTCGTTGGGCGGTTTGATGATTAACGTATAAGGGTTGCCCGAGTCCTGGGCGACAGTAAAACACCCGGCCCCGGCCCCTCCGAAGGGATGGGCGCCTGTGAGCTAATGGAGCGGATGGACCAGCGCTACTTCAAGACCCAGGCGGAGTTTCGCGCGTGGCTGGTCACGCACCACGCCACCGCGACCGAGCTGGGCGTCGTGCTGCACCGCAAGTCGTCGGGCGAGCCCGGCATGACCTGGTCGGAGGCCGTCGACCAGGCGCTCTGCTTCGGGTGGATTGACAGCGTCGCACGACGTCTCGATGACACGCGCCGCGTGCAGCGGTTCACGCCGCGCAAACCGAAGAGCAACTGGAGCGCGGTCAACATCAAGAAGGTTGTGGTGCTGACCGCCCAGGGGCTCATGACGCCGGCGGGTTTGGCTGCCTTCGCGCGCCGCGAGGAGGCGCGGTCGGCGATCTATTCGTACGAGAACCGGCACCTGGCGGCGCTGGACCCGGAGCGGGAGGCGCAGTTCCGGGCTTCTCGCGCCGCATGGGACTTCTTCAGCCGGCAGCCGCCGTCATACCGGCAGACGTGCATCTACTGGGTGATGAACGCCAAGCGAGAGGACACTCGTGCGAGCCGCCTGGCGCGGCTCATGAGTGCCTCCGGTGAGCGCCGGCGGCTATAGATAGAAAGCTAGCCCCGCCGCGCCGAGGCGGCGGTTCGGCGCGGCCGGCGCGGGCGGCCCTGACCGAGCGCGGGGACGAGGAACAGGATTGCCCCGACGATTCCAACCCTGGTGATGTCCGAGGACAGTCCTACGATGACGGGCGTCAGCAGGAACGCCCAGGCAAGTTCGTACGCGACTCCCGCCCAAAGCCACCAGAATCGGCGACGGCCCGCACCGACCGCGATTACCGCCGGCACGACGGCGTAAATCACAAAGACGGCAATTAGAAGCGCCGTCTGGCTCAGGACATCGAACCAGGTCAGATGGGCCTGGGCCGAGGGTCGCTTCGAAGTCAGCTCGGCCGGCCAGTAGGCCATGGCGACCGAGGCAAGGAGGAACGAGTAGGCGGCGGCGGAGGCGGCCTGCAGCAGCAAGAGCGCGATCGCCGCCCAGCGAACCAAGCCCATTTGGCGTGACTCTAGCGTCCGGAGCCGCGACCTATCCTATCGACGTGGGCACACTCGACGAAGTGCGGCGCTTTGCCCTGACGCTGCCTCGAACAACTGAGGGCTTCGTGGGCGCGCGCGTGAAGTTCTACATCGGCCGCATCGTCTACCTGGCCTTCTCGCGCGACGAGACAGTGATGGGCTTCGCGTTCCCGAAGGAGGAGCGCGATTGGCTCGTGGGCGGCACGCCGGAGAAGTTCATGCTGCCATCAGCCCCTGACCTTCGCTACCACTGGGTTCTGGTCCGGATGACGGCGATCGGCGAACCCGAGATGCGCGAGCTTGTGATGGACGCCTGGAGAATGGTGGTGCCGAAGCGAGTCGTCGCGGCCTACGACGCCGCAGTCGTGGCCGGGAATCAGTTGGTGGATCCGAGGGGATTCGAACCCCTTACCTCTTGAGTGCGATTCAAGCGCTCTCCCAATTGAGCTACGGACCCACGTGCTCGAGTAGCTGAGGGAAAGGCCAGTATAGCCCGGGCCTCAGTGGCGTCCGAACCCGGGAACAACCGGGCGCGCGCTGTCGGTTCCTATACTCGCGAGATGGCGTTTTTGTTCAAGGGCAGGCGAGCCCCGGAAGGCGTCGACCCTGCGCGCATTCCTCCCGGTCAGACCCTCACGGCTCCCGATCGGTGGCCCGTCCTGAGCTTTGGACCCGTGCCCCGAACCGACATCGCGACCTGGGATTTCAAGGTTTTCGGCGCGGTGGAAAACGAGCTGACCCTGGACTATGGCGAGCTTCGCGCTCTTCCTTCGAAGGACGTGGTGGCGGACATTCACTGCGTCACCGGGTGGAGCCGCCTCGGCGATAGGTGGACGGGTGTCCCGATTCGGGAGATCCTGGATCGCGTGAAGCCGAAGCCCGAAGCCAAGTACGTCAACGCTTACGCCGAGTACGGCTACACGACCTCGGTTCCAATGAGCGTGCTGGATGCGGAGGAGAACCTGCTGTGCTACGCGTGGCAAGGTGAAGACCTGAGCCCCGAGCACGGCTATCCGCTGCGCCTGTTCGTGCCCTCGAAGTACTTCTGGAAATCGGCCAAGTGGCTGCGCGGGCTAGAGTTCATGGATCGCAACCGGCTTGGTTTCTGGGAGCAGCGTGGGTATCACGACGAGGCCGACCCCTGGAAGGAAACACGGTACTGGTAGTCAGGGCGCTTTAGTCCGGCCGCCGCTCGTCACCTTCACCACCGATTTCGGATCCGGTTCGCCGCTCGTGGCGGCGATGAAGGCGATGGTACTGGCGGGCTGCCCCAACGCCGTGCTTGTGGACGTGAGTCACGAGGTCCCGCGATTCGACGTATCGGCCGGCGCGTTCATGCTGTTTGCCGGCACGCGTCATTTCGGCGCCGAATCAGTGCACCTCGCGGTGGTCGATCCCGGCGTCGGCAGCTCGCGGCGCCGGCTGGCGATTCGCGCGGGCGGCCGCTACTACGTCGGGCCTGACAATGGATTGTTCGCCATCGTCATCGAAGAAGTCGGGCTCCAGGACGCGGTGGAGCTCGCCCCTCGGCCCCAGGGTGCACCGACTTTCGAGGGCCGCGACGTGTTCGCGCCGGCCGCAGCGGCGCTGGCCGCAGGGATACCGTTGTCGTCGCTGGGGCCGAAGACGGATCCCCCCAAGATGCTCGGCGACTCGTCCCCTCGGGTGTTGTGGACGGACGGGTTCGGCAACCTGGTGACGAATTTGAAACCGCCTGTGCGCCGCATGCGGATCCACAACCACGACATAGTCGCGACCGCTGTTACTTATGCAGATGGGCGACCGAACGAGCCGTTCGTTTACATCGGGAGCATGGGATACCTCGAGGTCGCGGTACGCGACGCGCGGGCGGACAAATTGCTCGGCGCACGGGCGGGCATGAAAGTTGAGCTGATGCCTTAACAGGCAGGCTTTCCGTTTCGTTTTCGCCCCGGTAGTTTTTGCCGGCTGTGGTTCGAGTGGTCCGCGTCTGGGCATTGCTCTTCTCCCTCTGCCTCGTGGGCTGCTCGAGCCCGGCCCATCCCGTGCCGGCATTTGCCGCCGCGGGCGCCGTTGCCGGTGCTGCTCAGCCCGTGCGCCTATGGCAGGACGCCTCGATCTTCCAGCTGGTGGGTGGGTTGATCGCCTCGTCTCGCGTCCGCGTGCTCGTTGAGATGTACGAGCTCGGCCGTCCTGACATCGTTCGCGAGCTGGGCGATGCGGTGGGGCGTGGTGTCGCCGTACGCGTGATCACTGATCCGACGGTGGTACCGAGCCGCCACTCCGCAGCCATCCTTGACACCCTCAGAGTTCCTGAGCGCGTGTATCCCGTGGACGACGGCCGCCACCAGATCGACCACGTGAAGCTGCTGATCGTCGACGGGGAGGCGGTCGTGGGTGGCATGAACTGGGGCAAGCACAGCAACCGCAACCATGACTACGTGCTGGAGACACACGTCACGGAAGACGTCGAACGCCTGGTGCGAATCTTCGAGCAGGACTGGAGCCTCGCCGGCGGACGCCCGTCGCCGCTGGCGGCTGCGGCCGGCGAGGTCGGGCAGACCGCGCCTGGTTCGGAGATCCGCACGATGCTCGAGTCGGCGCTGATCCATGCCACCCACCGGGCACTTGCCGAGGTCTACACGCTGACCGACCCGGAGGTGATAGCGGAGCTGGTGCAGGCGCACCGCCGCGGCGCGGTGGTGCGCGTCCTTCTCGACCCGAACCAGCCGTACAACCTCCACGCCTACGTGATGCTGAAGGCCGGCGGGGTACAGGTCCGGTGGTATCCGATACCTCGAGGGGCACTCCTGCACGCGAAAATCGGATTGTTCGATGGAGAGCTCGTGCTCGGGTCAGCCAACTGGACGCTGAGCGGGCTGGGAGTCAACCACGAGCTCGACATCGAGACTGGCGATCCGACCGCGGTCGCGGCTTACGAAGCGAGGTTTGCCGCCGACTGGGCGAGGTCCGGTGGTTGGGCGGCCTAGCCCTGGGTCGGAGGGCCGGATGAGCCCGTGGCGGGCGGCGGCCCGGACGTCCCGAGGGTCGGCGGGCCCGAAGCGGAGGTTGGCCCGAAGTTGACCTGGGGCACGGCACGGTCTGCCTCGTCCGCCTGGAAGAACGCGAACGGCTTGAACCCGAGAGCGCCGGCGATGAGCGAGGTTGGGAGGGTCTGCAGCTTGATGTTGTAGTCGCGCACGTTGCCGTTGTAGAAGCGGCGCGAGAACTCGATCTTGTCCTCGGTGGCGGTCAGCGTCTCCTGGAGATTGGTGAAGGCGGCGATCGCCTTGAGGTCGGGGTAGTTCTCTGAGACCGCGAACAGGCTGCGCAGGCTCTGGCTGAGGACGTTCTCGGCCTGCCCGATCTTGGCCGGATCGCCGGTCGCGCCGGCCGATACCGCGCCGGCCCGGGCGTCGGTCACCGCCTCTAGGGTCCCGCGCTCGTGGCCCATGTAACCCTGGACCGTGCTGACCAGGTTGGGGATGAGGTCGTGTCGTCGCTTGAGCTCGACATCGATCTCAGACCAGGCTTCCTGCGTCCGGTTTCGGGCCGTGACCAGTCCGTTGTATGTGAGGACCAGCCACCCGACGACCACGATGACAACGACAACAAGTACGACCCAGCCCATCAGCCAGCCATCCTACGCGTGCCTACGCGTGGGCGCGCCGAGCCCAGCGGGTCTTCTTGAGCATCTTCTTGTGCTTGTGCTTGCGCATCTTCTTGCGCCGCTTCTTGATTACCGAGCCCAATCCAACTCCTTAAGGGTTCCCCGCGAACTCAAGGTCGCATCCTGCGTGTTCGTGGGGTAGAGACACAGTTCAGTTACAAAGTGGGGACACCCGCCCAGCGCGGGGCCCGGGAATCATACCGTAAGCTGCCCGCCGCCCGTTCGAGCCTAAACTCACCCTCGATGTACTTCACCGACGCCCACGAGGAATTGCGGCAGCACATCCGGAGGTTCCTGGAGAAAGAGGTCCAGCCCCACCTCGACGAGTGGGAGGAGAAGACCTTCCCAGACTCGATCTTCAAGCGGTTCGGCGAGCTGGGATTCCTCGGCCTCCGCTACCCGCCGGAGTACGGAGGGCAGGGCGGGGACTATTTCTCGGCCGTCGTCCTCTCCGAGGAGCTGGCCAGGATCGCGGGTGGCGGGCTCGGCATGGCGGTCGCGGTCCAGGCGGAGATGGCCACGCCGCCAGTGTTCAAGTTCGGTACCGACGAGCAGAAGCGGAAGTGGCTGGCGCCCGCCATCCGTGGCGAGCAGATCGCCGCCCTCGCCATCACGGAGCCGGATGCAGGCTCGGACGTGGCAGGCATCACCACCGTGGCCCGCCGCGAGGGCGAGCACTTTGTGGTCAACGGACGCAAGATTTTCATTACCAACGGCGCCCGCTGCCACTGGGCGCTGGTGGTTACGAAGGGCGATCGCGAGCGCGGTCACGGCGGATTCAACCTGCTCGTGATCGAGAAAGGAACGCCAGGTTTCGAGGTGACCCGGACGCTTCAAAAGCTGGGCATGCATTCTTCCGACACGGCGGAGCTCTTGTTCGACAACTGTCGCGTGCCCGTCGCGAACCTCATCGGAGCGGAGGGTGAAGGCTTTAAGAACCTGATGTGGGAGCTGCAGGGCGAGCGCATGATCGCGGCAGCCGGAGCGATCGCGGGAGCCACGCGCGTGTTCGAGTACACCATGGAGTACGCGCGCAACCGGATGGCTTTCGGCCAACCGATCTCGAGCTTCCAGGTGATCAAACACAAGCTCGTCGACATGGGCACCAAGATCGCCGCGATCCAATCTTTCGTCTACGAGACCGCGAAGCGCTGGGACGAGGGCGAATACCCGGTGCGCGAGATCTCGCAGGCCAAGCTGCTCGCGACGCAGGTCGCGTGTGAGGTGGCCGACGACGCGATCCAGATCCTCGGCGGCCACGGCTACATGCGCGAGTTCCCCGTGGAGCGCGCGTGGCGCGACGCCCGCCTGGCGCGGATCGGCGCCGGGACGGACGAGATAATGAAGGAGATCATCGCCAAGACCTACGGACTGTGATTCAGCCGACGCTGTTCGCGGGGTGCGTGCCCGAGGTGGCGGCGGGACTGGACGGCAGGATCCTGGCGGTGGGGGAGGGCGCGCGTTCCGCCGCCGGCCGTCGAGCACGAGTTGTGCGGCTGCTCGGGCGGGCCTTGCCCGGGCTGATCGACGCGCACGTCCACCTCGAAGGCCTCGCCGACCGCCACCTGACGCTCGATCTCACGGGCGTGTCGAGCCGCGAGCAGGCGCTGGCAAACATCAAGGCCTGGTCGGAGAAGCTGCCCCCGGGAGGTTGGGTGATCGGCGCCGGCTGGTACAACGACGCGTGGCCGGACAAGGCCTTTCCGACCCGGACCCAGCTCGACAAGGCGGCGGGCGGGCGCCCATGCTTTCTGCGCCGCAAGGACGGCCATTCGGCATGGGTCTCCGGCGCGGCGCTGAGCCTAGCCGGTATCGACCGAGCCGCGGAGGATCCGCCCGGCGGCGGCATCGACCGCGACCACCGCGGAGAGCCGGCCGGCATCCTGCGCGAGACCGCGATGCAGCTGGTGGCCGCGCTGGTGCCGCACCCGGCCGACGCCGACCTCGACGGCGCGATGGCGAGGGCCCTCGCTGAGCTGGCCGCCCTCGGCCTGACCGCCGTCCATGCGATGGACACCGCGCGGGGATTCGGCTCTTGGCAGCGACTCCGCGCGCGCGGCGCGCTGCCGCTGCGCATCACGTACAACATTCCGCTCGCCGACCTGCCGCATGCGGAGCGGATCGGTGTGCGGTCTGGCTGGGGTGACGAGTGGCTGCGGATCTGGGGCGTGAAGGCGTTCCTGGACGGATCGCTGGGCAGCCGAACCGCGGAGATGCTCGACGGCTCCGGCACCGCGCGGCTGACTCAGCCCGACCTCGTGGACATGGTCGAAAGGTGCGCACGCGCCGAGCTCAACGTGTGCCTGCACGCGATCGGCGACGGGGCCGTGCGGCGAGCGCTGGACGCTCTGGCTCCGCACAAGGAAGCGTGGTCCATGTGGCGCCCGCGCATCGAGCACGCGCAATGCGTCAATCCCAAGGATATGAAGCGATTCGCGCGCGTTGGAGTGATCGCCTCTATGCAGCCGATCCATGCGGTCGCGGACCGCGAGCTCGTGGAGCAGTACTGGCCCCGCGTCGCCGCGCACTCGTACGCATGGGGCGCGCTCGAGCGAGCTGGTGCGCGCCTGGCCTTCGGCTCCGATGCGCCGGTGGAGACGGCCGACCCGCTGGCCGGTATCGAGGCCGCATCCGTGTGGCGGCGCAAGAGCGCGCATCCCGAGCTCGCGGTGTCGCGCGCGGCCGCACTGCGTGCGTACACATCCGGCGCGGCCTACGCAGTCGGGATGGAGAAAGACGCCGGCTCGCTGAGACCGGGAAAGCTGTGCGACATCACGGTGGTCGACGAGGGTCGCGTGATCGCGACCGTGGTCGGCGGGCAGGTCAGCTTCTTGCGAAAGCCTCCCGCAGCTTCGCGGCGGTCTGCGTCAAAGCCTCGTTCACGACCTTGACCTCGTCGATCACCGGCATGAAGTTCGTGTCGCCGTTCCAGCGCGGCACGACGTGAAAGTGCACGTGGTCGGGAATCCCGGCGCCTGCCGCACGCCCGACGTTCGCTCCAACGTTGAAGCCCTCGGGGTTGAGCGTGCTGCGCAGCACGTCGATGGTGCGGCGGAGCGCACGCATCAAGAGAGTGGTCTGGCCGTCGTCGAGCGTCTCGAGCCCGGGTACGTGCGCCACCGGGACCACCAACGCATGGCCCGGGTTGTAGGGAAACTTGTTCAACATCACGAGCGCGCCTTCCGGGCGCCAGACCACGAGCTCTGCGTCGGGATCGTCGGGGTGCTCGATGACGCGGCAGAAGAGGCATCCCGGCTTCTGCTCGCCGCCGATGTACTCCATGCGCCACGGCGCCCACAGTCGCTTCATTGATCTACGTCCTCTTCTTGCTCATGGTCACGGCCGTCTGGGGCTGGACCTTCGTCCTGGTCAAAGACGCGCTCACACACTACCCGACCCTGCCCTTTCTCCAACTGCGCTTCATCCTCGCGTTCCTCGTCATGGCGGTGCTGGTGCGCCGCCTGCCAACACGGCGTGAGGCATGGGTGGGTGTCGTCGCCGGCGCCGTGCTGGCCGCCGGCTACCTCACTCAGACCGTCGGGCTGACGATGACCAGCCCGGGCAACTCCGGGTTGATCACCGGGCTCTTCGTGGTGTTCACCCCGCTGATAGACCGCGTTTTCGGCGTGCGGCTGCGCTGGTACACGCTGGTCGCGGTCGCGGCGGCGCTGGGCGGGACGGTGCTGCTGGTCGGAGGACCATCCGGGTTTGGACTCGGCGACATCCTCACCGTCGCTTGCGCGTTCTTCTACGCGCTGCACCTCGTGCTGCTGAGCCGCTGGTCACCGGGGCTGCGCTCCGCGCCGCTCGCGATGCTGCAGATGGGCACCGGCGCGGTGATCTTCAGCGCGGGAGGATCCTGGTCGCTGCAAGTCCCAGGCGCGGACGTGTGGGTCGCGATCGCGATCACCGGAGTGTTCGCCTCGGCGCTTGCGTTTTACATCCAGACCTGGGCCCAGCAGCACCTCAGCGCGAGCCGCACCGCACTCATCCTGACCACCGAACCGGCCTGGGCCGTGGTAGCCGCGGTCACGCTGGCCGGCCAGCGGTTCGGGCTGGGGCAGGCGTTGGGCGCCGGGCTCATGCTGGTCGCGATCGTGGGCCATGAACTCGCCCATCTAAAATTCAAAGCCCATGGAGACGAGGTCACGGCGTAGCGGCTACGTGCCGCAAGAGATAGAGCCCAAGTGGCAGAAGGTGTGGGCCGAGCGCGGCGTGATGAAAGCCGACGACGCATCACCCAAGCCGAAGTTCTACGACCTTGTCATGTATCCGTACCCATCGGGTGACCTCACCGTTGGCCACGCGCGCAACTATGTGATGGGCGACGTGCTTGCGCGCATGAAGCGAATGCAGGGATTCGAGGTGCTGCACCCGTTCGGTTGGGATGCGTTCGGGTTACCTGCGGAGAACGCGGCGATGAAACGGGGCAACCTCCACCCGGAGGCGTGGACGCTCGCCAACATCGAGAAGGGCAAGCGCGAGCTGAAGATGATGGGAATCCTCTACGACTGGGACCGCGAGGTCACCAGCTGCATGCCCGATTACTACAGGTGGACAGAGTGGCTGTTCCTGCTGTTTTACGAGCGCGGCCTGGCGTACCGCGCCATGGCGCCTGTCAACTGGTGCCCGGTCGACAAGACGGTGCTCGCGAACGAGCAGGTCATCAACGGCAGGTGCTGGAGGCACCCGGACGTCGAGGTCGAAAAGCGCGACCTCGAGCAGTGGTTCTTCAAGATCACCGATTACGCCGACCGGCTTCTCGACGATCTCGCTCTGCTGGACAAGTGGCCGCACAAAGTGCGCCTGATGCAGACAAACTGGATCGGCCGCAGTCAGGGCGCGGAGGTGGACTTCCCGGTGGTGGGTCTCGAGGGCGAGACCGTGCGTATCTACACGACCCGTCCGGACACGCTGTTCGGCGCGACCTTCATGGTGCTGGCTCCGGAGCATCCGCTCGTGGAGCGCATCACCACGGACGAGCATCGCACTCGCGTCAAGGAGTACGTCGAAAAGGCCCGCAAGGCGAGCGAGATCGATCGCCTGTCCACTGAGCTCGCGAAGACCGGGGTGGCCACAGGCGGTTTCGCCATCAACCCGGTGAACGGCGAGAAAGTCCCGATCTGGGTTGCGGACTATGTGCTGATGACTTACGGAACGGGCGCGATCATGGCGGTGCCGGCCCACGACGAGCGGGACTTCGAGTTTGCGAAGACCTATGGCCTGCCGATTCGAGAGGTGATCGCTCCACCCAGCGGACCGGAGGGCTATTTGCACGAGGCATATGTCGGGCCTGGCGTGACGGTGAACTCGGGTGAGTTTTCAGGTCTCGATTCCGCGACTGCGATCGAGCGCATCATCGCGTGGCTCGAGGCTCAAGGTAGGGGCAAACGGGCGGTGAAGTTCCGGCTTCGCGACTGGCTGATCTCGCGGCAGCGCTACTGGGGCTCACCCATCCCGATCGTGTACTGCCCGACGGATGGCATCGTGCCAGTGCCGCTGGCCGAACTCCCGGTGCTTCTTCCTAAAGAGTACAAGCCGCTGTCGGAAAACCCTTCGTTCTTTGAGACGACATGTCCCAAGTGCGGCGGGCCGGCGCGCCGCGAAACCGACACGATGGACACCTTCATCGATTCCTCGTGGTATTTCCTCCGCTACGCGAGCCCGCACGAGACGACGCGGCCGTTCGATCCGGAGCTGGCGAATCACTGGATGCCCGTGGACCAGTACACGGGTGGTGTGGAGCACGCGATCCTGCACCTCCTCTACTCGCGTTTTTTCACGAAGGTGCTGCATGACGCGGGCTGGCTGGAGGTCTCGGAGCCATTCAAGCGGTTGTTCAACCAGGGGATGGTGAAGCGCTTCGGGCAGGTGATGTCGAAGTCGCTGGGCAACGGCGTGTCGCCCGACGAGCTGGTGGCCGCGCAGGGAGCAGACGCCGGGCGGATCTACGAGATGTTCATCGGTCCGCCAGAAGAAGACGTCGAGTGGACGGATGCTGGGCTCAACGGGGTGTCGCGCTTCCTGCAGCGCGTGTGGAGGCTGGTACTCGAGCCGTCGGCGATCGTGATCGAGGGACCAGGCGCCGACGCGAAGGTACTGGAACGCAAGGTCGCGCAGACCGTGGGCAAAGTGACCGATCACTTCGACGAGCTGCGCTTCAACACCGCGGTGGCCGCGCAGATGGAACTGGCCAACACGATGCAGGAATATCTTCAACGAGGAGGCGCGCAAGACGCCGGTTGGAAGGCGGCGGTGCAAACGCTTGTCAAGCTGCTCAACCCGCTCGCCCCGCACGTTGCGGAAGAGATGTGGGAGCGGCTTGGCGAGCAGGGAATGCTGGCCGACCAGGCGTGGCCCGAGTTCGACGCGACAGCGGCGGCCGAGCCGAAATTGACGTTGGTCGTGCAGGTTGGCGGGAAGCTGCGTGACCGGCTGGTGGTCGACGCGGGCCTGTCGGAGGCGGCGGCACTCGAGCTGGCGATGCAGAGCGAAAAGGTCCGTGCGCTGCTGAACGGCCGCGCCCCCTCGAAGGTCATCTACGTCCAGGACCGGCTGATCAACCTGGTCCCTTAACGGGCAGGGTTGACGCAACCCCCGGGTCCCGCACTACGATTCCACGCCGCAATCGGACCAATCCCCCTGGGTGGGTGGGGGGTGGCGGGTGGATTTAGAAGGACGCGACTATTGCTGCGGCACGGGGACCCGGATGCCCGAGTCGACGACATAGGTCGCGGTCACCGCGGAGCCCGCAACGACGGTCACCTGGTGCGGCCCGCTAATCAGGTGCAGCTTGGTCACCAGCAGAACGGTCCAGGTCCCGGCGGCAAGCGTCGCGGTGAAATGGCCGGTTGCGTCGGTCACAGCGTTCGCGGTCCCACTTGGGCTCGTGAAGTCGATCTCCATCCCGGCCATCGGCCGCCCCGCACACTGCTGATCAGCCGACTCAACTGGAGAGCATGGATATGCGAGGACCGTGCCGGCCACCGTTCCAGTCGCCGCCGGCGAGCTTCCAGGGAACTGATATGCGCCGCACCCGGCGATTCCCAAAACCAGCGCCGCCAACAGGACGTTCCTCATCACAAGACCCAACGCTACCGAGCCGCCAAAGGTCACGCCAGGCGGCCTACAGCCAGCGCCCTGCGAGGTAGTGTGTGGAGGCTCAATGCCCGGTGGCCAAGTGGTAAGGCAGAGGACTTTGGATCCTCGACCGAAGGTTCAAATCCTTCCCGGGCAACCAACTCGCCCTTAACAGGCAGGGTTTTCCTCCGCGATCGGCCTGCCTAGCCTCGACTGATGCGCCCCCACATCCGCCTCATTCCAGGTTGGAGGCAGGTCCTGTTGCTCGCAGCGCCCATCGCGATCGCCGGCGCAGCGCTGGCCGGTGCGTACCTCTATACCTCGTCGGTCTCGGCCGCGGCCGCCAACAATCACCCTGTCCTCGCGAATCCTGCGCTCGATGTGCCGCCGCCCGCCGGGCTCCTGGTCCACGTCATCGGCGCAGTGGAAAATCCCGGGCTCTACCGCCTGCCCCGCGGCGATCGCGTTTACCACGCCATTGCAGCTGCCGGCGGGCTGAGCCCAGACGCAGATCTCGCGAAGCTTCCCAATCTCGCCGGCCGCCTGAAAGATGGCGAGCAGGTGAAGGTCGCGTTCGCCAAGACCGGCTCGGGAACCGTGATCACCAGGACAAACCTCAACACCGCGACCATCGAGGAGTTGGTGACCGTGCCCGGATTCACGGAGGCATTTGCCCAGGAAGTCATCGACTATCGCGTCAACTTCGGAGGTTTTCAGAACACTCGCGAGCTGGTCGACGTACTTGGAATGAGCGAAGCCGAGTACGTCATCGCGCGTCGCTACCTGACGCTGTGAGTCGATACCCCGGCCTTGTGGTCGCGACCTCCTGGTGCGTCGCGCTCACCGCGACCGTGGTCCTGGCTCCTTTCCAGCCGAACCTCGGCGTCGTCGCGGTTGCGCTCGCCATCCCATGCCTTGCGCTCGCGCTCGCCTTGCGTCCCGCCGTCATCGCCGTGGCGCTTTCATTCGCGCTCCTGGCGGTCGGCCGCGCGGAGCTGCCGCCAGCCGATCCGCAGACACCAACGCGAGCCGCAAGCCTCGTCGGTCGCATCGCGATCATGACCGGTCGCGTCGCCGACGACAGCCGGCCATCCGCCGGCGGTGGCGAGGTGCTTGTCGAGCCCGACCAGGTTGTGATCGGCGCTTCGCCGGTAAGCGGCATCGGCAACCTCATGGTGCGCTGGCGCGGACCGGCCCTCGCCGGCTTCGGTCAAAGGGTCCAGGCGACGGGCAAGCTCACGCTGCCTCGCGACCTTCCGACTTTTGATCGCCGCGCCTACCTCGCCCAGCGCCAGGTTTACCTCGAGCTCCAGACCACCAGCTTCGACGTATTGACCGACGGCTCAGGCCCGGCCGCCCTTCCTTCGTGGCTGCGCGCCCGCTATACAGCGGCTCTCGACGACGCGCTCCCCGCACCGCACGCCGCCGTGCTCCTCGGAGTCGTGCTGGGAATCCGGCAGGGCATCCCGCCAGCGCTGCAAAACGCTCTCATCGCCACCGGGCTCGTCCACCTCCTCGTGCTCAGCGGCCTGAAGGTCGCGATCTTCGCCCGTATCGTGCAGGCCGCTCTTCAGCCCGCGCTTGGACGGTTCGCCACGTGGCCGGCGCTGGGGCTGATTGCGATCTACGCCATGGTGGGCGGAGCCACCCCGGCGGCGGTGCGCGCGGCCGCGATGGGCGGACTCGCGATCGCCGCCACCCGCCTGGGCCGCCCGACCCACGTCTGGACTTCACTCGCGGTCACCGCCGCCGCGATGCTTGGCTGGCATCCCGACCTGGCGTGGGACGTAGGTTTTCAGCTGTCGTTCGCGGGTACCGCCGCGATCATCTTGCTGACGCCCGGCATCGAAAGGCGCCTGACTTTCATGCCCAGGGTCCTGCGCGAGCCCTTTGCTGTCACCTGTGCCGCACAGGTCGGAACGCTGCCCATGATGGCCACCGACTTCCACGTTCTCTCGCCGGTCGCGCCCCTGGCCAACGCCCTGGTCATACCGATCCTCCCGGCGCTCGTCATCTGCGGGTTGATGCTCGGCGCACTATCGCTTCAGCCGGAGGTCGCGCACCTCGCCGCCATCCCAATCACCGGCCTGCTGGCGTTTCTCGAACAGGTCGCTTACTTGCTGGCGCGGGTTCCGGCCGCCGTCATCCCGATTCCGAAATTTCCCACCTGGGCCGGCGTCGCCTACTACTCGGCGCTCGGGCCGGCCATAGCCGCCCGCCACGCCTCAGGCACATACCGCCGCACAGCCGCCGTAACCGCCGTCCTCGCGCCCGCTCTGATCGCAGCCACGGCCCTGGGCATGTGGGCGAATGCTCCGCCTCAGGCCGTCGTGATGGCGGTCGGCGACGGCCAGGCAGTCCTGTTTCGAGGACCGCATGGCGCCATCCTGGTCGATGGGGGCCCAAGCCCCGCCCGCCTCAGGGACGAGCTCGGCGCCCAGATTCCTCCCTGGCAGGTGACGCTTGATGCGCTGGCGATAACGGCGCCGACGCTGGGCCACGTCGGTGGTTTGGCCGGCTTCGATCGGGCAACCCGCGATCTCCTCATCCCGGATGCCAGGCTCACCGGCTCCGCATGGCGCACAGCTGCGCTCGAAGCCACAGCTCGCGGCGCATCGGTCACCAGGCTCACCGCCGGGACGACGATTCGGATTGCCGGATTCAATCTTCAGATCCTCGCCCCCGAGCCCGGCGCCCCCGGCGACCAGGTCGGCGCGGCTTACCTGGCGATGCGCGTGGTCGCTCCCGACGGCCACAGCTTCTGCGATCTCAGCGATCTGGACCTCGACGCCCAGACCATCGCGGCCGCCCGGCTTCGCGGCCCCTGCACCTACCTGCTGTTGCCCGTCGGCGGCCGCAGCCAACTCTCACCCGACCTGGTCAATGCCGCCGTGACAACGACGACGCAGCTCATCGCGTCCCGCAGTGCCGGCAGGCTCGCAAACGGGTTCCCGCCCAACGTGCTCCGAACAGACCAGGAGGGAACGTTCACCCTTCCGATGTGAGGTTGGACTTACGATCCAGGCGATGGCCCGCGCAACAACCCCTCGCCCCACAAGCGTCCTCTTGCTTCATGGCGAGGAGCGATTCCTCATCGTGGAGGCGGCGAATTCGACTCTCGACAAGTGGAAACCCGAGCTCGTCTCCGATTTCGGCTTCGAGACCCTAGAAGGGACCGGCCTCACCCCGGCTCGCCTGCAGGACTCTGTCCTCCAGGCTCCCTTTCTCGATCCCTACCGAGCGGTTTACGTCCGCATGCTCCCCGCCACTCGCGCGGAGTCGATGGCGCCGGCCCTGACCGAGGTCCCGCCCTCGACCCGCTTGCTCATCACCGTCGCCGGAAGGCTCGGCCCCGGCAACAAGCTCATAAAGGCGGTCGCCGCGGCCGGTGGAACCTCACAGGAAATGCAGCATCTGAAAGGGCGCGCTCTCACCGACTGGACGGCGAGGCGGGCGACCGAGACTCACGGCCTGACCCCCGCCATAGGCGCTCAGGTCGTGCGCGTCACGCCGCCCGACCTCAGCATCATCGACTCGGAGCTGAGCAAGCTCGCCGCCTACAAGGCATCCGGGTCGAAGCTCACCAACGAAGCGGTCATCGAGCTGCTGGCTGGAGGTCGCGAGGACGAGATCTTCAAGCTGACCGACAACCTGCTCCCCCGTCCGACGCCGCAGGCAATGCACATCGCGCGCAACCTCACACGCGGCGGTCTCCAGCCGACCTCGGTCGCGTATCGCATGGCGAGGCACGTGGCGCTCGTGCTCGAAATTCGTGCCCGCCAGGATCGCGGCGAGTCCCTGCAGCAAGTCCAGGACGGCATGTCTGAGCACCGGTTCGTGATCCAGAAGGCCTTCGAAGTGGCCCAGGACTCCGATCCGGACCGCCTGGAGAACGCCCTGAAGGCGATCCGCGACTACGAGTGGGAGGTCAAGTCAGGCCAGATCGACGCCGAACTAGGCCTGGACGTGCTCCTGACGAAGCTCTAGGAAATCCACCTCCCCGCCCGCCGGGGAGGTCGGCGCTGGTCTCCCCGCCATGTGGGGAGACGGCGCGAAGCGCCAGAGGGGACAGCGCCGGGTGGGGGGCTGGGGGTTCATTCACCTCCCCGCTCGCCGGGGAGGTCGGCGCTGGTCTCCCCGCCATGTGGGGAGACGGCGCGAAGCGCCAGAGGGGACAGCGCCGGGTGGGGGGCTGGGGTTACTTCTTCTTAGGAGCAGCCGGCTTGGCAGCCGGTTTCGCCGCCGCCGCCGCCGCCGCCGGCGCCACAGCCACAGCCACCGCGCCCTTCTTGCCCTTGCCCGCCGGCCCGGCCGGTGCTGTGGGCGCGATGGCCAGCTTCGCCATGAGCTTTGTGAGCCGGCCCTTGCGCCGAGCCGCGTTGTTGCGGTGCAGGACGCCCTTCGACGCCGCGCGGTCCAGTGCCTGCACGGCCTCCAGCGTCAGCGCGTAGCGCTCGGATTCGGCGACGGGACCCCCGACCAGCGACTTCCGCGCCTTGACAACCAGGGTCTTGACCTCTGACTTCACGGCGCGGTTGCGCAAAGCACGGCGCACGCCGGCCCGCGCCTGCTTCTTCGCAGACGCCGTTCGCTTAGCCACGAGTCATCACCAGGCTGGAATTCCGCACGAACTTAGGATTATAAGCGCCCATGGAGTTTGAGCTCGGCGGCAAACGCCCGACAGTCCATCCCGACGCGTACATCGCGCCGACCGCCGTCCTCATCGGAGACGTCGTGGTCGAGGCCGGCGCCAGCGTGTGGTTTGGCGCGGTGCTGCGCGGCGACGAGGCCCAGATCAGGATTGGCGAAGGCGCAAACGTGCAGGACAACGCCGTCCTTCATTGCGCCGAACACCTTCCGACCATCCTCGAGAAGAACGCAAGCGTCGGCCATTCCGCTCAGCTCGAAGGCTGCATCGTCGAGCATGGCGCGGTTGTCGGCATGGGCGCGACGATGCTGCAGCGCAGCCGCCTGGGGGCCGGATCGATGCTCGCCGCCGGCGCCGTTCTTCAGGAGGGCATGGAGATACCCCCGGGCCACATGGCCGCGGGCGTGCCGGCCGCCGTCAAGAAAGCGCTCGACGGGTCATCGCACAACTGGGTCGGCATCACCGCAAAGCACTACCAGGACCGCGCCGTCGCGTATCGCGCGAGGCTGAAACCCGTCGACCCGAGTTGAGCATCACGCTGCCGGCGCGGGCCAAGCTCAACCTCGACCTCGCGATCCTCGGGCGTCGTTCGGACGGCTATCACGACGTCCGCACCACGCTGCAGGCGATCGATCTGCACGACCTGGTCACCATCACGCACGCCGAGCAGACCTCCCTCACCACGTCAGGCTTGCCCATTACCAAACCCGGCGAGAGCTCGGTCCTCAAGGCCATCGCTGCGCTCGAGCAAGCCGCCAACCGGAGACTTCCAACTCACGTCCACCTCCACAAAAGAATTCCGCCCGGCTCCGGCATGGGCGGCGCCAGCTCCGACGCCGCCGCCACCCTGAAGGCCGCCGCCGCCCTCCACCACATCACCGCCGACCAATACAAAATCGCTACCACCATCGGCGCCGACGTCCCCTTCTTCCTCACCGGAGGCACGGCCCTCGCCGAGCAGCGAGGCGACCACCTCACACCCCTCGCCACACAGCCACAGTGGTTCGCCATCGCCTGGCCTGGAGTCGAACTGCCGACGCCAGACGTTTACCGTGCGTGGGACGCCATGGAAAAATCCCCAAATCACGCCCGGAACCAGCTCACCGAGGCCGCCATGAGCATTGAACCGCTCCTGCGCGAGTTTGCCAACCTCCTTAACAGCCATCAAAACGGTTGGCAGATGACAGGCAGCGGATCGGCATTCTTCCTGCGCTGCGACGGCAAGCAGGCCGAGCAGGCCGAGGAGGCAGCGCACGACGCCGTAGAAGGACTGAGGTCATTGAAATGCTGGACGGCGATCGCCCAGTCTGTGGGGCGTTGGGATTGACCGGCAAAAACTCAAGCCGCGAAAACCGCGAAAACCGCGAAAGCCGCGAAAGCCGCGCCGGCGCCGCCCGCAAGACGGCCGCCAATCGCGCCGGCGCCGCCCGCAAGACGGCCGCCGTCCTCGCCGGCAAGGCCACCGGCGCCCTGAGCCGCGTCACCAGGCGAGGAGGCGGCACCACGCTGCCCGGCGACATCGCAAGAGCCATCGACCCCAAGATCCTCACCAAGCTCGCGTCAGACCTGACCCACGGCTCGATAGTCATCACCGGCACCAACGGCAAGACCACAACCGCGCGACTCATCGCCTACCTTCTGGAAGGCGCGGGACACAAAGTCGTGTCCAACCGGGCCGGCGCCAACCTCATATTCGGCGCCACGGCCGCGGCACTCAACGAAGCGGCGCCCAGCGGAAAGCTGAAAGCCGACTGGGGCGTCTTCGAGATCGACGAGGCGAGCCTGCCCAAAGCCGTCGAGGAGATCAAGCCCAAGGCCACCCTCGTCCTGAATCTCTTCAGGGACCAGCTAGACCGTTACGGCGAGCTCGAGTCCATCGCGAAGAAGATCGAGCAGGCGCTCAGCAACATGCCACAGCAAAGCAAAAGCATCCTCAACGCCGACGACCCACGCGTGGCCGAAATCGGAATCAACCTCCCGACAACCCCGCTCTGGTACGGCCTCGACGACACCACGGTCGCCGCCACAGAGCTGCCCCACGCCGCCGACGCCCGGACCTGCCCAAAATGCGGGGCGAGCCTCGTTTTCACAGCCGTCTACGTCGGCCACGACGGCGTCTACCACTGCCCCAACAAGGATTTCCAGCGACCCACACCAGACATCACCGCGAGAAACATCAAGCTCGACGGTTTCGACAGTTTCGCCGCGACCATCGACAACCAGCGACTCGAAATTCCGCTGGGCGGCCTGTACAACACCTACAACGTGCTGGCCGCATTCGCAATCGCAAAAACCTTGGGCCTGGAGCCCCACTACATCGCAGAGCGCCTCAAAAACTTCAGCGCCGCCTTCGGCCGCCAGGAGCGCATGGAGTTTCGCGGCCGCCACCTCAACCTCGTCCTCAGCAAGAACCCGGCCGGCTTCAACGAAACCCTCAGAACCGCCGTCGAGCTCGCCAAGGGCACGAGCTTTCTGATCGCGCTCAACGATCGCAAGGCGGACGGCACCGACGTTTCGTGGATCTGGGACGTCGACTTCGAGCAGCTGAAGGGCACAGCCACAGTCGTCGTGCCCGCAGGCACGAGAGCGCACGACATCGCCGTAAGGCTCAAGTACGCGGGCGTCGCGGCCGCCCCGCCCGAGACGGATCCCGGCAAAGCGCTCGACCTCCTGATCAAGATGACCAACGAAGGGGATACCGCCCACCTGCTCTGCACCTACACCGCCATGCTCGACCTCAGGGCTGAGCTGGTGAGAAGAGGCTGGGCCAAGCCCTACTGGGAGACTTAAACACAAACCACATGCCGAGAACCAACAACACGTTCACGGTCGGCTGGCTCTACCCCGACCTCATGAACATCTACGGCGATCGCGGCAACATTCTCGCGCTGCTCAAGCGGGCTGAATGGCGCGGCTACGACGCGAAGCTGGTCGAGCTCGGCCGCGGAAAGACGAACCAGATGGACGAGGTCGATGTCTTCTTCTTCGGCGGCGGCCAGGACCGCGAGCAAGCCCTCGTCTACGAGGACCTGCTCGAGTTCAAGCAGCCGCCGCTGGAGCGAGCCGTGAACAGCGGCGCCGGCGTGCTCGCGGTATGCGGCGGATACCAGCTCCTGGGCCACTACTACCAGACCGCGGAGGGCGAGCGATTCCCCGGCATCGGCATGATCGACGTCACAACTGAAGCGGGCAAAAAACGCTTCATCGGCGACGTCGTGGTCGACGCCGAGATCGACACGCTCATACCCAAGACGCTGGTCGGTTTCGAAAACCACAGCGGCCGCACCTTCCTGGGCCCCAAAGCGAGGCCGCTCGGCAAAACCCGATTAGGGAACGGAAACAACGGCTCCGACAAGACCGAAGGTTGCCTCCAGGGCAGCGTGCTGGGCACCTACCTGCACGGCTCGCTGCTGCCGAAGAACCCGCACCTCGCGGATTACCTGATCCGCAGCGCCCTCAGCCGGCGCGGCGTCGACGAGCTTTCGGCGCTTGACGACTCGGTCGAGATGGCCGCGCACGAGCGGATTTTGCAGCGCGCCCAGCACCAGCACCGCTAGCCGCACGAGCGCGCGCAGCCGTGCCGGCGCCGTTCGACAAAACAGAGGAGAGCTTTGGCGTCAGCGCCTCGCGCAGCACCTCGTCGATCGACTCGATCAACACCAGCTGCATCTCCTTGCGCAGATCAGCAGGGATGTCGTCGAGGTCCGCCTCGTTGCGTCGCGGCAGCAGCACGCGGCGCAAGCCCGCACGGTGTGCGCCGAGCACTTTCTCCTTGATGCCCCCGATCGGCAGAACGCGCCCTCGCAGCGTGATCTCACCCGTCATCGCCACGTCGTCACGCACCGGCCGCCCCGTCAACAACGAGGCCATCGCCGTCAGCACCGTCACGCCCGCCGACGGTCCCTCCTTCGGCTGCGCACCCGCGGGCACGTGGATGTGGATGTCGTTCTTGTCGAACAGCAAGGGGTCGATGTCCAACGATGCTGCGCGCGATTTCAAGTACGACAGCGCAGCCGCCGCCGACTCCTTCATCACCTCGCCCAGCTGGCCGGTCAGCTTCAGCTCGCCCTTGCCGGGCATGAGCGCCGCCTCGACGAAGATGATCTCGCCGCCCGTCGGCGTCCACACGAGGCCGGTCGCCACGCCGGGCCGGTCGATCCGCTCGGCGATCTCGTCGTAGTGCCGGCGTTTGCCGAGCGCCGCGCGCACGCGCTTTACATCGTCAGGCACCAGGCGCGAGCGCTTGCGCACGGCCATGTCCGCGACGTCCCGCCGCATCACCGACGCGATCTCACGCTCGAGATTTCGCACCCCGGCCTCGCGTGTGTACTGGCGGATGATCAGTCGCACGGCCTCCTCCGAAATGGAGATCTCGTCCGGCCGCAGCCCGTGAGCAATCAGCTGCTTCGGGATCAGGAAGCGCTGCGCGATCTGCACCTTCTCCTCTTCTGTATAGCCCGAGAGGTTCAGCACCTCCATGCGGTCGCGCAGAGCGGGCGGGATGGTATCGAGCGTGTTGGCGGTCGTGATGAACATCACCTTCGAGAGGTCGAAGGGGACGTCCAGGTAGTTGTCGCGGAAGTCCTTGTTCTGCTCGGGGTCCAGCACCTCCAATAAGGCAGACGACGGATCTCCGCGCCAGTCGGAACCGATCTTGTCCACCTCGTCGAGCATGAACACGGGGTCGTTCGACTCTGCCCGCCGGATCGCCTGCAGCACGCGTCCAGGCATCGCGCCGATGTAGGTTCGGCGGTGCCCGCGAATCTCGGCCTCGTCGTGCACGCCGCCCAGGGACGCGCGCGCAAACTTGCGGCCCATCGCGCGCGCGATCGACTGGCCCAGCGACGTCTTGCCCACACCGGGCGGCCCCACGAAGCAAAGGATCGGCTCGCGCCCGCGGTCGGTCGAACCACGTTGCTGCTTCAGCCGCCGCACCGCCAGGTGCTCGACGATTCGCTGCTTCACCTTGTCGAGGTCGTAGTGGTCCGAGTCGAGGATCGCCCGCGCTTTCTTCACGTCGACCTCGCCGCCGGTCGAGACATTCCACGGCAGCGACACGATCAATTCCAGGTAAGTCCGGATCACCGACGATTCGGGTGACGCGGACGGAATGCGTTCCAGGCGCGAGATCTCTCGGTCCGCCTCGCGCTTGGCCTCGGCCGGCAGGCCTGCCTTTTCGATGCGTTCCCGCAGCTCGATGAGCTCTCCGTGCTCGCTGTCCAGCTCGCCGAGCTCGCGCTGGATCGCCTTCAGCTGCTCGCGCAGGAAGTATTCGCGCTGGGCCTTGCCCATCTGCTCTTCCGCCTGCGACTGGATCTTGCGTCCGAGCTCCAGCACCTCGAGCTCGTGCGCCATGTTGCCGAGCAGGCGCTCGAGCTTCTCCTTGGCCGAGCCCATCTCGAGGATCTCCTGGCGCTGCTCGGTCGTGAGCCGGATGTGGTTGGCGATGTAGTAGGCGAGGTGCAGCGGGTCGTCGATCGCGCCCGCCGCGCTCGAAAGCTCCGCCGGCAGGTGCGGCGCGAGCGTCACGAGCTGCTGGAAGGACGAGATCGCGCGCCGCATGAGCGCCTCGCGCTCGAGCGAGAGGATCGATTCCGTCGACTCGGGCATCATCTCCACCGCGCACTCGAGGTAGGGATCCTCCTGAAGCGCCTCGGTCAGGCGGATGCGGCGCAGGCCCAGCACGGCAAGCTGCACGGTGCCATCGGGAAGCTTCAGCAGGTGCTGCACGCGCACCATCGCGCCGACGTGGTGGATGTCTTTGAATCCGACCTCCTCCGCCGACTCGTCCAGCTGCGTCGCGACCGCGATGTGCCGCTCGACGCCGGCCAGGTCCTCGAGCAGCTGCAGCGAGCGCTTGCGCCCGACCGAGAGCGGGATGAAGATCCGCGGAAAAACAACCGTCGACTTGAGCGGCAGCACCGGAAGCCGAGAAGGCACAGCCCCCTCAACATTCAAAGCCGGCACCTCGCTCACAGGACGATTATCTCCCCCTCTCCCCGCAGGGGAGAGGGTCGGAGAGAGGGTGGTGAAAGAAATTTAGGAACTGGGCCAGAACTCGCCAGGACCGAACAGCACCGGGTTGACACCATCCGACGGCGCTATCGGGTTCTCCTCGGTTGCGAACGTGACCTGGGTCTCCACGCCGCCGGTGAGCTGCATCGCGAACACCTTGCCGGTGGGCTGCGTGCCCCAGGGAGCGTTGCAAGCCGCGGGATCGCACGCCACTTCTTCCAGGTACCAGAGCCACCCGTCCTTGACGAACAGGACCTGCGAACGCAGCTTGTCGATCAGCAACCGCGTCGTTCCCGCCTTGAAGTCGTACCTGTAAACCCGAAGCTGGTTCATGGCGGCGGCGTCCAGGTAGGCCGTGTATGCCACCTCACCCCCGTCGGGCGACTCACCCGGTAGGTACGACCACGCGGCGGCTCCGCCGAGGTTGGTGACCCCAGATTCGGGCGTCCACGATTGCGCCGCAGCGGGAGCATCCCTGCTCAAGAAGAGGCGGTGCCCGCCCCGGTCCCAGAACACCCTGGTGACCGTCGAGTCCAATGCGATGGCGAGGGTGCGATCCGAAACCCGATAAACCATCAGCGGGCTCGCCCCTTTTCCGATCGGCCAGCCCGCCACCACGTACTGCCCATCGGGCGAGACGGCCAGGACCTGCGGTGGAAACCCAAATCGGCAGATGCAGTCAGTCGCCGGAATGGGGTACCGATACAAAAGGCTGGCCTGCTGGTGTGCGTACAGATAAACGGCAACGCCCCCATTTGGGAAGTCCGCGTTGTCGGGTGGCACTTGCAGCGTGTAGGCGGCGACCGACTGGTCTGGCAGCCACGCAGCGGCAGGCGCATAAAACGGGAACTTGCCGGCGACGCTCTCGTTGCCGCTGCCGAGGGACCGCAGCATCACGTCGGTCTCGGTCGGGGACACCGGCTTCAGGTACTCGAAGGTATCTCCGGTGAACAGGTGAGCGGTCGTGTTCGAGATCCTGCAAAGCAGCCGTGGGTGAAGCGGGTCCGACACGTCGTATAGCTGCTGCTGATTGGCGTCTGGCGGCTGCAGCAGAACCATCGACGACGCACCTCCTCCGCCATGGCAAATGACGGCAACAACCGGCGAGGTGGTCGGCACCGGGCTGGGCGACGGGCTATCCGCGATCGCGGTAGGGATCGCTGTCGCCTGCACCGCACTCGGAGACGGCGACCGGGCGGCCAGGGACCCGTGCGAGGCGCCGATCGCGCAGCCACTCGAGCACAGGATCAAAAGAGCGACCCCAGCCAACCGTCCCATCCAGGAAGGCTACTAAGATCACCCTCTCCCGCGAAGCGGGAGAGGGCCAAGCGAGAAGCACCCCCTCTCCCGCGAAGTGGGAGAGGGTCGGGGAGAGGGCCAAGAGAGAAGAACTAAACTTGCATCCAGGTTTGAGCCAATCGCTGACGGCCGTCATACTCGCCGCCGGTCACGGCACCAGGATGCGGTCACGTACTCCCAAAGTCCTCCACCCGATCTGCGGCCGCCCCATGCTCGACTACGTCCTCGACGCCGTCGCCGAGGCCGGCGCCAGGGACATCAAGGTGATCGTCAACCCTCACCACGCCGAGGTCGCCGCGCACCTGGACGAGCGAGGCATCGCGCCCACCTTCCAGCGGGAGCCCAGGGGCACCGCGCACGCCCTCCAGCAGATCCCGGAGAACGAGCTCAACGGAAAGGTCGTGCTCGTCGTCAACGGCGACTCTCCGCTCATCACGGCTGACACCATCAAGGAAGTCGTCCATGCGCATCGCGAAAAGGGGACGCCCGCCACCCTGGCGAGCGTCGAAGATCCCACCCGAGACGACGGGCGCATCATCCGCACCGCGGACGGCGCCCTCGGGCGCATCGTGGAGCGCAAGGATGCGACCCCCGAGATCAAGGCCGCCGTGCACGAGTTCAACGTCGGCCTCTACTGCTTCGACGGCACGCAGCTCACCGCGGCTCTGAAGGAGATCAAGGACGACAACAACGCGGGGGAGTACTACCTCACCGACGTCTTCCTCCACCTGCAGCCCGTGACCGTCGTCAAGCTGGTCGACCCTCACGAGGCCATGGGGGTCAAGGACCGCGTGAGGCTGGCGGCCGCCACGGCGATCATCCAGCGGCGGATCCTGGACAAGCTCATGCTCTCGGGCGTGACGATCGTCGACCCGGCCTCCACCTTCGTCGAAGCCACCGTCACCGTCGGCGAGGACACGGTCATCGAGCCTTTCACGGTGCTCAAGGCCCACACCACCATCGGCGCCGGCTGCCGCATCGGCCCCCATGCACATATAGAGGACGCGAGAATCGGAGACCGCTCCGACTGCGGCCCGTTCGTCAAGCTGCGCCCCGGGACCGAGATCGCGGACGACGTCCACATCGGCAGCTTCGCCGAGCTCGTGCGCACGCGGGTCGGGCGGGGCAGCAAGGTGCCGCACGTCTCCTACCTCGGGGACACCGACCTCGGCGAGGACGCCAACATCGGTGCCGGTACCATCACGGCCAACTTCGATGGGACGAACAAGAACCGCACCAAGATCGGCGACGGCGCCTTCGTCGGCGTGGACACCATGCTGGTTGCTCCGGTCAAACTTGGCAAGGGATCCCGCACGGGGGCCGGTTCGGTGGTCACAAAAGACGTGCCAGACGGCGCGACAGCCGTAGGAGTTCCAGCTAGGGTGGTAAAGCGAATCCCCTCTCCCCGCAGGGGAGAGGGTCAGGGAGAGGGCGAAGCGCAGAACGATGATCGGTAGATTGACAACGGCGGTCGAGTTCACCGGCGAGGAGGCGTCCCCCTGGGGCGCGCTTAAGCTCATCGCCGGCTCCGCCAACCCCGACCTCGCCCAGCGCATCTCCGACCAGCTCGGCGTCCCGCTCACCGACCCCCGCCTGCGCCACTTCCCCGACGGCGAGATCAACGTCAAGATCGAGGACTCGATGCGGGGTCACGACGTGTTCGTGATCCAGCCGACGAGCCCGCCGGTCAACGAGCACCTGATGGAGCTTTTCATCATCCTCGACGCCCTGCGCCGCGCCAGCGCCGGCCGCGTCACAGCGGTCATCCCCTACTACGGCTACGCGCGCAAGGAGCGCAAGACGCAGCCCCGCGAGCCGATCTCGGCCAAGCTCGTCGCGAACTTCGTCACCCTCGCGGGAGCCGACCGCCTGCTCCTCCTCGACCTCCACGCCGAAGCTATCGAAGGCTTCTTTGACGTCCCCACCGACCACCTCTCGCCGCACCGGATCATTGCGGAGTACCTGAAGACGCGCGACCTGCACCACGTCACGATCGTCGCTCCCGACGCCGGAGGCGGCCGCCGCGCCGAAGCCGTGGCGAACGACCTCAACGCCCCGATCGCGTTCGGCTACAAGCGTCGCACGGGCGACGACGAGGTCGAGATGATCGCCGTCTCAGGTGACGTGAAGGGCCGCGACTGCGTCGTGGTTGAGGACATCATCACCACGGGTGGCACCATCTCCAAGCTGGCCCAGTCGCTGCACCGCCAGGGCGCGAGCCGCGTCATCATCGCGGCCACCCACGCTGTGCTGACCGGCGATGCGGTCGACCGGCTGCGGAAGGCCAACGTCGAGGAGGTCGTCGTGACCGATTCGGTCCCAATCTCACCCGACAAGCTCGGTCCTGATTCGCCGCTGAAGGTCCTTTCAGTGGCACCTCTGCTCGCCGAGGCGATCATCCGGGTCCACGAAAACCGGAGCGTCAGCGAGCTCTTCAGATAGACCCCTCGTCATGACTGGACAGGAGCTGATCGAGGTCGTCGTTCTCGTCGTGTGCTTTTTCATAGCCGCGCTGGCCAGCGGGACCGAGACGGCGCTCACCTCCGTCGGCCGCTTGCGAGTGCGCTTCCTCGCCGAGCAGGGGAGCCAGGCGGCCAACATCCTGCAGCGCCTGCGCGCCGACCCGAACCGCTTCCTATCCACGGTGCTGTTCGTCAACACGCTGGCCCTCATCGTGGCTTCCACGGCGACCGCTCTTCTCAGCGACGATCTGTTCACCCGCTGGGGGGTCTTGGGGGGGTGGAAGCTGGCGCTCACCCTATTGGTCTCGGTCGCTCTCTCCGTCGTCCTGCTCATCGCCGCGGAGGTGACGCCGAAAACGCTTGCGATCACGAATGCCGAGCGCGTTGCGCTGGCGGCCGCGGGCCCGGTCGACCGGCTCGCCAGCTTCCTCGGCCCGATCCTGTGGATCGTCACGATCGTCTCGCGCGGGATCACGGCCGGGCGCGCGGCCCGAGCCCCGTACCTGACTGAGGAAGAGCTCATCAGCCTGCTGCACGTCTCGGAGGAGCAGGGCGTGATCGAGGAGCAGGAGCACCAGATGATCCACGGGATCATCGAGATCGGCGACAAGACGGTGCGGGAGATCATGGTCCCCCGCACCGACATCGTGGCCGTGGCCCGAGACGCCGAGCTGCGCGAGGTCGTGCGGATCTTCAAGGAGCATCGCCACACGCGGCTCCCGGTGTTCGAGCACGACATCGACCACGTGGTCGGGCTCATCCACACCAAGGACCTGCTGCTCTTCTACACGCTGTCCAGCTCGCAGAAGTTCGACATGGACAAGCTGCTGCGGCCCATCGAGCACACGCCGGAGCAGAAGAAGGTCGACGAGCTCCTGCACGACATGCGGACCAAGAAGGTCCACATGATGATCGTGGTCGACGAGTACGGCGGCACCGCCGGGCTTGTCACGCTCGAGGACCTGCTCGAGGAGATCGTGGGCGAGATCCGCGACGAATACGACTCCGCCGAAGAGGACGAGCTCATCATCCTCAACGACCACGAGGCGCGAGTTGACGCCGGCTTCCCGCTGGAGGAGCTCAACTCGCGGCTCGGGCTGTCGATCGAGGAGTCCGGCGACTACGACTCGGTCGGCGGGTATGTGCACTCGGTGCTCGGCAAGATCGCAACACCAGGGGATTCGTTCACGGCGGGCCGCGCGAAATGGACCGTGGAGAAGGTGAAAGGCCGGCGCATCGAGACGATCCGCCTCACGGCGGACAAACCATGGCCGACCGACGAGTTCAACGCGGCGACCAACCCCACGGTGGAGAGAGAGACTGGCCACTTATCGTGACCGGGCGGTCGTGCTGCGCAAGCTCGATTATGGAGAGGCCGATCGCATCTTCACGCTGCTGACCCGCACGCATGGCAAGGTCGGTGCGATCGCGAAAGGGGTGCGGCGGCCGGAGTCGAAGCTGGGCCCGTCGCTCGAGCTGTACGGACACGTGGACGTGCTGCTCGCGAAAGGGCGTGGCGACCTCGACGTCGTCGCGCAGGTGCAGCGCGTACCGGGCTTGCGGATCGCGGGCGACGTGGAGGTCATGTCGCACGCGGCCCTCATCGCCGAGCTCGCCGAGCGGGTGTGCGAGGACCGCCACCCCGTCGACGGCGTGTACGAGCTGGCTGTGATGGCGCTGGACGAGCTCGCGCGCGAGACGGACCCGCGCCGCGCCTCGGCCTACTTCATGATGGCCGCCCTCGATTTGCTCGGCTACGCACCGCAGCTGGGGTCCTGCGCATCGTGCGACAAGCCGCTCAAGCCGCAGCCCGCGGCGTTCAGCGCCGAAGCGGGCGGATTCCTGTGCGACCAGTGCGCGCTGCCGTCGATGTCGCTCGTACCGCTGGCGGCGATCAAGGTGCTGCGGCTGATGGCCGCCGGCGACCTGGAGACCTACCGGCGGCTCAAGCTGGACCTCTCCTTGATGAACGCGATCGATGGAGTGCTGACGACCCAGCTGGAGCACCACCTGGACCGCCGCCTGAAGTCGCTAGCATTCCTTCACCAAATGAGGGGGGTATGAGCATGCTCAAAGCGGACGATGCATTCAGCGGTTTCTCGGTCAACGACCTCGACGCAGCCAAAAAGTTCTACGGCGAAACGCTCGGCGTTGAGGTGGAAACGGTCCCGGCGGGCTTGATGCTGAAGATCGGCCATGGGATCCTGATCTATCCAAAGCCGAATCACGAGCCGGCGTCATACACGATGCTCAATTTCCGGGTCGATGACATCGACAAAGCGGTCGACGAGCTGATCGGCAAAGGCATCAAGTTCGAGCACTACACAGGTCTGACCGACGAAAAGGGAGTCGCACGAGGCATCGCACACGACCGAGGCCCCGACATCGCGTGGTTCAAAGACCCGGCCGGCAACATCGTGTCAGTCCTCCAAGACGGTTGAGAGAAGTTCCCCCTCTCCCGCTAAGCGGGAGAGGGTCGGGGAGAGGGTCGCGGAAGAATGACGTCATATTCACCTCCCCGCTCGCCGGGGAGGTCGGCGCGCAGCGCCGGGTGGGGGGCTGGGGCCAGTGACTGTCCCAAAAGAACAGCTGATGGAAAAGGTCGTCGCCCTGACGAAGCGGCGCGGCTTCATCTACCCCTCGAGCGAGATCTACGGCGGCCTCTCGGGCTTCTACGACTTCGGCCCGTACGGCGTGGCCCTGAAGCGCGCGATCCGAGACCTGTGGTGGCGCCACATGGTCGACCTGCGGGACGACGTGGTCGGCCTGGAATCCACCCAGATCATGCCCTCCGCGGTGTGGGCCGCCTCCGGCCACCTCACCAACTTCGTCGACCCGCTCCGCCAGTGCCTGGGCGAATGCAAGAAACGCTGGCGCGCGGACCACGTGAAGGGCGACCGGTGCCCCGAATGCGGCGGACCGCTCGACGAGCCCCGCATGTTCAACCTCATGTTCAAAACCAACGTCGGTCCCATCGAAGACACGGCCTCTGAGGTCTATCTGAGACCGGAGACCGCCCAGGGCATGTTCGTCGACTTCAAGAACGTCCTGAACTCATCGCGAGTGCGTGTGCCATTCGGCATCGCGCAGCAGGGCAAGGCGTTCCGCAACGAGATCACACCCGGCAACTTCGTCTTCCGAGTCCGCGAGTTCGAGCTGATGGAGATGGAGTTCTTCGTCAAGCCCGACACGGACGACGAGTGGTTCGCGTACTGGCGAACCGAACGGATGCGCTGGTACACCGACGTGCTGGGTCTCAAGCCCGACCGCCTGCGCTTCTACGACCACCCGAAGGCCGGCCTCTCGCACTACTCGAAGCAGACCACCGACATCGAGTACGACTTCCCATTCGGCTGGGGCGAGCTGGAGGGCGTCGCGGACCGGACCGACTTCGACCTCCGCGTCCACCAGGAGCACTCGAAAGTCGACCTCAGCTACCTCGACCCAGAAACGAACGAGCGCTATCTGCCCTGGGTGATCGAGCCCGCTGTGAGCCTGGAACGCATCTTCATCACGCTGCTGCTGGACGCCTACGACGAGGACGTGGTGAACAACGAACCGCGCGTCGTCCTGCACTTCCACCCAAACGTTGCCCCGGTGCAGGTGGCGGTGGTCCCGCTCTCGAAGAAGCCCGAGCTCACCGGCCCGGCGCAAGAAGTGATGAAGTCCCTGCGAGGCGAGTTCCGGGTGGAGTACGACCAGACGGGCGGAAACATCGGCCGCCGCTACCGCCGCCAGGACGAGATCGGCACCCCGTTCTGCGTCACGATCGACTTCGAGACACTCAACGACCAGGCGGTAACGATCCGCCAGCGCGACAGCACAGAGCAGGAACGCGTCAAGATCGCGGCACTGCCCGACCGCCTGGGGGCCCTGACCGCATGACCCCCTCTCCCCGCAGGGGAGAGGGTCGCGAAAGAATGACTGAATGACCCCCTCTCACCGCAGGGGAGAGGGTCGGGGAGAGGGACGCGAAAGAATGACAGACCCGTTCGAGAAGCTCGCCAAATCCCTCGACGTCGGCCCGGTGACAAAGCCCGCCGACCCAATCCGGCCCCAACGCATGAACGCCAACGCGTTCTGCATCCGCAACAAGGTGTTCGCCATGCACGTCGGCGCCGACCTGGTCATCAAGCTGCCTCCCAAGCGGGTGGCCGAGCTGATCGAGAGCGGTGTCGCTCTTCCCAACGTGGTAGGCGGGCGGCCGATGAAGGAATGGGCGAACCTGCGCCCCGAAACGGAGAGGAAATGGCTTGCCCTGACCAAGGAGTCCCTGGATTACGTCCGCAACAAACGCTGACTACGAAGGCACCAGGTCCTCAGCCCGACATACGATTTCGAAGATCCTCGACGGCCGCCCGCCACTCCTCATCCCCGGCCTCTTCCCAGAGCTCGCGCAGCTCGGACTCCGGGCCGAGAATTCGAACGATCACGGCCTCGCCGCGGGCAACGAGTTCGCCTGGCGGTTCGATTCGGTGCGCGGCGACCCATCGGTCGACCTTTTCCGTGTACGCATTGGTGTAGCCCGGCCGGCCGCGCAGGCGGGCGACGACCTCGCACGCAGCCAGTGCGTTGCAGGCCGCTCCTTGCTCGAGGTAGCCGGCTCCCGCCGACTCGACCTCCGCAAACGTCGACTCCACCATGGACAGGTCGGACACGCCATCGAGCCCATATGCCCAGTCGTTGGCATCGTCGTTGTCAAATGCCAGGACGCCCCATGCTCCCACCGCGGCTAGCCCCGCCCGTCCATCATCCGAATCTAATCCTCTAAGCCGGCAAAAGGGCTACCAATGCGCGCAACTCTGTCAGCCCATGGCGGTACTTGTTCAGGTGACTCTCCGCCGTTGAACCGGGGTGCCATACGAACTCGAGGTGCCCGTGGCCGTCATCTCGCAGGAATTCACGCAGGTCCATCGACGGGATCAGCAGGAACTCTTCATGGAACTGCGATTTGTCTCGCAGCCAGGCCAGGACTGTGAAGAAGGTGGTCGGCGAGGGTCGGAAGCTGGAACCGCGAATGTTCACGGTCGCGTGCAATCGACCCTGGTCGATGTCCACCGTCTTGACCTGGAGACCGATCACGCGACGGGTATTTAGATCGAGGACCGCGATCTCGGCGGTCTCGAGGTCTGGAAAAGGTCGGAAAGCATTCAGGTTTCCAGCCTCCGCCAGCCGCCGCGTGACCTCGGCTTCGCCGAGAAAGCCCACATCGCTCCGCCATTCCGGGCGAGGCTCTGGCGCTGCCTCGGCCGGCGCCGCCACGGCAACCCCGAACCGTTCCGCGAGGCGTTCGGTCGGAACCAGCCACGGAAGCCACTTGCTGTCGGACCGAGGTCGCATCCCGAACTCCACCGAATAGATGGGGCGGCCTTCGTCCGACGATTTAGAGGCGTGGCGCTTGAAGTCGCTGACCGGGATCACCAGACAGGTCGGTCCCAGACCTCCGTCGACGACCAGACTGGAGACGATCAGGACCTCGTCATCGACCAGGCTTTCCGCCCAGACCACGATGTGCACCTCGCCGTCCATCAACACGGTTCGGCTCTTCGCTTGCACGCGAAGGTACGTCCCGTCTGTCATCCGGTGCACCAGCGCGTCGATCCCGCGGTCGGTCAGCGGCAGGAATACGTGGAGCTGCCCGCGCGACTGCTCGGTCAGCAGGGCCCACAGACGGAATTCGAACACCTGCCCCGCCGCACTCGTCTGTGTCCCTGTCCAGGGCGCGTCCATTACCGAACCATAAATAGACGAGCCCCACGCGGGGGTTTCCCCCGCGCAGGGCCCAAGGAAGGGAAGGAGGTCTGTGTAACTCGATCTGCGCCCGGCTCCCCCCGATGGCCGGCGCCAGTGCTCTTGCAGCTCTTATGAAATCGCGTGACGGGTTGCGCCGTCGCCGTACAACTGAAGTAGACATACCGCTATCACGAAAGCGCCCAATAACGAGCCGATCGAGCAAAGAGAGGCGGCGGCCCTGGCATCGCTGCCCGGCCGCCGCCCAAAGGTCGCTCTCTTAGCCGCGAGGACCCGTCAGATCGCTCATCGCCGGCACGTTTGCCGCGTCGCAGGTGAAGCCAAGGCAGCCCAGCTGCCAGCCGTCCTGGATCGTGCGGAGCAGCGAGTAGTGGTTGTAAGAGACGCCCGACTGCACGGCGGCGTGGTTTGAGTGCGAGATGACGATCGTGGCCACGTGCCCGCCGCCCTGGGCGGCGACCGAATCGCAGCATCCGGAGTCGTCTCCGAAGCCGCCGAACCCGCTGTTGGTGAATTCGCTCTCGTCCCACGCGATGAAGATCACCGAGTTGCCCGTCCATGCGGACGAGGACATGATCGCGCTCACCGTGCCCGATAGGAACGCGTCACCGGCGGCGATCAGGTTCGACTCGTGGCTGAACGCGCACGGGTCACTCGACGGCCCGCCGCGCCCGTGCATGTCGTTGCACTGGTCGGGGCTGATCCAGACGTAATCCGGAACCGTGCCTGCGGCAAGGTCGGTGCTCAGCTGGCTGAAGTCGACGATATTCGCCATCCGAGCCGGGCTGCTCTGGACGTCCGCGAAAGTGACGAAGGGATTGTGCTTGCGCTCATAGAGTTGGTTGCCGCATGCATGGTCGAGCTTGGTCGTACACAGCGAAAGCGATTGCATGTACGCCTTCCACGTCTTCCCGTTGCTCTCGACCTGGTCGACGATGTTTGGAACGTTCAGCGTTTCGTCGGCGTCACTGTCCGCTCCCTGGATGCCCGCCGTCGCCGCGATGTAGTTGGGCTGGCTCGGGTGAGTCACGCCGAAGTAGCTCGTCGCAAGTCCGTAATTAGCCGCGGCGGAGTTGATCCACGGCGCGTTCGGGTTGCCGATCAAGAGGTTGTACCCGGTGTTCTCCATCATGATCACGAACACGTGCTGATAGTTCTTCAGGTCGGTCCGGCTCGAGTCGGCCGACACCGACCCGGACCCCGCGATCATGGCCGCCAGCGTGCCGAGCCCGGCCAAAGCGACTGCTCTTCGCATCAGACACCCCCAGTGACGAATCACCGCGCGCAGGTCGCGCGCTCCCGAATCGGGAGTCTAACGCCGTCCGGGCCATTCGCCAAGTTCCAGTTCACCAGCCCCTTATCCGGCCGGCGCTTGCCCTTCCTCAGGGCGTTCGTATTTGGAGATAAGAGCTGGACTTCAGCCACCCCAACCCGCAAGATTGAAGGCGGGGTAGCCGAAGAGAGGGCCCGCGCGCTGCGGGCCCTCTCTTGTTTCTTCTGATCAGTCGCCGCTTTCGCTGTTCGAGTGGGCGAACCAGACAAACGCTCCGCTTGCCCTGGTGAGGCCGACGAAGACCTCAGGGTTCTTGCACGGATGCGGCAGGGCGACGGTGGCGTTGATCGTCGAGTTACCCGCGGTGCTCGCCGCGAATGGGCCCGTCGTCACGTTCATCACGCCGTCGGGAGTGATGCAGCTGACGGTCGCGCTGAAAACGCCCACCGGGTTATGCGGTGGAGTAAGCACCGGAATGATCAACCCGGTCACCCGGATCGAAACGTTGCCCTGGTGGTCAACGGTTCCAGTCCCTGAAGTGATGACCCACGGCGCGCCACCCGCCGCGATTCCCCGATCGTTGACCACGTTGACACCCGCCGCCGCCACGCCGGTCATAGAGTCGAACGAGATCAGCGTGTCGCTCTGAGCCCCGACGCTGACGCTCCCCAAGCTCACGAGGCTGATCGCCCCGATCGCACCAACCAGAAACTTCCGAACAAACCCCATCGCAAGCACCTCAAATACCACCCGACGGCAACTCCAATGAATACCCGCGGGTGTTTCACCTCCCCGCTTGCCGGGGAGGTCGGCGCGCAGCGCCGGGTGGGGGGTTCCGCAACCTAATTCACCTCCCCGCTCGCCGGGGAGGTCGGCGCGAAGCGCCGGGTGGGGGGTTCCGCAAGGGTTCACCTAATTCACCTCCCCGCTCGCCGGGGAGGTCGCCGGCAAAGCCGGCGGGTGGGGGGTTCCGCAAGGTTCCACGGCACAAATTCGTTAAAGGGACCAAAGGGAGGTGATCTCCGTGATCACGACTATCGTCACGTTCCTCACCGAGAAAATCGTCGCCGTGATCATCACGACCGTGGTCGTGGTAGCGGCCGTTCCGACCCTGATCGTCGCGCTGCACGGCAACACGATCACCATCACCACCGGCCCGGTGGCCTCAGCGAGCCGCACCCACGGCGACGACGAGCACGCGCGCCTGGTCCTCGAGGTGAAGACCGCTGGCGACAACGTCGTGCTCAAGATCAACAACGAAGAGGCGAGCTGCGACTCGCAGATCGCTCAGCTCGCGGCCGTTTCAAAGCTATCGGGCACCGCGACCCAGGCGGCGATCGAAAAGGGCAAAGGCGAGTTCCACAACTCCGAGCTGCCCTTGCTCAACGAAGTCAAAGCCGACGAGGATGAGTTCGAGCACCTGACAACCGTCACCTCGGAGACCGAGCAGACATTCCTCGTGCGCATCTCCACCGTGCAGGTGACCGCCCTCGGTGAGGATGGACACTCGGGCACCCTGGTAACGGTGTGCCAGACGATCATCATCGAGATCCGCACCATCGTGATCACCGTCGTCCAGCCACCGAGCGGCGGCGAAGGCGACGACACGAAGAAAGCCGCCTGAACACATGTCCATAGCAAACCCCCCACGGAGCAAGGCCTCCCCTTCCCCCACAACTCCTGAGGTCTTCGCTTCAACCGACCCGGCGAGCCCCCTTCCCGACTTGCTCGCCGGGCTCCGGTGGGGGACGCGAGAGCTGTTCGTGGCGGCCGTCGTGCTGGTCGTGATGGACGTCTTCGCCGGCTGGTCCTACCTCGCCAGCTACTTCGGCTACTTTCGCATCCCGGTCGAGGGCCTTGGCCTCGGTTTACCCGAGGTTCTCGCTCAGGGCCTCCGCTCGATTCTCTTGCCCCTGACGGTCATCGTGCTCGCGGCGAGCGCGCCCACCCGCAAGCTGCGCCCCGCGGCTCTCGCGGTGCTCGGCTACCTGGTGTTTCTCGCGCTCGTGGCGCTGGGCAACCACTGGGCATCGCCCGGGTCGGTCGCGGCGCAGCTGGCCGCGTCGCTCTCCATCGCAGCCGTCGTCTTCATGCTGCGCCTCGGCTTTGGCAAGACGCAGACGCAGCGCCTGATCGTCGCCGCGCTGGGCCTGCTCCTGCTGATCTCGATCCCCATCGCGAGCGGCACGCTGGACGCAAGCCAGAAAGCAGGAACGAAGACGACCACGCTTCGCATCGTCACCAGCACGGCCATTCTTCCCAACGCGGCACCATCAACGACAGGCCAATTCACGTACGCGAACTACGTCCTGCTGCGCGAAAGCGACACGAGGTACTGGCTGTTCCGAGTCGGAGACCAATACGCCTACTCGATCGCGAAAAACGACGTCCTGTACATCCGCTACTAGTTGAGAGTCCCCATCTCACGCGCTAGCGGGAGAGGGTCGGGGAGAGGGCCGGTCAAAGCAGTCCGCTCCTTGTTTGCGCCGACATCCGCTGGACAGCGGGGCTTGACCGCACAGAAGGTGCTCTGGGCTCTCGCAAGTCCCGAGCCGCGGCCGGCAGAAGGGCGAGATCTGCCTCGAAGCGAGCGCGCGACTCCGACAAGGCCGGCCGGCGGCCTTTCCGGCGCCCCTTTTCCATCACCTGCTCGAGCAGAGGTTCGCGGCCGGCCGGCGCCGCCTCGTCGTACAGCACGACCAGGTCGCCGAACGGCCGGGATTTCCTGAACACCTGCGTCCGTCCCGGGGACGTGACCTTGCCGCGTGACAGCTTCATGACGGGTCGATCCCCGTAACACACGAGCTTGTAAGCAGTGTCGAGGTACGGGTGATCGGCCGATACGCCCATCCTCGTGCCGACGCCGAACGCATCGATCGGCGCGCCGCCACGCACCAGGTCATCGATCTGCAGCTCATCGAGCCCCCCGCTTACGACGATGCGAACGTGCTCCAGACCAGACCGGTCGAGCAGGCGCCGGCTCTGCCTCGTGAGCCGGTCGAGATTCCCGCTGTCGATGCGAATTCCGGGCCGGCCCTGCAGTCCCAGCTCCTTGATCACAGCGATCGCACGCTCCACGCCCCGGATGGTGTCGTAGGTGTCGACGAGGAAAGTCGCGCGTCCGGGAAAGTCCTGAGCGAAAGCCCGAAACGCATCGATCTCTCCTGGAAACGCCTCGATGTACGAGTGCGCCATGGTCCCGGTTGCGACCAGGCCGTAGCGCCTGGCCGCCTCCACGTTGCTGGTGCGCGCGAAACCCACAAGCGCCGACACTCGCGCCACGTCGAGGCCGGCTTCGATGCCCTGCGTGCGCCGGAAAGAGAAGTCGATCACGTCGCGGCCGCCGGCCGCGATCACGCACCGCACCGCCTTGCTGGCAATCGTGGTCTCAAAAGTCACCTGGTTGAGCAGAACGGTCTCGATGAGCTGCGCCTCGGGCAGCGGCGCCGTCACCTGGACGAGGGGTTCTCCCGCCAGCGCGACGCGGCCTTCCGGAATCGCCCAGATGTCGCCTGTGAAGCGGAACCGGCGAAACGCCTCCAGGTCGCGGGCCGTGAACCCAAGGGAGTCGCGTAGGTAGCGGAGGTCCTCCTCATCGAACCGAAGCTCCTGCACAAAATCGAGGCAGGACTCGATGCCCGCGGCGACCAGGAACCCTCGTTGACTTGGAAGCTGCCGCACAAACAGGCTGAACGTCGCCTGGTCATTCATGCCGCGACGCCAGTAGCTGGCTGCCATGGTCAGCTCATAGAGGTCGGTGAGAAGCCCGGTCACGGGGGTATTCTCCGTCTCCCCGCAGGGGAGAGGGTCGGGGAGAGGGCCGACCAAAGTAGTACTACCCCACGAGCCTGATCGTCCAGAAATCCTTGGAAAGCCCCGGCTGGATCAGGTACGAGTAGGGAAGCGTGAAGTAACCCTTCATGCCCCAACCGGCGCCCCACGAGTTGCGGATCACGAACCATTGGCGCGCGTCGTCGTACCCCACCGCCATTACGGCGTGGCCGCCGATCGGCCGCTCCCCCCAACCCGGCATCGGCGCGTGGCCGCTGCTTTTGACCGTCTCGCCCTCGAAGCTCTCGTAGACCGTGAACCCGAAGATGAACGGATAGCCCGACGCCAGGCATCCCTTCATCTGGTTCATGTCCTGGACCAGGCTCTGGTACGAGATCGCGCGGTCGCGCTTCGCGTCTCTATACGCGAGGGCTGAGGGCCGAGTCATGAAGTTCTCGATCACGTAGGGCCATTCAGGTTCGGGACAGACGCCCTGGCTGGCGACCGACTTGATGCCGTCCCTGAGCTGTGCTCCGCTGTCCATTCCGACCGTGCCCATGATCGCCCGCTCGTTGTAATAGATGAAGAGGCGGGAGGGAACGAAGTCGGGCAGCTTCTGCTTGATCCGGTCGAACTCGATCGCGCCTCCGATCGCATTCGCCGTGCAGCTGCCGAGGGCGCCCTGGTTGTAGACCTCAGGGCAATGCGCGCGCAGGTCGGCCTCCGGCGGGAGGGCTGTGAGGAACTGCGCCGGCGCGGCATAAAGGTGGTCGCGCTGGTCAGGCTGATCCGGAATCCAACCGTAGTGAGCGACCTTCCGTGGCTCCGTCATACCTCAACCCCCGCATGAGGCACCCCCGTAGCGGATTATCGCGACCGCATTGTCACGAGGGAATCCACAAATCCCATGGTCGTTCACCTCTCCACCCCGTGGGGAGGTCGGCGCTGGTCTCCCCACCATGTGGGGAGATGGCGCGAAGCGCCAGAGGGGACTGCGCCGGGTGGGGGGTTGGAGAGTCAGGCGGTGGCCTGGGCCCGCTTTTCCAACCGGACAAAGTTCCGCTTGGCCGAGTCGTATCGAACCGGGCGGGCATAGGCCGCGTAGCCGCTCGCGGGGAACCACGCCGGCATCGACCTCACAAGATCCCGAGGGCCCTCGATCTCAACCAGGCCAATCGAAGAGGCGGTTTTCAAGTCCAACTCCCCAAGATAGACGCGCGTCAGCGTCTCCAGGTCGGCCCGCACCATGAGGTACTCGCCAAATCCAGGGTCTGAGTAGCAGAGGTCGGGGTCATCGCGCCTCAGGACCAGCCAGTAGCTCTTGCGCAGCCCTTTGAAATCAAAGCGGACAACACGCGGGTCGGCGGGAAGCGTGTCGTTCCTCAAGTGCTTGAAGATCTGCCACATCAGGAAATCCGGATCGAGGTCCTCGCGCTTCAGTGCGAGCGATTCCTGTCCCCAGATCCCGAGCGCGCGCACAACGTCCGCCAGCGGCTGGCCGGCCGGCGAAAGGTAATAGGTAGAGCCGCGCCCCGAAGGATTGGCACGCGCCTCGAGAATGCCCGCACGCTCGAGGGCGCGCAATCGCTGGCCGAGCACGCTGGGCGAGATCCGATGCAGCCCTTTCAGGATCTCGTTGAAGTGGTGATGCCCCGATATGACCTCGCGCAACACGAGCGGCGTCCACCGCTCGGCGAAGATTTCGGACGCTCTGGCGACAGGGCAGAACTGGCCGTATCCATTCATGTAGCGATTGTGGCCCCGTACCGCCCTCGCCACAACTACGAATTTCGTAGCGGCAACTTCGATCTTCGTACTATCCAGCTGCAGATGTGAGGAGTAGTTTCGGCCCAAGTCACCAAGCCAACCACGAGAGGTCCTCAGATGAAAACTAGATACGCAGGCGGAGCCTTGGCCGGCGTCATCGCGTTGATTGCGACGTTCGCGACCGCCGGAGGCGTACCGGCCGCCTTCGCAGCTCATACCAACGTCGTGATCGAGTGGAACCAGACGATGCTATCTACCTTCCAGGCCGCCGCCGTACCGCCGCCCGCCGCCAACCGGCTCGGCGCGATCGTGCAGTCGGCGGTTTTCGACGCGGTGAACGGGATCGAGAACCGATACACGCCTATCCACGTCCAGCCCGGCGCGCCGGACGAGGCCGATCCGCACGCAGCGGTCGCCGGCGCCGCTTACGAGACCCTTGTGCACCTGTTCCCATCGCAGTCGACGCCGCTCAAGGCAGCCCTCACGGCCTCGCTGGGCGACCAGGCGGATGAGGGGGACTCAGCCTCCATCGCCGCGGGCCTCGCGTGGGGCGAGTCGGTGGGTGACCTGACGTTCGCATGGCGGGCCGCGGACGGCTTCAGCGCCACACCGTCCGCCTACACCTTCAGCTCAGCGCCCGGGCAGTACCAGCCGACCCCTGGCGGATCCGGGCCGCCGAAGTTCCGCACACTCGCCACGACCACCCCATTCGCCCTCACATCGCCATCCCAGTTCCGGCCTGCCGGCCCACCCGCACTCACAAGCGACCGCTACACGGCCTCCTTCAATGAGGTCAAGGCCCTGGGCGGCCTGACGAGCACCGTCCGAACCGCTACTCAGACTGAAACCGCAAAGTTCTGGCAGCTCGACACCCCGACGGGGCAGTGGGACCGTGTCGCCGATTCGCTCGCCCTGGACAACCATCTGAACCTGATGGCGAGCGCGCGCCTGCTGGCCAGAGTGAATATCGCGATCGCAGACTCCACGATCGCGGTGTTCGACGCGAAAAACTTCTACAACTTCTGGCGGCCGGCGACAGCGATCGTCCAGGCGGGCCTTGACGGCAACCCCAACACCGCCTCTGACGCAGCGTGGTTGCCGCTGCTGACCACGCCGTACTTCCAGGAATATCCATCGGCGCACTCCGGCATCAGCAGCGCGGCCGCGACGGCGCTTGCCTCGGTGTTCGGAGCAAACGCACAGTTCACGGTGACGTCGGCCGGCCTGCCGGGGGTCACGCGAAGCTTCAGCAGCTTCAGTGACGCGGTGGCTCAGGTCGCGGATGCGCGCATCTACGCCGGCTTCCACTTCCGCTTCTCGACCGACGACGGGATCACGCTTGGCTCGAGCGTCGGCGACTACGTAGACGCGAACGCGATGCTGCCGAAGCACGACGACTAAGGCCTCACCTCCCCGCTCGCCGGGGAGGTCGGCGCGCAGCGCCGGGTGGGGGCTAGGAAATTCACCTCCCCGCTCGCCGGGGAGGTCGGCGCGCAGCGCCGGGTGGGGGGCCGGAGTGTGAAACTGGCTAGAGGTAAGCCCAGCTCGCCACGCTCGGCGACGCGCCGACGTAGACGTTCACCTGCGGGATGCGGTGCGCCTCGAGCATGATCGCCGTCGCCCGCGTGTGTCCCTCCATGATCACAAGGCGACTGTCGTCCGGCCTCCGGAGGCAGATGATCTCGGGCAGCACCGGCATGGGATGCGAATCGCAGATCCTCACGGCGAGAGCCAGGACGAGCATGTTGGTCTGGTCGCCGGTGAACACGTGCCCGACGTTCGATGCGCCCTCCGCCACCTTGCGCGTCACCGGCGCGAGCGCCGCCCATGCAGGATGGCCGCTCGCGTAGAGCATCTCGCCGACCTCGTGGCTCGTCACACGCGCGCGGCGCCACTGAATGTCGTTCGCGAGGCCTTCGAAGCTTTTGATGCCGACCCCGAAACCGTGCGTCTTCACGATGATCTTCCGGCGCAGCTCGTTCTGGTCCACGTCCCGAAGGTTCGGCGAGCGCGCGGCCCTCAAAGCCGTCGCGAGATATACGGGGTTGGGCGGATCGCCCGCCAGGTACTGCTGAAACGCGACGGACTCGATCTCGGCCTGCAGCCAGGCAAGGATCACCTGGTTTTCAGTCGCAAGCCCAAGGTCATCCATCGCGCAAAACTGTATCCCCCTCCCCCCGCAGGGGGGAGGGTCGGGGAGAGGGTCGCGGAAATCGATCAAAATATGTCGCACTGATGTCAGCTGCTCACAAGTGGGTCTACCAGTTCAGCGAGGGCTCAGCGAAAATGCGAGACCTCCTCGGCGGCAAGGGCGCCGGCGCCGCCGAGATGACCCGCGCGGGCATGCCCGTCCCTCCTGGCTTCACCATCACCACCGAGGCCTGCCGCGCGTACCTCAAAGGGGGTGGCAGGTTCCCCGAGGGACTCTGGAACCAGGTCGTCCTGAATCTCAAGACCCTGGAGCGCAAATCCAGCAAGCACTTCGGCGACGCGAAGGATCCGCTGCTCGTGAGCGTCCGTTCAGGCGCCAAGTTCTCGATGCCGGGCATGATGGACACGGTCCTGAACCTCGGCCTCAACGAGGAAACCGCAAAGGGCCTGGCCGCGCTCACCAAGAACGATCGCTTCGCCCTCGACGCCCGCCGCCGATTCATCCAGATGTTCGGCAAGACGGTGAAGGGCATCGACGGCGACAAGTTCGAGCACGCGCTGCAGCAGGTGAAGAAGGAAGCGAAGGTCAAAACCGACCCAGAGCTCACCCCGCCTTACCTGCGCAAGCTCGTCGAACGCTACCTCGCCATATATAAGGACGCGACCGGCCACAACTTCCCCGACGAGCCGGTAGGTCAGCTGCGCGAGGCGATCGAGGCGGTGTTCCGCTCCTGGAACACGGATCGCGCGAAGACCTATCGCCGCCTGGAGCGCATCCCCGACGACCTCGGCACCGCCGTGAACGTGCAGATGATGGTGTTCGGCAACATGGGCAAGTCGTCCGGCACGGGCGTCGCCTTCACGCGCAACCCGATCACGGGCAAGAAGGAGCTGTACGGCGACTACCTCGCGAACGCGCAGGGCGAGGACGTGGTCGCGGGCGTGCGCGACACCGAACCGATCAAGGCGCTGAAGCGCCACATGCCGAAGGTGTTCGCGGAGTTCGAAGGCTACGCACGCAAGCTCGAGAAGCACTACCGCGACGTCCAGGACCTCGAGTTCACCATCGAGCGCGGCAAGCTCTACATGCTGCAGACGCGGTCCGCCAAGCGCACGGGCGAGGCGGCGGTGAACATCGCGGTCGACATGGTCGGCGAGCGCCTGATCACCAAGAAGGAAGCGGTCGCGCGTGTCGAGCCGCGCCAGCTCGAGCAGCTGCTGTTCCCCAGGATCGATCCCAATGCCAAGGTCACCGCGATCGCCAAAGGCGTGCCCGCCTCACCGGGCGCCGCATCGGGGGGAGCCGTCTTCGACGCCGACACGGCGGTGGAGTGGGGCAAGGCGGGCAAGGCGGTGATCCTGGTCCGCGTCGAGACGAATCCCAACGACGTGCACGGCATGGTCGAGGCAAAGGGGATCCTCACGCAAACCGGCGGCACCGCGAGCCACGCCGCCCTTGTCGCACGGGGCATGGGCCGGCCGTGCGTCGTCGGCGCGAGCTCGATCGACGTTGACGTGCGCAAGCGCGTGTTCAGCGCCGGCGGGAAGACGATCAAAGAAGGCGAGGAGATCACGATCGACGGCACGACCGGCGAGGTGTATGTCGGAATCGTGCCGACGATCGAAGCCCAGTCTCTGAACAAGCACCGAGCCGCCAGCGCGATCCTCAGGTGGGCCGACGAGTTCCGCCGCCTGCAGGTGTGGGCGAACGCTGACTATCCGCGCGACGCGATCAAAGCGCGCGAAAACGGCGCGCAGGGAGTGGGCCTGTGCCGGACTGAGCACATGTTCATGGAGCAGGAACGGCTGCCCATCGTCCAGAACATGATCATGGCGACCAACACCAAGGACCGCGAGAAATTCCTCGATGAGCTGCTGCCGATCCAGCGCGGCGACTTCGAGGGCATTTTCGAGGCGATGGCGGGGCTGCCGGTGATCATCCGGCTCATCGACCCTCCACTGCACGAGTTCCTCCCGAGCCTGGAAGAGTTGATCCGCGAAACCACCGAGCTGAAGACATCAGGCAAGAACCCGGCGCGACTGAAAAAGCTCGAGAAGATCATGGCGCGCGTCGAGGAGCTGCACGAAGCCAACCCGATGCTCGGCCTGCGAGGCGTGCGCCTGTCGATCCTGTTCCCCGAAATCACACGCATGCAGGTGCGCGCGATCATGGAGGCGGCCGCCAACCTGCGCAAGAAGAAGATCGATGCGCGCCCCGAGATCATGATCCCGCTCGCCGGCACGCTCGCCGAGATGGTCTCCGTACACAAAGAGCTGAAGCCGGTCGCCGACGCGGTGCAGAAAGAGAAGGGCGTTCGGGTGCCATACAAGTTCGGCACGATGATCGAGATCCCCGTGCGGCCCTCACCGCGGGTGAGATCGCAACCGTCGCGGAGTTCTTCTCCTTTGGAACCAACGACCTCACGCAGATGACGTTCGGCTACTCGCGCGACGACGCCGAGCGCCACTTCATCGTGAGATACCTCGAGAACAAGATCCTGCCGCGCAACCCGTTCGAGACAATCGACGAGAACGGCGTCGGCCGCCTGATGGCGATGGCCGTCACGGAGGGCCGCAAGACGCGACCGAAGATGGAGATCGGAATCTGCGGCGAGCACGGCGGAGACCCCGACTCGATCCACCTCTGCCACAAACTGGGCCTGAACTACGTAAGCTGCAGCCCGTTCCGAGTCCCAGTCGCAAGACTGGCCGCAGCCCAAGCCGCCATCGGCGACACGGGCAAAGACAAGTAATCCGCCTCGCGGGGAATTCAATAAGTCACTTCCCCGCTCGCGGGGAAGGTGGCGCGCAGCGCCGGATGGGGAGATCCAAGTTGTCATCGGCGCCGCGACCCCCGACACCCCTGACATCCGTCACACCCCATTCCCGTCCGCCGTCACTTCCCTCCGCCCGCCCGCCGACCTAAGCTGAATTCGATGGTCA
>Ga0073928_10001247_pt1 | contig 50344 bp, 49 predicted proteins | sample PaiPotPPA55metaG_FD_76969 | JGI IMG/M metagenome (GOLD analysis project Ga0073928, IMG submission 76969) | Iron sulfur acid spring bacterial and archeal communities from Banff, Canada, to study Microbial Dark Matter (Phase II) - Paint Pots PPA... ...
AAAAAATGGTGTTCATTGCCAAGGCGCGCTTCGGCCGCCTGACGGAAGAGAATATTATTGAAAAGCGCGATCGTGATCGGCGGCGGCCTGGCGGGACTGGCGTGCGGCGTCGCGTTAGCTGAATCAGGCTGGCGCGTACGGCTGTTCGAACGGAAACCTTTTCTCGGCGGTCGCGCCACCTCCTACGTGTTACCCAACGGCGAGCACGTCGACAATTGCCAGCACGTAACCCTCGGTTGCTGCACCAACCTCGCTGATTTCTATCGTCGCGTCGGCTCCGCCGATAAAATTAAATTCTTCGACGAACTGGTCTTCCTCGATCCTCAAGGCCGTCGGGGCACCATGAAAGCTGGCCTGCTCCCCGCGCCCTTCCACATGGCCGGTTCGTTTCTCACTTTCGCCCCGCTCACCATGCGCGACAAATTCTCCATCGCTCGCGCCATGCTCGATATCGTCGCCGCCAAAGGAAAAACCGCCGACCTTGCCGCCCCAGGCGGAATCTCTATGCTCGAATGGCTCCGTCGCAGGCGTCAGACCAAAGGCGCCATCGAAAGATTTTGGCGCGTCGTGCTCGTCAGCGCCCTGGACGAAGAACTCGACCATACCGATGCCCGCTACGGTGTTGACGTTTTCTGGAAAGCCTTCCTCATGAACAGCACTGGCTACCGCATGGGCGTCCCAATCGTCCCGTTGGCCGATTTATATGCAGGCTGCAAAGCCGCTATCGAATCCCGCGGTGGCGAAGTGACGTTGCGCTCCCCAGTCAGAAGTTTGCAAGTCGAAGGCACTTCAATCAGTTCCGTGCAGTTCGACGCCGGCAGGGAAGAATCCGCCGACGCTTATGTCTTCGCCGTAACCCACGACGCTCTCTTCGACTTAATGCCCGAAAGCATTCGCCGCGCCGAACCCGCCCTTGCAAATTTAAGCAAAATAAAAACCGCTCCCATTACCGGCGTCCACTTCTGGTTCGACCGCCCCGTAATGGACGAACCCTTCGTCACTCTCCTCGATACCAACACCCAATGGATTTTCAACAAATCCAAGTTGTACGGAGAACAAAAGGGAACTACCAACAACAAAGAACAAAAGGGAACCACGCCCAGCGGCGAACAATATTTGCAACTTGTAATCAGCGCTTCCTACGACCTGCTAAAAAAAACGCGCCAGGAAATCATCGACATATGCCTCCGCGAAATTCGTCAAGCCTTACCCCACGCACAAGCAGCCCAATTAATGAAGTCGACGGTAATCAAAGAAGTCGCCGCAACCTTCTCCCCGCAACCAGGCGTAGACCGCTGGCGTCCCCCACAACAAACCAAAATCCCCGCCCTCTTCTTCGCCGGCGATTGGACCGCCACCAGCTGGCCCGCCACCATGGAAGGCGCCGTCCGCAGCGGCTACCTAGCCGCCGAGTCCGTCCTCCGCAACTCAGGTTCGCCAACTGGCCCCGCCACCTCTGGCGGGGCCCATCAGTTCCTCCAATCCGACCTACCCCCCACCGGCCTCATGTCGATGTTTATGCTCAAGCAAAATCCAAAATAACGCGAAGAGTGCCCGCACCCTCGGCCTTTTGAAGGGTGGGTCTTGTAACGTGGATACACCCTTTCATAACCACGAAGCTCCCACTCTGTTTTTTTTAATCCCTCATCACCACTCAACCATCAAAATATCCCAAACACCTCTCAAACATAGTCAACGTCTGACACTCCCGATCCAACCTCCAATAAGCCGCATGATTCAATTCCTTAAACGATTCATAAGCGCTCCGCGACTCCCAAAAATCCAACGTCACAAATTTGTCACTCCGCACCGCATCCCGCACCAACCGCGTCCCAATAAAACTCTCATCGGTCCGAAAGAGCCGCGCCCAATCCCCATCGACCCCATAGACCGATTGAAAGCGCTCCTCACAACCTGACTTGACTTCGAACTCCCAGAGGGCTAAAAACATATAGGCCCCATCTTCTGCTCCCCGGTCCTAGCATTCTGCATCGCAACCTTTGGAACTATCGCGCAGGCCGGCCGAGTGTAGCAATCCGAGTGGATTCTAGCCAAGTTGTTGTGCGCAATTAGCGCCAATAGCAGGTTTGCGTTAGCAGTAGTCCGTCGAAACGACGGACGGAGGCATCAGTGGATCGAAAGTACAGCCACCGCGGTTATCGCGACGCGGAAAAAGACGAAAAAAAATCTAAAGTTCATCATGATCGCAGCAAACCGCCCTCTGGCGGCCCGCGTGGCGCCGATCAGTTCGGCCCACGCACTCCGCGAATGGTCGGCACCGTCACCCGCGGCCGCTGCGCAAATTGCGGTGCAGTCCTGACCCCTGGCTTCGACGCCAATGGCACCTGCCCGAAATGCCAATTCGAACTTCACTCCTGCAAGCAGTGCCGCTTCTTCGATTCCGGCGTCCAGTTCGAATGCACCCAACCCATCCCCGAGCGCATCACCCCCAAAGACGCCAAAAACAATTGCACCTTCTACGAATTCCGCATGACTATTGAGAAAGACACCGCCCCTACGTCGTACTCGCAGCCTTCCACCGCCACATCTCCGCCGCCATCCTCGTCGCGCCCCACCGACGCCCGCCAAGCCTTCGAAAACCTCTTCAAAAAAATGTAACGAATTTTCCGAACCGCATGTCTGAGCTTTCAAATCTGCTGAATTCTCGAACAAAATACTCTAAACAATGGAAGATTGTTGCCTGGACGTTGGGAATAACTGTCGGCGTCTACCTAATCACCGATGGCAAGACTATTTTCGAGCATCCGCTGCAGCACTTACTGATTGGTGCGGCTCTCGGCTTGCTTGTGGGTTATCTCTTCTCGCGGAATTTGCAGCCTAAGAATTCAACCAAATAGTTCAACGGTCGCCGAGCCTGCGTCTACTGTGCGTCCGGCGTGATCGCCGTCGCTAACGGAAAAAGCGTCGGCTCGGCCGGCCGCGAAGCCGCAATCGCATCCAGTTGCGGAAAATGCTGCCGCAACGGCTCCGGCACATTAACTTTCGTCTTCGTCAGAATGTTAATTAACTGCAGCGCGTTCACCACGCCTTTGCCCTGATAGTGATTATTGGTAATCACAAAAACCGTCCCAGCCTGCCTGCTCACTTTTTGAATCCGCGCGGCCCACGGCTTCAGCTCTTCGTTGGAATAAAGATAGTTGTACCGTTCATGCGAAGACACTTCAGGATCGTCCGTAAACCACGTGTCGTAGCGCCTCCCATGCAACCGCACATATCCCACCGCCGCAGTCGCCGTAGTAGACGGCTCTAAAGACCGCCCAATAATCGGCTGATCGATGTTACAAAACCCCGCGTTATGCTCCCGCAGCAATTCAAATGTGTCAGGGATATTCCACGACGAATGGCGCACCTCCACTACCAACGGATAATCAGAAAATCGCTTCAGCAATCGCGAAAGATACTCAACAGTCTCGCGCTCGCGATGAAACGAAAAAGGGAATTGCACCAGCAACGCCCCCAGCCTTCTGCCCGAGTGCAACACATCCAATCCCGAACGCGCCTCGCGCTCATCCGCCAAAGTAGCGTCATGTTCATGCGTAAATTTCTTCCAAAGTTTCGCTGTAAACAAAAATCTCGGATTCCCGCTCACCCGCTCAATCCACTGCGCAGCGTGATCCGCCTGCATCGGATGATAAAACGAAGTATTAATCTCAATCGTGTCGAAATATTCCGCCAGAAAAGTAGCCGGATGAAAATTCTTCGGACGCGGCTGCGGATAAACATACCCGGCCCAATCTTTGTAAGCCCACCCCGCAGGCCCGATGCGCAGCAGCGGCATGCCGCTGGAATTTGCAGACGCAAACAAGCGCGATGTTTGCGAATTTTTGGAAGACCGTGATCGTGGACTCATCGTTATTCAAACCAAATTCAATCAAATTTCGAAATGAGCTTAGGTGTTCCCGCCGCGTACTGTCAACGCACGTCACAAATCAGCGAATCTCATTTGCGGCGCGACCTTCCGACCTGCTAGTCTGCTGCTTGCCGCCAACAAATTACTACAGGTGCTTCCGATGAAATTATCCGTCAGTTACAAGCACGTTGATGCGCACGACGCCATCGAGAAGGACGTCGACCGCCACGTCGCCAAATTAAACAAACTCCTCAAAGCCTACGCGCCGGACCTCGTGCAACTCCACGGCGTCTTCGCCGTAAACACCCACAAGGAGCAGCATTCCTGCACCTTAAATCTCTCCTTGCCCACCGGCTCAATTCACGCCACCGGCACAGGCAAAAATGAACGCGCCGCCTGCAAAATGGCTTTCGCAGAGCTGGAAGCTCAGGTGAAGAAGCACCAGGCCCTGCTACGAAAAGATTATCAATGGAAGCGCAAGCGCCCCCGCGAGCGTGAACTAGCCGTCTCCTAGCCCGGCAGCCTCGCAGCCTGTTTCGTCCTACAGTGCTTTCTTTCGAACTCACAACAAGCCGCTATTCGCCACGGATTTACAGCCTCCATGGCACCGCCACAACTCCTTTCTCTAATGCCTTCACCGTATGTTATAGCTGGCAAACAGAATGTACACTCGCCCAATAAAACTGAGATGGCAGTCTCGGCGAACACCTTTCATAACTTTATTGCGAATCCAACCACCCAGAGTTGGCGGAGAAAAATCACTATGAGCCGAATCAGTAAAATGGCACCTGTTCTAACTCTGGCACTCGCGTCCCTCTCACTCACTTTCGCTTTTGCAGGATGCAATAAATCAACCCCTGACAACGCCGCCCAAACGCAGCCCGGTGCCGCGCCAGCTAATCAAGATCCCGCCGCCTCAGCCAATCTGGCTCCCGTTGCCGCCCAGCCGGCCACCTACGATCAGCAAACCCCCAATTCAAATTATCAACAAGCTCCAGATTCAAATTATCAACAAGCCCCCAACTCTTCGAATAACGATTCACGCAATTATTCCAGCCGCGATTCCCGCAGCCGCGACTCCCGCGATTATCCCAACCGCGATTCTCGCGACTCCGGCAGCTACAACGACGGCGGGAACTACGATTCCGGCAGTTACGACGACAACTATAACTACGACAGTTCCGATGACACTTACGGCCAGCCGGTCGTTTACGCCAACGACCCGCCCCCGCCCCTCCCGGAATATTCTCAGCCCGAAATCCCCCGCGACGGTTACATCTGGACTCCCGGCTATTGGAGCTGGTCTTCAGAAGGTTATTACTGGGTTCCCGGCGCGTGGGCACGTCCACCCGAAACCGGTTACTTGTGGACCCCCGGATGGTGGGGATACGACAGCCACCGCTATCGCTATCATAACGGCTACTGGGGCAGGCACATTGGCTACTACGGTGGAATCAACTATGGAAATGGCTACACCGGAGCCGGCTACCAGGGCGGATATTGGAATGGAGACCGCTTCGACTACAACCGCTCTGTTAACAACGTCAACAACCGCAACGTCCAGGTCTACAACCGCTCCATCACCAACACCACGATCAACAACACCACCATTAACAACACGACTGTAAACAATGTCAGTTATAACGGCCCAGGCGGCGTCACCCGTCAGCCCGCTCCAGCTGAGCTAGCCGCCGCGCGCGAGCAACGTATTCCGCCGATGAGCACCCAAGTTCAGCATCGCGAACAAGCCGCGCAGAATCGCCAGCAATTCGCCTCCGTCAATCACGGCAAGCCAGCCGTCGCTGCGGCGGCCCAGCCGATCCAGCAAGGCAAACCCATCGCCGCGGTAATTCCAGCGCGCCCCGCTCCGGCTCCGCGCCCCGCGCCAACGGCCGCACCACCCAACGCCGCGCAGCAACAACAGCCTAATGGCGCTCGTCAGCCGGCTGCGGCTCAGCAAAATGTCCAGCCCAATCGCAATCAACCGCCCACTGGCCGGCCAAACGCGCAGCCAACTCCTGCCCCAGTTCAGCAGCAACCCAATCGCAACCAACCGCCTGCTAATCAACCTGCTACGCCGCCTGCGCGCCAGCAACAAGTTCAGCCGCAACCGCGTTCGCAGCAAGCACCTCCGCCAGCGCAGAACAAGCCAGCTCCGGCTCCGTCGCAACGTCAACAACAGGTTCAGCCGCAAGCGCACCCACAGCAAGCCCCTCCGCCGCGTGAGCAACAAGCGCCTCCGCCGCAGCGCCAGCAACAGCAACAGCAACAGCAACAGGTTCAGCCACAACCGCACCCCCAGCAAGCGCCGCCACCACGGCAGCAGCAAGCTCCTCCGCCGCAACGTCAGCAACAGGTCCAGCCACAACCGCACCCCCAGCAAGCGCCGCCACCTCAAAACAAACCGGCTCCTCCGCCACCGCGGCAAGAAGCCAAGCCAGCACCCGCACCAAAACCGGAGCCTCAACCTGCGCAGCATCAAGCTCCGCCTCCGCAAGAAAAGAAAAATCCGCCTCCACCACCAGAGAAAAAGAAAGAACCACCATCGAGATAGCAGTAGCCTGGAATTCTAAAGCCATTAAAGTTTAGTAGCCGCAGGGTTGCCTCTTCGATCGTGCCGCACACGCTATAATGCGCGGACGAATGGCTCTGACCTCCGGCACCAAACTGGGTCCTTACGAAAGTCAGTCACCCTTAGGCGCTGGCGGGATGGGCGAAGTGGAGCGCGCACGCGATACGCGCCTCGACCGTACCGTTGCCGTAAAAATTCCCCCCTCTCACTTATCTGAAAACGATGAAGCCAAGCAGCGCTTTGACCGCGAGGCCCGCGCCATTTCTTCGCTGAACCATCCCAACATCTGCACGCTCTACGATGTGGGCCACCAAGCTGGCGTCGATTACCTGGTCATGGAATTTCTCGAAGGCGAAACCCTCGCCGACCGTCTGCGCAAAGGTCCTCTTACCCCGAGCAATTGATGAAGTACGGCATCGAAATCTGCCAAGGTTTGGAGAAAGCCCACAAGACCGGAGTCATCCATCGTGACCTCAAACCTGGCAATATCATGCTGACCAAGTGCGGCGCGAAGCTCATGGACTTCGGATTGGCCAAGTCCGTTACCGCTCAAGCGCCACCCGCTTCCAGTTTGACCATGACGTCGGCCGGGCCATCGCCGGGTCAGCCTTTAACCATCGAAGGCATGATCCTCGGCACCTTCCACTACATGGCCCCCGAACAAGTCGAAGGCAAGGACGCTGACACACCCAGCGATGTCTTTGCCCTCGGCGCGGTGCTCTACGAAATGGCCACTGGCAAGCGAGCCTTCGAAGGCAAAACCACCGCCAGCGTTATTGCCGCTGTATTGGAAAGAGATCCTCCGCCCGTCTCAACCGTCCCGCCCATGTCGCCGCCGGCCCTCGTCCGCGTCGTGAAAACCTGTCTGGCCAAGGATCCCGACGATCGCTTCCAGAACGTGCATGACGTTCAGCTGCAATTGAAGTGGATCGCCGCAGGTGGATCGCAAGCGGGTGTGCCCACCCCCGTTGCCATCCAGCGGAAGAGCCGTGAAAAATTAGCGTGGTCGTTGATGTGCTTATTCGCCGCTCTCGCCGCGGCTGTTGCTCTTGGGGCCTACCTTCAAACGCACACCGACAACCGGCCCGGTTTTGGCCTTTGTTCCTCCGCCGCGCGACACCCGTTTTCTCGCTTTCGGTCTTGGCTCAGGACTGGCTGTGATTTCTCCCGACGAAACCAAACTGGCATTCACCGCCATCGATCAGAATGGATTTTGAAGCGAAGAGTTAGATGTCGTTTTGATTTTGATCAAATTAGATGACGCGCTTAAGCTGCGTCGATTTTGCTAACCAAAAAACAAACCGTTCGTTTTACCTTCACACGCCCTTCAACAAATGCCCCATCTTCGATTTCTTCGTTTTCAAATAAGCTCGCGAGGTCTTTGAAATTCTCGGCTGGCACGGCACTCGCTCCACCACACGAATCCCCGCTTCTTCAAGTTGCCGCACCTTTTCCGGATTATTTGAAAGCAAACGAATCTTCTGCGCTCCCAGCTGCTTCAAAATCGCCGCACTAAAATCGTAGTCGCGAGAGTCCGCCGCAAATCCCAACTCCACATTAGCTTGCACCGTATCCATTCCACCATCTTGCAATTCATAAGCGCGCAGTTTATTCATCAATCCAATCCCGCGCCCTTCCTGTGGCAGATAAAGCAGCACGCCCGCCGGCGCGCGCCCAATTTCTCGCAGCGACAATTCCAACTGTGCACGGCAATCGCACCGCATCGACGCCAGCACATCCCCCGTCAAGCATTGCGAATGCACCCGCACCAGCGGCGCAACTTTCCCCTTCAAATTCCCGCGCACTAGCGCCACCGCTTCATCCAATGCCCCCGCGCCCTTGAATCCATAAATCGTGAAGTCCCCATAACGCGTCGGCAGTTTCGCCTGGGCCACCACCTGCAGCTCCACATCTGTGCTCTTTACGTCCTTGCTCTTTTGCAAAGTTGTACTCTTCAATTTTTACCTTTTCCCGAACCTGTTCTGCGTCCAGCATTAGATGCGTACACGCACATTCCCGCTACTCCAACTTCCAGCCTCCAACATCGAACCTCGAGCATCGAACCTCGAATCTCGAGCACATACTTTACATCCCGCGTAACATTAGCTTAGCGTAAGCAGAGTCACTTCAACGCGCCATGGACCCAACCACCTCAACCCGCGACCTGCTCTTCACCCTACTGCTGAAGGTCGGCGTGGCCTCTTCCATCGCCGCTCTCCTCGCGCGCTGGAACACTTTCCGCCGCGTCCTTTTCACCGAAGAACGCGACCCCGACCAAAAACTAAAACTCATGCTCTTCATGACCCCGCCGCTCATCCTCGGCGTCACCCTGCGTCTCGTCGGCTACCCCTACCGCTTCGCCGATCTCTCGCTCGAAGGCGCTTTCTTGATGGGCCTCCTGGGCGGACGCGTCGTCGGCCCCCTCGGCGGCGCCATCATCACTCTCCCCGCCCTTATCGGTCACGAATGGCTGGGCATGCCCGCAGCGGCTACCGCAGGCCTCATCGGCGGTCTCATCCGCCAAGCCATCCCCAACAAAGAAGACATCTGGAATTTTGGCCCTTTCACTTTTCTAAACATCCCTCGCGCCATCGTCCGCCTCTTGCGCCGCGCGCAACCTTCTTGGGAAATGGCCCCGCTCCTCGCCTGCGTCGGTCTCGAACTCGGCCGCGTCGCTCTCGTTTTTGCCACCAACAAACCCAAGTGGCTCTTCGCCATCGATCCCCGATGGAACTGGTGGCTCATCCTCACTGTCATCGCCACGCTCATGTCGGTCGCCGCGCCGTTGAAAATCTGGAACAACACCCGCATCGAAATGAATCTTGAGCGCCACCAGCAGTTGCTCCTCAAAGCCCGCATGGACGCGCTCTCCAGCCAGATCAATCCCCATTTCCTCTTCAACACTCTCAACACCGTCTCCGCCTTGATCCGCTTCGATCCCGACACCGCCCGCGGTGTCGTCCTGAAACTCAGCAATATTTTGCGCCGCCTGCTGCGCAAACACGAAACCTTCGTCCCGCTCCACGAGGAACTCGAATTCATCGACGATTATCTCGACATCGAAGTTGCCCGCTTCGGCCGCGACAATCTCGAAATCATCAAAGAACTCGACGAAGACACCCTCGAAGCCTTCGTCCCCAGCATGCTCCTGCAACCCATCGTGGAAAATTGTCTCAAGCACGGCTTGGCCCCCAAAATCGAAGGCGGCAAAATCCAGCTGCGGACGTCGAATCGCGACGGCCGCTTGCACATCGAAATCGAAGACAACGGCGTCGGCATCTCCGAAGAAAAAATGCCCCACGTCTACGTCGAGGGCATCGGCCTCAGCAACGTTCGTGAACGTCTCAAAGTTCTGTACGGAGCCGACTTCAACCTCGAAATCGAAAGCCGACCCGGCGACGGCACCACAATCCGCATCGACATCCCCGAACTAGTCTCCACCATGCAAGCCGTCGGCTAATCGTTTCGCGCTCGCTCCGACCGCCCGATCTCACGAAAGGGGGCTACGGCCCCGCCCGTTCGACCGATCCCTTCGATTTTTCGCGAAGCCAACTTTCCCCTTGACAGTCTCCAGCCTTTACTGTACTTTCTGTTTATACAGAAATGACTGAATACACACAAAGTCCTCCGCTCTCCCCAGCTGCTCAAAAATTCGTCCTCCACTGGGGCGAAATGGGCACTCGCTGGGGCATCAACCGCACCGTGGCTCAAATCCACGCCCTGCTCTTTGTCTCGCCACACCCGCTACCCGCCGACGAGATCGCCGTCATCCTCGCCGTCGCGCGTTCCAACGTCAGCACCAGCCTCCGCGAACTCCAGGGCTGGCGCATCGTCCGCGTCGTACACGTCCTCGGCGACCGCCGCGACCATTTCGACTGCACCAAGGACGTCTTCGAGATCTTTCGCATCGTCTCCGAAGAACGCAAACGCCGCGAAATCGACCCCACCCTGAAGTTGTTAGCCGAGTGCGTTCAGGAAATTAAGGCTCACCCCACCAAAGACACCTACACCCTCGCGCGCCTCGAAAGCATGCTCGATTTCCTCAGCGCCATGACCGGCCTTTTCGAGGAAGTAGTCCGCATGCCCGACGCGGCCCTCAGAGGCGTCGTCAAACTGCGTGGCAAAGTAATCACGCTATTAGGCACCGGCCGCAAAAAAGCCGGCTAGAAAGTTTTGGTATCGAAGTTGGCCGACCCCCAGCTTAGCTTGGGCCGGGACGTTCCCGGACTCAGCTGGGTGCCCCAGACGCCGTATTTGCGTCTGGGGGTTTTGGGAATGAACGAAGCGTGTCTTTTCTGGTCTTTTCGATATGAACGTTCTGACGGTTTAAATGTCCGCCCCGAAGGTTTTTTCTGACCTGTTATTTGTTTCGCAGTACCGAAGGCCCAACCAATGATCTCTCTCACCTCCGAATTCACCGACACCAAAAGCCGCCATGCCCGCGGGTGGCTGTTCTTCGACGCCGACTGCGCCTTCTGCGTAAAAATCGTCCGCGCCATAGCGCCAACACTACAGAAACGCAACTTCGCGTTAGCACCGTTGCAGGACCCCCGTGTAGGCGTGCTCCTCGGATTATCGCAACGTGAATTGCTACAGGAGATGCGCCTGCTGCTAAGCGATGGCCAGCAAACAGGCGGCCCAGACGCCGCCGTAGCCCTCGCCCATGAAATCTGGTGGGCCCGCCCACTCGTGTGGCTTTCCAAACTCCCCGGGATGATGCAACTCCTGCGCCACGCCTACCGCTGGACTGCCGCCCACCGCAAATGCTCAGCAGCCATCTCCTGCGGTATCACGCAAACAGCTCACACAACTAAACACTGACACATCATCGCGGCCCAAGTGCGCCCGCGCGGAGGAAAAATGCCCGAGCCATACGATCCCATCGCAAGTCTGTGGCGCTTCGACGGCACCGTCAGCCGTCAAACCTACGCGTTGGTCGGTTTCATCGGCTTCGCCATAAAGCACAACATCGATCGCTACGTCGCTCGAGATTATTCATACGGGATTCATGGGCTATTGAACTATTGGGCTCCTCTCAGTAAAGCCGCGCGTCTGGAACATTTGTCTAACGGTGAAAGACAATTCCTGTTCAAACTCGTACTCGTTTCTTTGCCGTTTATTTACATCGGCGTCAATCTCACCGTTCGACGCTTGCGCGACGCGGCACTTCCGCTGTGGCTCGTGTGCGTCTTTTTCACCCCTTTCGTAAACGTTCTTTTCTTCCTCGTTTTGTGCTTGGTTCCGTCTAAACACCACGACCCCTCCGACGAAGCCGCTCCGTGGCCGCACGTGCGGCCGCTCGACAGGTTCATTCCCAGAGGAGCACTGGCCAGCAGCACGCTCTCTATCGGCATCACGACCCTCATCGGCCTTGTTGGCCTTTCCCTAAGCACTCTTGTAATTGGTTCTTACGGATGGAGTTTGTTTATCGCGCTGCCGTTTTGTATGGGCCTGTTCGCAGTACTCCTTCACAGTTATCACGAGCCGAGAACATTTGAGTCTTGCTTGGAAGTGTCCATCATGCCGATCCTAATTCTGGCCGTGATACTTCTTGCCGTGGCTATTGAAGGCGTCATTTGCCTGATGATGGCTGCGCCGATCGCGTTATTGCTTGCACTGCTGGGCGGTTCGGTCGGTTTCGCGATTCAGCTTCATTATTGGGACACTCATTACAAACCCGCGATGTTGGCCCTCATCCTATTTGTCCTACCGTCCGCCTTTGTCAGCGAGCACGCGGCTGCTCTGAAGCCGCCAGATTTTGTAGTGCACTCCGCCGTCAAAATTAGTGCTCCTCCCGAAGCAGTCTGGCGCCAGGTAATCGCCTTCTCCGAAATTCCGCCGCCGCAAGAATTATTGTTCCGAGCGGGTGTCGCCTATCCCATCCGCGCTGAAATTTCCGGTTCAGGAGTCGGAGCCACTCGCCTATGCATTTTCTCTACCGGCCCATTTGAAGAGCCGATTACCGTTTGGGATGAGCCGCACCTTTTAAAATTTAGCGTCAGCAAGAATCCCGCGCCCTTGAATGAGCTAAGCCCTTACAAAAATATTTATGCGCCACATTTACACGGCTATTTTATTTCTCACGGTGGGCAATTTTTATTGACGGCCCTACCTGGCGGGAAAACGCGTCTCGAAGGAACAACATGGTACCAGCACAACATGTGGCCGGCGACGTATTGGAGTTGGTGGTCCAACTACGTCATTCATTGCATCCATATGCGCGTACTCAATCACATCCGCGACCGAGCCGAATCCGAAACGCCTCAAGCTGTAGCCACCGCCGCCGATTCCAAAACACGCTGATAATACCGCTCATATTGCGGGATCACATCATTCGCGCAGAATTTCTGCTTGGCATTCAATCGCGCCGTGTGCCCCATCTCGCGCCCGCGATCCGCGCGTGACAATATCTCAATCGCATACCCACCTGCGCGTTTCACATCGCCAGGCTCGACCAAATATCCATCCACGCCGTGCTCCACAACTTCCGGCAGTCCGCCAACATTCGTAGCGATCACCGGCACCTCGCACGCCATAGCCTCCAGCGCCGCCAATCCAAACGACTCCAGTTGCGACGGCAGCAAAAATAAATCCGCCAGGCCCAGTTTTTCGTACACCTGATCCTGCTTACCCAGAAAAATCACATCTTTCTGAAGCTTTTTCTTGCGCACTAGATATTCCGCCGCGCCGCGGTCCGGCCCATCGCCAATCAGCACCAGCTTCGCCGGCATCCGCTCGCGCACCATCGCAAATATTTCCACTGCGTCCGTCACCCGCTTCACCGGACGAAAATTCGACAGGTGCATCAATATCGGCTCCCCATTCGGCGTCCACTTGGCCCGCAACTTTGGATCATCCTTCCGTATATACAGATCGCAATTGACAAAATTTGGAATCACTTCAATGGGCCGCTTAATCTCAAAATCCCGCACCGTCTGCTGCTGCAGGTAACTCGAAATCGCGGTCACCCCATCGCTTTGCTCAATCGAAAATCGCGTAATCGGCAGGTAACTCCGGTTGCTCCCCACCAGCGTTATGTCCGTCCCATGCAGCGTCGTAATAAACGGCAATCTCCGCGGCGCCGCCATCGACCGCGCCAACATCGCGCTCACAGAATGCGGTATCGCGTAATGCACATGCAGCAAATCCAGCGCCTCGGATTCAAACACCTCAAGCATCTTGGTCGCCAGCGCCAGCGTATAGGGAGGATGATCAAAGAGGGGATACGACGCCACTTCCACTTCATGAAAATGAGTATGCGGATCGTTGGGATTCATGCGGATCGGAGGGGCATAACTAATAAAGTGCACATCGTGCCCACGCGCAGCCAACTCCGCGCCCAACTCGGTAGCCACCACTCCCGACCCGCCATACGTCGGATAACAAGTAATCCCGATGCGCATCTCAATCCGCCCCTCAACCGCGTTTCGAACGTCGCAAACACACAACCGCTATCTATTTGCTAACAGTAGCCTGTTAGACGCACCACCCCCCATTATCGTGACATTAAGTGTTTATTGCAGTTGCCGTAGCCCGCATCACGTGCCGCGTTTGCGCCTGGGCCCATTTCATCTGGAGGAATTTACGTCGTTGGCAGGCCACCCCTGCAGTACTAGCAAAATCACAAAAGCGCGGAGGGTGCCCTATCGTTGCGCTTTCTGCAAGGGTGGGTCTTGTCTTACGCTGTTGCCTGAGGTTCTTGTCTACAGCGTTGCCTTAGGTTCTACATCAACCTAACTCAAAGTCTGTTTCGCTGTGCAGTCTCGAATCGCCCTATTCGTCTCCACCATGCGCCGATTCTTCTCCATCCTTATACACGTACTTGATCACCCGCTTAAACACCAATAAATTCGGGCTTCCCTGTCGCGTCAATTTAATACAATCCCGGTCGTACCACTCCACCGTGCCACGCAGCACTTCGCCATCTTCTAACACCACCGCCATGGGCGTGTGCGATTGCATTTGCTTGACCCAATAAAAATTCTCCGCATGGGTCATTTCCGGGGGTGCCGGTTTCTTACTCGGCGCAGGCCCGTTATTCGAAGGACGCGAAGTATTCGGCTCCTTCACATCCGGAAAGCCGGGACGAAACAACCGGCGATTCACCATGACCGCTCCTATTCAACTGTGGTGGTTTAGGTACCTATAAGCGTATGATGCGTGCGGTCTCACACGGGTTACAGTACTCCGTAGGAAACCCGCTCTTCACTTAGACGCGCAAATACCTTCCTTGACAGCTCAATCCTTCGCTTGCCAGACCGCCCAATTCAACAAAGCCAAAAATCAAAAAAATCCAACCAGTCTACTCAACTCGATCCGACTTGTTCCACTTGACAGGCCGCCAATCCCAACCACACCAGAAACCAAAAAACGCAAAGAGAGCCCCATCCTTGCGGTTTCAAAGGTGATCGCCGCACCACACTACCAACAGTCATCTCTGAAAGCGCGACTGTCAAATACAACTCCGAACAAATCCGAAGGGGTCTAACTCCAGCTCACAGCGACATTCTCACCCAACCTGGCGCCTCCACCTAGACACAAGGAATCTCTCTTCGATCTTTCCGGGTCTTTCTTTTGATCCCGTCTCGGTTGCTTGATTCCGTGTACTGCTATCTTGTTCCCGCCCAACTCTGGTTTAGTTCCACATCAAAATCAGTCCGACGGGAGGCTCACACTGAAATTTCTAGAGAGGGTGCCGCACCCTGTGTGATTTTCGAAAGGCGCGTCTTTCTTTTGCGTTTACAGATCCCTGCTCATATTTTAACCTCTGACCATCAACCATTCATCGCCAGCGACCCCGCCAACGCATCCAGCCCCAGCTGCCGATTCAAATTCCTCCGCGCCCCCGCATGCAACTCATCCACCCCCGCAATAGCCCGCATCACCCACGCCACATCCACAATCTTGCTCAACGCTTCCAATTCCTTAGCCAGCGGCTTATTCCGCAGCATCGGATTCTTGATCTTCGCGCTCAACTCCAGAAGATCCGTCAGCAGCCCATAAAAAATCCCCAGTTGCCGCTCAAACGTAGTCTCCCGGTCCTTCGCCATCGCCGCGGTATCCGCAAACAGTTGCGCAAATCCTTGCCCTTGCGCCGCGCGCGTCAAAATTCTTAGCGCATCTTTCCGCCGCTGCGCGGTCATCTCCACATCCATCTCCATTGCCAGGCCCGGGCTGCCCTCCGCAAGCTGCGCCGCCAACATAATCTCTGCGCCCTTCCGATCGGTCTTCTCTTTTAAAATTCGCTCCACATCCGCCTGCGGCAGCGGCGCGAAATGAAACTGCATGCACCGCGACACAATTGTGGGCAGCAGCGAATAAGGCGATGGCGCAATCAATACCAGCGTGGCCGACGGCGGCGGCTCCTCCAATATTTTCAAAAACACGTTAGCCACGTCCCACCGCATCGTGTCCGCACCATCCAGAATAAAAACCCGTCGCCGTCCCATCGGCTGAAAATACGCCGCCCGTTGTACCGCGCGAATCTGTCCTACGCGCAGCATCGGCCGCACCACCGGAGTCTTCAACCTCACCGGATCAGGCACCGCTGCCCACACATCCGGATGCGTTTGCAGAATCAGCGGCGTGCGCTCGACCATCGCCGCATCCGCGCTCTCCCCGCGTTCTGCCAATCCTTCCTGCACCAAACCCGTAGGATCAGCCAGCAGCGCCACCCGTTTGCACGTGTCGCATTCTCCGCAAAAATCATCCTTCATCCGGTCGCACGTCGCCGCCTGCGCAAACATGCGTGCCAGCGTGTACTTGCCCACTCCACTCGCTCCGGTGAACAAAAGCGCATGCGGCACTCGCTCCGCACGCAACGCCCCGCGCAACGCATTCACAACTCGCTCATTGCCAACAAAATCGCTAAAGCCCATAACTATGCTTTCTCCCCATTCGCCGAGAATCCAATCACCGTTTCCACCGCCGCCAATATTTCCGCCGCAATCGTTTCCGGTGGCCTCATCGCTCGAGCCTTCGTATCAAAACACTCCACGCGTATCCAATTCGCCCGCTTCGCAAGTTCATCGTACATTTCCGCCGCGTCTTCCAGATGCCGCAAATTTTCTTCCAGCAAATCGTGTGTTGCTGTCGTATATCCTCGCGTGCTCTTCCGCCCCACCAGCTTTTGCGCCTCCAGTGGAGGCACCCGCAAATAAATCACCGCGCTTTCCGGCGGCAGCCCATAAATTCCATACTCCAGATGCTCAATCCATTTCACAAACTCCCCGCGCGCTGGCGCAGCAACTCGCGCGGCCTGATGCGCCAGGTTCGATCCAACGTAGCGATCCGCCAGCACGATTTTCCCAGCCGCCAGCGCCTGCACGAGCTGCTCCTTGGCTTCGAATCGGTCTCCTGCATACAGCAGTGCGGTGAGTTGAGGATCCACTTCCTCCAGCGGCCCAAATCCACCATCCAGAAATTTCCCCACCATCGCACCAAACCATGAATCGTAAATCGGAAATCCTGTTACAAAAGTCTCATGCCCGCGCGCCGTGAGCGCATCCTTCAGCAGTTCCACCTGCGTGCGCTTCCCGCTCCCATCAATGCCCTCAATGGCAATCAGTTTTCCGCTCGTAGTCGTCATCAAAGCTGTCGGAGAAGTCGTTGAAATCTCAGGAAAGTTCTTGGTCGCAATGCATTGCAAGCCAGTGTAACCGCGCCAGCGCCGCCTCGCAAATCACGTGCTACGATTTAAAATGGGGTGACCATTCAAGTTTGGGTAGGGTGCCCCAGGTTCGCACTTGAGTATGAACCTGGGTCTTTCTTTTCACTCTTCCTCTTACAACCATAAGTCACAGAGGAATTCCCCAGTTTCGCAGTTGATCCTCACCATGCCGCCAACCATCCGCGAAAATATTTTGCGCATTCAAGACCGCATCGCCAAAGCGCAACAAAAATCCCCGCATCCCCCGGAAGTAACTTTAATCGCCGTCTCAAAAACCCATCCCCCGGAGTCCATCCGCGAAGCCTATCAAGCCGGCCTCCGCCACTTCGGTGAAAATCGTGTTCAGGAATGGGAAGGGAAGCGCCCGCAACTCGAAGACCTGCAAGCCACCTGGCATCTGATCGGCCATCTACAAAGCAACAAATCCATGCGTGCCGCGAAAGCTTTTAACTCCGTCGACTCCGTGGACGATTTCGCGCTCGCTCAGCGCCTCGATCACGGCCGAACAGAGTTAAAGGTCAAAGAAAAACTCCGCGTCCTCATCGAAGTCCGCGTCGAAAACGAGGCCACCAAAACCGGCGCCGAAATCCACACCGTCCCAAAATTCCTCGAACAACTCGCTCAACTAAAAAACCTCGAAGTCGCCGGCCTGATGTGCATCCCGCCATTCCTCGAAGACCCAGAAAAAGTTCGCCCCTATTTCCAACGCCTGCACAAACTCAGAGACGACCTCGCCGCCTCAACCGGTCTCCCCCTCCCTGTCCTATCCATGGGCATGTCCCACGACTTCGAAATCGCCATCCAGGAAGGCGCCACAGAAGTCCGCATCGGCACCGCCATTTTCGGCTCCCGCTCAAACCCATAGCAGCGCATTCAATCGTTGCAGAGCATCTGTTCTTCGATGTCCACGCAAAATTTAATCATGCCACGAGCAGGTGCCCAAGGTTCGCAGTTGAGGTTGAACCTGGGTCTTGGGTTTCCCCGGGTTTTTTCACGGTGAGTCGCGGCTCCGAATAATCAAAACCCTTCGTCAATTAACTTTCAGCGCATTCCTGTCCAAAAACACAAATTGCTCTCGCTGCTTATCCGCCGTCGACTTCGGAGCCGCCCTCAAATGCATCACCTGATAACCGCTCTTCCGGATATATATCGGCCAAGCCCCCAGCCCCAGGCCATTCGGATTTCCCGTCTTCGCAAAATTTGTCCAATACGTTCCCATCTGCTCCGACAATTTGTAATCCTCAGGCCGCCACTTAATTTTCTTCCAATCCAGCGTCCCAAAAACATATTCAATTTCCGCCGAGTGATACGCCAATCCCGCTTCAGCCGCGTGTCCCTCCGAAGCCGGCGGCACCTGATCAAACTCGTAACGATAAACAGGCGCCTCCCCGGTTTGCAGTTGCATTTCCAACCATTTCCATGTCCCAAGAGCGGTGAAGTCAGCCGTACTCAACAAAGCCGCTGACCGTTTCACTTCCCCATCCGACCCGCCCGGAAATAGTTTCAACGCTTCCGGCGCTGCTTCCCCAAAAAGCCGCCGAATTATCGACGCGTAACGTTCCTGGCTGATTGGGTCAGACCCCAAAAGTTGCTGGTAACTGCTCTCGTCGCGATTCCACCCCGCCAGCAATGGTACGTGCGCCTGTTCACCTTTGGCATAGATATCGCAGGGACGCGAGGGTATGAAATATCCATCGACGTTGGGGTCGAAGGTCAAGTCCCGCCAGTTTGCTTCGGCATGCAGGATTTTCTCCGCGCTCACCCCACGTAATTGTCCGACCGATTTCAGCCCCAGCGATTCCGCAAACACCACGTCGCGCCGTTCGCTCTCCGCCAACGGCTTCGCCCTTGATGTTTTCGCAAAAAACGCGCCACTCTCCCCGATCGCTGCATGAATTAATCCTTTCGACAACGGCGACGCCATCAGCGCGCTCACTGCAAACGACCCCGCCGACTCGCCAAAAATCGTCACGTTGTTCGGGTCACCCCCAAACGCCGCAATATTCTCGTGCACCCATTTCAGTGCCGCCGCCTGATCCATCAATCCATAATTTCCCGAAGCATGATGCGCCGACTCTGCCGTCAATCCTGGATGCGAAAAAAATCCAAAAATCCCCAGCCGGTAGTTCATGCTCACAATCACCACGCCCTTGTGCGCCAAGTGCTCGCCATCCTGTCTCGGCTCTGAAGTCGCCCCTGCCTGAAATCCTCCGCCGTAAATCCACACCATCACCGGCAACTTGGTTCTTGCCGAAGTCCCCGGCGTCCACACATTCAGATACAAGCAATCCTCGCTGGGCCCCGCGTCGCGAAACACCATGTCCTCAAAAATCCGCGCCTGCATGCACCGCGCGCCAAACTCAGTTGCTTTCCTCACGCCCGTCCACGGGCTCACCGGCTGCGGCTCTTTCCACCGCAACTCCCCGACCGGCGGAGCCGCAAACGGGATGCCCTTAAAAATAACTACCTTTCCATCCGCGCTTTTACTCCCCGCCACCAACCCCGCTTCCGTGCGCACCTGCACCTGCGCGCCAAGCGAACCAACGCCAAACAACATCACCACAACCGCTGCGATACCTCGTTTCGCCAGCTTATTCATCATTGTTGTACCGTAGCCTCACTCATTTCTGTCTGTAGCGCGCCCTCGCATTTGTAAATTGCAAACCCCGCCGCCCTAATCAAATCCAAATCTTCCCGAGAACCGTATAACACGGTGGGCCGTCTAACCCGAAGAATTTACATCTGCGAACTTGACGGCCTGGTTGGCATACCAGAGAATTTGGCGGTTCGCCGTTCACAATATGTGCGAAACAAAGCAATTACACGCAGCGTCCAAAAAACCACCCCGCCCACCGTCGCGCCGATTCTGGCCCCATTCGCTAACTCATTCAAAAATCAAATCGACCCCATCAAATTTTCAGTGGCAACGGGAGCCTTATGGGGGTAACGTATCCCCAGTTTTAGCTCGCAACCTGGCGCCTCCAGCCTCGCGCCGATTCAGAGCGGTTTACAATTTTTGGCCGAAGCTCGCTCGCACTCGGCTCACGATCTTCATGGCAGTTGTTCTGCCTGAGGGATGCAGTTAAATCTCAAATCGATGGGGGTTGTTCAGCATATGACTAAGTCCAATAAGTTTCTCATCACCGGCGCGGCTGTTGCGGGTTTGCTCGCAGGCACCAGCGCAAGCATCAAGGCGTCCAATCTGTTGCCTGGCGTCAAGTCTGCTATGACTGCCCAGGATGACAGCGCGGACAAGAAGACCGACAAGAAAGTAAAAGAAAAGCATGCTTGTAAGGGCCAAAACTCCTGCAAGGGTAAGGGCGGTTGCAAGTCCAGCGACAACGGCTGCAAGGGCAAGAACTCCTGCAAGGGTAAGGGCGGTTGCGCCACCGACGGCTCCAAGATGCCTGAGTAGTTTTCCGTCTCTCTTTTCGTGTGATAGAGGGCCGGCCCACACGACCGGCCCTTTATCGCTTTTTCTTATCGCTCTATCTAATTCCGCATTTCGTGAATCTGATTTACCCTGGGGTTTCGTATGGGCACCAACCGCTTCAACAATTTCACCGAATACGGCATCGGCATCGGCTTGCGCCAGCCGCATTACGACCACATCTTGTCTCGCAAGCCGGTCGTCGACTGGTTTGAGATCATCTCCGAAAATTTCATGATCGATGGCGGCCGCCCCCTGCAGATCCTCGATCAAATCCTCGAGCAATATAAAGTCGTCCAGCATGGCGTCTCCATGTATTTCGGCTCCGCGGAAAAACCCAATCGCGAGCATCTCCGCCGCTTGAAAGAACTGGTCAAGCGCACCAAAACCCCGTGGCTCTCCGATCATCTTTGCTGGGGCAGCGTCGATGGCCGCTACACTCACGATCTCCTTCCCATGCCCTACACCTTTGAAGCCGCCAAGCTCACCGCGCAAAAAGTCCGCGATGTCCGCGATTATCTCGAAGTGCCCATCGCCGTGGAAAACGTCAGCAGTTACGCCGAATATCACGTCTCCGAAATGACCGAGTGGGAATTCCTGAACGAAGTAGTCGAGCGCGCCGATTGCGGCATCTTGCTCGACGTAAATAATATTTACGTCTCGTCGCAAAATCACAGCTTCGATCCGTTCACTTACGTAAACAGCGTTTCTGCCGAGCGCGTCGCGCAAATCCACATCGCCGGCCATTCCAAATATCGCAAATATATTCTCGACACTCACGATCATCCGGTCATTGATCCGGTCTGGAAATTGTACGAGCGTGCCATTCAGCGCGCCGGCCACACCGCCACCCTGCTCGAATGGGATGACAGCATCCCCAGTTTCAAGGAAGTCCACAACGAAGCGCTCAAGGCCAATCGCTTTCTCGCTGCCACCGCGCTGGCCACCGCGGTATGAAACTACTCGAACTCCAGCGCACCATGGCTCGCGCCGTGATGCAGCCGCTCACCTTCACCGAGCGCATGCAGCGCACCGCTCCCGACGGCCAGCCGATGCGCGCGTATGCCTCGCGCTTCATCAAGCCCAATGATCGGCTCACCTCGTTCGAGCGCCTCGAAATTTACAATCGCCAATATTGGTTTCGTCTGCTCTCCAGCATGGTCGAAGATTTTCCCGGCCTCCGCGGCGTTCTCGGTGCCGCGCGTTTTGAAGCCATGTCCAAGGCCTACATCACCGATTGCCCGTCCCGCTCATTTACTCTTCGCAATCTCGGCTCGCAACTCGAATCTTGGCTGCACAAAAATCCGCGCTGGGCAGGCAAGAAGCAAGCCTTGGCGCTCGACATCGTCAAACTGGAATGGGCCGAAATCGAAGCCTTCGACGGCAAAGCCGAGCCGCCCCTGCGCCCTGAAGACTTAGCAGCCAACGCTGGCGCCAATCTGCGTCTCCGCCTTCAGCCCTACATCCAGTTATTAAGCCTTCGCTACCCCGTCGATGATCTCCTGCTCGAAATAAAAAACTCGAGCGAAGAAAACGAAGTCGCCAGCAACGCCTTCCAGGAACGCCGCAAACGCAAGCGTGTGCAAACCGTGGCAAAACTAAAACCCGCCGCCATCGCGCTGGCCGTCCATCGCATCGACAACAGCGTCTATTTTCGCCGCTTGGAGCCCGAAGAATTCGCGCTGTTGACGGAACTAAAGCAGGGAAGAACGCTGCAGAAAGCCGTCGCCCACGCCTTCAGCGAGACTAAAATACCGCCGCAAGAGCTGCCCGCACTCGTTCAACGCTGGTTCCACAACTGGGCAGCCCTCGGCTGGTTTTGCCAACCCGACCAGAAAACTGAAACTTCTCCTCTGTCTACGAATCCTATGAATCGAAAGCCAACTGGCGCAGGGCGAAAACGAAAAATTGTTTAGCCCCAACTGAAAAGAGCGTCCCAATCAAGCCATGAACGATCTCCTTCTTCGCCTCAAAAAACTCCACAACTCATATTTCTACTACGTGGCCTTCGCTCAATCGCCCTTTCTTCTTTTCGTCCGCCTCTATTGGGGCTATCAACTCATCCAAAGCGGCTGGGGCAAACTCCATCATCTCGACAAAGTCACCGAGTTCTTCACCAGCCTGAATCTACCGATGCCCGCGCAAACTGCCGTCGCCATTTCCTGTCTCGAATTCTTCGGCGGCATCTTTCTCGCCATTGGCCTGCTCTCCCGCCTCACTTCGCTCGCGCTCACCATTAATCTGATCGTCGCCTACATCACCGCCGATCGCGAAGCCCTCTTCTCCATCTTCTCCGACCCCGATAAATTTTATGCCGCGGCCCCATACACCTTTCTCGTCGCATCCGTCATCGTATTATTGTTCGGCCCGGGAAAATTTGCTGTGGACACCTTGCTGAACCGCTGGTTTCCCGCCTTGCCCGGAGAAAAAAAACCTCCTCCGGCCTGGTGACCAAACTGTCATCGGAAAAAGTTCCTCGGGGTCCGCATGCTGCAGGCCAGACTGTCACGTTTCCAAATCTTCGTTGTACTCTTGGCTCTGCTCGCAACGTCTTGTTCGCTCGGCGCTCGTGCGCCTCAAATGACTTCAACTCTTATCGTCGGTAATTCGCACATCGACGTCACCGTCGACGATGGCAAGCTCAACGTTCCGCAAGCCGATCTCATCGCTTGGGCGCAAGCTGCCGCGGAATCCGTGGCAAGCTACTATGGCCGCTTCCCCGTGCCGCATGTGTCGCTGCGCATCATGCCTTTCTCCGGCCACGGCGTACGCCACGGAATGACTTTCGGCATGCGCGGCGGCTTCATAAAAATTGGTCTCGGCAGCGACACCACCAAAGCCGCATTAATGAACGACTGGATGTTGACTCACGAAATGATTCACCTGGCTTTTCCTTCCGTGGCCGATGAGCACCACTGGATCGAGGAGGGAATCTCGACTTACGTCGAGCCCATCGCGCGCATTCGCGCCAGCCATATGAAAGAAGAACAAATGTGGGCCGACCTGATTCGCGACATGCCCAAAGGCCAGCCGGAAGCTGGTGACCAAGGCCTCGACCGCACCCACACCTGGGGACGCACCTACTGGGGAGGCGCGCTTTTTTGTTTCGACGCCGATGTCGAAATCCGCCGCCAAACTCAAAACAAAAAAGGCTTGCAGGACGCCTTGCGCGGCATCCTCAACGCCGGCGGCAACATCACCGAGGATTGGGAACTCACCAAAGCCCTAAAAGTCGCAGACCAGGCGACAGGCACCACAGTCCTCACCGATCTCTACAATCAAATGAAAGACAAACCGGTAAGCGTCGATCTCCAGGAAAAGTGGAAGCAATTAGGCATTGAGTGGGACGGCTCCGCCGTCCACCTACGCGACGACGCTCCCCAAGCCGCCATCCGCCGCGCCATCACCGGAGCTGCTTCTCCCGCTGGCTCAAACGCCGACGCAAGCATTCAATCCGCAGCCAACGCCATCGCCGTAATGGCCGGCCGCAAATCCTCATAATATTTCCGGTCCTCGGATTTCTAGGTGATTTAAAAAGTAGAACTAGATTAAGTTGGGAATTATGTGGAAGGGCCAAGTACCTCATAAACTGTTATTCGCAGCCCGCGCACACAAGGTTTTCCCCCGCGTTTGCCAGGCTCCAAGGTTATGATCCCCGAATAGTCCGTAGCGACACTCTAAGCGAAAAACCGTGGTGCGACAATCACTTAGCTCACGGCAGGGCGATGATCATCTCTCCTCAGGAAAAACAGGCAACACTAGCGTATTCACCGTCGCAGGATCATCGCGCAATTTAATATAAAGCAGCGTCCCATTCGGCCGTGGAACACTCAGCGTCGACTCCATAAATCCCGCCGGCACCGGACTCGTATGCGTAAATTGCGGATCCGACGCCACCGAATCAATCAAAAATAAATTCGACCCGCTCAACTTGCACTGCTTGTCCGGACTATCCGGGCAGCGAATCTCCTTGAGCATGGGCAATCGCACCAGATTCGCCAAAGGCTGCCAATCGCCCTTTGCTCCATCAGCATCTACCGCCCGAAACCGCAGCGGACCAAACGCCGATGCCCCAAAACTCTTCAACGGATCTAGCGTTGCCAGCACATTTTCCGCATCCTGCATCACCAGATTTCCGTCGCTCACAGTCAGCGAAATGTGAAACGCTTCATCCGCCGTGGCCACCTCAATCTTTTCCGCGTGCGAAAACTTTTCCGGAATCACCGCTTTCAAAGAGAACGACAGTCGCCCATCCTGAGGCAGCTCATCCGCACTCCCGAGACGAAGCGCAGTAGGCGTCGGCCCCAGCTGCACGTTTTTACTCATCAGCGTCACCTTCGGCCGCGCCTCCTCTACGGTAGTCTGCAAATCCAGCACCCGAGCATCTTTCAACGCCACGTGTGCTACCACTTTTTCTTCCGGCAGCCACGCATTTGCCGGCGGCGCACTCGCCGCGGCCAGCCGTAACTCGTCCTTCTCATTCGCGCGCGACAATTTTGCCGGCGAAAACTTCACGCCCTTCAACTCCACGCTGTCCACTTCATCCAGCCGCGTTCCGCGCAAGACCCCTTGCTGGTCCCCGGAATTAATCGTGAAGCGTTCCAGATGCGCTGCCTCCGAATAAGTGTGTAGCGCCACCTCATCGGTTTTTGCCAAACCAAATTGCTTCACCGACATTGTCACCGCGCCCGGCGTCTCATCTTTCAACCCTACACCGACTTCCAGCGTATCGGGGCGCAAAACTTTAAAACTTGTTTTCAATTCCACTCCCTTTTCGTTTTTGAAACTGACTTTCTCCACGCACACCGCGCATCCCGACTGCAGGTGCACTACATCATCGCGTCCCACAACCAACGCGCTCTGTTCCGCGGCCGCAACGTTCCACTTGGCATTGCGCGCAGTCTTCAAATCAAATCGCGGCCCTTCGTAAGTTTCAAATCCCCACCACCCACGCAGAGTCCCGGTAACTTCCGGTTCCAGCGCTCGCCCTTCCAGTTCCTTCGCATCAACCAAAAATCCGCCATTTACCGCATCCGCAAAGGCCGGCAACCTCACTTCCGCGCCAGCTTTATCCTTGAACTCCAACACAAAGTGATGTCCGATATCCGTCGAAAAAACCAGCGGCGCTCCTTCCACCGCCAATACCAGCGAAGGTTTCTCCAGACACAAAACTTCGCCCGCATGCACCGGCCGCAGCGGCGGCAATTGCACCGCCTCTACCGCAGGCAATCCCACCACCAACACCGATTTCGGTTTGCGAAATGACGGCGGATTATTCAGCCGCAAATTTAGTTGTTCCAGTTTCGGCAACGCCAGTGACGGAAGATATTGAAAATCCGGAGTGCGAAAACTTTCCATGAGTCTTGCCAGGTCCACAATCGCCCCAACGTACGGACTATAAGTCCCGCCGCCCGCCAAAGAGGTCGTGCTCACCGCTCCAATCAAATCCGTGGACGGCCCGGAAGTCAGCGCTGCCACCATCGATTGACTATGCCCGTCATCTAAAACTTTCTGGTCGCTGTTTTGCATCAGGCATGACGGTTGCTGCTCGAGCGGCTTATCGAAGCACTGCATTTCCAACTTGATGTTCAGCGTGCGCGCCAACAATACTGAGCGATTATGCAGTTCTTTTGCGTCCATTCCCTCGCTCTCGCGTACTTCCGTCATATACCGATCCAGCCGTGAACGATCCAAGCTTGCCTGATTCAAATCCTGTGAAGCGCGAACGAAAAGTCCCGGTTTACCTCGCACGGTCGCTCGCAGCGATCCATAATCGCCCCCAGTTTCTGGCGCGAGAAACAACAGCGCCTGCTGCGCACCTTGCGGCACTGTCACAAAAAATCCCTCTTCGCGAACTTGCTTATTCCACGCCTCCGCTTTCGTAAACCAGTTTTCGGGCGGCGGGTTAGTAGCCCCACGCAAAAAAGCTACCACCACTAAAAAATGCACGGACTGCGAATCAGGAAAATCAGGATGAATCCACAACCGGTCGCCCGCCTGCAAATTCGGCACATTCGCGATCGGCAAAGTCTTCCCCGCGCGCATCACCTTCATCTCCACGCGCGGCCCCGACAAATCAAACGCTGGCGCCGCGTCTGCCCGCACACTGCGCGCCGCAAAAAATCTCACGCCCAATGCTGCCGCCAGCGCTATTGTCAATGCGCTGCACACCGCCCGCCGCCTGCCTCGAACCTTCATGCCGTGCCGCATCATCTTTTCAATCTTCATTAACTTTAAGCTCCCGTAATAGAATAAATGGGCGATACCTCAACCTTACTCCACGCCCGAATTTCAGTGCGCTTTAGTTTTTCGATTTTGCCACCGGGCTGGACGCGCGGCGTACAATGCTGTGGTTATTGTGATGCACTCAACCGTAAACGAGGCGCTTCTTAATCCCCGTTGGCTTTCCTAAACAACAACAGTCTTTCCTGTTCACTCAAGGCCCGAACTTCGCCCTTCGGAAGATTGCCTAAGCTCAGCTCCCCAATCGCGACCCGAATCAGTCGCAATACTTCTACACCTATTGTCTCAAACATCCGGCGAATATGCCTATTCCGTCCTTCATCCAACACAATTTCCAGCCAGCAATTGCGCTCGCCTGACCGTATCACGCTGGCGCGATTCACTCGCAAAAACTCGCCGTCCTTCACGGCAAGTCCGCCTTGCAACTTTTCAATCATCGCTGGTGTTGCTTGCCCGGCGATCTGCACATGGTAAATTTTATCGACGTGCGTCTCCGGGGCGGTTATCTTTGCCGCCCATTCCGAGTCATTGGTTAGCAATAGAAGGCCTTCGCTCGCTTTGTCGAGTCTTCCGACCGGGGCAATCCAATTCAAAAAACCATCGTTGTATTTTTCTAAAAAAGAATAAATCGTCTCGCGCCCGCGTTCGTCATTGGCGGTCGTCACCACGCCGCGCGGTTTGTTCAGCATCAAATAAATCTTCTCCGCTTTTTTAATTTCATGCCCATCAATCTCCACGCGGTCTTTGCCCAGATGTACTGGCGCTTCCACATTCCTTCGCATCGCTCCGTTAACCCGCACGCGGCCCGCGCGAATCGCTTCCTCGGCGCGGTTGCGAGAGCAATAGCCCATCTTGGAAATCGCTCGCGCCAATCCAACATTGCGCTGTGGGCGAGCCGACTCAGTGGAATTTACCGCAATGGTTTTAGCTGTTGCAGAATTCGCGCACCAGTTTTTGTCGTTTTCGAGGCGAGGTTTTTTGTGTCGTGCCATCGCTAGGAAATGTTAAAAGCGGCTGCCGAAATCGATCTAGCCTCTCAGTTATTTTTCTTGTCGGGCGGTGCCGTGGACGCTTCATGCTTCACTTCACCATACCGGGCCGCGAGCCAAGTGCGCGCCTCTTCAGGATGATAATTAAAGGGGCCCATGCCCCCGCGATATGCGATTCGTCCCTGTTCAATAATGTAAATGCGCTCTGGCCACGCGGCGTACGCATCGTTCGCGGCGTTGCTCATGTCGTCGATTCCGAATTGAGTTGGATAGTTGAAGCGCTTAACAAAATCATTAGCAATCGCCACGCGCTGCTCCAACGTCTTCGGCTGCGCGTAACAAACTTCTTCTTTCACGTTGGACTTCATCTGCCATTCGTCGGTGGGATGCGCTTCGCGCACATACACGGTCAGAAAATCCGCATGATCTTTGTAGTCTTTGTAAATCTGCACGACGTCGCCAACCTGGCGCCGGAAAGGCGGTCAGGTGTAGCTGCCGAAGACAATGACTAATGGCTTCGCACCGGCGCGCTCGCGGATGTGGAATCGGCTGCTGCCGTCCAGCGCCAGCAGGGAAGCATCAGGGGCGGAGTCGCCCACGCGCAGCGTGCCGCGATGCATGTGCGGCAGCGCATAACGCACCATGCCATACGCGCCGCGTATGCCACCGGCCATCACCAAAAGCCCGATCACCACGGCCGCAATCAGCACTGCTACAGTAATGCCAATCCACTTCAACAATTGTCTTCCTCCAACTTCACTTATCGCTGAATTTCGGCACAGGAAATTTAATGGGCCCACGTCCGTCATCATCCAGCAATTTCTCGCGGACTTTTTTATATCGCGCCAGCGCCTTCTCAATCACCGTAATCGCCGCATATGCCGGACGGATATCTTCTACCTGCACCGTCTTGCCTTCCAGTTGTTTGTAATCCGAAAAAAATCTCTTCAGCACCAGCAAACGGTGTGGCGGCAAGTCCCGTGCTTCCACGTAACTGTTGAACTCCGGGTCGCCCGTGGCTACCGCGATCACTTTGTCGTCGCTTGCGCCAGAATCCACCATGGTCATCAATCCAATAGCGCGTGCTTGAATCAACGCCAGCGGTTGTACCGCTTCCTGGCACAGCACCAGCACATCCAGCGGATCGTCATCTTCCGCGAAAGTTTGCGGAATAAAACCGTAGTTGGCGGGATAATACACCGCGGAATGGATGATGCGGTCGACGCGCAGCATGCCGCTGGTTTTATCCAGTTCGTACTTCACATTCGAGCCCAGCGGGATTTCGATTACCGCCTGAAAATCCCGGGGGAGATCGTCGCCCGGTGAAACGTCATGCCATGCATGCAACATAAAATCCTCTTTTCGTCACAACAACAATTCCAGATAATTGCTAGCCTCCCAACCCCAAGACCCAGGCTGAAAATCAAGCCTGGGCCACCCTCCGCGTTAGTGTGATTTCTGTGTGGAACATAAATGACATTTTTTTATGCGCGTGCTTTGTCGATCATTTCTTCCCAAATACCCTTGCTCTTCAGAATTAACTCTACTACTTCGCGTGCGGCGCCTTTGCCGCCGATTGCGCGCGTTACGTGATGGGCTACGCGTTTTACTTCTGGAGCTGCGTCTCCTACCGCAACTGCCAAGCCAACCCGGCGCATGATGGTGATATCGGGCAAATCGTCACCGAGGTAAGCGACCATCGCTTCACTTGCACCGGTTTTCTTGAGAATTTCTTCATATGCTGCAATCTTCTGCGCCTGGTGTTCATAGACAAATTCGATTTTCAACTCTTTCGCGCGGCGCTGCAATGCCGCGCTTCCTCGCCCGGTAATCACGCCGGTACGAATCCCCGCTGTATGCGCCAGACTCAAACCCTGTCCATCATGCGCGTCAAATGTTTTGATTTCTTGGGCTGAGCCATCCGGCAGCGAAAGGAGCGTCACTCCGCCATTGGTGATGGTTCCGTCCACGTCCATCAAAAACACCGTGATCTGCTTGGCGCGCTTCGCTACTTGTGATGTTATCCGCGCCGCAATATTCTTCGCCACTTTAGCCAATTAGAATTTCCTCCGCCGATCTGCTCGCTGAAAATGTCTACATCAATTCCAAAGTCCACAAATCGTGCAAATGCACCACCCCAAGAACGGCTTTTGCTTCATCCACCACCACAATCGAAGTAATCTTGCGCTTCTCCATCAAATTCAGGGCCTCGCTGGCCAACACATGCGGGCCAATTGTTTGCGCTCCGCGGGTCATGCAGTCCCCCGCGCGCATTTCCAGCGTGGCTCCGCGATGCTTTTCCATCAATCGCCGCAAATCGCCGTCGGTTAAAATTCCTGCTAGCCTTCCGTCCGGCTCCGTTACGGTAGTCATGCCCAGGCCCTTCTTGCTCATCTCATGAAACACATCGGGCATCATGGTGTCTGGAGAAACGCGCGGTAGCGCATCACCAGCGTGCATCAGATGTTCCACCCGGAGAAGCTTGTTGCCCAAACGTCCGGCGGGATGCAACGCTGCAAAATCATCAGGCTGAAATCCTCGCCGCTCCAGCAGCGCAACTGCCAGCGCATCGCCAAGCGCCATCGCGACTGTAGTGCTCGCAGTGGGCGCGAGATTCAGAGAGCAGGCTTCTTCTTTCACGCTGACGTCCAACACCACGTCGCTTGCTTGCGCGAGCGTCGAGTCAGTTTTTCCCGTTAATGTGACCAGCGAAATTTCCAGGCGCTTCATTGCTTCAAGCAGCCGCACAATTTCTTCTGTCTCTCCGCCGTAGGAAACCGCCAGCAGCGCGTCGCCGCGCGCTAGCATGCCCAAATCTCCGTGCAGCGCTTCCGCGGGATGCAAAAAAAACGATGGCGTGCCGGTGCTCGAGAACGTTGCAGAAATTTTTCGTCCAATTAATCCGGACTTACCCATGCCGCTGACCACCACGCGGCCTTTGCATGCAAACAATACATCGACAGCGCGTTCAAAGCTGCCATCCAGGCGCGCCAGCACATCCTGAATTGCTTGCGCCTCGATCCGCAGCACGCGGCGCGCGCAATCGAGACTCATCGCGGGCTCCAACTGCGCACCAATTCTGCGACCTGCTTCAAGCGCTTCAACAGGGACGGCAGCTGCGCAAGCGGAAGGGCGTTGGGGCCATCCGAAAGCGCAGCGCTTGGATTGTCGTGGGTCTCCAGAAAAATTCCGTCCACGCCTGCGGCTACTCCGGCGCGCGCCAATGTCTCGATGAATTCCGGTTGGCCGCCGCTGGCGTGACCTTGACCACCGGGTAGCTGCACCGAATGAGTCACGTCGTAGACTACGGGGTAGCCAAGTTCTTGCATGACGGGAAAGGAGCGCATATCCACGACTAAATTGTTGTAGCCAAATGATGCGCCGCGTTCAGTCAAAATGATTTGTTCATTTCCTGCGGCAACAATTTTCTCCACAACGTTGTTCATATCCCAAGGGGAAACAAACTGTGCTTTCTTCACGTTGATGATTCGCCCGGTGTTTGCAGCGGCCACCAGCAAATCGGTTTGGCGCGACAAGAATGCGGGGATCTGAAGAATGTCGCAGACTTCGGCAGCCGGCGCAGCTTGGGCGCTTTCGTGAATATCGGTAAGCACTGGGACGGCGAAATTCTTTTTTATTTTTTTCAGAATGCGCAAGCCTTCCGCGAGTCCCGGACCGCGAAAAGATTTCAGCGACGAGCGATTGGCTTTGTCATAGGAAGCTTTGAAGATATAAGGTACGCCGCAATCGGCGGCGATGCGCGCGATCTTCTCGGCCATGCCGCAAGCGTGCGACTCGCTTTCGATCACGCATGGCCCAGCAATCAAAAATAGCGGATTGCCGGCGCCCAACCGCAGCGCGCCCAACACGATTTCATGCGGCGGATGCGGGCTCATGTGCCCCACACAATTTCAGTAATTCGCGTCATGCGGAACACTGAAGATAACACGAAGGCTGCGCTGTCAGTCAGTGCCGCGTCCGCCGCATCCGGCCAGGGAGTGCGTTGCTCGTGCGCGGATATTATGGATCGGTGGTCCAGACCCATGGGGGTGGGGAGCCAGTTATGGGCCAATTTACAGTGGTAGGTAGCTTTTTTTGGCTGGGGGTCGGTTTGCGGGTTCAGGTGGGGTTTCAGTTGTCGTTTTGCTCGTGGTCGTGCTCGGCGGAGATGGTTGGAGCGGAGGGTTGATGGAAGGAGGGTTTGGTTTTGTTGAGATTTGTGGAGTTGGGATTGGCGGATTTGCGGCTATTGATTTGAGGACTTGGGCGGCGAGTTCGGCGCTGGCGGCGGGAAGGGGGCGACCTGGACCGCAGTCAAGGTCGTCGCCGGTGGGTGCGGCGTTGACTGATGGCGTGGAGTGAACGGGAGGTTGGGGAGCGGGTTGCGCGGGAGATTGCGGGATCATTTTATTGGTAAGAGCTCTCGCCGGTGTGGGCGGATGTGTTTGAGTGGGCTGCCGTGCAACGGCAAGGCCACCGCTTTCAAATCCCTCAACAGGACCGTCGCTTTAGCTTTGCTGGCGCTAAAGTGCAGATCCACCAAATGCTTAACGGGCAATTATCGCTTTATTACGGCGACACACGCCTGCAAGACTCAGCCTTACCAATAGGGTGACATTTTTATGTTGCCGTTAGGGTGACAGACGCATGTTGCTATAACACCCGATCTTTCTCCCCCACCGACGCGCGATGGCCACGAACGTCGCCGGTGCAAGGAGCAGCATTCCTCCCGTAGCTATCAAGAGAAAACTTCCGATCAGAAAGGGATGTATGTTGCGAAGTCTCTTACTTCCGCCATGGTGGAAGTCTCTGCACGCGGGTGGCGCACCTTTTTGTGATTTGAATTGGCTGCATGGGCGGGCGAGTATATCACTTCGTCGTTATCCACCGGCATGTGGAGCATCCAACATATTTTTTTAAATGACCAATATCCAGGCCACCCGCGAGGGCCGGCAATCAGTTGATGGTGATTTGGGATTGCAGGAGGATGTTGCGGGAGGAGTTGCCGAGCATGATTTGGTAGGTGCCGGGGACGACCTTCCAGCTGTTGCTGAGGATGTCCCAATAGGAGAAGGAGCGTTTGTTCAGGGTTAGCTGAACCGGGAGAGTTTGGCCGGGTTGCAGCAGGATTTTTTGGAAGGCTTGCAGGGATTTGGGTGGCTCGGGTACGGCGGTTGAAGGGATGCCCAAGTAGAGTTGGACGACTTCGGCGCCACTCACCAAGCCGGTGTTAGTGACGCCGAGAGTGACTGTTACGGTTTGGGTGGGGTTGTTGGTAAAGGTGAAGGTGGTGGGAGTGACTGACAAATTTTGGAAAGAGAAGTTGGTGTAGGACAGGCCAAAACCGAAGGGGAAGAGCGGCGTGATGTTGGCTTGATCGTAGTGGCGGTAGCCGACGAAGATGCCTTCGGAATAGGTGGCGGTGTTGACGCCATTGACCAGGACGCCCGGATATTGTGCCGGTGTATTGGCGGGAAGATCTGCGATCTGCAGCGGGAAAGTGAGTGGGAGTTTGCCGGAGGGATTGACGTCTCCGAAGAGTACCGCTGCGACGGCGTTGCCGTCTTCTTCGCCGGGATACCAGGCTTGGAGAATGGCGGGGACACTGTTGGCCCAGGGCATGAGAATGGCGGTGCCACTCTTCATCACGACGATGGTGTTGCGATTGGCGGCCACGATGGATTCCACTAAGGAGTCCTGGGTGCCGCTCAGAGAAATAGGATTGTCGGCGCCTTCGGTTTCGCTATCGCCCACCATTACGATGGCGACGTCGGCGGTTTGCGCGATGGAGACGGCTGAGGAGATAACGCTGCCGTCGTTGTAAGAGACGGTTACGGTTGGACCGACGCGAGTTTGAATGCCAGCTACCGGCGCCACGGTATAGATGGGTGAAACGTGCGAACTTCCGCCGCCACCGGTCATAGCTGCGCCTGCATAAGGACCGATCACGGCAATGTGATGCAGGGTGGTGGCGTTGAGAGGCAGGATTTTAGTGGTGTTGAGAGGCAGGACTCCGGGATTGTTTTTCAGCAGCACCATTCCTGCCTCGGCGATCTGCCGCGAGATCAGACCATCCTGCTGGCTGGGTATGGCGGTGATGACTGGGGGAGTGTTGAAAACACCCCGATTCATCATGGTGGAAAAGCGGCGAATCAACTTATCGTTGATGACGGTCTGGGGCACTTGGCCGGCGGTAACGGCGGATTCCAGTAAGGTATCGAAGTAGATTCCAGTGGGCATTTCCAAATCGAGGCCTGCGTTTGCGGACGACACGGTGGAATGAGTGGCGCCGAAATCTGAAGTGACGAAACCGGTGAAGCCCCATTCTTGTTTAAGGATACGATTGAGCAAACGGTCGTTTTGACACATATAGGAGCCGTTGACCTGGTTGTACGCGCACATGACCGCGCCAACGCCCGCTTTTACGGTGGCCTCGAAGGCGGGGAGATAGATTTCGCGCAGAGTGCGATCGTCAATAATTTCGTTGACGGTCTCGCGGTTGGTTTCCTGATTATTGGCGGCGAAATGTTTGGATTCGGTGATAATTCCCTGCGACTGAGCGCCTGTTAAATTAGCTACCGCCATCTGGGCAACGAGGTAGGGATCCTCACCGTAGGCTTCGAAAGTGCGGCCATTCTGGGGGACTCGGGCGATGTTGATGTCGATGCCTTCGAGGAGACCGTTGGCCCAGGCTCGGGCCTCTGCTCCGACGACCCTTCCGTATTGATTGGCGAGAGTAACGTCCCAGCTGGCGGCGAGGGCGATGGGTGCGGGCAAGGCAGTAGCTCGGCCTTGGTGACCTGGTCCGCCGTTGGTAGCGCCGGCGGGTCCATTGGTGACGTTGAGTAGCGGGATGCCGAGAGTGGATATGCCGGGGACGACGCGGTAATCACTGGAATCCTCAATACCATGTAACTCCATGATGTCGTCGCTCAGGGTCATCTGGTTAATGAGCTGCGCGACGGCGGCGCTAGGAGCGACGGTGATGGTGGCGATAGCGGAATGAGTCAGAGCGCCGCTTGTTCCGGTGATGGTGACCGGGAAAGATGCTTTAGGAGTTGAAGCGCTGGTTGTGATGGTTAGTATAGAGTTTCCGGGCGCGATTGTGGAAGTGGGAGCGAAGGTGGCGGCCGCACCCGGTGGCAAGCCAGAGGCGCTCCATGCCACGGTTCCGGTGAAACCATTCTGAGCGGTGAGGTTCACGGTATAGGAAGCGTTCGAACCGACTCCGACGGTTTCAAGCACGGGAGTGGGGGAGAAGGAAAAATCGGGCTTGGGAGTGCCAGGGATGATTTCAATTCCATTGATCAGGGAGTTGTTGACGACGGTGGTGAACTGGATTACGAGCTGGCCGTTGGAATTGACGGGTTCGGTGAATTGCTGAATGTTGGCGATGTTCTGACCGCCGGCTGCGGCGAAGATGTCGAAGTTGGTGAGCACCTGAGAGCCGTTGATGCTGACGTTGAACACGCGCAACCCGGGCGAGGTCCAGTAAGTCTCGCAGAAGTGCAGGCGGACAAGATAGTTTGTCGTGGTTTTGAGACCGCCGATGGTATAGGTGAAATTGCCGATGCGACCAGTCTGGTAGACGGCTGCAGGAGCGGGGCTGTTCACTTTGGCGGTGTTGATGATATTGGAGTGACCTATGGTGGTGCCTCCGATATAGTCGTGGTCAGCGAGAAAGGAGCCTACTGCGGGACCGCCGGCGTCGATGGCGACAACTTGCGGGATGACAACGACGGACTGGGTGGTGGCGCTAGCCTGGCTGGAGGGTGCAGAAGAGCCGCCGGAGCCAACGGACTCCACCAAGTAATAATAGGTGGTCGAAGGCGTAAGGCTGCTGTCCGAGAATGCCGTGGAAGTCACACCACTGGCGATCTGATTATTGCTTGCGGGCGTGAAGCCGGCGGTGGTGCTGCGGAAGACCTTGTAGGTGATGGCGGAGCAGGGCGAAGAGCTCGCTGACCAACTCATACTAATCTGAGTGGTGGAAGTTGCGGATGCGGTCAGAGCGGCAGGAACGGTGGGGGCTGGGCAAATACTTGAAGATAGTATCTCGATGCCGTTGACGAGCGCGTTGTTGATAAGGGTGGTGAATTGGATTACGTATTGGCCGGAGGCGTTCGCGGGGGCTGAGAACTGCTCGATGATGGCGATGTTCTGGCCGCCGGCGGCTGCGAAAATGTCAAAATGGGTTAAGACCTGATTTCCATTGATGCTTACATTGAAAGTGCGCAGCCCGGCGGCGGTCCAGTACGTTTCAGCAAAGTGCAAGCGCACTGTTGCGGGCGATCCGGGAACGAAGCCACCAAGAGTGTAGGTAAAATTGCCGATGCGGCCGGTCTGATAAACGCCGACGGGCGCGGGATTGACAACTTTGGTGGTGTCGATGGCGTTGGAGTGACTGATGACGTTGCTGGATGTAAAACCCTGGTCAGCTTGAAATGGTGCCACTGCGGGGCCACCGGCATTGATTTGTAGAATGGTGCCCTGAGCTGATATGGGAGAAGAGATCAGCAGGGAAAGCGCAGACAAACTAAAGACACAGACAGCCGCTGCAAGCGTTCTCAAGAGAAGACCCCGAGCAGCCGGAATGCTCCGGTAAGACTTGTACGCGGAGTATATACACAGTTCCTTGTATCAACAATAAGGTGATTAAAGAAATCAGCGTATTAAGGCGCAGTGACAAGCGAGCGAATATGATTCGACGTTGTGAGAAGGGCGACTTAGCGCGGATTTGGGAGATTATTAATGATGGGGCGCAAGCGTATAGAGGTGTAATTCCTGCAGATCAATGGACAGTGCCGTATATGTCACGGGAAGGGATGGAGCGTGAAATTGAGGATGGCGTGGTGTTCTGGGGATTCGAGGATGATGGGGAGTTAGCGGGCGTTATGGGGATTCAGAAGCTTCAGGATGTGACTCTGATTCGACACGCTTATGTAAGAAGTGAGTGGCAGAAGCGCGGGATCGGGGCGCAGTTGCTGGCTCATCTGCGGGGGTTGACGGAGGATCCAATTCTGATCGGGACATGGGCGGACGCGGTGTGGGCGATCCGTTTTTACGAAAAGCATGGGTTCCGGATGGTGGGCTTAGCGGAGAAGGACCGGCTACTCAAGAAGTACTGGAAGATATCAGAACGCCAGAGAGAAACGTCTGTAGTGCTGGCCGATTCGAAGTGGTGGGGAGCGACGGTTGATTCGACGGAGGTTCGTTAGTTCGAGTACGTCGCCTGTCAAACGAAGTGCTTTCTGTCGCCGGAGGAATTCGTAAGTCATAACGATATCGGCTCCTGAATGAAGCTGCCCTTGCTGGGGATGGGCGGAGCGGGATACTCTTGGCGCGAATTCTTGCCTCCAAGGGACTTATGAAGCGGCATGTGCTGATTTACGGGTTAATCGGCGGGCTGGTGATTGCGCTACTGAAGTGGACAGAGTACCGGTTCCTGGTAATTGAACATTCCATTGAAATTTATGGTGGGCTGGTTGCGGCGACATTTGCGGTACTGGGAATTTGGCTGGGGCTTAAGTTGACCGGAAGGCCGGAGAGGATCGTGGTGAAGGAGGTGCCGGTCGCAGGCGGGAAGCCATTTATTGCGGACGAGCGGAAGCGAGAGGGCCTGGGGATTACGCGGCGAGAGCTGGAGATCCTGGAGTTGATTGCGCAAGGAATGAGTAATCGCGAGATTGCTGGAAAACTTTTTGTGAGCGAAAACACGGTCAAGACACATTCGAGCCGGGTTTTCGACAAATTGGGAGCCAGACGGCGAACGCAGGCGGTGCAGTTGGGCAAGGAGTTCGGTTTGCTGCCTTGAATCGGTCGCCCGAACGTATGATTTTTCCTTTCGAACACGAAAATCACTCGAAAGAATGACGACAGAGACCCGGCTTTATCCGGTATGGTGCTTGGGCGCTCACCTTTGCACTGCTGGAGACAAAGATGAAAAAGACGATACTCACGTTTGGGCTGATTTCTGGTGTCGTTTCGTCGCTGATGATGGCGGCGACGGTGCCGTTTGCGGGCAAGATAAGCTTTGACAAGGGCTTGGTCGTTGGATACACGGGGATTGTGCTGTCGTTTTTGCTGGTGTTTTTTGGGATTCGGTCCTACCGTGATAATTACGGCAATGGGCAGATCACGTTTTCCAAGGCTTTTGCTGTAGGGATCTCCATTGCGGTGATTTCTTGTGTCTGCTACGTGGTGACTTGGGAGATTATCTATTTCAACTTCCTCCCTGATTTCATGGATAAATATGGCGCTCATATGGTCGAGAGGGCTAAGGCTTCGGGCGCTAGTGATGCAGCGGTTCTGGCTAAAGTTGAGCAAGCGAAGAAATATAAGGAGATGTACGACAACCCATTGATCAATGCTGCGATGACGTTCATCGAGCCTTTTCCGATTGGGCTGGTAATGACGCTGATCTCGGCGGCGGTGCTCAGGAGAAAGCCGGGAGCACAACAGGCGCAAGCGCCTGTGCCTGCATCCTAGGATTCACGAGAAATCAATTCGGCGGTTCGCTTAGGGATAACTTCGCAAAATCTTCAGATGTGATGAAACTCTTCAATCCGTTCAAAATCCGCGAAATCGAACTGAAGAACCGTATCGTCGTTTCGCCCATGTGCGAATATTCCGCTAAAGACGGTCATCCTCAAACCTGGCACTTGGTTCACTTGGGCAGCAGGGCAGTAGGAGGCGCAAGCCTTGTGTTCACTGAGGCCACCGCGGTTCAAGAACATGGCCGAATTTCGGCAGCTGACACCGGAATATACAACGATGCCCACGTCGCATCGTGGAAGCCAATCGCCGATTTTATCCGCGCCTCAGGCGCCGTTGCAGGAATCCAACTGGCTCATGCTGGCCGTAAAGCCAGCACCGCTGTGCCCTGGCAAGGCGGCAAACCCGTGCCGATCGATGAAGGAGGCTGGCAGATTGTCGCTCCCAGCGCTCTACCGTTTGACAATGGGTACCAGACTCCCCGCGCATTGTCCCTGTCAGAAATCGACGAAATCATCGCCGCCTTTCGCCGTGCCGCGGAACGCGCCTTGCCCGCCGGCTTCGAAGTAATCGAAATTCACGGCGCTCATGGCTATTTGCTGCACGAATTCCTCTCGCCCTTCTCCAACATTCGCACCGACGAATTTGGCGGCTCGCTCGAAAATAGAATGCGCCTCGCCCTGCGCGTCACCCAGGCGGTGCGCGAAGTATGGCCCGCCCACAATCCTTTATTCTTTCGGATCTCTGCCACGGACTGGCAAGAAGGTGGTTGGGACCTGGAACAATCCATCGAATTGGCTCGCCGCCTTAAACCGCTTGGCGTAGACATAATCGATGTTTCCAGCGGTGGCAATCTCCCGCAGGCGAAAATTCCCGTCGGTCCCGGTTATCAGGTTCCATTCGCGGCCGCGATTCGCAAGCAAGCTGGAATCCCCACCACCGCGCTGGGCATGATTACCGACCCCGTGCAGGCTGAAACTATCCTATCCACCGAGCAAGCGGACCTGGTCGTGCTCGCGCGCGAACTCTTGCGCGATCCCTACTGGCCCCGCCGCGCCGCCCAGGAACTGAATTCCAAATTAACGCCACCAGTACAATACCAGCGGGCCTGGTAGCCCAACCAGTGCTTGAGATCACTGAAAATCTCCCCGCCGGCACCGTCATTTTTGCCGTGCGCGTACAACCCCACGCCAGCAAAGATGAAATCTCGGGCGAAATTGCCGGCGCCATAAAAATTCGCCTGCGAGCCCCCACGCTGGAAGGCCGCGCCAACGATGCGCTTATCGAATTTCTGGCCCAGCTTTTGAAAACCTCCAAAGGCGCTGTTAGAATCCTCAGCGGTGAGCGAAGCCGCATAAAGCGAGTTGAAATTCGTGGCGTCACTAAAACGCAGATCGAGCAGCTAATTGTTAGGAATGCGTAAGGGCTAAAATCGAAGAAATCAGCGGAAGCGGAAATTCTAAAATGAGCATCGACCTCCAAGCAATGCAGACCGATGTAGCCGACGCCCGTGTCGACGGCTGGCTCTTCTATGATTTTCGGGGTCGCGACCCCATTGCGCAACGCATTCTGAAATTGCCCGAAGGCATGCGCACCCGCCGCTGGTTTTATTTCGTCCCGGCACAAGGCACTCCAAGAAAATTGGTGCACAAGATCGAAGCCCAAGCTCTCGAAAGCCTTCCCGGCGAGACTTTTTATTACGCCGGTCTGCAGGAATTGGAAAAGGGCCTGAAAAAAATTATTGGCCGCGCGAAAAACATTGCCATGCAATATTCGCCAAAGAACGCTATCCCTTATATATCTATGGTGGATGCCGGCACCATCGAGACGGTGCGTGCCGCAGGCGCCAAAATCGTCAGCTCCGCCGACCTGGTTCAGAAATACGAAGCTTGCTGGACCGATGCGCAGCTTCGCTCGCACGAAGAGGCCGGCCGTGCCATCGATATCATCGTGCGCGGCGCCTTCCAACACGCCGCAAAGTGTGTCGGTGACGCCACTCGTCTCACCGAATACGAATTGAAGCAATGGATCCAGGGCGGCTTCGAAGCCGCAGGCCTGCGTACAGAAGAAGGACCCGACGTGGCCGTTAACGCGCATGCCAGCGATCCCCATTACGGCCCGACGGCAGAATCCGCGGCGCCCATTCGCAAAAACGACCTCCTGCTCCTCGATGTTTGGGGCAAACTAAAAACCCCCGGCAGCGTGTATTACGACATCACCTGGGTGGGCTACCTTGGTAAGAAAGTCCCTGGAAAGTACGCCAAAGTTTTTCGCGCCATCGCCAATGCTCGCGACAAAGCCGTCGATCTGATCTGTTCCACCGCCTCCGCCGGAAAGCCTTTGCAAGGCTGGCAAGTCGACAAAGCCGCTCGTACCGTAATCGAAAAAGCCGGCTACGGAAAATATTTTTTCCATCGCACCGGCCACAACATTGGAGAAACAATTCATGGAAACGGCGCGAATATGGACGACCTGGAAACTCACGATGTGCGCCGCCTCATTCCGCGCACCTGTACTTCCATCGAGCCCGGCATTTATCTCCCGGAATTCGGCATCCGCAGCGAAGTAAATGTCTACATCGACGAACGCAGTGCCCGTGTTACCGGCGCAGTCCAAAAAGAGATCCTGGCGCTGTTGGCTTAACGCGCCCCAGTGACTAAGAGTTGCTAAAATTGTTTTGGCAAATTTTCAGCGAACAAGTATCAAGAACCGTCAGGCGCCTTAACGACGCATTAGTCATACACACCAGTACCTGCGAGAATTAGTCACGCAAGTAAAAGGAATCGCCTAGAAAATTTCAGAGGTCACGCGTGCCAGACGAAGTCCCCGTCGCCGAAACAACCAACGCCGTCACGGTCGCATCAGCGGCATCCTCCTATCCGGAGCCAGCCCGAGACCGCCATCGGCGCGATGCCCTCGCTCTTACCATCGCTGCAGCGGCTTGGTTCCTCCCCGGCCTCGGCCACGCTTTATTGAAAATGTGGGGGCGCGCCCTAGTGTGCTTTTCCACCGTGGCGCTGCTGGTGATTCTTGGCGCAGGCATGCGCGGCAATATTTTTTCGCGTAACGGCGAAGACGCTTTCGCCAAGCTCGGCTACGTTGCCGACTTGGGTGCCGGCAGTTTTTACTTTGTGGCCAAAGCCCTCGAGCCCAGCGGACCCGACGTTTCGCACGCCAACGGCGACTACGGCACTCGCTTGCTCGCCACTGCGGGAGTCCTGAACATGCTCGCCGGACTTCACGCCTACGAAGTCGCCCGAGCTCGCAAAGCATGATGCACCCAGACGAATTCAGGCTCAGCCATTTTCAAGCCATGGTAATTTTCGCGCTCGTAATTTCGATCGCCTTCGGGTTTCTCAGCCGTCGTGGCACCTACAAGCGTGCCAAATATATACTCTGGTCCTTCATCCTTTTCCTGCTCATCGGCGTGGGAATCGGCTGGGCCATGTACCCCTTTTCACACTAATCCTCGGCTATTGGTAACACCGGCAATCGAGTGACAACTTGCGTCTGCGTGAGGGGCGTGATGCGGGTGCGCTTGGCAGGGAACTGTCAGATTTGAACAGAGAAAGGTGCCGCCCAAAATACTCAGCCGCCACAGACCTCGCTAACGCAACACCACCTCGACCCCCGAATGGTCTCAATCGCGCAAAAGCATATATTGCTCTATGCGCATCGCGCCGAAGTTTCTGTGGGAGACGTAACCGCCATCCAGGCACCCGACCAGAGCTTCGACGCTGTATTTGATTTGGGGTCATCCACCATATGCCTGCTTGGGAGAACGCCATTAGTGAGGTTCGGCGCGTGTTGAAGCCTGACGGCATTTTCGTTTTCGAGGAAGTCTCAAAACAAGCGCTCGACCGATGGGTCTACCGAATGTTGTTCAAACATCCCAGGGAAAATCGCTTCACAGCAGAGAATTTCGTTGCTGAACTGGACCACCAAGAAATGCCAGTGGGCGGCAAGCTGGTAAGTTTCTTTTTTCGGCGACTTCTTTTCCGGCGTGGGCAGACGAACAACTTAGCATTTGCAAACTCCTGGTGACTAGACCAACTTCGGCAGAATTGCGCACTTTGGGCGGCATGGCCCGTCTTACCTGTGTTTTTTTTGAAGACCCTCGCCGCTGTGGGTCAGGCTTTGAGATGTTGATTACAACGTAGCGATCCGTTTTGCAGGATGAAGAAATCGACGCTGTTGCGCCGCACACGGCGCAATGGAATTCGAGCCACTTCCGCGGGTAATTGGCTCAAGTCGAATTTCGCGGCATTTAGCTGTCACGGCGACGGATTCGCTAAGGTCTTTAGAACTGCGCCGCGTCAAAAGGATCATTTCCAGAGAGATCGTAAGTAGTTGAAATTGCTGATCTGATTTTCGTCAGGGTTCGTGAGTCTAAGACTAATGCCTTCGGGCCGCCGTTGCTTCGACGGAGAAGCTAACCGTGCCGGATGGCAGTCTTGCCTCCCCGAGTCGTCACGTTGCCCTAGATGAATTGCAGGGACATCGGAAGGCGTCGAGCTAGCTTCAAACGTCCGTGCAGCACGTGTGCTGAAAACTGCTCCACGGCTGAAGCAGCGATGATATCGAAAGCCTCGTTCAGTCGTTCATCAGCCGCTATAGCAGCATCGAACCGATCCTCGGTCAAATCGATAGGATCCACAGTCTCGAATCGATTCAGCCAGCAAGTGATTATCTGGCGCGCCTCATCTAGCGACATCGCTTTAGGTTTCACGGGAAATGGATCGCTTTGACCAGTCCTGCTCATATGGGCTCCCGGATTCAGGCGACCCATACTTCCCGCGAACAGCGCGATAAAAAATCCGGCGTTGACCCGATTAATCCCGCAAAGTTTACGTAGAAGCACCCCGCTGGATGTGCCAGAGGTTTTCCAACAAGCTGGCCGACTCGTTAAAGAAGCTCCCGGCCACCGCTGGCTTTGAGCAGCCACTGGCGCAAAAGTGCCCCACTTTTTAACGATAATTCCTTGAACGCAAGCCCCATAGCCGAGTTTGGCAGCTCGTAGACAACCTTAGCAGTTGCGGCGAACCACTCCGATTCAGCAAAGATTTTGATCGATACTTCGCGACCGATGGGCAGAGTATTCGATGTCTCCACGTAGCAGCCACGAAGACTGAGTGTGGCGACCTGACAATTAAGTGGCTCCTCGAAAGCTCCGTAAGCGATTTCCGCATTGGCAATGAAAGGAATTCGTGGACTGCGGCGGGTTTTCTGCCTCATTGAGGCTCCCGAGGAAATAGACCTACTCAGTGTCAAATTATCTAATGATGGCTTTTGATTCTGCTGGGTTACCGATTCCTGTAGCCAGTCCTTCAGCATTGACCGGAAGACTGGCTTTACTTCTCGAAAGGCGACGGCCATGCCCATCATCGGTCGGGAATACAGCACTGTAGCTGTTGCTTCAAATATCTGATCCTTGCTCGTTATTTTGATGGTCACTCGCGTTCCCGCTGTTCGGCGCTTTGTAGTTTCCAAATAACACCCGTGACGGCTAAGCTCCGTCACGCGGGTCACCTCAACGGAGTCCTCCGAAGCCACTTCGGCGGAAGCCGAAAATGGAAATCTGGGCGCGCGGTCTGCCATTTGTCCTCCCGAACAGAGGGCAGATTGTAGATTGCAGTCTGGGCGAATCTATCCAGCACCCTACGTAAACGACTCGCGAAATTCGTGTACCTCTTAAAATTGGTCGCCGGACCATCACAGCCATGGTAGGTCATTTCCGTGCAATTACGGCGAAGCCGGTATTGGCTCGCGAGAGTTCCTGCCAGCACAATCAGCGCCGAGAATTAGGTCAATAAATTCATTCAAAAGGTAGGAGACAATATGGATGATCTGAAAAAATCTCAAGAATCAATGGGAGCCGCAGCCGCTGGCGTAAAGAAACAGGTTTCAGAGACGGCAGCCGATGCTAAGGAAACGCTGACCGACGCCGCTGGCCAACTTTCCGAAATGGCTCAAACTGCCACCGACAAAGTTAAGGCGGCAGCGGACTACCTTCGTGAAACAGAATTGAACGCTATTTCGGAGGATGTAAAGGAGATCGTGAAGCGGTACCCGGGCTGGTCATTAGCAGCGGCTGCTGTAGTTGGATTTTTGTTGGCCCATGTGAGTACAAGAAATACAAGCCGATTCAGCAGGTATTATTGATTCATTTTTAGCGGTTGGTCGCTAATTCGCTCGGCTTCAGCGACCAATCGACTCATTTCGCGGGGAAGCGTTATTCTGCGCTCCGGGTGGTTCGCGGTCTTTAGTTCTCAGGCAATTGTCTCAACCTTCCGTTGTACTTCGGCGAAATCATCCTTGGGCATGAGGGGAATCACCATGTTCGATGGCTTGGACTGCCTGATACTTCCGCTCTGCATGTGGCTCGTTGCGCCGCCCTAAACCCGAATACATCTTACAATGCTCGCCGCTTGCGGCACCGCAGATCGGACAGGGAACGAGTAGTTTCTGTTTGTTCGTCAATTGGCTTCTCTTCATCGAAATTAGGATAACCAAAGTTCCGACCAAAACAGTTCCATTTTGGATTGTTGCGGGCTTTTGGTGATTATCATCACGGTCAATAAATGAGGGCGTCAACAAATACCATCATGGCCTGCAATCCGGAAATGCTGCCAGCTAGTTTAACGCGACGGTCTGGAAACGATAGTTGTTGCGACCTTGCTCTTTGGCCTTATACATCGCCTGATCAGCCTTCTTGATTAAGTCCTCGGGGTCCTTGCTGTCATTAGGATAGGTAGCCACCCCGATGCTCGCAGTGATGTGGACTTTGTGAGAATCGATCACAAACGGCGTGCTTATGGCGGTTAGTATTTTTCCGGCTTTGACGCCCGCATCGCCGGGTTGTTTTATTTCAGAAAGAAGAATTACGAATTCATCTCCACCCAAACGGCTTACCGTGTCAGAGGCGCGCACACAGGTTAACAGGCGATTTACAACCGACTGGAGCACCTTGTCCCCGAATGCATGACCCAACGAATCGTTAATTTCTTTGAAGTTATCCAAATCCAAAAATAACACTCCTACCAGAGTGCTATTTCGGCTCGCGAGCGCAATCGCTTGGTGCAGCCGATCTTGCAGCAGAATCCGGTTGGGTAAATCAGTCAGGGTATCGTGCTGCGCCAGATGGGACATTTCTATTCCTATGGCTCTGGCAACAGACACGTCATGGAAAACGATGACAGCCCCGGTCGCGATCCCTTGGCGATCATGGATTGGAGCAGCCGAATCATCAATCGCAAATTCGGTGCCGTCTCGGCGACGGAGGACGCAATTTGGAGTGAGTCCGACGGTCCTATTTAGTTCGATAGCTGTTCTCAGTGGACTTTTACAAAATTTGCCTGTGCTGCTATCAATAATTTCGAATACCTGTTCGACAGGCTTACCTGCGGCGTCCGCCGCTCTCCATCCGGTGATCTTTTCCGCGACAACATTTAGGTACGTAACTCTCCCTTCGTTATCAGTACTCAGTACGGCGTCACCGATGGAGTTTAGTGTCACCTGAGCACGCTCTTTTTCGACGAATAGAGCTTCTTCGGCAGCTTCGCGTTCTGCCATATTTCTTATGGCACGGACGAAAGAATCCCTGTCGAGTTGACCTTCGAGGAGGTAGTCTTTTGCTCCGCGCTCCAAAGCCTCCAGCGCGAGGTCTCTTTCATCTGCCCCGGCAAAGACGAGGATGGGCACATGACCCGCGGCGAATCTCAGCCAGCTAAAGGTCTCAATTCCGCTGCTGTCCGGTAGCGATAAATTCACAAAGATCACCCATATGCCATTCTTTTTGAGTCGTTCGACTCCCTCAGCCAGAGTCTTGGCCCACTCGCCTTCGAATGGGCCACCTATCGCATTGGCGATGGCATCTCGAAAAACATCGTGATGATCGGTCTTATTGTCGATCAGCAGCAGTGTACGTTTACCTGTCATATTTCGTGCCATATCACATTGTGCCTCTATCTGGCATTTAACACTGTCCTCTTCGAGACAGTCCCGAGGATTAGAAATTGGCACATGAGCTTCACGTGGGGATGGCTGCCAACTCTTGGACAGTGAATTTAAAGGCGAATAAAATAGAGGCTGGGCGTTCTATCGCGGCGTGCTCGACTGTCCGTCGCGCGCTGAGCAACATGGCATTTGGCAAAAGATACTACCTTAAGATTGACCCGGCTCTGCCCAGTCCGGCCGTGTGGGTATCAGATATCAAAGACGCCACTCCTTTCAGGATTGAGCGTGAAGCCCAAGCGATAAAGGGCCAACTTCAAGATGCGTCCGGTATAACGAAGGGCTTGGACGGCTTCTTTTATGTTGTGCGTTAGTTGTGTTCATTACGGCACAGTACTATTTGCGGAGGAGTAGCATGCTCGTCATATGGCCAGAGCATACGCACCCCCCACGACAGCAATTGCGGCATTAACTGCGGAGATGAACAAGCCGCGCCTTGCGGCATCGGTCGCGCTCACAGGATATAAATGCAGTCGATGCGGTTGTCAGTTTCCAGAGTCCCAGCCGCCCAAAGGTCGCACCGCTGTTGAGTCCAGACGGCTAGCGAAAGCTCACACGGCCCGTGAGTTTGCCCTACATGTTTGCGCTGAACGAGGTTGGCCGCCGGAAAGAATCAGAAGGATAGAAAAGCAGTTTCATTGAGCGATCCACGGATGGACGTATGGTGATTCGCTCGGCATCTTCGACCCATCGACTCGTCTGCGCCGGCATTCCTCGGCGGTCTGGGTCAGTCTTGAGGTAATCGCCTTAAGCTGCCGTCGTAGTTTCTATTGACGGGCCAGCAGGACGCTCTGTGTCTTTCCTGAAGGAGTCCGCGTTATTCGGAATGCTCACCGTGGGGCAAAACTGCTTTATCGCGGGAATCAGGTCTGAATAAAGTTTCATTTTGTCCACGAGCACATGTGCGCCAAAGCTTGCCGCCAAGGCCTTGGCGTCGTCGTCGTTCCAAAGCGACATGGCAACAATGCATTCCGTGTGTAAAAGGATTTGAGATTTTACCGACTCGGGTGTGTATTCGCGCTCATCGGGCATGTGCGGGTCCATGAGCACGACATCGGGCTTTAAAGCGGCAGTCAGCGCCAGAGCTTCAGCGAAGCTAGCGGCTGTCCCAATTATTTCAATGGCGAGTTCGTTTTTAAGGAACCTCGCAATGGCCGAACGCATGACATCGCTGCCATCTACCAACAGCACTTTTAGTGACATCACTACCTCCGGGCTAGCGGAAAGTGACGTAAGTTCAATTACCTGCTGGGGGGGACAGCGATGGTGTCACCAATCGAGTTTGAGAGATGTGCAATTGTGAACAAGCTATTTGGTCGCGATGGTTACCGGGTTCCTTGCAAACAGAGCGTGAACTGAGCTCCTGAGGGCGGACAGGCCGCCCTGTTTGGCAACCACGGCGCTAACGCCGATTTCCCGGGTATCGACACCTCTCAGCAGGTCCGCATGTACGGTGAACAAAATTATGGGAGTTCTAGGAAGCAAATTCCTCAACTTGGGCGCGGCCGCGACCCCATTCAGACGTGGTATGGCGATCTCAAGAACTATCAGGTCGGGCTTTAGTAGCTGCGCTTTCATAATAGCTTCGTAACCATCAACCGCCTCTCCGCAAATCTGGAATCCAAATTCAGACAGAAAAAAAGCTCGAACCAATCCGCGAATTTGCTCGTGGTGATCGACTATCAGCACTCGGATTGACATTTTGTTTGCTCCAATAAAGTTCAAGGGGGGCAAAAGCAGAGGACGCGTCTATTACTAACTTAATAATTTAACAAAGCCATTACGACCCGTGTGTATACAAATGGTAACTATAACAAGCTAACATAGGAAACGCATCAAGTCAGCGCACTTGCTGGAGGCACAGGAAACATCATCGTATAATGGGCCTGCGGGCCAGAACTTGGCTTTTGGACGGAAAGATGATGGCCCTCAGGTTTCCAGCATTTCCATATACTTTTTCCCTTTCTCATTCTCCATGAACCATTTTCGCCGATCGGCTCCGGTGAGCAGGGCGGTTTGTGCGGGCGGGTTCACGGATCCGCCGTATGCAAAGAGATAGATCGTGCTACTGTCTCCCAATCTTCGGCACGATTGGCTAGTGTTTAGGGAGCGACTTAACCAGCGTCTAGCCGCAACTCACACTCTCCAATTATTGCGCCCGGTGTCGGCTATAATTCGGATACTCCGGCTTATGCGGTTCCGGCACCGGATGCTTCGCCAGTTCATCCATCGCGAGACTCACAGCTTTTTCAAGCTGCGGATCGTGCCCCGCGCTGACTGGTTTCGGCTCCATATCAACTTCGTAATCCGGCTGTACTCCGTGGTTTTCCACGTCCCATTGTCCTTGCGGATTAAAAAATCCAAAACTCGGCGAGGTCACCCGGCCTCCATCCATCAACACCGGGATGCCGCCAATGCCAACCAGTCCGCCCCACGTCCGCTTGCCAACCAACGGACCCAGTTGTGCCTGGCGGAAATACCACGGCATCGCATCGCCACCTGATCCAGCAAATTCATTAGTGATCATCACCTTTGGTCCAAGGATCGAAGCCTGCGGAGTCCGGTAAATCGCGCCGTACCTCGGAGCCCACCAGCTCATAAGCGTGCGCTGCATCGCGTGGATGATGTAGTCCGCCGCCTGCCCACCACTATTAAATCGCTCGTCAATCACCGCCCCCTGTTTGTCGGTCTGCGCGAAGTAATAACGATTGAAATTCGTCAGACCTCCCACGGCCGTGTCCGGCAGATACACGTAAGCGAGCTTTCCGCTGCTCAGCTCTTGCACTTTGCGCCGGTTCGCTTCGATCCACGCCAGGTTGCGCAGCCCGAGATCATCTGCGATGGGTGTCACCGTAACATCATGCGCAGCTTTGCCATCGGGATCCGCAGCGACCTTCAGCACCACCTGCGTCCCGGCCGTACCCTCTAGCAGTCGTTGAATATCATCGGAACCGTTGAGGTCCTTTCCACCAATAGCAAGAATGAAATTTCCTTCCACGACCTTCACTCCCGGTTCCATGAGCGGCGCCGGCGTCTTCGGGTTCCAATGCTCCCCGGTGTAAATGCGCGCTATGCGGTAGCGTCCATCGACAATCTCGTAGTCCGCGCCCAACAAACCTCCACGTACTTGATTGGGGTGGGGAATCGTTCCTCCCGAGCCACGCAAATGTCCAATGGAGAAGTCACCCAGCATTTCCTGAAACAGATAATTCAGGTCACTGCGTGAACCCACCTCTTCCAAATAGGGCTTGTACTTCGCTTCTTCCGCGCTCGCGTCCACCCCGTGATAGTGCGGGTCGTAAAAGAAGGCCCGCTCGATTTGCCAAATCTCATGAAACATCTGTCGCCACTCGGCGCGTGGGTCCACCCGGACTTCCATCCGTGACAGGTTTAATTTGCCTTCCTCGGCTTCGTTGGGTTTTACCGGTGCATCCGCAGAAACAATAATGAACGTCGGCGCGGGACCGACTGCCGTCGGCGGGCCTTGCGGCTGGTCATGCGCCAGCTCCAGCAACATCTTTTGCCCATCAAAGGAAAGGTCAAATCCCGCCACGTGCTCAGCCAACGTCTGTGACTTCTTCGTCTTCAGCACGAAGCGAGTCAGCGTCTGCCCGCGATCTGTCTGAAATCGTCCGCCACCATCAAGCAGATAAAGCGTGCCATCCTTGCCCGCTGTCAGACTGCTGTAGCCTTTCGCAGGCAGCGGCAGTGGGGCGGCGCGATCTTCCAGATGTGCGAGATCGATCTTCACGGCCTTAGGCTTCTCAGGCTTTTCCTTTTTCTCCTGTTTGTCTTCCCCATGTGATTTCTTTGCGGCGTCAAATGTGTTTTCGTCGCCCTTGTCGGCGTCCTTATCTTTTTCCTTATCCTTGTCCCTGTCGCCGTTGTCGTCGTCCTTTTTCTCCTTCGCGTCCTTCTCCTTCTCTTCAGACGTCTTCTCGTTTTCAGCCAACGGCGCAACCGGAGAAACCGTATCCGCCGCCAGCGCCAGCCCATACACGCTGCGCGTCACCTCAAACTCATCACTGCTCATATCCAGCCCGCTCGTCGAGACGCCGTAGTT
>Ga0073928_10001248_pt1 | contig 50312 bp, 37 predicted proteins | sample PaiPotPPA55metaG_FD_76969 | JGI IMG/M metagenome (GOLD analysis project Ga0073928, IMG submission 76969) | Iron sulfur acid spring bacterial and archeal communities from Banff, Canada, to study Microbial Dark Matter (Phase II) - Paint Pots PPA... ...
GCAAGGCCGCCCCTCTCTTGGCATCGACTACGCTTAGACAACGCAGTTATGCCTGAGAAAGCGGCCTTTTTCTACTTCAAATCAAATCTTTTCTGCTCAACCTTTGTGAGAAATCCGGGCTAGAATCCGCACTTACAGAAAAACCAGGGGCGGGGGCTTCCACCAGATCTTCTCTGGGCTGCGCCGCTCCGCGAACTCTGCGCCTCCGCGTTATCCTTATCTTTTCAAGAGCCTCGAGGCCCACGCCGAACGGAGGCCGACCGCTGATTCTCTATCCTTAATTATTGACTGTGGCTCGGAAGGCCGCCCCGTCGAGGAGGGGTTGCAGGGATTTCAGGACCTGAGGAAGATCCGCCGCGAGCGTAGTCACCGTCAAAACTCCGACCGACGACCCGCTGCGCGCATAAATCCGCCGGTAGACCAGTTCCCTGCCGTCCTTGGTCAAGTGGCGAACGTCCATGGCCATGCTCTCGTCGGCGCCGCCCACGCGCGGCGGCATCGTCGGCTCGATCTTCGCATCGCGCAGGTACCCGCGCAGCATGCTGATTTGCGATTCCACAAACTGCGGCAACGTAATTCCGCCCAGCAGCTCTTCGGTAGCCGCCACGCTGCTCGGAAACTCCTCGTGCCCCGATTGCTGAAGTCCAAATCCTTCTTGCACAAGCCATTCAGCTGGCGCGGCAGGAAACGACCAGCCCATCACCGAAAACGCAGCGCCTCGGGGGTTCCCCGCGCCACGCGAAGCTGGACGCTCTGCAAACTTCTCCGCAATGTAAGGCGCCACGCCCGCTGGCGGCTCACTACCGCGCGGCGGTTTCGCTCCAGCACCGGACGGATTTTCAACACCGCGCAGCGGCTGCTCTCCAACGCGAGGTGGATTCTCCCCAGGGTGTGGCGGCTTCGCACCAACTCCGGGTGCTGTTGGAATGGCGTGAAATCTCGGCGGCTGTTCCACGGGCGGCTGCGCGGCCTTGGCAGGCCCCTCAGCTCTCGGCGAAAAGTCAGCTGGGGGCGGCTCCAGCTTCGGCGGTAGGCCCCTGGCGGGTGGCGGTGGTGGCGCCCCCGCTAATTTTCGAGCAGCCGGCTCGACCGCGGCATCCGGCGCGGGACCAGAATCAGCAGGTTCGCGATCCAGATCAGCAGTCCGCATCGCCGACGAAGGACGCTCAGGCTCAACGACGGGAGCGCCAGCGAACACTGGCGGCCCAACAATTGGTGAGCGCGCCGGTGGCGCAGGCTTCGGTTTCTCCGCAAGCCGCGCCGCCGGAAGAATTGCTGGAAGAACTGGTTCAGCCGCAAGCGGCCGCGACTCTGGCACGGCCGGCGGGGCCGGCTCGAATGCACCAGGCCACTGCTGCGGAGGTGAGGGCGCGTCAGCAACAGGCCGCGACTCTGGGGTGGGCATTGGTGCCGGGGCGGCTGCGCGAGGCTGCGGCGGCGCAGCAGAAGACGGCGCAACTTCCTCGGGCGCGATCAAGGACGTAAGTTTCGCGTCAGCAAGAATTTTCACGGCAAAAATGGTTTGCCCGCCTTTGATTTCGTCGCCGTTGGCGAGCATCGCGTCCTGAATGCGCGCGCCATTCAGAAAAGTGCCGTTGCTGCTCTTGAGATCCTGCACGCGGCAGCCACCCGGCTTGCACTCCACGGCAAAGTGCACGCCCGACATAAACGTGTCGTGCGGCAAAGCAAACTGCGCGCGCCCCGCCGCCCGCCCAACGGTCACGGTCTCGCCCGTCTTCAAGCCGATAACTTTCCCCGCCATCGGCCCGTCGCGTATTTCCAGTATTACGCCCATACTCTCTTCGATCGGACTAGCGCCTACGCGCCGCCAGTTCAGTTTCTTTTCGGTGCAGGACCGTTCCTTCTTCGCATTCTAGCAGAGGGGGAAAGTCAGTGTTTGCATTCCCGAAGCAAGCCCCCATGGTGAAGGGGAATGGTGAAGCAAATTTTACTTCTAGGCTGCGGATCTTCTGCAGGAGAAAGTGGCGCCAAGCATGGACAAAGCACTATTTCATGCACCTAAGCTGGCTTGGTAAAGGTTTCATCGTCGGTGCTTTCCACATATTCCTTAGTCCCACCGCCACCCTCATCCGTCTGAGAGGAGCGGGACGGCGGTGCTGGAGGGAGGCAACGCAGGCCAAGGATCTTTTCGACGATGGCCTTCACGAGTTCCTGAACACTCGAATCGCCCATGCCCTGCGCATGCTCGACATTGTCAACCTTGAATAGCCTCGGATCACCGTTGCACAAATCAGCTAAGCGGCGGCCAGGCTCGCTTGGAGGAAATAGAACTCTCGCGCTGGACTCAGGAACGGTTCCATCTCCTCTCGCTGGGCGGCCGGTGGTCAAATCGATAGATTTGTCTTGCCTCATGTGAAAGGCGACGTCCGTCTCAAGGCCGGTGCTGTAGATTGCCCAAGTATTGGGGTGTTTGAACAAGCCCAGCGCAGTGTGGAAGGCCTCGGCTTGATTGACGCGGTTTCGTAGTTCGTCAGCAATGTTTACGCTTGAAAACGTTTTGGGAGCGCCCAAGCCAGGAGGATGATCCGGTTCCCGATAGGGCTGAAAGCCCACGGCCTTTCCCCCTACGGCCACCTGCACCGGGGGGTTGCCAAAGAAAAAATGCATCCATTGACCGGCGGTTCCGTCCTCGGTGTAGTCGGGGGTTGGCATCAACTCAGTTGGTCCTCTCAGTCCACTGACGACCGTCGCGAAGCTGTCGCCGGACGTACCCAGGATACGATTGAGGACTGCTCCTGCGACTCCCGTGCCGTCCTGCGGCGAAATGGCCCCAGTGTATATTCGCCGATAAAAAACGGCAGCACCAACCGCAGGTTGCATCACGTGAATGATGCCGAGCAACTTGGCGCTCAGAGCTGCATCGTTCTGCAGCATCGAACGAGTTACTAGGCCTCCCATACTGTGCGAGATCAAGATGAACTTTTGTGCGTCGTTTTCTTTGGTGAGGATATCTTTAGCTCTCGTGGCAATTTCGGTGCCAGAGTCCCGATTGGATTGTCGCCAATCGTAGCCCAACGCGTAGACTGGCGTTTGAAACAGTCCGAATTTCTGGGTCATGAAACGCAGGAACGGGACGTAGAAGGAGGAAACAACCTCGCCCCAATTTCTGTCGGCCTGATCGGGTTCGACCTTTTGAGCCTGTGGATTGATAAAGGAAGCGCGCAGAGGCTGGTGAATGATGGTCCCAGGCCGCGCGGCTTCCAAAACGACCCGCTCATCATCAGCCGTGAGGAGGGGCCATTGCAGAATCGCCGCAGTATTGTCGGGATCCCAGGCGCGACTTAAGAGCCCGCGAGGAAGAGAGAGCCGCGTACCCATCACGCCAGGGACGAAGATTATAGGGATCTTCTGAACCGCCAGGGTGTTCGTATTTCTTGTGAGTTCATTTCCCATCTCATGGCTTCAGCTGTTCAAGACTCGTGGTGATCTCTTGAAAAACTGCGTCAAGGCGCGCGCGATTGACTACGAGGCCGCGTCCCTCCAATAGGACAACCAAACCATCCTTAAAGACAACGCGCGCGCGATGAACTGCAGACTTCTCATCGCCTGTTAGCTCTTTCTTGGTCAGAACATAGGACACGAGCGTCCCCGCACCTCCCGAAACGGCAAAAGTACGAGAGACATTTTCGGTGATGATCCCGCCGGACTGTGTATCGTTGGCAATTTCCTCTGGCAAAGTCGGCGCTGTCCCTGCATTTGAGCCTCGAGCGTAAAGCTTGACAGCAAGATCGTTGTGTTCACGAGGAGCGACAAATGAATAGACATGAGGAGGCGCAAGATTAGTCGGGACGTCTAGAGCGATCAGGCCCGCATATCGATTGATCCAATCGGGGCTGCTCTTAGCATCGGATGACCTGTCTGGGGTGGTCGCGCTGCTGACCATGCGGTCAAACTTTGCGGCGGCCCCTTTGGTGTCGGGGGTCATGTAAGTGATCTGAAGGAATCGCATGTCGTCAATACAGACTACCACCCACCAGACGCGCATGAAGGAGCCTTGATAGTTGAACGAGAGAACCATCAGGTGACCAGCGCGACCGAGAAGGGTTACAGGGCGCGCTTGCTCCTTCGCGGCGGTAACGCCCAACTTTGATTCGAACTCCTCAACGCGTTGATCGAGAATGTATGCAGAACCAGTGGCGCCGGCGGGTATTGTCCCTTGGCCGATGGAAACGGTTTCTCTGGTTTCGTCATTCGTGAAAGTGGCGCCGAGTAAAGGCTGGAATTCCGCCGGCACCGAGATACTAATTTCTTCCACTCGTATCCGCATGTTCTCCCCATTCGGAGCGCTGCCAAGCGACATCCGGGACGCAAAACTCAAGCCCAAGGCAAGGGCGAGAAGCATGTGATAGGACGGCCTGCTTTTGACGAGCCCTCTCAACAGCTGTACAACTCCTTGAGCTTGGCTTGCGTCTTTGGACCCGGAATGCCGTCAACCTTAAGTCCGTATTTGCTTTGGAATGCCCTAACGCCGCCGGCGGTTTTGGGGCCCATGATGCCATCGGCTCTCTCGCCGATATAGAAGCCAAGGTTTTGAAGTCTCATTTGAATGCCGCTGATTTCGGTGATGGGATCCATATGGCCGAGAAGTAAGTCATAATCTTCGTTCACGTTAGTCAAACTGAGGTGGCCCACACTAGCGTCGGGCTCAATAGTTTGCTCGAGGGAGCCAGAACTATTGGTCTGTCCCTGAGAGACAACGCCGTCAATCGTTAGGCGATATGGTTCACTGGCGCGGGGTTTGTCGTTGCATAACAGCGTGATTTTCAATTTGCAACTCGAATCCTTCAAGACAAAAGTGTGACTCTGCTGAGTCTCACCGGATTCGATCCTTAGGTTTTTCTCTGGAATAAACAACACGTCACCTGGATACAGAATGTTTGGATCCTTGCGCTTCGCCTTTAAAGAGGCATTTCGAGGATGATTCCAGATCACTGTCCAGAGCAGGCCATGCACTTTGGCTATGCTATTCAAACAATCGCCCTGCTGAACTTCGTAGTCCATGTTCACCGAACCGTGCAAATTGATTAGCTTCGCGCAGCGCCTTCAACATTGGTGTGCTGCACGTTGGATCTTTACTTGCGGCGCCAGGAATCCTTATCTCGATCTGTAAACGTAATTTTGCAGTCTCCAGGATCGATGCCGTTGATTTTGACACGGCCTTTTTTGTCGAGGGTGCCCTCGACGACAGTGCCGTCGGGGAGTGTGATGCTGTAGTCCTCGTTGGGGACATGTTTGCCAAGTTCGTCAACCAATTGGATAGCGATCCAGTATTTTTTGTCTGGTGAGATCGTTTGATCGGAAGCGGGATCCGGGGCGGAGCCGCAGGATTGGGAGGGGGAGCCGGCGGGGGTTGGGCTCATGTTTTGATTGGCATCGTTGGATGCGTTGCTGAGCGGGCTGTTGTCGGAACCACTCACGATGGTTTCCTCGGCTGGCGTTGATTTTCTTGTTTTTTGGCGGTTTTGTAAAGGCGCTCGATTTTCGACGTTGGATTTCTAATGGCTTGGTTTTGTAGAACGGATTGAGACCAGGGGAGGTTGGGATCTTTGTCGAAGTCGCGGCCGTAGAGAATCATTAGGTCGATGTATTTGCAAACGTCGCGCTCGGAGGTGATGCGGTAGGCGGCGGCGCGCTGCGTGCCGTATTGGATGATTTCGCGGAGTTTGGGTTCGCCGAGGGCATCGGATTGTTCGGGGAAGACCTTTTTGAGATGGGCGAGCATGCGGTCTTCGAAGGCTTTTTTGCCGAGAGGGCCGAAGACGGCGATTTGTTCTTTGCGGAGGGTGAGCATGGGATTAGAAGAGGATGAATCCAATGGGGATTCGGACCTGAGTCGATGGCGGCGTGGTTCGAAGCGGGCCGCGCCACGCGGGAGAGCGATGACGAAAAGAAGAGAGACGAGAGGAGATACGCAGGTTAAGCAGGAGCAAGGTGGAGCTCCTTTTGGGTGGGGCCTTTAGGGCCGCGGGTAAAGTGCAGGGCTAGGTTGGAAGCTTCGGCTTCCATTAGGAAGTGTTTTACGGGGCCGAAGAATTGGGTGGTTTCTTCGGGGAGACAGGTGGGTAAGAAGAGGCGTAGGACGCGGGGGTCGTAGTAGCGAAAATAGACTTGGGTGCCGTCGGGGAGTTTGACGGTTAGGAAATGGCGGAAGTGGGTGCGGAGATCTTTGAGAGGCGTGTCGCTGGTGACGAAGACGCCCCAACTTTTGGACCAGGCTTGCTGGACTAGTGTGTCGAGGAGAGCAGATTTTTGCGGGACGCGTACGAGATAGGGTGCGAAGTGCGCTAGCTGCGCGCCTTGGGGGCCTTCATAAAGGGACTGATATTCCTCTTTGGATTCGAGGATGACTTTCAGGACGCTGGGCTCACGGGAGGCGTCGAGCAGGGCGTAGAGGGGTTGGAAGTCTTTGGCTAGCAGATCTTGCAGACGAGGTTGTCGTGGAGCGGGAGGCGTGGGGTTGGGAGTTTGCTGCTGCGGCGCTGCTGGCGGAAATTCGAACTTGGGAGCGCGGGCTGGGAAAGAAGGCAGCTCCCCGGGCCGGAGAGGAGATGGCGTCGGTGGGGCCGGAGATGCAGCGGGCAAGACGAGTCGATGTTGTGGTGTGGGCTCTGGTCTCCGTGCTGGGTTCTGTTCTGGTTTGAGTTCTGGTCTGGGCGACGGGGCGGGAAGAGGTTCGTCAGCGAGGATTCGAATGACGAAGACGGTGTTGCCGGCGCGGATTTCGTCGCCGTTGGCTAGAGTGGCTTCTTTTACGCGAGCGCCGTTGAGGAAGGTGCCGTTGCTGCTTTGCAGGTCGAGAAGGCGGCAGCCTTTTTCACTGTAATCGATGGCGAAGTGGAGGCTGGACATTTGCTTGTCGTCGGGGAAAGAGTGATCGGCTTTGTCGGTGCGGCCGACGCGGAGAGGCTTATCAGAGACCAGGCGAACCTTGGCGCCTGCTTTGGAATCGGAACGAGTTTCGAGGAAGATCTGCATAGTTTTAGTTGTGCAAATTCACGTGCATACGCTACCGGCCAGGGCCGAACGCAGCTTGCCATGTTTCCAATAGCCGCTTTGCGGGCTTCGCCTCATCTGGATCGGAAGCTTCGCGAACTGCCAAATTGAGAGCCGAGATGACTTGCTGGGGACCAGGATCGCGAACCGCTTTGACGAGGGCGAACCGCACTTCGCGATCTCGTTCGACATCGGTTGCATACTCGCGCGAGACGCAACTGGACAAGTATCCCAGCCACTGGCCGCGGGACTTGCGGTCGCCGCTGTTCACCATCTGCTTGGCGAGGGCCGACACAATATTTACATTCACAGTATCAGCGCCAAGATTTTCATCGAACAAATTGCCAGAAACCAATTGAAACCCCAAGTCCTGCCTGGAGTTCGGCGGGGCGTTGCCCGAGTTCACGGCGGATTCAAGAATGGAAGCAGAAGACTCCCTGCTGAAAGCTTTTCGCCGAGTGAGAAGGTCCAAAACATAGGATCGAGTGAGATCGGGCCCGCTTTCGAGAGCGCGAGCCAACATTTGCTGGAGGGCCGGAGGTTTTTCCTGGAGCGCACGTTCCATACGATAGCACTCCAAGGCAGCCGCGACCTGCGGATCGTTGGGAGACGAGACCGGGGCAGCGGCCAAACTGGCGTAGATTTTCGACGGGCGTTCCGCCTTTACGGCGAGCAAAAGAAGATCGCCCGGATCCAGAGAGAGAGAGTTCCAAGCGTTGAATCGGTTGCGCAAACGAACCTGAGGATCGGAGAAACGTTCGAACGGAGTGGAAAATGACTCGTTGTGCCGCAAGATTTCCGAGTGGATGACCTGGATGACCGTTAAGGCGACCAGACCGGTTTCCACGTTGGGACGGTTTGAATGAGAGGGCTCGAGCGCCATTACTTTGGCGACGACCATGCTGGCCGAAGAATCGGAAAAAGTGGGGACGAGATTTGGCGAAAGCTCGCCAGCTTCGATAGTTTGCGTTGGACTCATCAGATTGCTCCCTTCCACTGCGCGAGAACCACCATGTCTCGCAGCGCCGGACGTCAAAGTGAATGACAGCAGTCCGGCGAGGAAAATTGCGCACGATCCGCCACGCACGGAACGACGAAGCACTCTATAAAGCAAATCAAGGAGTGAACTTCTTGTCCGTGCCTTCATTGAAGCGCGGCTGAAAAGTTTCGAACCCAGCCTCCTGTGCATCTTGACCACCCGTAGCCTCAGAAATTAAGGCGAACTCCGATTGCGATTTCGTATGTGCCCCGTTAGCAGTGTAATGGCTAATCTTTTTAGGAAGAGGATAACTTATTTTGCCGGCATAGTCGGCTTCCCAAGCCATCTTGGCATGGACGCAGAGGGCCTTTTTTGCATTCGTGCTGAACGAGGCGACAGCCGTCTCAAAACCATTTACGCCTGAAATGGAAGTCAGGAATTCCTTGCCGTCGGAGTGCCAAACATCAAAGGCGCCGGTGGGACTGTCGCCCGTCCAAACGGTTCGAGCGTCGCCGGTGTTATCGGGAGTTATGGAAAAGGAGTTGGGGTTGATGAGCAATGCCGAAACATCCGCATCGCCATTGGAATCAACAACAGGCAATCCACCGTGGGGGATCTCGAGACATGTGCCACCTTTGCTGTAGTTGCCAGTGAGAGTGTCCTTCACGCCATTTTGCAGGACTCCTAGCCGCACCTGGTCAATGCCAAGAGTTTTGTCCTTGCCGCCGCCGATGAGCTTGACCTTGACGCTGGCTTCCCATGTAAATTTTTGCGGAAGAAATTCCCCGGATTGGAACGAGGCAAAAGTAGCGTCGGAACCACCGTCCTGATAGAGGTCGCGCGTGGTTTTGACAGACGAGGTAGGATCGACTTTTACCCAGACGAAAATAACGTTCCAAATTATCTTGGATGCTCCGGAGATGGCAATGACGGAGAAGGAGCCTTGCTTATCGGTTTTGAGAGTGGCCTTCTGCCCCAAACCGATGGGAGTGATAGCAGGAGCGGACTCGCCGTTTTCGTTGGGCTTTACGCTCCATAACACGGGCATTTCGGGCGGCGTGGTCACGGCCTCGAGTTGGACGTCATTACATCCTCGAACCAGGACAACGGGGCTGTTGTTGGCGAGGCTCTCGTCGCTGCTGACGCTCGGCGCGAGCAAATTTTCCGGGTGAATTTTTTTGGGATTGCGCTTGCCGTGCGTTGAAGCGACTTTTGCCTTGACCTCCAGAACGGCCGGAACAGCGCCCGGGGCGTGGCAGGGAGAACGATCGGAAATGCGCTGGTAGAAGCGACAGGCAAAGGTATCGTGAGTCTCGTCAAATCTTCGTTGCGCACCGGAGCTGTGCGTGGAGCGAAGAGTGTCACCGTCGGGGAAAAATCTTTTCTTGCAGGCAGCGGCACCTTCTTTGTAAGTCGGGCAAGGCCATCGGGAAGGAAGGATCTGGCTACCCTTTCGGAAAATCAGGATCATGACGCGACGATTGGGGGCGTTCTGAGAATCGCGCTCGGTTTTGAGAGCCTCAGTGTCTTTTTTGTTGAAGGCTTCTTTAAAGAGTTGTTCGTCTTCGCTGGAGAATAGCAGGAGAGGGTTGAATCGGCTGCAGCCTTGCACGTCGCCTTTTTGGTCGGGGCCTGCGCCGCGTGCGAGGAAGTCCGCGGATTTATCGAGTTTGAGATCGCCGCACAAGAGGTCCATGTATTTTAGGAAGAGCTGTTTGCGTTTTCCGGAATCATGAGCGATGTCGCGCACTTGCGCGTCGCGCTTGGCAGCAGCATTTGGATCGGGCTTGGCATTTGGCGCGGGAGGATTTTGCTGGTCCAGTAAAAAGAGAATGATGCGAATGCTGAGTTCTCCCCAGTCGTCTCCACCGAGCTTGTGGGAAAAGAGATCGTCCCAAAGAGAAGCATCGCGAACGAGCATGGCGTAGATCGCAATCGCCCGGCGGCCGCTAAGGGTTTTGTTGTAGTCGTCGCCGGATTGGGCGGTCGAGGAGCCGGGCTCGAAGTTGCCTTGGAAGGAAGGATCAGCGTGGCCGAAGATGGAGATTGGCGCGCCCATGATTTTGGGATCTTGCTTGCGCAAACTCGCGAAGGCTTGGATTTCGCCCTGGATTTGAGGGAGTGGGAAAGAGGAATCAAAGCGGAAACGAACATCATCAATGCGGAAGCAGGCGATAGGAATCAGGCGGAGACGCGCGGTGTTGAATTCGTTGGAGGTCGAGGGACCGACGAGGAATTCAAATGGATCTGGGGCAGGATGGTTGGCCAGTACACCGCCATCGGAAGTGGAGTGGAGTTTGCCGTCTTTGTCGTCGGCCATGACTAATTAGCCTCGGAGGCCGCGTGGATCAGATGCGCCGAGCGAGTTCCAATAGAGAATCAGCATCCATGAATTTGCTTGAGCTTGGATTGGGTCTTGGGACCGCAATCGCCGTCGACGGTTAGGCTGTTGTCGCACTGGAATTCTTCGACGGCGGATTCGAAGGCGTCGGTGTCGGAGCCGTCGAGATTGCCCGCGAAATAGCCCAGATTGTTGAGGCGGGCGATTTGGCCGGAGAGTTCATCGATGGGGTCGAGATGGCCGATTTTTATGGGGATGACTTCGTTGGCGAAGGGGGTTTGGTCGCCGCGGATCGTGAGAGTGCCTTCTTTGGCATCGAGGGGGATTTCCTGTTCGAGCTTGCCGTTGCCGTCGGTGGTTAGTTGGTAGGTTTGGCCGTCGATGAGCAAGGCGCATTGTGCTCCGGCGATGGGCTTTTCGTAGATATCTTCCAGGACGAGGCGCAGTTTTAGAGTTTTCTTGTCGATGGTAAAGGTGTGTTTTTTGTCAGTGGCGCCGGATTCGTGCTTTTCTTCCATGTCGGGGATGAAGAGTTGATCACCGGGGAGCAAAATGTTGGGATTTTGGCGCTGTTTTTTGAGGTCAGCGTTGTTGGGATGGTCCCAGATGACGGTGTAGTCGGTGAAACCGTTATCCTTGGCGATTTTGGAGAGGTGATCGCCTTGCAGGACGGTGTAGTAGTCATCCATGGTTGTTACCTCGACCGAGTTCGACGACGCGATAAGAATCTAACACTCCAGAAAAAAGATCACTTTTTGTGCCAGGATTTTTTGTCGATGTTTGGGAACGAGATTTTGCAGTTGCCGGGGTCGACGCCATCGACTCTGGCCTGGCCTTTTGCATCAAGGTATCCCTCCGTGGTTGAACCGTCAGGAAGCTCGATCTGATAAGGCTCGCCTGGGACGGGCTTGCCGGCTTGATCGAGCAGTTCGATTTCAACCCAGTGGCCGGTTTGTGCGGCAGAACCTGCCGCATTCGATAGAGCTTGTCAACCGGGACACGGTTTGATGAATGGGACGCCGGATTGGGCGGCTTGCGCGAGGGCTTCACCGGCGACCCCAGGACTGCCGGAGGAGGAAGAAGGTCCCGTCGTGCCGCTGCCGCTCATGGCTTGCGCGAGCAAGACCAGCGGCGGGACAGGCGGGACTACGACCGGGGAGCCCATGCCGACTTCGCCGATCATAACCGTGGGCTCGCCCATGATGATGGGATTTACAGGGCCGAGGGCGAGGCCGGGGATTTCCATAACGATGTCGCCCATGCGGCAGGCCATCATAAAATTGATGAGGACCGTGGGGCTGCCGAGCATGACCATGCCGACACCATCGGCGCCGCTGATGCTAACGGCGGGACAGGCGTGCTGGTCGATCATGGCGCGCCAGGCGGGGAGACCGCCGATGAGAACGTTGACACTTCCGGGACCGGGCGCGAGTGGCATGCCGTGGGTGGTTGGGTCGGTTATGCGTGCGGCAGGAGGCATAGTAAGTCCGGGTAACTACTGGTTGAGTTTTCCACCTTTCGTGCCGTCGTCGGCGGTGTCAGGATCTTTCGGATCCGCGGGAGAGTCGGGGCTGGCAGGCGAATCTGGGCTGGCGCTTTGCGCGCTGCCGGGAGCGCCACCGCTGTTAATAAGGACCATGGTGCCCTGAATCGAAACGCCAGCGGGACCGATATCGATGAAGCCGCCGGGGCCGACGAGAGAAAGTTGCATGCCGGCTTGAATGACCACGTTCATGCCACCGGTAATATAAACGGCTTGGCTTGCGGAGAGAACATCGTTCATGCCGATCTGTGTGTTTCTGCTCTGGCCGATGGTGATGGACTCGTTGCTGCCGACATTTTCTTTTCGGTTCTGTCCAATAGTGATCGATTCGTTGTTGGTGACCTGCTCCTTGCGATCCCCGCCGATAGTGATGGACTGATCGGAGTCGATTTTTTCCATGTGCTTTGCTTCGATGTGGATCGAGGTGTCGCCGGTGATCTTTTCAATGTGTTTGCCTTTGACCTGGGTTTGTTTGTCACCATCGACCTCTTCGAACTGACTGGACTTGACAATCATGTGGCGGTTGGCGCCGACAAACTCGCGAGACTCTTTTTCGACGCGCCAATCCATGTCCTTTTCGGCGTTCATGAAGATTTGCTCGTCGTCTTTCTTGTCTTCGAAGCGCAACTCGTTGTAGTTGCTGGAGCCGCCGCCTTTTGTGCTGCGGGACATGAAGGTGGTGCGAGTCTGGTTGTCGGCCAACTTGTAAGGAGGCATCTGCTCGTCGTTGTAGACCCTGCCGGTGATGAGCGGGCGGTCGGGATCGCCTTCGAGGAATTCGACAATCACTTCCTGGCCCATACGAGGAATATTGATGGCGCCCCAGTTTTTGCCTGCCCAGGGCTGGGAGACACGAATCCAGCAAGAGCTTTTTTCATCTTTCTTGCCTTCGCGATCCCAGAAGAATTGTACTTTCACGCGGCCGTATTTGTCGGTCCAGATTTCTTCGCCGGATTTACCGGTAACCACGGCGGTCTGAGGGCCTTGGACGAAAGGACGTGGGGTGCTACGCTGAGGACGATAGAGCACGGAATACGGAATGCAGCGAAAGTGATTGGAATAATGCTCGCCAGACTGTCCTTCCGAACGGGAATAACTACTGCCGACCGACGCAGAATGCTGGATTTCCGTCAGAAGATAAGTCTGGTTTTGGTCGGAACGGGAATGGCCCGAGAGATCGAAGCGATAGCCGGAAGCAAAAGTTCGGCAGCCACCGGAACCAACGCCAATCAAGTGAATGGCCTCCTCCTCCTGCATGCGAATCTGAGTCCGAGACTCACCCTCGCCCTTTTTCGTATATTCGCCAGGATAATCGAAGATTTCGTAGCTGTCGTTTCCGCCGACCTTGAAAATCGTCTCATCGTTGGCAAGCAAACTTGTGCTGGGGGTTTCGAAATTGTAGTCGGTCAGCGCATACTTTCCGGGACGAAGCTCCTGTTCCAAGTTCCAAGCACCAATGAAGTCCTCGTCTTTGCTATAGCCACCAGCGGCAAAGTCCAAACGGATTTTCGACTGACTTGGGCAGGGCTTGTGAACACTCGTCTTATTGCCCATCACGAGCGTGTGCTTGTCCTTTTCGTGTTCGAAGAAATAGAAGATCCCATACTGCTCCATGAGGCGTGAAACAAAATTGAAGTCCGTCTCGCGGTATTGGACGCAGTATTCGCGCTGTTCGAAATCGCCCTGCAGCGAATTTTTGAAGTCACCGAAGCCTCGATCTTTGAAGACTTTGGTCACGATGTCCGGAATGGTCATGTTCTGGAAAATCCGGCAATCGGCCCGTCTGGTTAGAAACCAAAGCCACGGAACGATCTCAGCATGATAGTGAGTGAAGCGCTCATCCACTCCCGTTTGTGCGAATCGACTAACGTGGCCGCTAAAATAACGCTTACTTCCGTCTGCGAGATTAAGTGAAATGGCAACCTTCTGACCGATGATCTTCGTGAAATCAATGGAGGCGTTTTCGGAAAGAAACTCGGCGGAGATACGAAAGAGGCGAGAAACGCCTTCGTGAGCAGCAAAACTCGCAAGAAGAAGAGCATCTTTTCCCAAGGGCGTCTCGATCGCAATGATCCTTTTGTCTTGCGTGTATGCCATATTCTCTTGTGCACCCTCTCTCCGAGGTTATTGCAGGGCCTGGAGGCCCATTCGAACAAAGCCGACCGCTAGACCAAGCGATACGGATATGGTTTGGCGGAAAACGGAGGAATGACCGGGAAATAATACTGCTTCGCTCCGCCTACCAACCGGCCGAGGCCCTCGAGTTCAGAATCCAAGAACTGCTCTGAGGCGGTGCCCACCAACCCGGTTAAGCGTTGCCCTGGTTCTAGCTGCAGACACCACAGTTCTTCAAATTCGTTCCATACGGGAGCAAGCGCCAACGTGGCCCGGATATGGCCCCGAACAGCGGACCGCTGCAGACGTTCAGATATTGGAATTCGATCGAATTGCTCATGTAATTTCAGCAGAATCTCTTCACGGAACCACCAACCCCCGAAGGGATTGTTTTGGCGCTTTAACGGCGCGGGATTTGCATCAGAGGTGCCCCGAAGCAATGTAATGGGACCCGTTATGGTTTCTGTAGCCGGAAACCCAACAAATGCTTTCAGGATTTTCACCGTTTCCTCCGCCGCGACGTCTTCCGCCTTCCTGCCGGACAAAAACGTTGCGTTATGAGGTAGAAGGAGCTTCCGAAGCAGATGGTCGGCCAAATTTTGCATAGCCAAACCTTCATTAGGATCCATTAAATTCTTTGCCTCCCACACTTACAACTGCAGGGATCAAGAGTACACAAATGCGCCATTTTCACCGACGGATACGTGGATACCGGCGGGCTTCTGGCGTTCGGCCATGCGGCCGAGAAGATAACGGGAGACATCCGGGAGCATCGTGTTCGTGAGGATGTTGTCCACGTTGCGGGCGCCGGATTCGACTTCGGTGCAGCGCTTGGCGACTTCGGCGACGACCGCGGGATCGTAGGTTAGCTCGATTTTGTGGTTGTCGCGGATGCGGCGTTGGATTTTGGCCAGTTTGAGAGTGACGATTTGCTTCATGGCTTCGTCTCGCAGAGGAAAATAGGGGACAGTTACGAGGCGGCCCATGAAAGCGGGCTTGAAAATTTTGTTGAGCTCCGGTTTCAGGGCTTTGGCGAGGCCGTCGGCGCTGGGAGTGGTTTCGGGATCGGCGGTGAGCTTCATTAGAAGATCGGTACAAGCGTTGGAAGTGAGAATGATGATGGTGTTTTTGAAATCGATCTCCCGGCCTTCGCCGTCTTCCATGTTGCCCTTGTCGAAGACTTGGTAGAAGAGTTCGAGAACGTCGGGATGGGCTTTCTCGCATTCGTCGAGAAGGACTACGGAATAAGGACGGCGGCGGACGGCTTCCGTGAGAACGCCACCCTCGCCATAACCGACATAGCCAGGAGGCGCGCCCTTGAGGCTGGAAACGGTGTGCGCTTCCTGGAATTCGGACATGTTGATGGTGATGAGATTGCGTTCACCGCCGTAGAGGAAATCGGCGAGAGCGAGCGCGGTTTCGGTTTTGCCGACGCCGCTGGGGCCGACGAGCATGAAGACGCCGACGGGTTTGACGGGGTCGTCCATGCCTGCACGGTTCGTAGAAATGCGCTGGGCGATGGCTTCAAGGGCGTGGTTCTGACCGATGACGCGGACGGCCATCAGATCTTTGAGATGAAGTACCGTATTGATTTCGTCTTGTTGCATTTTGCCGACGGGGATGCCGGTCCAGGCGGAGATGACTTCGCCGACGATTTGGGTGTCCACGCAGACGCGCATCAGAGGCGAATCGCCCTGGAGAGCGTCCAGCTCGGCATTGAGTTTTTCTAGTTCGACGCGGAGCGCGGCGGCATCCGTTGCAGGCTGAGCGGCGGTACCGGAGGCGGCGGGCATGGATGCGGGCGGAGCGGCCGGTGAAACAGCCGCTTCAAGTTGGGTGCGGATATCTCGGATGCGGGTAACGAGAGACAATTCCTTGCCTCGGCGCTCTTCGAGAGTCTTGAGGCGCGCGGCGACTTCTGTTCTCTGTTTGGCGATATTGGCGAGGCGTTCGGAGTGATCGACGCCCACGGCAGTTTCACGCTCGAGAACTCGCTGCTGGACGTCGAGATCATCGACCTGGCGCATGGCATCTTCGATCAGGGGAGGAGTGGCGTTTTGTCCGAGAGAGAGGCGGGCGCAAGCGGTGTCCATGACACTGACGGCTTTGTCTGGAAGCTGGCGGCCTGCGAGATAGCGATGCGAGAACTTAGTGGCGGAGCGGACCGCTTCGTCGAGGATTCGCACGTTGTGATGTTTCTCGAGCGAACTGACAATGCCGCGCAGCATGACCATGCATTGTTCTTCCGTGGGCTCTTCGACTTTGACGACCTGGAAGCGACGGGCCAAGGCGGCGTCTTTTTCGAAGAACTTTTTGTATTCGGACCAAGTGGTGGCGGCGATGGTGCGGAGTTCTCCGCGGGCCAGCGCGGGCTTGAGCAAATTGGCAGCATCGCCCTGCCCTGCCGGGCCTCCGGCTCCGATCATGGTGTGAGCTTCGTCTATGAAAAGAATGATGGGAGACGGGGAGGATTTGACCTCTTCGATTAAGCCTTTGAGGCGATTTTCGAATTCGCCTTTTACGCCAGCGCCGGCTTGCAAAAGCGCAAGATCGAGCGAGCGGATGGTGACATTCTTGAGCACGGGCGGGACATCGCCAGCAGCTACGCGCAGAGCAAAGCCTTCAACGACGGCGGTTTTGCCGACGCCCGCTTCGCCGGTGAGGATGGGGTTGTTTTGGCGGCGGCGCGTAAGAATGTCGATGATCTGGCGAATTTCGTGATCGCGGCCGAGAACGGCGTCAATTTTTCCGGCTTTGGCGTTGGCAGTGAGATCGATCGTGAATTGATTCAGATTTTGCTGTTTCCCGGCCGCGGGAATGCCAGCGGCGCCCTGAGGCAGCCCTTCGACGCCGATGGGAACGGCTTGAGCGGTTTCCTGATCTTCGGGTGAACCCGCGACAATGTTCCAGAAATCTTTATGAAGGGCCTCGGCACTGATTTTTTGAAATTCGCGGGTGACTTCGCGCATGAGGCGCGAAAGATCGCCGGAGCTGGCAATCGCGAGAATGCAGAAGCCAGTACGGACTTGCGCGGAACCGAAATCAATGGAGCCGATGGTCCAGGCTTCAGAGAGCATGTCGGTGAGCGTGGGGCTAAAGGCGGGTGTGCGGGCGTTTCCAGATTTTAATTTATCGAGACTGCGCGTGAGGTCGCCGGTAAGGCGAGATTTGTCGACGCCAAATTGCTTAAGGATGCGGGGAAGATCGCTATCGGTGACATCGAGGAGCTTGAGGAGGAAATGTTCGACCTCGATGTCATAGTGAGTGCGCGCCAAGCAGAAACCTGCCCCGGCCTCGAGAGTGTTCCGAGTGGTGTCGTTGAGTTTTCCGATCAGCCCTTTTAGATTTGCCGTCATGACGACCTCGTTTCGCTAAACGTTGAAAATAGTTTCTTCCGGGTGGCGTTCCATGGGCTTTGATTTCATCCAAGTAACCCAGCCAAGCTGAGGCGAGCCGTCTCCTTCGCCGCCTAGCTGGCAACGCGGAACTTCCTCGCGTTCAAGGATGAGTTGGACTTCAAAATCGATTTCCTCATTGGTCCAAAAACGCAAAAGAGCACGGAGCGGCTCGTAAGCGGAACCGTTGGGCAGAAAATCGAGATAGTTTTCCAGATCGAGCGGGCCGATGCGGATTCGTGCACGGGCCTGCTGGTTCCATACTTCGTCTCCGACAACCGCGCCCAGGCCCAATTGTTCGGAGGGGGTAGAGCGTTCGCCGATGCAGCATTCGGTGGTGTCGTCGAGGCGGAACCAGCCGCCGACCAACTGGATTACTTCGAAGGGGACCTCGAAGTAATCGTTGAGGAGCAGCTCGAGTGCGTGGGCAGAATGAGGGCGCTGGCCGAGAATTCCGGCGAAAAAAAGAAAGGTATCGTCGGGAACGGCAAGGCGCTCCTGCAAACCCAGAGTGCCCAGACCGATCAAGTCGAGCAAATGGTGAGAGAAACGATCGCGCTCGCCGCGCTCGTAGGAAACGGCGAAGCGATATTTTTCCCAGGCCTGGTAGAAAAACGAGAGCATGCGGTGATGAAAGAGGTCGAGAAAATCGCGGAGCGTTCTGTCGCCGGAGCGGAGTCGAGCGAGGATAAGCGTCGTATAGAAATGCGGCAGAGGACCTTGTGGGCCAGTGACGCCCATAAAGTTGACCGCGAGAGACGGCGGCTTTCCTTCGGGCCAGTCGATTGACTGAATTTCGCTAGCGGGAAAAGAAAGAGACGGATAAGCACCGAGGCGCGCAACTTCATCGGACGGATTGGTAAAGCGTCCGAGAGGCTTGCGATCGGGCGCCATGCGCTCGAGCAAGCGAATCGCCTGAAAGAATTCAAAGCGATAAGGTTCGCTGCGCAGCAACTCTTCAACTTCCGAAAGATCTACAGGAGAATCACTTCCCCCGCCCGGGGTGGCCATTGACGGAGAATCTCCTTTCTTTGCTGGGTGCGGACGGCGAGCTGGGTGAAACTGTTCAGCGAAGCATAGTGACCCAGAAAATATTCGAGAATGCTCGCGAAGAGAAAGACGCCTCCGCCGACAAACTGTTCTTCGTCGAATTCCATTTCGACGCGGTGTCCGCGGACGAAGCCGATGCCGTTTTCCGAGATGACGCGGGCGAAATGGCGAGTGCTGGACAGGCGCATGAGTCCGGCGACTTGCCGCTCGTTGTAGCCGGATTCTCCGAAGGTATAGAGGCGGAGAATTTCCTGGAGCGACTCTTTGCCTTCCTCGACGATGGAAAGATAGTTCAGAGAAAGATGGGAGATGAGACGCCAGAGCATGCCTTTTCCGGTGGGAGGGCGGACGGAAGGGGAGGGCTTGCGTAGGGCGACGATACGTTTGATGGAGGAGATGCCTTCGAGTTCGAAATCGCCGCGCTCGTTTCCCATGGGGAGGCGATGCGGCAAATCGCGATTCGAACAAGTGCAGTGGATGGTGGCGGTATCCGTGTCGGGGTGGAGCGGACGGCCGCTTAGATCCAAGAAAGAAAGGTAGACGTCGGTGCCTTCGTCATCGCGGCGCGTGGAAGCCTGACGGCGAGAATGCCAAAAACCCTTTGGGCGCTCGCGATGGCGTGAGGTGGTATGCCGGAAGCGATAGAAGGGTTCGAATTTCAGGACTTCGTGAGTTTGCGGATCGGGGGAGATGACTTCTTCGATGGAGAAAATCTCCATGGCGCGGCGGCGGCGCGCGTCGGGCGTGATCAGGTATTCCGTGTGAGTTTGATCGAGACGAATAGGCTCGGCGGTATGCGAGAAAAGATTGATGGCGGGGGAACAGCCTAGACGGAGATTCTCTTCGGAAACGTTGAGCTCGAGGGTTTGCTGTCGCTCGCTGCGTTCGAATCTGGAAATAAGAAAGACGATCTCGATGCGAGGACCGAAGCCCGAGGTGCGAAGCTGTTCGAGACCCTTCAAATCGATAAAGAAGAATTTTTCGGGAAAATGAAAATATTCCTGAAGGAGCCGGTAGCCAGAAAACGCGCGGCGGGGATACGGGAGGAGCGCTTCGGAATCCGTAAAGCCCGCGGGCTGGAGTTGGGTCCCCGGGAAAGCAATGGGATGCTTTCGCGAATTCGGAGCGCGGTCGCGAAGCAGAATTTGCGTGCAGTTATTGCAGAGCAATTCGTATAGGGTATGGATGAGTGTACTCTCGCCATTAAGGTAGAAGCGGAGGGAACTCAATTCTAATTTATCGAAAGAGACGTCGGGAAAACATTCGAGTTCCAGGCGAATCGCGGCGACGGCGTCCTGGGACTTGACGGCAGGGCGCAAGCGATCGGGCGTGACCCATTGAGCCGTGGCAATCTTTAGCGGCCAGAGCGTGGTGTCGGAACAAGTTTTGAATTTGCAGGGATAGCCGTCGACGGGCTGAGAATAAAGCATCGAACCACGCGGGATGGGGAGGCCGGTGCTGAGTTTTCCCTGTTCCGGGTCTAGATGAAATTGCACGATGGTCGAGGAGGGAATGGGGCGGATGTAGTGCGGATAGAGAACGCTCAGCAAAGCTTCGGTGATTTCGGGGAATTCGTCGTCGATCTTGAGGTGAACGCGCGCGGCCAAAAAGGCGAAGGCCTCGATGAGGCGTTCGACGTGGGGATCTTCGCAACGGTTGGGATCAAGAAGCAGACGCGAGGCGACCTTCGGATATTTCTCCGAGAACTCCGCGCCCATCTGGCGGAGGTAGGTTAATTCGCGCTCGTAATATTCGAGCAGCTCGTCACGCACGGTCTTCTCCGGAAATGGAAACCTCGAGGCTGGTCAACTCAATCGAAGCGTCGTAGACGACGTGCTCGGGAAGCGGGTCGATGCGGAGCATGCCATCGATCACAAAACGCAAGACGCGCGACTGACCGGCGACGGGAACCAGTGAAACTTTGACGCCATCGAGTCTTCCTTCAAAGGTTCTCACGGCGGTCTCAATCGACTGGAGCAATTTGGTTTGCTCGTAGAGAAAATTGGCGGGCATGGAAGTGATGTCGGGAAGCCCGTAATAATAAACGGAACGAAGAATTTCGACTGAACCCTCCGGAATATAATCGGGAGTTCGGCGCGTGTTGAGAAGGTTTTCGAGATCGCGCCTGACGGCGGTCTTGAGACGGGCGAGGGAAACGCTGCGCGTCATGGGCGCTTCTGACTTAATCTTGGGTTCGTCGTCCAGGAGGCGGTCCAAGAGCGGCAGTCTCAGGGGCGCGTTTGAGTCGTAATCCGGCATCGGTTACCTCAGAGCCAGAGCTTGGCCGGGATCAAGCCGGCAAAGCTTTTGATAAATCTTTTCTTTTTCGGCGTCGTCGCGGCCAAGTTTTTCGGCGCAGCGATAGAGCAGCGCGAGAGGCTGCGCGACGACGGCCGCCTCTTCCCATTCCTCGAGTTTGCGGCGTTCGATTTCTTCGGCAAGCTCAACAAGGATTGGGTAGGCGATGGCCTCGTGCTTGGTCGCAAGAAAAATATTGGCGAGTTGTATGTGCCTTTGGAAGCGGCCGCGGCCCGTGCGTTCGTTATTCATTTCACGGGTTAAAATGCCGATGGCTTCCTGCACCTTTCCGGCGCGCGCGGCTTTCATGGCGAGTTCGATGACGTCGGCAGCTTTTTCTCCGTTGGCGTTTTCTGATCGTGAACTCGAGGACGTGGCCGCGGGAGCAAATTCCGGTTCGCTGGATGCGGGAGCAGGCGGCGGCAATATGCTTTCTTTGAGCCAGGTTTGCGTTTCTGCGTTTGCGGCGGGAGTGTCATCCATGAGCGAGGAGTTGAGCAGATCGGGATAATCGGCAAGCAGCGCTCTGAGTCCAGAGCGGATGCCGGCCGCAACAGGTTCATATTCCGAGCCGAGTGCCTCGCACGCGCGCACAGCATAGCGCTGCAAATCGATCCAGCCACGTCCGCAGGGCAGGCTCATGGCTAGTTCGGAATTTTCCAAAACTCCCGCCCAATTTCCTTCCATGGACATTTTTTTGATCAGGGTACGCTTTTCCGTTGGCGGAGCCTCGAGCAGCGCAGGGTTAAGCGCTGCACCTGCTGCGCGAAGTTCTCCCCAACGAAGAGCTCGAAGCAGCAAATACGGAACGGGGTTCAGGGAGCTCTCGTGCCGCAAAAAGTGGGCCACGATAGTGAGACGCTGCATGGCGTCGTCGCGGTCAGCGGGCTCAGCGGCAACGGATTTTTTCTTGGCGGCGAGCGCGCCTGACGTTGCCGTGGCCGCGGATTCGTCGACAGCCTCCTCGGCGGGCGCTTCGACCGTCTCCTCCGTCACTTCTTCAGCCGGCTTGTGATACTGCTTTACGAAGTCCTGCAACTCTTCGAGAGCAGTGTGGAGATTAGCGTAGCTGGGAGCTTCGCGGCCAAACTTCTCGTCGCTCAAGGTTTCGAGCAACTGCAGCGATTCGAGAGCAGCGACTACGTTGGTGGCGAGCTTTTCGTAGTAGGCATCGCCGGTGGCGCGCACAGCTTCATCAAATTCTTCCGCGGTACATTTTTTTTCCGCGATGGCCGCCACCCGCGCGGCAGCTTTTTCTTCACTGACTGCGTCCGCCTCATAGCCGACGCGGCGAGATTCCTGGTATTTGAAATAATCAAACTTGCTTTTAGTCAATGGCAGGCGGCGTAGGGGGCCATCGAGCTTGGAACCAACCCAACCGAGGGGTCCGGCGCGGAATTCCAAATCGCCGTCATCGATTTCGGGGTAAAGAGTGTCCCAAAACGTTTCCAGGAAGCCACGCAGCAGGTCAAGGCCTTCGCGAAGTCCCGCGACGTGATCGCGAAACAGGATCGCCTCGGTGAGCCATGCGGCTAACTGCAAGTCCTTACTCTTGGTAGATAGCGCTTCCGTGGCCAGCTTGATGACCAGCGGAAAATCGGCTTTCTTGACTTCGCGAGACCAATCACCCTGAGGTAGCACGTCTTCTTCGCGGCGGGCTTCGCGAATCTTGTCGTAGACGGGATCGTAACGCAGAGTCTTTCCGCTGGGATTATCCCCGGGAATGGGGTTTAGGAGACCTTCGGGAAGGGGCATGGCCGTTAAGAGGCCGTCTGGGCAATTGCGATTTGGATGTTGCGCAGTTCCAGAATCGGCCATTCCTCGTCATCGGCAAGCAAAACCTTTTGGCCCACGGGGACGGTTTCTCCGTCGTCCGTTTCCTCCCACACGGTCGCACGGCCAAGGCGAACAGCAGGGTCCGTATGCTGGCCGGCAAAAGGTGTTAGGACGGGGAGAAGAACTTCACCCAGCTCACGATCTTCGTACTTGTCCGAAGTGCGGACTTTGGCGGGCAGCCATAAGAGGTCGCGAAGGCGTTTAGGGGGTGCAATCTCGATGGACGTTAACAGCGCAAAAGGAATCCACATATAACTACCGGCGGCGAAGACCTCGAGATTTGAGGCAATACGCGGGTCGCCATCGGATAAATCGTGATACGGCTTGCCATTGATGCTGACCGACAACGATCCGAGGCCCGCCGTATTCTTCGGCATAGGATATTGTTTCTTGCTGAAGAGATCATGTCGAGTGCGTTCGGCGTGAAGGGCGGCATGATAGAGGAGAGCGCCCATTTCCGCATTGCGGCCTTCGCTGCCGAGAATGTCCAGCTGCTTTTCCGCGCGCACGAAATCGCCGGAAAAACAGAGAAGCTCGAAGAGAAATGTGCGGCGCTTGGCGTCGGTGGGATTGTCGCGAACCTCAGCGTTCAAAGCCTGAATGGCGTCGTCGAGGCGCCCCGCCTGAAAAAGTTGTTGGACTGACATGACACCCCTGGTTCACATGCGGTCCCCGGAAGAAGAGGACGAGACGTGTGGCACTGCTTCCGGCGGAGCGTCTGCGTATGCAGAAAGCCCCGCCAGAAGCCGCGCATCGAGACATTTACAGTTTCTTGTTGGCCTGCAGATCATAGGCGGTCATGGTGTTGGCTCCCGCCGTGCCGTCGGAGTTTTGCGCCGTATAGTTATAGTGAATCTTGGCGAAGTTGAGGTGAAATACGTCAATGGGTAGAGTGTCCTTGTGATTCGTTTCTCCCCCCATCGACTCGTACCCCGACACCAATACCTGCTCAAGCTTGATCTTCAAGTATTCTGCCTGCGTGCCTCCCGCTCGCCGGCAAGATAGCGTGACTTCCGGAAAGTGTTGACCGGTGGCACAGGCTAGCATCAGCTTGGCGGAAGCGCAGTCCATGCGCTTCGAGAATTCAAATTCATGAAACTGCGCTTTGCCAACTCCGGCACCCGCGCCGACGGCGGCTGCCGCACCAGGCTGCCGCACGCCAAATTTGAAGCTGATGAGATCAATTTCACCCTTGTGTTTGTCGTCTAGTGATTCTCCCTTGATGTCACCGAGTTTTAGGAAAAAATCAGAGTGAGCTGTCATGGAAGCCATTTTTGATCGGCTGCTGTTGTCGGCATTTTCATGTCCTCCTTTTCATTGTAAGGCTAAAAAAATCTACTTCTTAACGAATCCCCCGCGCGGCAATTACTTGGCCGGAGCGGGCAGTTCCGCCACCAGCCTGAGCGAAACGGTTAGCTCGTCAAGCTGGAAATGCGGCCGCAGGAAGGCGATGGCCCGGTACGCGCCAGGCTTTCCCGGAATCTCGCTGACTTCGATTTTGGCCTCGCGAAGCGGGAACTTCGCCTTTACGGTGGCACTCGCCTGATCGTCGTCGGTGACATACTGCATGATCCATTGAGTGAGGAACGTCTGGCATTGCCCGCGGCTCATGAAACCGCCAATTTTGTCGCGCATGATGGACTTCATGTAATGGGCGAATCTGGATACTGCCAGGATGTAGGGAAGCTGCGCGGAGAGCCGAGCGTTGGCATTGGCTGCGGCTTTATCGTACTTCTTCGGCTTGTTCGAGGACTGGACGCTGAAAAAAGCCGCATAGTCAGTTCCCTTGCAATGCACGAGCGGAATCAAACCCTGGTCGGCTAGTTCTTTTTCACGGCGGTCGGTGATGGCGACTTCCGTAGGACACTTCAAGGCTACGTCGCCTTCATCCGTGCGGAAAGTATGTGTCGGGAGCCCCTCGACAAGGCCTCCGCCTTCCACACCACGGATCGAGGCGCACCAACCATATTGAGCGAACGCCGTCGTAAGACGGGCGCCGAGCGCGTAGGCGGCATTGCCCCAAAGGTATTTGGAATGATCCGTTCCATCCACGCCTTCCTCATAACTGAAGTCGTCGACGGGTTTGGTATCTTTTCCGTAGGGAAGGCGCATGAGGACGCGTGGCATGGTCAAGCCGACGTAGCGGGAGTCTTCGCTGGCACGGAACGATTTCCACTTCGCGAATTCTGTGCTGTCGAAGATTTTCCCGATATCACGCGGGTCGCCCAGCTGCGAGAAGCTGTCCAGATTGAGAAGTTCCGGAGCTGCGGCGGTCAGAAAAGGAGCGTGGGCTCCCGCAGCGACTTGCGAAACCTTCTCGAGCAGTTCGATGTCTTCAGGATGCTTGCTGAATTCGTAGTCGCCGATCAGGGCCCCAAAAGGCTCGCCGCCGAAGATACCGAATTCATCTTCATAGACTTTCTTGAACATCACGCTCTGATCGAACTCCGGAGCACGCTGGAGATCGCGCAGCAGCTCTTTCTTGCTGACGTTGAGGACCCGGATCTTTAGCATTGAGCTGGTTTCGCTCTGATCCATCATGTACTTGATGCCGCGCCAACTAGCTTCCAGCTTTTGAAAGGCCGGATGATGAAGGATTTCGTTCAATTGAAGGGAGATGAGATGGTCGATCTGAGCGACGCGGGAATTGATGGTGGCGTCGGCGTCGCGCGAAAGCTTCATCTCGCCTTCGAGAACCTGGGCAACGAACTCCTTGACCATATCGCGGCCACGCTCACGCGCGACCTGCTCTTTTCCAAAGCGTCCTTGCTCAACGATCTGATCCAGCAGGCTCGATTCCGTCGTCTTAGCTTCCGCGGATTGCGCGGCCGCCTTCTCCGGCTTACTCATCGGAGCCTCCCTTGGGCTTGTCCTGCGCGAGCTCTTTCTTGATTTGGTCCGCTTTCTGGGTATTTCCGACGGCTTCCATCAAAAGATCGTCCAGCTTGTCGTTGCCCTGCAAAGCGCCGCGGAGATCTCCAAGCTTTTGACGCAGCTCGAGAAGTTCACGCAAGGGCTTGACGTTCTTCGCCACGTTGCTTGGGTCAAAATCATCAAGACTCTTGAAGTCGAGATCGACTTTGATTTTTCCGGCGTCGGCCTCGTCACTGAGCTTATTGTCGACTTCCAGTGACAGATGGGGCTTGAAGCTTTCCAGCACGCCGTCAAAATTGTCGGGAGTAATCTCCACAAAGCGGCGGTCTTTCAACTTTGGGAGAGCTTCCGTCGGTTGGCCGCTCAGGTCCGCCAGGACACCCATGACAAAAGGCAGTTCCTTGACTTCGATGGCGTCGCCGACTTCCACATCGTACGTCACATGCACTCGAGGCGGGCGTACCCGCTCCAGCTTCTTATGAACGCTTTCTTTTGCCATGTGTTCCCCTTAAGTCTCCCTCACGGTGTAGGTAGTGTGTTGAGAGCGAAAAGCGTTTCGCCTCGGCAGGACACCAAATTACCTGCGCACGGTTTATCACGATTCCCGCGGTACGTCAATTAGTTCTAAGGTCCTAGAACTGACCCGCGATGGCCTTTCCGCGCATCTCAAATGGAGAATCGCGATCCTCTTGCTTCCCACATAGAGTATTTTTGCGTGAGGCTCCCGCGGAAAACTGTCTCCATCCGCTGCCGTTGTCCACGCCTTCAACATGCCGCACACTATCGCGCAATACGCTGGGGGAGAACAATGCACTGGTGGTGAACTGTGGAGAGATAGTAGGTGAACCAGTAACTGGCGGAAAAGACAGGAATTAAGGTAAACGGGGCTCATCGCGATTATCAGGAGGAGTGAAGGGTACATGTTGGCTGCCTTTTGCGGCCAAAATTCCCGTGGAATCTCTTTTGACTTTCAAGCACCGCACCTGCTAGCTTTAGCCGCAAGCTATGCGCCAGCTTCAACCTGTCATCTGGTCCAAAGGCACCTTCCTCACGCCGCAACACCTGCAGACACGCGACCGCTATGTCGAGAGTTGTCTGCAATTTCGCCTGGAAGGCCTGAATTTCCGGCCCTGGGGATTCCTCGATTTGCAGATCAATCAGGAGGCACTGACCGAAGGTAATTTCGCTCTTACCCGCGCTTCCGGTCTTTTTGCGGATGGGCTTCCCTTTGAGATTCCAGAATCCGATGCAGCCCCGGCCCCCAAACCTATCGGGCTGTTTTTTGAGGCCGACCAAATGTCGCTGGATATTTACCTGGCGATTCCCGAGTACCGGTCTCATGGATTAAACGTTTCCATCGCGCAGAAAAACGCGGACGTCAGATATCTCTCCGAAATCGTGAATTTGAAGGACGAAAATTCCGGTCTGACGGAGAAACCGGTGCAAATCGCGAGGAAAAATCTGCGGTTTCTGGTCGAAGGCGAGTCGAGAGAAGGATGCAATTCATTGCAAATCGCCAGGATTCTGCGGACGTCCGCGGGTACCTTCCGGCTCGACCCACAGTACATTCCGCCGCTGCTCGACATCGCGGCGAACGACTATCTGATGGGCATCGCACGGCGTCTTGTGGAGATTCTCGCGGCCAAGAGCAGCATTCTCGCGGGCGGGCGGCGGCAACGCAGCGCGGGACTCGCGGATTTTTCGGCAGCGGACATCGCCAGCTTTTGGCTGCTCTACACGGTGAATGGACACTTCCCTGCTCTGCGTCACATTCACGACGTCCGGCAAGGCCATCCTGATGTTCTTTTCAGACTGCTTACGTCACTTGCGGGAGCCTTGAGCACGTTTTCGCTAAAGATCCAGCCGAGAGACTTGCCGCTTTACGATCACGAAAACCTGGGCGCCTGCTTCACGGATTTGGATGAAAAGCTTCGCGAGCTTTTGGAAACTGTGGTTCCGAGCAATTTCGTCGCGCTGCCCTTGAAATTGGTCAAAGCATCCATCTATTCGACGAACATCGATGACGACCGCTATCTGACGGGAACAAAATTCTATTTGGCGGTCAGCTCGACCATGAATCAGGGAGATTTGATCAAGAAAGCTCCGCAAATGATTAAAGTTTGCTCGGCTGCACAAATCGAGCAGTTGGTGCGGCAAGCGCTGCCGGGCATGCAACTCACCCACGCGGTGAGGCCGCCGGCGTCGATCCCGGTGAAACTCAACTATCAATACTTCAGTTTGAATCAGTCGGGAGTCGCGTGGGAAACAGTGACCAAGGGCCGCAGCCTGGCGGCTTTCGTGCCCAGCGACATTCCTGAGCCGCAGCTCGAACTTCTTATCCTGCTGCCGCAGGCAATCTGAACTCTTCCGTTTGCAGAAACCCTCCGCTGATCAAAGTCGCCAGCAGCCGGCAAAACTCTTCCGGTGGCGTATCGGGAACGATCCACTCATTTTGTTTGGCTGTTTCGAATAGATCTGCGACGGCTGTCTTGCCGTCACAACGTGGCAAGAGAGCGGCCATCCACGGCTGCACCTTGCAATCCGTCGCAAAAGGCTCATCGATGGAAAGAGTGAAACTGTCTTGAGAGATTTCGCCGTCTCTCAAGATATGGCGCACAACGATCTCCATTCCGGGAGCAGGCAGAGGCTTGGCTTGGAGGAGCCTTTGCACAGCGCCTTCCGTTTGCATTTCCGTTTCCCAGTTCATAGCCCACTCAAGCGCGGCGGAGGGTGTTGCGCTGCGAATCGTCCGGCGAACGGTGAAGGCGGGTCGCTGCCCGGTGATTCGCTGAACGATAACAATCCCAAGCACAAGACCGCGAACGTTGTATTTCGTGAAGAGTTTTTCCCACTGTCCGTACTGTTCCCTGCCGCCATTCTTTGCCATGGTTTCCTCAAGGGCAAACTGGCGTGGCTCGAAGGATTGCAATGTGAAAAACGCGACGTCGTATTCGGCATGGGCCGCTCCCAACCACTCCCGAACGCGATTTTCGAAGCTCTGGCCGGACCGCTCCGTTCCCATCGTGCGGCAATAAAAGCGTCCGCCGGACTTTAGCTTGCCAGGGAGTCCGGCGACGATCCGCTGGATGATCTCTTCGCCAACTTCTCCACCACCATAAAAAATCTCTGCAGGCTTTAGGACAGGAACGTAAGGGGGATGGGCGGCGATGCGATCGAAAGTTCGTCCTTCCACTGGTTGATAGAGATCGCCCAGAGCAAAAGTCACGTTGTGGATGCCGTTGAGCGCGGCGTTGAACTTCGCGAAATCGATCGAGCGCTCTGCAATATCGGTGGCCCAAATATTTTTGGCGGTGCGGGAGGCCAGCAAGGCAGCGGGCGCTGTCCCGGCGCAAAGTTCCAGAAAGTCGTCGCAGGGATCATAAGAAGTGAAATCGATGAATTGCTTCGCCGATTTTGTCAGAGCCGGGTAGACGATGTCCGGAAACATTTCGCGGGGGGTGTGATCCGGATTGTTCCAGCGATCGGAGACGATCAGCAAGTCACGAATCGGATAAAGGGCGACACTGGCGATGCACCGATCTGCGTTCGCGGGATCAGTCAAAATCAGATGAGTTTGGGTGAGGGTCGTCCATACGGGGGCTGGAAAGAAAGATTCCGCCTCGGCAGCGGGAAGAGACTCGCCAACGACAAAAAGGTAGATAAGTGCGTCAAGACCGTCGCCCGCTTTGGGTTTCACAGGAGGGCGGCTGGAGAGTACGGGGAGGTCCAACTCCTTTCCCGGTTGAACATCCAGCCGTTGGCGGAGAGATTCCTCGGTAAAGCCAGTCCGCAAAAAATGCTCGCGGAGAGCGGCAAACTGCTCCGATGTGACCATTTGCAGGAGTGGCATGCGCGAGTCTCACGGACGGCGGGGAATAATACCAAATACCAACATCAATGGGGTGAATGTCTTGACATCCATCTGCGCGAACGCCATAGTTAGGCACGTTTCAAGCCTTTAGGGGCTTTCCCGGGTCTTTTTTCCGGCTTAAACTTAAAGACGATCGCAAAGTATCAACCGCGCCTGCGTCAAAGCTGGAGAAGCCAGGCTGGCCGAACGACGATTCGTCGATTGTATGCACTGCGTCATAGGAGAGCTGGTTCGCGCTGGGTGAAACGCAGCCTGCCCGCGCTGAGCCCGGCGCAATCTACCGAACAATGAAGCATCTTTCCAAGGTGGTGTGGCACGAGGGGATGTATCTGGGCCCCCATCACTTCCAGGTGCAATCCCAATCCTTTGAAGACCTCGTTCATTTCTCGACATCGAGCTTGTGGTTCGCCCCTTACGGCGTGATCAGCTGCAAGCTGGATCCAGATGCGCTGCAAAATGGAATGCTTTCGCTGGTGCATGCGAGAGGGCTGTTTCCCGACGGCCTGGCGTTTCAAATGCCAGACGCCGATGCAATGCCTCCCGTTTTGAACATCAATGATCTTTTCTCTGCCACGCGCGAGTCTCTGGTGGTGCTGCTTGCTGTGCCAGCGCGACGGCCCCAAGGTCCGAACTGCGCGCTCGATTCTGAGCCATCGCAGCTGGATTTGCGCTACCAGGCAGAAATGCTCACCTTGCCCGACGAAAACACCGGTCGGGACGAGAAGCAGATTCAGATTGGCCGCAAAAATATTCGATTTGTGGTGGAGAGCCAGGATAATCAAGGGCTCGTCATGCTGCCTGTCGCGCGAGTTCTCCGCGATGGCTCAGGGCGTTTCATCTTCGATCCGAGTTTCATCCCTCCATGCCTGCAGATAAGCGCGAGTGAGCGGCTGTTGGTCATCGCGCGAACATTGGTGGATATCCTCGATGAAAAGAGTGCGTCGCTTTCGCGGGCCCGGCGAGCCACGGCGCAGGGCCGCGCAGGATACTCTTCCGAGGAAATCGCGAGTTTCTGGTTTGTGCATACCGTCAACGAGAGCCTCTCCGTTCTGCGGCATCTCAGTGTGTCCGAGCGCGGCCATCCTGAGCAGCTTTATCTCGAAATGTCGCGGCTTGCGGGCGCCTTGTGTACATTTGGGCTGGAGTCGCATCCTGAGTCATTGCCGGCCTACAATCACGATGATCTGGAGAAGTGTTTCGGCCCGCTAAATCAGCATATCCGCGTGCATCTCGAACTTGTCGTCCCATCGAATTGTGTGCAGATCCCTCTCGTTTTGGCGGGACGAAACTTCCGCAACGGAGACGTTTTGGATCAGCGCTGCCTGGATCGCGCGCGATGGATTCTCGCGATTCGCGCGACTACAGGGGAGGCCGAGATCATCGCGAAGACGCCGCGCCTTATAAAAGTTTGCTCGAAGGACTTGCTTCCGGAGCTTGTAAAAACGGCCCTGCCTGGCCTGGGACTAGTCCACTTGCCGATTCCGCCTTCCGCGATTGCACCCAAAGTGGAGTTTCAATATTTCGGCTTGAGCCGCACAGGCAGTTGCTGGGAACACATCGTGCAGACACGAAAAGTCGGCGTCTACGTTCCCGATGACCTGCCGGGCGCGGAAATCGAGCTTCTTGTGGTTTTGGAGTCTTAGGAGGATCCGGTGGGAGCGACGATGTTCGGGGCCACGAGCCTGCAGCCCCGCGAGGTGTCCGCCAAGCGGCGAGCCGAAAATCTCGCTTACATCTATCAGCAGATCTTGACAGTGATCGTGCGCGTGCGCCAGAACCGCCAAGCCGTCTCCGATGCCAATGCTTTTCGCGCAAACATCCAGGCTGGGCTGCGAGCCGCGGAAAAGGACGCGGTTAAGAAGGCGTATGCACCCGACGATATTCGCACGGCTACTCTCGCGGCAGTCGCCTTTCTGGACGAGTCGATCCTAAATTCGAGCAATCCGGTTTTCAGTTCCTGGCACAGCATGCCGCTGCAAGAGGAGATGTTCGGCCATCACGTCGCGGGAGAAACTTTTTTCGAAAATCTTGAAAAGCTGATGTCACGGCAGGATTCGCACGATGCAGCGGACGTGCTCGAAGTCTACGCGCTCTGTCTTTTGATGGGCTACAAGGGGCGCTATGGCCTTTCTGGCCCGGAAGCCACCCGCCCAATCATCGATTCCACGCTGGAAAAAATCCGCCGCATCCGCGGCCCTCTCGTAGGGCTCTCGCCCGTGTGGGCCGTTCCAGAGGGCGGAGCCGTTGCCGCGAAGCGCGATCCCTGGGTCAGTCGTCTGGCATTTGGAGCGCTGGGCTGCGTGATTCTGGGAGTTTTGTTGTTAGTGGTTTTCAAAATGCGAATGCTTTCAGGGGTTTCGGACATTCACGCAATAGCACCTCTAAACCACCCGTAGGGAGTGGAGATGCGATTTCAATGGCAACATCTCGCAGCCGGAGCGGCTGCCATCGTCGTATTGATGCTGACGTGGTTTGGCCCGCAAATTTTTCATGCCGCTGGCACGAACGCTATCGTGCTGCGCGGCGGCATCCTATTGCTGGGTGTCATTGCCGTCATCGGGTTACTCCTGTGGGCCCGCTCCTCGATGCCCACCATGCCCGGAGCTGAAGAAAGCCCCGCTCCACAAACTGGAGCGTCGGGCGGAGCAGCTTCGCAGGATGTAGACATTTTGATTCGCGAAGCAGCCGGCAAAGTTGCGGCAGCGCGCTTGGCTGCGGGCGCCAAGTTGTCTTCGCTCCCGACGGTTTTTCTCCTCGGAGAAACTGGCGCCGGCAAGACCAGCGCGATGGACCAGAGCGGCCTGGATGCAGAATTGCTTGCAGGTCAGGTCTATCAGGAAAGCAGCATCGTGCCGACGCGGGTTGCGAATCTTTGGTTCGCTCGCAAAACGGTATTTGTAGAAGCCGGTGGGCCACTCCTCGATGACGCTGGTTCCTGGGTGCGTCTAATCAAGCATTTCCTGCCAGGCCGGTTCCGTTCCATTTTCGGTGGCGGAAGCCTTGCCCCGCGAGCCGCGGTGGTTTGCGTCGATTGCGAGAAACTGGTCCGCGAGGCTGCGCTGGACAGGATTGTCGCCCAGGCTAGAAAACTTCGAGCGCGCCTCGAAGAACTCTCCTACCACATGGGCGTCAGCCTTCCGGTTTATGTGCTCTTCAACCGGGCCGACCGCATACCGTACTTCGAAGAATTTGCCGGCACTTTCAACAACGAAGAAACCTCGCAGGTGCTCGGGGCCACTTTGCCGCTGGTGGGTTCCACGAGCTCCGGCGTGTATGCCGAACAGGAAACCAAGCGTCTCACCGCCGCTTTCCAAGCGATCTTTTTCACACTGGCAGAGTGCCGCCCCGGCCTGCTGAATCGGGAACGCAACAGCGACCGCCAGGCTGGCGTCTACGAATTTCCCCGCGAATTTGGCAAACTCAGCAAGCCCCTCGTTCAGTTTCTCGTGGACCTGTGTCGGCCCGGCCATCTCCGCACCGGACCCTTTCTCCGCGGCTTTTATTTCGTAGGGCAGCGGATTATCACCGTTTCCGCGAGCGCAGGGCAAACGATGCTTGGCCAACGCCCGGCGCAGCGCGCTCCCGGCGGCTTCAATCCGGATGCGACAAGTTTGATCAGCGCGCAAGACACCTCCGCCAAGACCTCTTGGGCCACTGGCACATCACTGGAAGGAGCAAGCGAATCCCGCAGGTCGGTTCAACGTGTTTTCCTGAGCCACGTTTTCAGCCACGTCCTATTGCAAGATCGCGCTGCCCTGGGAGCGAGCGGCAAGAGCACTCGCGGAGATTTGGGGCGCCGCATACTCTTCGCCTCCATCGCCTGCCTCGCCTTGCTTTGGATCATCTTCACGGTAATTTCTTTCGTCGGAAATGCGCGTCTCGTCTCCGGCATCCGGAGCGCCAGCCAGGATCTTTCGGCTGTGCAAAATCTCGGCTCGCAGCAGCCCACGATTGATTCGTTGCGTCGGCTCGACTCCCTCCGGCAGACCATTGTGCAGCTGCGCGGTTACGACCAAAACGGCGTGCCTTTGCATCTTCGGTGGGGGTTATACCCGGACCGTTCCGTTCTCGACGATGCCCGCGCGATCTATTTTCATGCCTTCGATCAGATTCTCTTTCAACATACCAAGCAGAATCTCATTGCCGATTTGCGGAGCTACCGCGGCGATCCTCAACCGTCCGCGGATTCGGGCGCGGCTTACGACGCATTGAAGGCGTACCTGCTCACCACTTCGGAAAGTCCGCGAAATTCCGGCGAGTTCTTGCAAGACTTTTTGATGAAAGATTGGAAGCGCGGTTTGGGAGAAATAGATCAAGATCGCAGCGATCTCGCAGCGCAGCAATTTGCATTCTACAGCTCTGAGTTGACGCTCGATAATCCTTTCTTGAAAACGAACGAGGCCAGCCTGGTTGATCAGGTCCGCGCCTATCTGAACAAGTTCTCGGGCCTTCAGCGTTTATACACGAGCATGCTCACCGACGCGCGACAGAAAGCAAAAAACTATCGTTTCGCGGCTGCGCATCCTGACGGGCTGGATGTCGTGCGCTCGAGGACAGACGTTGACGCAGCTTTCACTTCCAACGGCTGGAAGATTATGGATCAATCCATCCAACATCCCAATGCAGTCCAAGGCGAGACTTGGGTCCTTGGATCGTTGGCGAACACGAACCTGACGCCAGCCGACCTGAGCGCGCAGCTCCGCGCCATGTACGAGAAAGATTTCATCCAACAATGGCGGGCGTTTTTGAATGGAACGTCGGTGTCCACGTACAACAGCGACACCGACGCCGCGAATAAACTGAAAAAACTCTCTGCAAATTCCTCGCCGCTTCTGGCTCTTTTCTGCGACACCTCGGACAACACGAACATCTCCTCAACTGGCGTAAAGCAGGCGTTCCAGGCTCCTCAACAGGTAGTCTCGCCCGGCTGCGGCGCCCAGGAAAAATATACTCAGCCTTCCAACGACGCCTACATGAAGGGACTGTTTGATTTGCAAGCTTGCGCTCAGGACGTCGCGGATGCGCCGGCTGATCAAAAGGACGGCAAGAAGACCTCCTGCTTGCAAACGGCAACGCAGGCTTTGCGCAACGCTGGCCAGATCGAACAGGGGCTTCCCAACGATACGGAAGGGCATGTCGATAAGACCGTTAGCGCGCTCCTCGACGAACCGATAAAGTCGTTGCAGAAACTCTGGGCTACGACCACGGTCGGCGGCGAGGGACTGTGCAAGCCGCTGAAAGATCTTCAGACTGCCTATCCCTTTAACGCGCGTAGCACGCGCGAAATCACTCTCGCTGAATTTAACGACTATTTCCAACCGGTGAAGGGCAAATTCTCTCAGTTCCTGATTTCACAAAAAGCCAATCTGAGTCTGCAAGGCACCACATACGTCCGCGCTCTTGGCTCCACCACGCCGGTCGGAAGCAATTTCCTTCGCACGTTAAATGAGCTCTACGCGATTCAACTTGCCATTTATCCGAACAACGCAGCGGATCCGCGGTTCGAATACTCGGTTACGGCCCACCTTCCCGATGCGGGCGGATTCAAAAGTGAAAAAGTGGCGTTCGATGGACAAGAATGGACGATTACTGGAAATGGCGGTACGAGGAAGTTTATCTGGCCCGGCACGATCTCGCAAGTCGCTACTCTAACCCTCAATAACGGCGGGGATCTGGAAGTCGCCCACTATCAGGGCCTTTGGTCTGTAGCTCACTTCCTTTCCGCATACACATGGCATGCTTCCGGGAGCGGCTACATTATTCAAGGCCCGCTCATCGGCCCAACCGGACAAGCTATCAGGAGCAACGATAAACCCGTCGAAGTGCGCTTCGATGTAGATTTTAAAGGCGTTCCCTTCTTCCAGGCTGGTTTTCTGTCGGGCTACAGCTGCCCAGCTATGAGCAAGTGAATTGACGCCTTGGCTCGGCCCTGTGATTCGCCAGCGGCCCGTGAGAAGAAGTTCCTGGTTGGACAGGCCCAGGTTTCCTTGCAGGCAGAGAGTCTTATACGCGGCACACATAGAGCCGTGCCCAAGTTCCGTGAGTATTTTTCCCAGCTTTTGCGAAGGAGGCGATCCTGCGCGCGCCAATCGTGCCAAACCTACTTTGTTTGGGAGGGACTCATCTCTGAAAAGTTATCGTAAGTGGAAAGCGAACCGACACAGGTTTTCCGCCCGACCTCGGAGGCGTGGTCTTCCAGTTCTTTGAAGCGTCCTTGACCTTATTAAAAAAAGCTTTCTCCGGGTTTCCGTCCTTCTCAACTTTCACTTTTCCGCTGGCCTCGACGGTTACGTTCACTGTGAGCGTATATGGCAGCTTTCCAGGCTGTCTCGCTTCATCCGGAAAATCGACCGTCGGGGTTCCGATCCATTGCAGCGTAGGACTGGCATCCAATTGCGCGCAAGACACGGCTCCATTCACGGATGGGATTTCTGGCCCGTTCTTACCGCCCGATCCGCAAGCCAACGCTTGCACCACAACCTTTCCGGCGGTCTGTTTGATCGTTTGGATTGCGTTGGGTATGGCTGAACTGACATACTGCGCCGCCGGGACCTTGAAGCTCCCTGTGCCGTTCGCTATTTTTTGAAATTCCGGAATAAGATGGTTGAGGGCATCGGCGTCTTTCTTTTGTTGCGCTTGATTGAAACGAAGCACGGCTGCATCGAACGCCGCCTTGTCGCCGCTCTTCTCCATTGCCGCTGTATACGACACGTTAAGGTGCTTTTCGATCTCTTTGCAGCTCGCGAGAACTGCAGGATCTTCCGCGCGGCCTTCAAATCCGTGTAGGTCGTCGATGGCACGTTGAATCGCCGGACCGTCTTTGGTCTCGGCAGCATGCGCATTGCTCTTGATCGTCTCAAACGCCCGCTGTTCTTCGGCGCGCAATTCATTTTCTAGTCGCTCGTGAGTCTTATTCCATTGTGTTGCGGAATCGAGCTGTCCCTTCGCGGTACGGTAAGCGCCGCCTCGGATCGAGCTTTCAATCGTACTCATTGTGGTTAACGCGTTTTCTACCACGGCTAGCTGTTTCTTCGCATCCGTGGTCCTTGGCCCTTTTCGCTTGACCAACTCCTGGAACCCATCTCGCGATTCGGCAAATTTTTCGTCCTTCAAATCCTGTACCGCGCTCGCATAAGTCTTCTCGTCGGTCCCCGACTGGCGAATTCTCCCCAAATAACTATCCGCCTGCGGTTTGAGCGTCGAGCCGGCGACGCCCATATCGACGACCGCTCGAAACTCCTTACCAGCCTTTTCATAATCTTTCGCTTGATACAGCTTTACGCCCTGATCAAAGCGATCCTGCTCCTGTTTCTTCACGTCGGTTTCACTTAGACCCGCTTTAGCGGCTTCCAATTCCCGCGTAGCGTCCTCGGCATGCCACAAGTTTAACTGAATCACATCTTGGAATGCCTGCTGCGCACCGGCATAGTCTTTCTTGTCCTTCAGCAAAGCCTCACCGTCGTCAAATTTCCTTTTTTCATCCGCGCGCTTTTGTTCAATTTGATTGACCTGCTGGGCGGCCTCGTTCTGTAGCGGGCCCTTGACCTTCGCCAGCCCTTGCCAAACCTGTTCAGACTGATCGAATTGACGGTTCTGCCAGAGATCTTCGGCTTGCTGCTTCAATTTCAAGTCCCTCGAGTCTCCGCCGCCACTTGTTTTGTGCGGCCAGAGCATTAGGACCAAAACGACGACCACAACCACGCCGATCCCTGCCAACACCGGCGGTCGTCGCAGGATGGGCATCACTTGCGCCAGAAAATCGGGTCCTGCTGGCCTGGGCTTGGCCGGAGAAACCGGCTGCGCACTGGCCGCAGCCACGGTTCCACTCGGTCGGGGCTCTGCGGGAACGCCGCTCGAAGTAGCAGCCTGCCGAACAGCCGGGCCTGCGATGACCGTCGCTCCTTGGACTACTGTCCCACTCGGGCCAACATCTTTATTGTCGGAATCCGGCCGCCGGGGAACACCGCCATCTTTCCGCGCTGCTGGCCTGTCTCCCGAACCAATGACTCGTGTGGCGGAAAATCCTGCTGCGGGTATGTTTTGCGCGGATTCGCTGACTTGCGTCAAGTCGCCAGGCGGAAGCGCCGGCTTTGCGGCGGCGGGCTGCTCCTTTTTTCCAGGACTGGTTGGCTTGGGCACGCCAGTCTTCGGCGGATAGATCTGTGTTCCTCCAGTTTGCTTTCCGCTGCCGAGCGATGAAATTTGTCCGCGAAGCTCCAGTAGCCGCGGATCGGAGGGCTGCAGTATCTGCGTAGCCATCACTTCGTTGAACAGTTGCGTTGCGCCGGCGTGGTCCCCTTTGTTCACCAGCGTTTGCGCCGCGGTAACTTTTCGCTCTGCATCTTCTTTCTTTTTCCGCTTTTCTTCCGCGCCTTGCAGCAACTGCGTCACATTGGGATCGGCGCCCATGGTCTCCATCGTCTGCTGGGCCAGATCGATGGCGTCCGTAATCTTGTCCTGATTGATCTTGCTATTGATTTCGCGCACTCGGCGCTGCATTTCGTTGCGCGCTCGCTCCCGGTCGTCCTGCTCTCTCTTCAGCGCCTCCGCTTCCGTGGCCAGCTTGCGGAATGCATCTTGCTTTGGAAATTCCTCAACCGCCTTCCGCGCCGTATCCAAAGCCTCGCCGTAGCGCTCGCACATCAGGAAGCCTTTAATCTGTTTCTCGCGTTCTTCTTCTTTCCTCTTCTGCTCTTGCTGAACTACTTCTCCTCGCGCGTAGTTCACCAATTCCTTTAATTCGTACTCTTGCGGATACTCCTGCAAGAGCGGCTCGCCTTTCGCCACCACTTGCTTGTACTTCCCTGCTCCCAGCAAACCGCGCAGCCCCGTTATTTCCGTCTCCAGCCGCTTTTGGCGCTCTTGTTCTTGTTCTTCTTGCAATGCCAGGTTTTGCAGATTCTTTACAGCTGTGTCCTGCGGATAGTCCTTGACCAAAACGTCCAATATTTTTCGTGCTTCCACAAAATTCTGCTGCCCCAGCAGCCGCCGCACTTCCGCCATCTGCCGCTGTTTCTGCAGTTCCGCTTGGTCCGTCTTCGCCGAGTCTTGTAGTTTTTTTAGCTCCGGATCATTTGGAAATTCCTGCCGCGCTGCCGCAAGCACGGTCAGGCACTCGTCGTAGTTGAGCTCCGTCCAGAGCGTCCGCGCGCGGTGCAGGATTTCTCCCAGTTTCTTCCGTTTTTCCCGTCGTACCCGCTCTTCTTCGATTTGCTTTTTTAATTCTTTCGCCTGCAAGTTGGCATCGTCAAGCTCAAGCGCCTGCCCCAAAGCGGCCGCCGCCTCGGTCAGCGCGCCTTCGGCCAACCGCTGTTTGGTCAGCTTCAGTTTCTGCTCCAACTGCTGGACTTTTGCTGCCGCTGCTTCCACATCTGCAAGCAGCTTGTGCGCTGGCTCATGCTTTGAATCCAATCCCAGTGCCGCCTGCGCTTCCGCCTTGGCCTCGCGCAATTGCCCCGCCTTCAAAAATCCCTGGGCACGGCTCAAGTGCTCGTCCAGCCTTGGCAGAATCTCCGTCCTGCGAAGCTCCACCGAAACCTTTTCCAACATGCTCTTTGCCTGGGAGTTTCCAACATCGATGTGCAAAGCCTTGCGGAGCAGCGCCTGCGCGCGCTGCAGGTCTTTCGCCACCACCAACTGTTGGCAATCGGCAAGCAGCCCCGTTACAGTCGCTTGCTGAGCAGCTTTCCAGATGGGCTCGATCGCGTGCAGCAAGTCCTCCATCGACTGGTAGCGATCCTCGCTCTTCTTCTCCAGCATTTTGTTAACAATTGGCGCCAATTCCTCGGTGCACTCGGGCGAAAGGCTCAGAAGATCTTCGGGCTTCTCATAAATGATGTGGAACATCAGCTCGGCTTCGCTATCGCCCGTGAAAGGCCGTTTGAACGCCAGCAGTTCATAGAGCGACACGCCCACAGCCCAAATATCGGACCGGGCATCCGCCCGCTCGCCCTTGTACAACTGCGGTGACATATACGCGCGCGAACCGATCATCATGTTCGGTTGCGTCATGGACATATCCGTGAGCCGCGCGATCCCGAAGTCCACAACCTTGACCACACCTTCCTTCGTAACCATGATGTTCGCCGGCTTCACATCCCTATGCACCACATTGTGCTGGTGTGCATACGCCAGCGCGTCGCACACGCGCACGATGTATCCAAGCTTGACCGACAATGGAAGCACGGGATGCTGCTCGATGATCCGGTCGAGGCTCTCCCCTTCCAGATACTCCATGGCGATAAACGGAGTATTTTTCTCATGTCCGAGTTCGTAAATCGTGACGATGTTGGGATGCTGGAGAGCGCCCGCCGAACGGGCTTCCTGGTAAAAACGGTCGAGCAAATTCGTCTGCGCGCTGGGCCCGCCCGTAATGGTCTTCAGGGCAACCAAGCGATCAATCAGCGGGTCACGGGCTTTGTAGACAGAGCCCATGGCTCCGCGGCCGATTTCCGCGATGATCTCGTATTTGCCTAAATACTGCACACACACACCCCTAACGGCTGGATGGTAACAAAATTAGGGCCAAACCGCCCGCCCCGAGTGCAGACGAAGTTTCCCTTCCGTACATCGTGAACGGGACGGCCAAGCCGCTTCAACCGGCGGTCCTTTCCCGCCTGCAAACCATTGAAAATAGGGCTGAAATCGCCTGACAGGCAGGAATTGGTGGATCCCCGGCTTTCGGCGACAGGGCTCGCTGGGGCAAGCGTCCCCCAATCGATGGAACTTTTCCACCCCGTGCAAACCCTCGGGCCTTTCGGGAAACGCCCCATTGGTTCCGGAATTGTCACAGCTTTTTCACACTGGGCTGGGCGCAGCATACCGGGTTATCCACGTCATTCTACTAAGGTTTGGACGAAATTTGTCAGATTGCTGTATTGGGTCTTACCTTAACCCGAATAGCATCAAACGGCGGTTCCGCCCGTGCTATATTCATCGCCACTTCGCCTGTCACAAGAATCCCCCTTTCTTCAGGTTTCTCGCAATATATTTCAGGATCTGCATCTTTCTGTTTCGCCGCAAAGTTCCTATATAATCCCCGCGCGGAAACCGCACGCCCATAAACCAATGGGAAGTAGCACGAGGACTTTGACCCGGCTCGGCGCGCGCAAAAAAAAGCAAATGCCGGACACCGCGGGAGCTAAGATGGCCAAGTCACCCCTCATCGCCGTCGTGGGCAGCGCCAACGTGGACCTCACCACGTTCAATGACGTATTCCCGCGCCCCGGCGAAACCATTTTTGGCAAAAAATTCGATCTCGGTTTTGGCGGCAAGGGCGCGAACCAGGCCGTCGCTGCTTGCTTGTGCGGCGCCTCCGTAGCCATGGTCGCAAAAGTCGGCAGCGATCTCTTCGGTCCCGCAACAATCAAGAATTTTCAGTCCCAAGGCATCGACGCGACTCACGTGAGTATCGCGGAAGGAGTTTCGAGCGGCGTCGCGCCCATTTTTGTCGAACCAGGCGGCCAAAATCGCATCATCGTAGTAAAGGGCGCCAACGACACGCTTTCGCTGCAGGACGTCAATGCCGCCGCCCCGCTTCTCCGTAAAGCGGACACCATCGTGATGCAATTCGAAATTCCGCTTCCCACCGTGTATCACACGATACGTTTCGCGCAATCCGAAGGCATCCGCTGCATTGTAAATCCCGCCCCGGCTCAACCAGTGGATTTTAAACAATTGATCGGCGCCGATTATTTCATCCCGAACGAGACGGAAGCGGAGCTCATAACCGGCATGCCCGTTCATTCTCTGGAAGAAGCTACAAAATGCGCCAATTTTCTGTTGCGCCACGGAATTAAACGGGCCGTCATCACACTCGGAGAGCGCGGCTGCCTTCTAGCTGGCCCCGAAGGAACGGAATTGATTCCTGCCTTCAAAGTCGAAGCCGTCGACACAACCGGCGCCGGCGACGCTTTCATCGGCAGCTTCGCCGTTTTTCTCGGCGAAGGTCTCCCGGAAAAAGAAGCGCTCACGCGAGCGAATCTCTATGCCGCTCTGTCCACAACGAAAGTAGGAACCCAGAAGTCCTTCGTGAATCGCGCTGCGTTCGAACAGGAATGGCAGATTCACAGCACGCGCCTGTAAACGCCCCCAGCCAAAGTGATAAGATTTCTCCTGTACCAAAAAACGCACTTCGCATAAGCGAATTCCAAGATGTCCCACCTAACCAAAGCGCCCGGCAGCACGCACAGTCTGCACAACCGCACGCCGGAACCAGCGATTTCGCCCGCGGATACCGCTCTCGCCCATCTGCGCGGCCGCGCCCTCCAATCCAACCGCGGCGTCCCTCTCAATCTCGATTGGGTCGAAGACGTCCGCGTTAACACCAGCGCCGTCGAACGCCGCGCCCAAACACTCGGAACGCGCCGTACCGTGAAAAAAGATTGGCAAGCAGCATGGCTCCTCCGGGCCATCTCCTGCATGGACTTAACCACGCTATCCGGCGACGACACCGACGAGCGCGTTCGCCGCCTCTGCGCCAAAGCCCGCCAGCCAATCCAACACGAACTTGTAAAAAAACTAGCCATCGAATCCCTTAACATTAAGGTTGCCGCCGTCTGCGTCTACCACGTCTTCGTCGAGACCGCCCGCCGCGCCCTCGAAGGCAGCGGCATCCGCGTAGCTGCCGTCTCCACCGGCTTTCCCACCGGCCTTTCTCCCTTAACAGAACGCGTCAACGAAATCCGCCGCTCCGTAGAAGCCGGCGCCGATGAAATCGACATAGTCATCACCAGATCCCACGTCTTCGCCGCAAAGTGGCAAGCCCTCTACGACGAAATCGCCTCCTTCAAACACGCCTGCGGCCCCGCCCACATGAAAGTCATCCTAGGCACCGGCGACCTCCTCACTCTCCGCAACGTCGCTCGCGCCAGCGTAGTCGCCATGATGGCCGGCGCCGATTTCATCAAAACTTCTACTGGCAAAGAACCCGTGAACGCAACTCTTCCGGTTGGCTTAGTAATGACCCGCGCTATCCGCGAATACGCGAACCAAACCGGATTCGCCGTCGGCTTCAAACCAGCCGGTGGCATCCGCACCGCCAAACAATCATTAGAATGGCTCTCCCTAATGAAGGACGAACTAGGCGCATCCTGGCTAAAATCCGATCTCTTCCGTTTCGGCGCCAGTGGCATGCTAGCCGACATCGAGCGCCAACTAGAACACCACACCACAGGCCGCTATTCCGCCGACTACCGCCACCCCATCGCCTAGTTTGGAGTGCGGCAACCCTGCTGCCGCTTTTCCCGCCTCCCTCTTGCGCGCGGTCCTAGTTCCCAGCTTCTCCGTCCTTTGCTCTTCCTCTGCGCTGACTCCGCGCACTCTGCGTCTCTGCGTTATCTTTTTCTTTCCTCCTCCTTCTCCTTCGTCCTCTTCTCGCGCCTTAAATCCTTCCGGCAATCCCCTCATTTCCATTACAATCAACTCACAACCCATGAGCATCGTAGAAAAATTCGTAACCATGGACTACGGCCCCGCCCCCGAAGATCCCCGCGAAGCCCTATCCTGGCTCGACAAACACAACCGCCGCTTCGGCCATTTCATAAATGGCGCCTGGCAATCTCCGCTCGAAGCAAAATATTTCGACACCACAGATCCCTCGACAACCGAAAAACTAGCCGAAGTCGCACAAGGTTCCCGCGCCGATATCGACACCGCAGTAAAAGCCGCCCGCAACGCGCTCCCGCAATGGCAGTCGCTCTCTCCGCACGCCCGCGCCCGCTATCTCTACGCGCTCGCCCGCCAAATCCAAAAGCATTCCCGTCGCCTAGCCGTCCTAGAAACTCTAGACAACGGCAAGCCCATCCGCGAAAGCCGCGACATCGACATCCCGCTAGTAGCCCGCCATTTTTATCACCACGCCGGTTGGGCGCAACTCCTCACGCAAGAATTTCCCGCCCACGAAGCCTGCGGCGTAGTAGGCCAAATCATCCCCTGGAATTTTCCCCTGCTAATGCTCGCCTGGAAAATCGCCCCAGCCCTAGCTACCGGCAACACCGTCATCCTAAAGCCCGCCGAATTCACCCCGCTGACCGCTCTAGCCTTCGCCGAAATCTGCCAAGAGATCGATCTCCCTGCAGGCGTAGTCAATATCGTCACCGGCGACGGCCAGACCGGCGAAGCCCTAGTCGCACATCCCGACGTCGACAAAATCGCCTTCACCGGTTCCACCGAAGTCGGCCGCGCCATCCGCAAAGCCACCGCCCACACCCACAAAAAACTCTCCCTCGAACTAGGCGGCAAATCTCCCTTCATCATTTTCGAAGACGCCGATCTCGACTCCGCCGTCGAAGGCCTCGTCGACGGTATCTGGTTCAACCAAGGCCAAGTCTGCTGCGCCGGCTCCCGCCTCCTCATGCAAGAAAGCATCGCCGACCAGCTCATCGCCAAAATATGCGATCGCATGAACACTCTCCGCGTCGGCCCCCCGCTCGACAAATCCATCGACATCGGCGCCATCATCGCCCGCGTCCAACTCGACCGCATCCAGCGCCTCGTCGATCAAGGCGTAGCCGAAGGCGCCACCTGCTGGCAACCGCAAATCCCCATGCCCTCCCGCGGCCTCTATTTCCCGCCCACTCTTCTAAGCAACGTCCATCCCACGAGCATCGTCGCCCAACAAGAAATCTTCGGCCCCGTCCTGGCCGCCATGACCTTCCGCACTCCGAGCGAAGCCGTCGAGTTAGCCAACAACACCGTCTACGGCCTAGCCGCCTGCGTCTGGAGCGAAAGCATCAACGTTTCGCTGCACATCGCCTCACAACTCAAAGCCGGCGTAGTCTGGGTCAATTGCACAAATCTTTTCGACGCCAGCTGCGGCTTCGGCGGCTACCGCGAAAGCGGCTACGGCCGCGAAGGCGGCCGCGAAGGCCTCCTAGAATATTTAGAGCCGAGTTGGTTCAAGAACGCGCCACAACTTCACGCGCGCCCTCTGGCGATCGATCAACCGCCTGCACAATTAACCGAAGCCACCGCCGACTCGTTGAACGAAGACAACGCGAACTCACCCGCGTCAACCCCACCGATCGACCGCACCGTAAAACTCTTCATCGCCGGAAAACAAGCCCGCCCCGACTCCGGCTACAGCCTCGAAGTCCGCGCCGCCGACGGCCGCCTCCTAGGCGAAGCCCCCCTAGGCAATCGCAAGGACATCCGCAACGCCGTCGAAGCCGCCCGCAAAGCCACATCCTGGCCCAAGTCCACCGCTCACACCCGCGCCCAAGTCCTCTACTACATCGCCGAAAATCTCTCCCAACGCCGCGAAGAAATCGCCCAACGTCTCTCCGACGTGGTCGGCAAACAAAAAGCCGGCGCAGAAGTCACCGCCAGCATCGAACGCATCTTTTCCTACGCCGCCTGGGCCGACAAATACGAAGGCGCCATCCACAACCCCCCATTCCGCAACGTCACCCTAGCCATGCAAGAACCCATCGGCACCATCGGCATCCTCTGCCCCGCCGAAGCCCCGCTCCTAGGTTTCGTCAGCACAGTAATGCCCGCCATCTCCGTAGGCAACACCGTCATCGCCGTCCCGAGCGAAATCTACCCGCTAATCACCGCCGACCTCTACCAACTCTTCGAAACCAGCGACCTCCCCGCCGGCGCAATCAACATCGTCACCGGCCGCCCCGCCGAACTCCTCAAAACCCTAGCCGAACACGACGACATCGACGCCCTCTGGTGCTTCGCCGATGCCCCCACCTGCGCCACCGCCAAATCCCTTTCCATCGGCAACCTCAAGCAAGTTTTCACCAACGAAGGCCGCTCCATCGACTGGTTCCACCCCGACCCATCCGCAGCCCGCTTCTTCCTCCAACACGCCACCCAAATCAAAAACATCTGGGTCCCCTATGGCGAATAGCCTCCTCAGTCGACGGCCGTGTGGGCTTATTCTCACCGCGCAACGCAGCGCCTCGGGTAACAAATCGCTTCGGCTGGTATACGCTCTTTTTTATTGAGGCCAGGTCGTTGATATCAAATTGCGACGGACGAAGTAACTTCGCCGTGTATTTTTCAGCTTTGCCTTGTACTTCAAGCTAGTTCTGCCGCCGGGTGCCGCAACCTTGGCATTTGGTTTTTCAAGGGTGCGGCTATAGATCCCACCGACCGCACCCTTCCTATCTCTTCAATCTGCACCTTTTCAGCGTATAATCTTTCAAGATCAGCCAAACATGCCTCCAACCGAAATCTTCTTTTCCGTCGAGGGAGGATGCTCAAGAAGGCCTCCAAGAAACAGCGGAAAGCCATGAACAAATATGCCAAAGGCCAGCGGAAGGCGGCGAGAAGAGCGAATCGCGGCGCTCGATAGCGTTCCGCGTTTGCGCGTACTATTTTTTCACAGAATAGGGGCCGTCGGCCGCCGCGCGATAGTCCGAATAGGTGAGTATCCTGTCGAGTTCAAGACTCTTTAGGAAAAGGATTCTGGCGCTTGCTCGAACTTCGAGGCGTTTCGGTACCCAGACCTCATCACCGAGGCAAATCTGCTCCAGAAGGATGTGCGAGCCGCGCTGCACGCGAGCCACGAACAAGCCCATCGAAAACGACTGCGTTACCTCGCCGTCGACTTTGACCCAGCCGAAGTCCTGCTTATCGACCCAAAGCTTGCCTTGCACCCTGGAGAACAGCTTGGCGTACTTGCCGGTTGCGTGATAGCCCGGATGCGGCGAGGCTTCGAGCACATAGCTTGGCCTGCCGGCTACGGTCTCATCGCCGATAAGACGGAAGTCAAAGGCCGCGAGCAGATCCCGAAGAAAAGACCTGTTTTCCTGGTCCTTGCGGAGCCGTGCAGCTTGCTCCTCGGGCGTTTCGTGTTTCAGTTTCTCGAGATCCTGGTCGCGTTTTTTTTGATCCTCGGCTGAGGGAAGCTGACCGTTGTGTTCCATGAGCTGCTCAAAACGGATGCCATTGACCAGAGTCATTTTGGTGACATCGACATTTTGCGACTGCACCTTCCCCGCCGAGTCCAGGCGCCGATCCTCATCGCGCTCCATGTAGATGTAGTCGTTGCGCGCCTGCCAACTGTGCTCTGCCGCCACAAGCGATTGACTCACGATCTGACGCGCGTCCAGGACGATGGCTTGACTCTGCGGTTTGTCCGATCCCTTATTTTGAGCGAAGAGCGCTGAGGAGGCCGCGAACGCAATCAGGAGTGTTCCCATTCGGGATTTGGTCAGGATTTCCATTTTGACTCGAAAGCAGCCGGGAATGAAGGCACCGGAGAATCAGGATCCACGAATAGACTAACGCGTTGAGAGTTGCGCGTCTGTGCGAATAGGAACAGTCCCGGAAGTGTGCGCGTCAGGACAGAACGGCTGGGGCGCTCCTACCCAATGTGGCAGGCCCATATTGCCAATGCGACTTCTTGGTTGTGAAAGGCGCCTTTGGCGGACGTGGATGGCCACGGAGTGCTTGACGGGAGTCCGCACACTATCAACAGGAATTACGCCAAACTGTGCAAAATTGAACAGCAGGTACGTTTGTGAACCCTTAAAGTTCCGTGCGGTACGGCGAGACAGAGCGATATTAGCCGGAAAGCAGGGCTGGGCCGAGCGGTGTCCTTCGTCTCGCCGTTCTCTTAATTTAACTCCGGGAATCACTTGTCTATTCTAAATTCAGGTGCACTTGCGGCGGCCGGCCGGGGCACACTGTAAAGGACAACAGCGATTCACTACCGCCAGTACAACACGATCCTAGATTCCCCCAATTGTATTTGTCTCTTTAAGAAGTACCTCACCCATGCATGCGCAAGACTCTGCTCATGCGCCTCCAACGCTAGTGGACCCCGGTGCGGCCTTCCGTGAGGACCATCTTTGCCGCATCATTGTGTTTCCTGCTGTTCCCTGCTCATGTTTCCGCGCAATCGCCCCTGGCGCCAGCAAGAGGCAAAACGATTGACGTAGGTCTAGGATATTCGTATGTACGCGAGGGACAGAGTGTTTCCAGCCCGGTGGGCTTAACCGGAGGAAACGCCAGCATCACGATCGGTTATTCCCGCCTCGAATTAAAAGTTGATTTAGGCTACGCGCGAGCCGCCAACTTACCTGGCACGGGCCGGCACAATGAAGTTTTGAGTTACCTTGCAGGTCCCGTCTTTCATCCACTTATCCATCGTAATTTTGAAACCTACGTTCAAGTGCTGGGAGGGGCTGCCAGGGTCAGTGGTCCAGTACCGCTTGGTGTGGGCTCATACCTTCTGGGGGGCTGGGCGTCCGGCTTGGCCTGGGCGGTCGGCGGCGGAGTCGAATATCGGGTGACGAATGCGATAGCCATTCGCACCGGTGTGGATTACATGAGAACCTCGTATTTCGATCCTGCCCTCACGCTTCGCGGCCAAAGCAATATTAGGAGCACGGCGTCGATCGTGTATTCTTTCGTGAAGCGCTCGCGGAGACGGCGCTTAGGCTGATCCAAGGAAATCTTCCAAAAACTCCGCACGTGTGCGAAATGGGGCTGTAAGGCTCCAGCCGGGGTGCAAGTATAGATGCATGATGCTACATAAGAAAACCAAGAAAAGCAGTAGGGAAGCCGGCGACGCGCTACGCGCCAGCGTCAAGAAGGAAATGGCCAGGCCGCGCATGGCCAAGTCCGCAAGAATAACGCAACGGAATCTAGATGCAAGCCTCCTTGCAGAACGGCCAAGCACCACCATGCCGGGAACCGTCGACAAAATCATCCCGCCACCACGCCCGAGGCAACCGGAAAAGGCACAGATTGCAGTGGGCGGGGCCGCCCGCCGGTATCGAAATCTCCGTATCGAAAATTCGCTAACGGACAAGCACGGTGACGAAGTGAAGCTCAAGAAGGGCGCTCACGTTGAGGTAACCGTCGCAACTGAAGGCAAGACGCCAACCGCCAAAAGCAAAAAAAACAGCTAACCTGCCCGGCGTGAAAGGGCCGAACCGGCTTGCGTCTTGGCGACTCCTTCCGCCGAGAGGGACGATTTGCTGTGGTGGGGGAGATCAAAACTCCGACCATCTTGAATGCGCTTCTTCTCGAGAGCCTCCATAGCGGCAAACTTCCGGTCTTTGTGCGGGGTTTGTGCGCGGAGCACGTTGAGCAGCAAGCCGCCCGCGAAGTCCCGAGGCACGATTTCTAGGAGCGAACGACGTATAATCGGGCCGTGCTCGGATCTCGCCTGAAGAGGTACAAAAATGGCAGACGAAGAGTGGTTCAAAACACTGGGAGACGGCAGAAAAGTAAAATTCATCTACCAAGAACTGCCAGACGATGGGGCGTTCCTCACCGCGCAGATTGGAGGGAATGAGGTCGTCTATTCGATCGTATTGGCTAAAGCGCGAAACCCGCTGAGCCGGGAAGAGGTTGAGACTCGCTTCCAGGGCGAGCTTTCGAAGAGGTAGCAACACTCCATTTGCGACACTAAGTGCGAATCAACCAACGCCTTCAATCCCGACAGTTACCAGTAGTTCGGTCAACCGGAACTTCTTGACGGAATGGCATGATTGCGGTACATCTAAACTGGTGGTGTTTCATGCGGACCTCCACGACTTCCAAAAAGATCAAATCAAGCACAAAAATTAAGCAAAAGCCTGTTTTCGATGCCGAAGCTTTTCTCGACTCGGTCGGCGTGGCGAGAAAAGTTAAAACGCTTAAGAAGACGGAACTCGTCTACACGCAAGGTGATCCCGCTACGAGTGTGATGTACTTACAAAGCGGCGGCGTGAAGCTCACTGTCGTCAATGAAGTCGGCAAAGAGGCGGTCGTGGCGATTATGGGGCCGGGCGACTTCTTTGGGGAAGGCTGTCTAGCAGGCCAGCCCATTCGCATGGGAACGGCGACTTCGATTACGCCTACCACAGTGCTTGTCATTGAGAAGAATGAAATGTTCAAGGTGCTCCACGAGGAGCATGCCCTCTCCGACAGGTTCATCAAGTTCATGCTTGCGCGGAACATTCGAATCGAAGAGGACTTGGTCGATCAGCTGTTCAATTCGAGTGAGAAGCGCCTCGCCCGCACTCTTCTCTTGCTCGCCCGCTACGGCAAAGAAGATCAACCACACGGAGTTCTCCCCAAGATGTCGCAAGAAATGCTGGCCGAGATGATCGGCACGACGCGCTCACGGGTCAATTTCTTCATGAACAAGTTCCGGAAACTGGGTTTTATCGAGTACAACGGTGGTCTGCAGATCAACACTTCTCTCTTGAGCGTGGTACTGCACGAGTAAGCACCAAGGTCCGCATCCATCGGAAATCCTTAATCTCCATTGTCGAAAATATGCCCGGAATTGTGGCGGCCGTTTTACGGCCGCCAGGTCTCTGCGGAGGAATTATGGATGTAAGCCCCGCTCGCACCGAGCAGGACTCCTGGCCGGAACTTCCTCTCGAAGCTTGGCAGGACACCTGCGCCACACTTCACATGTGGACGCAAATCGTGGGCAAAGTGCGGCTAGCGCTGAGCCCGAATATCAATCATTGGTGGGGAGTGCCCCTCTACGTGAATGCTTTCGGGCTGACCACATCGGCTATCCCCTATGCCGGTGGAAATTTCGAGATCCAGTTTGATTTCATCCATCACAAGCTCGTCATTCGAACCAGTAACGATGCCGTCGTTGCGCTCGCGTTGGCGCCGCGATCCGTTGCCGATTTTTATCGCGATTTCATGGACTCGCTGGGGTCGCTTGGGATTGCCGTGAAAATTTGGAAGATGCCGGTCGAAATCCCCGCTCCGATTCCGTTCGATCAGGACACGCAGCATGCTTCCTACGATCCCGAGTATGCCAACCGCTTCTGGCGAATTCTGGTGCGCTGCGATGAGGTGTTCAAAGAGTTTCGCGCCGGGTTCATCGGAAAGGCTAGTCCCGTGCATTTTTTCTGGGGCAGTTTCGATTTGGCGACGACGCGCTTCTCGGGGCGGCGCGCTCCAGAGCGGGCGGGGGCGGACTTCATAACGCGGGAAGCGTATTCGCACGAAGTGAGCAGCGTAGGATTTTGGCCGGGAGGCGGCGACATTAAGGGAGCTGCGTTTTATGCCTATGCAGCGCC
>Ga0073928_10001250_pt1 | contig 50288 bp, 45 predicted proteins | sample PaiPotPPA55metaG_FD_76969 | JGI IMG/M metagenome (GOLD analysis project Ga0073928, IMG submission 76969) | Iron sulfur acid spring bacterial and archeal communities from Banff, Canada, to study Microbial Dark Matter (Phase II) - Paint Pots PPA... ...
GCTGATTCACCGTGAGAGTTTCAGAGCTTCGGTCCTCCACCACTCTGAGAAGCAAAGCGGTGAAAAACACTGCACGGGAGTTTTGTGCCTTGACAACGCCTTCGCTCTTATCGAAGGCCACCCAAAATCGTCGGAAAGGGCGGCCACCCCGCGAGCCTGAAGGCCGCCGCTACGTAGACTCGTCTTGCGGGTCGAGGTCGGGGATGTCGTCACTTGTGGCGCGCTTTAGTTCGCGGCGGATGGTGTCGGAGGAGAAGCCGGCGCGGAGTAGGCTGCGGTAGAAAGAGGCGATTTTCTTGTCGTCGACTTCGCGACCTTTCTTATCGCCAAGGTGGAATTTTAGTTTGCGGTCGATGCGTTGGCGGACTTGGGCGGCTTCGTCGGTGTTGGCGGTGGCTTCTTCTACGGCGGTTTCGATGTGGTGGTCGGGGACGCCGCGGGCGCGGAGTTCGCGGGCTACACGGTATTTGCCTTGATGGCGGATTTCGGTGCGCTGGCGGGCGAATTGTTTGGCGTAGCGGGCGTCGTCGATCAGGCCGTTTTGTTTCAGGCGGGCGAGTACTTTTTGGATTAGGTCCTCGTCGTCGGTGCGGCGGATGAGGGCTTTTTTCATTTCGGAGACGGAATGGGCGCGGCGCATCAGGATTTTGATTGCGGCGTCGTAGAGGGCGGGCTCGGAGTCGATGGTGCGGGGACGGAACATGGAGGCGAGTTTAAGAGGGGAAGAGTCGAGAGTCAAAGAGGGAAGGCGCCGCGCGGGCAACGCGAAAAGCTTCGGAGCGCTCGCTGCGCTTGCTAACTGGGCTGAAGCCCAGTCGCTACATTGGCGGACCGCTTCGCGGTGGTTACGGATTTAACGCGGATTGCCGCTGCTGGAGGAAGCGGCGGACGGAAGGGTCGCGCTCCAGGCCGATTGCTATTTCGTAGGCCTGGCGGGCTTCATCGTGCGCGCCTGCTTTTGCCAACAGCTCGGCGCGGGCGGCCCAGTAGGGTTGGTATTCGGCTATGCGTGGGTCGGCTGCTATTGCTTGAATTGACTCTAGCGCGGCGCTGGCACCTTGCAGCTCGGCGATGGCCAGGGCGCGATTGATTGCTACCACTGGTGAACCAACGATTGCGAAGAGTGCGTCGTATAGCTGCACTACTTCTGCCCAGTTGGGGTGACCTGTGCGGCAGCGATGGACGTGGGCGGACTGCAATGCGGCTTCGAGTTGGTAGCGGCCGATGGCGCGGAGGGCGCTTGCGCGATTTAGCGCGGACTCGGCTTCGGCGATCATTTGCTGGTCCCAGAGCGCGGGATTTTGTTCGGCTAGCGGCACGTAGTCGCCTTGCGGATTGCGGCGGGCGGGGCGACGCGCTTCGGCGTGAAGCAGTAGGGCTAGCAGGCCTAGCGCTTCCGGCTCGGACGGCAAGAGTTCGGTGACTACTCGACTGAGGAAGATGGCTTCTTCGGCTAGATCGCGGCGGGCGAGGTCGGTGCCGCAGGGGTCGGTCCAGCCTTCTGCGAAGGCGGCGTAGATGGCGTCGAGCACGGTGTCTAGCCGGTGGGGAAGCTCTTCGCGCTCCGGGACGCTGAACGGGACGCCGGCCTGGCGGATTTTGTCCTTGGCGCGAACTAGTCGCTTGCTCATGGCGGCTGGCGACATTAGGAATGCGGAGGCGATTGTCTTGGCGTCGAGCCCTAGCACCGCTTGCAGAATTAGCGGCGCGCGGATGCTGATGTCGATCGCTGGGTGGGCGCAGGCGAACATTAGTGCTAGGCGCTGGTCGGGGATGTCGGCGTTGGCCGCGGCTGCGTCCAGGCCTTCGGCCATGATCTGTATACGCTCGGAGGCGATTTCGGCGCGGCGGCGTCCTCGGTACATATCGATTACCTTTCTGCGGGCTACGGTTAGCAGCCATCCTTCGGGATTGGACGGGCAACCTTTGGTTGGCCAATCCGCTAGGGCGGACGCGAAGGCTTCGGAGAGCGCGTCTTCGGCGGCGGCGACGTCCCTCGTGCGCGCCGCGAGAAAGGCGACGAGTTTGCCGTAGCTGCGGCGAGCTACTGCTTCCGCGGTGCTACGGGCTTGCGCGTCGCCTTCGCGGACGTTCATGGATTCACGATGCGGGCGCAGCAGAGGAGGCCTGCATGGCCCAGACTGGACGTACCTCGACGGTACCGTGGCTTGCGCCGGGGCAACGCGCTGCCCAGGAGATTGCGGAGTCGAGATCGGGGACGTCGATGAGATAGTAGCCCCCGATCTGCTCTTTCGACTCGATGTATGGGCCATCGAGCACCTGCGACTTGCCGTTGGCGACGCGGACGGTGGTCGCGGCGTTAATCGGCTGCAGGCGATTCGAGCCCTTCCATACGCCGGCCTTTTTCAGGGCTTCGGTGTAAGCGGTGTAGGCCGCTATTCCTTGCTGCTGCTGGTCCTTCGTCATGTTGGACCAACCAGTCTCGTCCGCGTAGAGCATCAAGAGATATTGCATGGGAAACCTCCGTTTTGGATTGTAGCGGCTAAATGTGCCGCCACTACAATGACGCTCGGCAGGCGGCGATTTGGACAGGGCTTCGCAGATAGCGCAGAGGTGCAGAGTACGCTGAGGCTCGCAGAGTTGGACTATTTGCGGGCGAAGCGCTCGAAGTCGGCCATTTGGCGTTCCATTTCTTCGCGGGCGGAGTCGGAGGCGGAACGGATGCCCTGGATGCGGAGCTTGAATTCGTCTGGGTTGGAGGAGCGCGCCAGAGCTTCGTCGAGCGTGATTAGCTGCTTGCTGTATAGATCGAAGAGCGATTGATCGAAGGTCTGCATGCCGTATTGGCTGGTGCCGGCGGCGATGGCGTCGTGAATGAGGCGCGTCTTGTCCGGATTGATGATGCAATCGCGGATGTACCCGGTGCTGATCATGACTTCGCAGGCGGGGACGCGGCCTTTGTCGTCGGCGCGACGCACGAGGCGCTGGGAGACGACTGCTTTCAGCGTGGCGGCAAGCTGCAAGCGAATTTGTTTTTGCTCGGGCGGCGGGAAGACGGCGATGATGCGTTGAATCGTCTCGGTGGCGTCGAGGGTATGCAAAGTGGAGAAAACCAGGTGGCCGGTTTCCGCGGCGAGCAGCGCGGTGGAAATGGTTTCGAGGTCGCGCATTTCGCCGACGAGGATGACGTCGGGATCCTGACGCAAGGCGGCGCGCAAGGCGGTGGAAAAGTTCGCGGTGTCGACTTCGACTTCGCGCTGGTTAATGAAGCTGCGCTTGTCGCGATGCAAGAACTCGATAGGATCTTCAATGGTGATGAGGTGGTCGGAGCGATTGGCGTTGATACGATCGACCATGGCGGCGAGCGTGGTGGATTTACCGGAACCGGTGGTGCCGGTGACGAGAACGAGACCGCGCTGCTCTTCGCAAATGCGATTGATGACGGCGGGAAGATTCAGCTCGTCGGTGGTGCGGATCTTAGTGGGGATGACGCGGAGGACCATGCCGACGTTGCCGCGCTGCTGGAAGACGTTGACGCGAAAGCGGCCGAGGCCGGCGACACCGTAGGCCATGTCCAGCTCGGCGGTTTCCTTAAACTTTTGCTTTTGGCGATTGGTCATCATGCTGAACGCCATAGAGAGCATTTCTTCGGGAGTGACGCGCGGTACGTCGGTAACGGCGTTCAGAAGGCCGTCGACGCGGAGGTAAGGATGATTGCCGACCTTTAGGTGCAAGTCGGAGGCTTTGCTTTCGACCGCGCGGCGCAGGAGATCGTCGATGCTGAGTGACATTTCGTGTGAACTCCGCAGTGAGTGCGACTTTTTCGACGTTAGCATTCGCGCGGGAGGTGGACAAGGAATGTGAGTTGGGCGGTTGCGCGGTAGTTACTGGCGGGAAAGACGAAAAGCGAAATGCCTAAAGATTTAACACAGAGGGCAGTGAGGTGGGAGCCTGCCTGCGCAGGCAGACACAGAGTGCACAGAGAAGAGGCGGAGTTACACCGCTTTTTTTAGGTATAGGGAGTCGTAGAGGAGGCCGGCTAGGAAGCCGCCGGCTAGAGGGCCGATCCAGTAGACGCCCCAGTTGGTCCAATGCGTGGAGGCCAGGGCGGGGCCAAAGGCGCGGGCCGGGTTCATCGCGGCCCCGGTGAATGGGGCGATCACTAGAATGCCGAGCGTGACGGTGAGGCCGATGCCAAAGCCGGCGATGGAGCGGAAGGTGCCGCGTTCGTCGACCGAAGTGGCAAAGAAAACAAGGACCAGGAAGAAGGAGGCGACGGCTTCGAGGACCATGGCGGAAAGCCGGGAGAAATCACGAACCAGCTCTGGAGTGCCGAGCGCTACGGCGCGCCAGGTTTCTTCGGGGATGACGGCTTTGAGGAGAAATGCCGCCGCGATGCCGCCGAGGATCTGCGCGGCCCAATAGAGGAAGACTTCCACGGTGCCGATGCGCTTGGTGACCCAGAATCCGATGCTGATGGCGGGATTGAAGTGGCCGCCGGAGATGTGTCCGAGGGCGGAAACCATGATGGCCATGGCGAGGCCAGAAGCTAAAGCGATGCCAAGAAGGCCGATGCCGCCGGAGCTTTGCAGGTAGCGGTCGGCACAAACGGCGCCCGCGCCGAAGAATACGAGAGCGAAGGTGCCGAGGAATTCCGCGGCGAATTTTTGGAAGGTGGTGTACATGGAGGGGAGATTTTAGCCGAAGAGCGAGGGCAATAGTAGAAGAGTGCGAGAGTGTAAGAGTCAAAGAGTAAGAGCGCGGGTACGCGGGGTTTCGACTTCGATCTGGCCTGGAAGAGTTCAAAAGGTTAAGAGTGCAAGGGTCAAAGAGTAAGTGCGCGAATGTTCCGGCTCTTACACTCTTAAACCTTGAACTTTTGAACTCTTAAGCTGCTAGCGCGATGCTGCGGAGACCGGGGCGCTTACTGGGGTTAACCAGTTGTGGCGATCGGGCTTGGTGCCGCTGGTTATGGCGAAGAACTCTTCCTGGAGCTTGCGGGTGATGGGGCCGGCAACGCCTTTGCCGACTTGGATGTGGTCTACCGAGCGAATCGGCGTGATTTCGACGGCCGTCCCGCAGAAGAACAGTTCGTCGACAATGTAGAGCATTTCGCGCGGGATTACTTGTTCCTTCACGGGGATTTTCAAGTCTTCGGCAATTTTCACGACGGTGTCGCGAGTGATGCCCGGCAAAATGCTGGTGGCGAGTGGCGGAGTGTACAGCACGCCGTCGTGCACGAGGAAAACGTTCATGCCGGAACCTTCGCTGACGTGGCCGTCGGTGTCGAGGGCGATGCCTTCGGCGTAGCCGTTGAAACTGGCTTCCATGCGGATGAGCTGCGAGTTCATGTAGTTCGCGGCGGCCTTGGACATCGCCGGCAAAGTGTTGGGAGCGATGCGCGTCCAGGAACTGACGCCGACGTCGACCCCTTTCGCGAGCGCTTCCGGCCCAAGGTACGCGCCCCAAGACCAGCAGGCCATGTAAATATCGATCGGGGAGCTAAGTGGATTCACGCCAACTTCTCCATAGCCGCGAAGAACGATGGGCTTGACGTAGCAGGCGTTGAGCTTATTGAGGCGCACGACTTCGCTGGCGGTGTTGCAGAAATCGTCGACCGAGTAGGGTAGCTCCATGCGATAAATTTTCGCGGAGTTTATCAGGCGCTGCATGTGCTCGCGGAGGCGGAAAATGGCAGGGCCTTGCTTGGTGTCGTAACAGCGAATGCCTTCGAAGACCGCCGAGCCGTAGCTGACGACGTGGGAGAGGACGTGCAGCGTGGCGTCGTCCCAGTTGATGAATTTTCCGTTGTGCCAGATTTTCTCGGTCTTGGTGATGGGCATTTGCGCTCCTTGGCTCGTTCCTAACGGAGAATACGGTAGCAGGTCTGGCAGCGTCAATGCGCGGAACGTACTAGCTGAGGAGAGGGAAAAGACAAATTGGCGGGGTGTTCTGCGGAGCTGTGCCGTGTAGCAACGATTTCGCACGAGGGTTGTTCGCTGCGGGGCTGCAGAAAAGCCGCAGGGCTGTCCGGCTGCTGCCCGGACCAGGCCGCGGACTCCGCCCCGTCGAGGCTCAGGGTAAACCTGCGCTACAGGTGGCTGCTACTGCTGCGGCCGGCTGTCTCTCTTTGATTTTGGCTGGTTGTCCATGGAGGGCGAATCCGGCTTGGGCTGCTCTGTGCTTGATGGCCGGTCAAGCGAACGATAGGCGGCCTGCGCCTGCGCCAAAATTTGACCGTTCTTATTTTCCCAAACTCCGAGGAGGAAAAAGGGAAGAGCAGTAGCCAAGACCCAGAGCTTGGCGCTACGAGGGATTTTGGATTCCGGCTCCCAGCGGAAAAGCTGCGCGGCTACGAAAAAAGTAAGAATGGTCCATATCGCGAGAGCGAGAATTTGCGTCAGTAATTTCCAGACAGGAAACGAAGAATACATAGCGCCCTGCAGACCTGTGACCAGGTAGGTGGCAGGAAGGAACACGGCGACGCTCTGCGCGACTTTTGGCAGGTAAGCGATGGGCAGCGTCGCACCCGACAGAAAAATCAGCGGGAGCCAGATGAGCTGATTGAGGACCTGCGTTTCTTGCATGGTGTTAGTGACGCTGGCGACTACGAGGCCAAGGGACGCGAAGGAGACGGTGCCGACAGTCACGAGCACAAAGAGCGAAAGGAGATCACCGAGATTTGTGACGTGGAAAATCAGGCGAGCGAAGAGCAATTCGATCATCACCGTGGGAAGCGTGAGCAGATAATTAGCGAAGATGCTGGAGGCCAGCATGTCTGCGGCAGTCACGGGGCTAACGTGGAAGCGGCGCAGAATTCCTTGCTCGCGAAACGTCACTAGCATGGCGCTGAGGCCCCAGAAGCTACCCATTACGTTGAGAGCGATTACCGGGCCAAGGAAGAAGCTGACCACGCGGGGACTGCCTTTGGCGAAAATGCCTGCGTAGAGGAAGAACATGCCGAGCGGGAAAATCACGCTAAAGAAGAAGAACATTCTGTTACGCAGGGCAAGTTGAATGCGCATGCGCGTGAGGCTGACAAAGTTTTTCAATCGCGTAGCCTCCTTCCGGTCATTTCAATGAAGACGTCTTCGAGGGAGGGTGTGGCGATTTCGAGGCTGATGAGTTCGTTGCCTTCGGCTTCGAGATGCTTGACGAGCGAGACGATGGCTTGCGGCGGGCGCTGGGTGTGCAGGACATAGGTGCCGTCGACTTCGCGCGCGTCAACGACGCCGTCGAGATTCTTCAGAGTGCCGTTAGCGGCGGGCTTGGCCAATTTTACTTCAATGCGTGTGTTCCCGCCGGAGCGCTGTTTGAGCTCGCGAGGGGAGCCGCAGGCGATCACCTTGCCGTGGTCAATGATGGCCACGCGGTCGCAGAGGCGCTCGGCTTCCTCGATGTAATGCGTGGTCATGAGGATGGTTTTCTTTTCGCGGCGCAGCTCTTCGATGATGTCATAAATTTCGCGGCGGACTTGCGGGTCGAGTCCGGCGGTGGGCTCGTCGAAAAAGAGGACGCGCGGATTGTTAATGAGCGCCATAGCGAGGGCGAGGCGCTGCTTCTGACCGCCGGAAAGCTTGCTGTAGAAGGTGTTGCGCTTTTCTTCCAGGCCGAAACGCTTGAGCAGCTCTTCGGGGTCGCGGCTTCGTTTGTAGAAGCTAGCGAAGAGGCGAAGCGCTTCTATTACGCGCAATTTGTCTGGCAGGGAAGTGGACTGCAGCGAAGCGCCAATTTCGTGCTTCAGCTCGCGGGCGCTGACTTGCGGATCGAAGCCGCAAACGCGGACGTAGCCGCCGTCTGGATTGCGCAGACCTTCGAGAATCTCGACAGTTGTGGTCTTGCCGGCGCCATTGGGGCCGAGCAAGCCAAAAACTTCCCCTTCTTCGACGCTGAAGCTGACGCCGCGCACGGCTTGCACGTCGCCGTAGTGTTTGACCAGATTATCGACTTGGAGAACGGCGTTAGGCATAAAGCGATTTAGTGTACAGCAAACTTTGCCAATGCGCTCCCGCCGAAGAAACCTGAGGAAGAACTCAGAGAGGGTGTATGCGGCTCGGTCGCGGGATTTCCGGGCCGAAACTTTGTCAGCTTGTGTTTTCTCGGGTACACTCTGCTGCCTGCAAGCGAACGACGCCCTTGCGCGAGAGCGACACCATCAGCGAGAACAAACAAATTACAGGGAACGCTGGCGTGAGCAGCCGGATATTTTCTTGGCTTGCGAGCGGTGTTGGATTGCTCGTTTTGTTAGCCGTCGCGCGTATCGCGTTGCACACGGCGACGAACGGGCAATACGGCTTTCATCGCGACGAGCTGCAGACGCTGGACGACGCCAGGCACCTCGATTGGGGATTTGTTGTTTACCCACCGGTTGTGCCGCTACTAGCGCGGCTGGAGCTCGTGCTGTTCGGAACATCGCTGGTCGGATTCCGGCTGCTGGCGGCGGTGGCGGTGAGTGCCGCGATGGTTATCGCGGGCTTGATCGCCAAGGAACTGGGCGGCGGAAGGCGCGAGCAGGTGCTGGCGGCGATTGCGACAGGGATCTCGCCCGTTTCCTTATCGCAGGGCGCGGTGTTTCAGTACGTGTCGATCGATTACTTGTGGTGCGTGCTGCTGACGTACTTTCTGGTGCGATTGCTGAAAACGGAAGACGCGCGCTGGTGGCTGGCGATTGGCGCGGTCATTGGCTTGGGCATGCAAACGAAGTACACGATGGCGTTTTTCGCCATCGGGCTGGTGAGCGGAGTTGTACTGACGGGGGCGCGCCGGTATTTATGGAGTGCATGGCTATGGGCGGGCGTGGCCGTGTCGCTGCTGATTTTTCTGCCGAACCTGGTGTGGCAGGTACAGCATCATTTTATTTCGCTGGAATTCTTGAGGCACATTCACGCACGCGATGTGAGTCAGGGGCGCGCAGACGGTTTTCTGCTGCAGCAGCTTCTGTTTTGCGTCAATCCCGCTACCGTTCCGATGGTCTTCCTGGGGTTATGGTTCTACTTGGTTCGCGAGGAAGGGAAGCGTTACCGGGCGCTGGGCTGGATGTATGTGGTTACGTTGGCGATTTTTGTGGTGGCTAAAGCTCGCTTCTATTACCTGGCGCCGATGTATCCAGTGTTGCTCGCAGGCGGGAGCGTGTTGTGGGGACAGTGGGTAAGGTCGCTGCGGCCTGCCAGATCTCGAGCAGCGCAGGGAATCCTCTGGACCACAATGGTGACGGGTGCGGTGATTTTTGCGTTGACGACCATGCCGCTGGCGCCGTTCGGGTCGGATTTGTGGAAGTTCACCAGCAAGGTGCATGACCTGTTTCGCGAGGAGATCGGCTGGACGGACTTGGCGCAAACGGTGGCGCGTGTGTACCAGGCACTGCCCGCTGAAGAGCAGGCGCGCACCGGAATCCTGACCGGGAATTACGGCGAGGGAGGAGCGCTGAATCTGTACGGGCCAGCTCTTGGTTTGCCACGCGCCATGGCTGGAACCAACTCATTTTGGTATCGCGGCTATACCGAACCGCCGCCGGAGACGGTTATCGTGGTGGGGTTTGACCTGGACGAGGCCGAGGAGCTTTTTTCAAGCTGTCGCGTGGCCGCGAAGAACTCGAATCGCTACAACGTCGTGAACGAGGAGTCCCGCGACCATCCAGACATTCTCGTCTGCCGTCATTTACGGGAAACCTGGCCGGAGTTTTGGCGGAAATTTCGGCGCTTTGGATGAAACTGAAGACCGTCGCTCAGTTATTAGCGCGACGGGCAGCGGTTTTTTTCTTCGCGGCGGTCTTTTTGGCCAGGCTCTTCTTATCCGGCTTCCAGAGGTGCGAACTTAGATCGACGCGAGATTCGGTGATCTTTACGCCTTCGGATTCAAGCAGCTTCTTTTGAAGAGAGGCGTACGGCTCGCGGATGAGGATTTTGCCGCGTTCGCCAACGACGCGATGCCAGGGAATACCTTTTCCGGTAGGAGTGGCAGCCATGGCGCGGCCTGCGCTGCGGGCGCCGCCGCTAAGACGCAGAGCCTTTGCCAGCGCCCCATAAGATAAAACCCTCCCGCGCGGGATTTGTTTCACGAAGCGATAGACGATATCCCAAGACATTTTGTGGATACACCCGTTTCAGACGTTGCCGCAGCATCCTACTAAATTTTCGAAGCTGTTGCTCTGCGGCAACGACAAAAGAACGGGAGCGGGGTTTAATCTCTTGAACTCCGAAATGCGGAACAAGATCAGTCGGTTAGGAAGCCGACAGAAATACAGGAAAAGGAAGGATGCGATACAGGAGGCATATTGCGCTAATGTGCATCTAAGGAAGAGTAGGGGAAACCTGAACTCGTGGATGCGCAACTGGCGGATGCGCAAAACGAATGAAACCAAGCAAGAAAATTAATGAAGAAAGCTGAATTCGTTCGCGTATCTTCCAGTCCACCAATGGATTTCTCTATGAAAAACGTGAACAGCGGTGCGAAGAGCGGAGATGTCGGCGGTAGGGTTAACGCTTTAGGAGCAAATTCGCGCGACGGTATGAAACAGACGTTGAATGCTGTAGTGGAAGTGCATTACACTACGGTCATGTTGGAAGTCGCGGGGTGAGCTGTATGGCTTTCGTTCGCCGCAAAGGAAATGCTTTTTACTTGGTGCACAATGTGCGCCGCGGCGGGAAAGTGCGGCAACTACACCTTGCGCGATTGGGAGACCGCGCGCGGATCACCGAGCGAGTGGTACGCGAGGTCTCGAAGAAACACCCGTTCGTGGAGCTCAACTGGCGCGCATTGCGCGAGCAGGTCAACAGTCACTTGGACCTGGCGGATCCAAATTCGCCGGCGGTCCAGAAACTGGTGGGAGCTTTGCGAACTTTGAATCTCGATCTCGCGGATCTGTTTCCGCCGATACTCCGAATTTCTGAATCACCCGCAGTGGCGCGGGAGTTGCTCGTACAGTTGCGGCTCCTGCAGTCCACGCTCCAGGTCAAGCTGGCTCAGTTTGACCAAGGGCGGGGTCGATTTAGTCAAGCGTCGCCGCAGTTGCGGAGGCGCTAGGGAGGCGGCCATGGGAGAACATATATTGCCACTTGATCCAAACCAACGAAGCACCGATACGCTGGAATTTCAGACGGCGCTGCGGTCGAAAATCGTCGGCCAGGACGAAGGCCTGCAGGCACTGGTCGACTTGTACCAGGTGTTTTGCGCCGGCTTGAATTCTCCGGGACGGCCAGTGGGTAATTTGCTCTTCCTGGGGCCGACGGGTTCGGGCAAGACGCGCATCGTGGAAGCGGGCGCGGAGATTCTGTTTGGCGATGCGCGGTCTTTGATCAAGGTAGACTGCGCGGAATTCCAGCATTCTCATGAGATTGCAAAACTGATTGGCTCGCCCCCGGGATACCTAGGGCATCGGGAGACACATCCCCTGATCACGCAAGAAGAGCTGTCCAAGAGCCATACGGAAAAGCTGAAGCTGTCGTTTTTGCTTTTCGACGAAATCGAGAAGGCCTCCGACGCCCTCTGGCAACTGCTCCTCGGGATTTTGGACAAGGCGACACTGACCCTGGGCGACAATCGCCGGGTCGACCTGTCGCAAACCGTGATTTTCCTTACTTCTAACCTGGGTGGCGGCGAAATTACCGAATTGATGCACGGGGGAATGGGCTTTGTCCAGCCGACGGACAAGCCTGACGCTGGGCTGGACCAAAAAGTGGAGCGCACCGCTGTGGAAGCGGCGCGGCGTAAGTTCTCCCCGGAGTTCATGAACCGGTTGGATAAGGTAGTCGTTTTTCATCCTTTACGACGCGAACAACTGGAAGAGGTGCTCGATATCGAGCTTGGGCAGGTGCAGCAGCGCGTGCTGGAGACGGCAAAGGGGCAGTTCTTGTTCCGGGTGACCACGGCGGGGCGCGACTTCTTGCTAAGGGAAGGCACGGATCAGCGGTATGGCGCGCGGCACTTGAAGCGAGCCATTGAGCGCCACGTGGTTTATCCTCTGGCGAATCTGCTTGCTACGGAGCAAGTGCATCTGGGCGACTTGGTTTGCATCGATTGGGACCGCGAACATTCGCAGCTAACCTTTATTCGCGAGGGTGAGGGCGCGCTAGTACAAAATCATCCGGAGAGCGAGCAACTTGCGGCGGGCGCCGAAACTAAGGACGGTCGCAAGGCCGAAATACCGGCGGAAGCGGTTACAGAAGGAAAGAAGCCGCGCTCTGCACCTGCGGCAGCGGCCCCTGCGGCGGCTCCGCAAGCGCGCAAGAAGCCGGAGCGCTAAAAATTCACACTTGGCACAGTCTATTGGGGTGGCAGAGTAAACACTCTGCCGCCCCTTTTCGTCTTTATGCTGCTGACACAAACTGTTTGGGCTCTCTCATTTTTGCAGCAATGAAACGTTGTCTCAACGCATGAGACAATCTTCGAAATCCTGAAATTGGTATCTCTATGAATTTGCACGGGTTTCGCCGAAAAGAGAGAGAGACGAAAATGGCACGCCCCATGCAACGTTTCACGCTTGCGACGTCCTGAGATGCGCTTGCGTTCGGGGGAGCTGGACGCCACTGAGGATAGATCATATATGAAAGCAGCCGTCCGACATCAGTTGGATCCCACGATCCGGAGCAATGACACCCGGGACTTTCAGGGGGCGTTGCGGTCGAAAATTGTCGGGCAAGAAGAGGGTGTGCAGGCGCTGGTCGACTTGTACCAGGTCTTCTGCGCGGGGCTGAACTCACCGGGACGGCCGGTGGGGAATTTGCTGTTTTTGGGGCCGACAGGATCGGGCAAGACGCGCATCGTGGAAGCGGCCGCGGAGATTTTGTTCGGGGATTCGCGTGCCGTGATCAAGGTGGATTGCGCGGAATTCCAGCATTCTCATGAGATTGCGAAGCTGATCGGCTCGCCGCCAGGCTACCTCGGTCATCGCGAAACCCATCCATTGATTACGCAGGAAGAATTGGCCAAGAGCCACACGGACAAGCTGAAGCTGTCGTTCTTGTTGTTCGACGAGATCGAGAAAGCGTCCGACGCGCTGTGGCAATTGCTTTTGGGAATGCTCGATAAGGCCACTCTAACCTTGGGCGACAATCGCCGCGTCGACCTCTCTCAGACGGTCATTTTCCTCACCTCGAACCTGGGTGGCGGCGAAATCACAGAATTGATGAACGGCGGCATGGGCTTCATCCAGCCAAAGGATAAGCCTGCTACGGGACTGGACCAGAAAGTGGAACGGACCGCCGTGGAAGCAGCGCGGCGCAAGTTCTCGCCCGAATTCATGAACCGCTTGGATAAAATCGTGTGCTTTCATCCCCTTAGGAGCGAGCAGTTGCAACAGGTCCTGGATATCGAATTGGGGCAGGTGCAGCAGCGCGTGCTGGAAACGGCCAAGGGCCAGTTCTTATTCCGTGTAACGGAGCCAGGGAAAGAGTTTTTGCTGCAGGAAGGTACAGATCAGCGCTATGGCGCGCGGCATCTGAAGCGGGCTATTGAGCGGCATGTTGTATATCCTTTGGCGAACCTGTTGGCTACCGAGCAGATTCATCTGGGCGATCTGGTTTGCATCGATTGGGATCGCGATCAGGACCGCCTGACGTTCATTCGCGAAGGCGAAAACTTGGCAATGCCGGCGCGCCGGCTCGAGCCTGCGGCGCCGCCGCGTTTGGCTAAGGCGCACAGCGGGAAGTCCATCGATGCGCCTGCCTCGACTACCGCCGCGGACCCAACTCCGCGCGTGGCACGCTAAACTAACCCCAGCATATTCAGATGTGAGGCTCGAGTGCCTGCGTACTCGGGCCTTTTTTCTTTCTTGCCCGGCCAGTGTAGAGTAAGCCTTGAAGCGCGCGCAGAGCGCCAATCGGAGATTGGCCTTCCCGGGCAGCGCGGCGTCTAATTATCATCCTAGCTACGACGGATTTGGGAGCACTAATGACATCCGGGAGATCGAATTGGCGGGCGAGACTGCGCGTGTTGCTGGCGGTCGCGCTGGCGCTTGGCTGCGCGTCGGGCGTGTGGGCGCAGCGCAGTACGCTGAAGCCGCCATGGAATATGTATTCCCCCGACACCGACGTGAAACTCGGTAAGCAGAACGCTCAGATTTTGGAGAAACGCCTTCCGCTTTGCAACGACCCCAAAGTGGATGCATATCTCACAAACTTGGGAATGAAGCTGGTCGCCAAGCTGCCCACGCGTGGTGTGCAGTACCCGTGGGAATTTCATTGCGTGAACAGTAAGGAGATCAATGCGTTCGCGTTGCCAGGCGGGTATGTATTCATCAATCGCGGGGCAATTGAAGTGGCCGACAATGAAGCGCAGCTTGCGGCGGTAATGGCGCACGAATTGTCGCACGTGGCGCTGCGGCACGGGACGGCGCAAGCCTCAAAAGCGCAACTTATGCAGGGCGCTGCCGGAATCTTCGGCGGGATCTTTGGCGGAAGCGCGGGCGGGGCATTGCTCACGCAAGGCGTGGCGCTAGGAGCCGGAGGCGTGCTGCTCCATTATTCGCGATCCGACGAGACGCAGGCGGACGTACTGGGAACGCAGGCCCTATACGACGCCGGATATGACCCGCGGGCCATGGCACAGTTTTTCGAGAAGCTGGAATCCGAGACGAAAGGGAAGAACCCGCCGCAGTTTCTATCGGACCACCCGAACCCAGGGAATCGCGTGGCACGTGTAGATGAGGAGGTGGACAAGCTGGGCGGGGTGCCGCAAAACGCGAGGAGAGACTCCGCCGAATTTGAGGCGATCAAGCGCGAAGTATTGGCGCTGCCGGTTGTGAAAATGCCGCCTGTTTCGGCGGGAAGCGCGGCTCCGGCCGCGCCGTCGGGCAATTTTGTCAATTACGAAGGCGGTGCATACGCGCTGAAAGTCCCGGAAAACTGGAAGAAGTATGAGGACAAGGGTAGCGTCACGTTTGCGCCGGACGGCGGGATTTCGCAGACCGGTGGGCTTGCGTACGGGATGATTGTCACTCTTCACCAGGTGCAAGCAGACGGAAGTGAACACGCGCTGGAAAACGCCACTCAGGCGCTGATTCAAGAACTGGCTACGACCAATCCAGGGTTGAAGGTCACGCGCGAGCCGGGACCCGTGCAGCTCAATGGGCAGCCGGGGCTTTCCACGTACCTCAGCAACGATTCTCCAGCAGGAGGGCAGGAGACCGATTGGCTGGTCACGGTTTTGCCGCCGCAGGGATTAGTTTCGTTTCTATGCGTGGCGCAGAAGGCCGCGTATCCAGATTATGAGAAAGCTTTTACTGCGGTGCTGGACAGCGTCCGACTCCAGAGGTGAGGGGAGAAACAGAACTTCAATATAGGAGACTAGGTCTTCATTGTTGACAAACAACCTAGGGTGCCTGGAAGAGTGGGCACCTTTTCTTTTTGAAATATCAGTTCGACGTATCAAATCAGGTTTTTGCAACCACATCTTCTTTGCCGGATTCTCCTACCGGAGCGGCTTGCCGCTGCTCGTACACCTTGGCAGCGCGCTCAAGGGCTTCGGCGATGCTGGGGCAAATATTTTCGACGCCGACGCGGCGCTCGAATTCGGCTTGACTCATCAGCTGAGCGGGTTGTTCGCGCGCGCCGCAGAGGAGGAGCGAGCGGCCGGATTCGTGAAGCTGGTCGGCGAGGTTTTCGATGGCGCCCAGCCCGGTCGCGTCGATAGCGGTCATGTTGCGCAGGCGCAGGATGACGATGGGCGGAAGGGTATTCAGCGCATCGAGAATGTCGGCGAACTTGTCTGTGGCGCCGAAAAGAAATGGTCCGTGGATTCGGAACACCGTCGCGTAATCGGGAATGTCTTTACCTTGCAGAATGTGGACGCGGCTGTCTTCAACATAATCGCGGGTGACGCGCGTGACCGTGGTGGTGCGCGAAACTTTGCGAATGAACATCAGCGCGGCGAGCACCATGCCGACTTCGACGGCGAAAGTAAGATCGGTAACGACGGTGAGGGTCACGGTTATGAGCCACACGGTGATGTCCGCTGCGCTGAGCTTCAGAATTTCCGGGATCTCCTGCCATTCGCCCATGTTGTAAGCGACGATCATCAGGATCGCGGCAAGCGCTGCGAGCGGAACGTTTTTCACCAGGGGCGCCGCGAATAAGACGATGGCGAGCAGCGTCAGCGAGTGAATCATCCCTGCGAGAGGCGTTTTTGCTCCGGAGCGTACATTGGTTGCCGTGCGCGCGATCGCCCCGGTTGCGGGCAGTCCGCCGAAGAGCGGCGATACAATGTTTGCGACGCCTTGAGCCATCAGCTCGACGTTCGGATTGTGTTTGTCCTTGCTCATGCGATCGGACACAACCGCGGACATGAGCGACTCGATCGCACCCAGCATTGCCACAGTGAATGCCGGCGATAAGAGTTGACGGAAGACGTCGTAGTGCAACTTGGGTAGGGCGAGTGTAGGCAAGCCTTTGGGGATGCCGCCAAAGCGCGTGCCGATGGTCTCAACCGACAGATGAAGCAGTGTGACAGCGGCGGTCGCGCCAAACGTGACGATGATCGCCCCCGGCACGCGCTTGGCATATTTAGCGCAGAAAATCATGATCGCGATGGAAGCGAGCGCGACGGCTGTAGCCTGCCAAGAAATTGTCTTAGCGGCCTGCGCGAATGCCTGCATGCGGTGGAAGAAATCTCCGGGAACATGGTCCATGCGCAGGCCGAAGAGGTCTCGGATTTGCGTGCTGGCGATAAGGATGGCGATGCCGTTGGTGAAACCTACAATTACGGGGCGCGGGAAATACTTCACGGCGGTGCCCATGCCCGTGACGCCGAGAAGAACGAGCAGAACGCCGGCCATCATTGTGCACGTGAAGAGGCCATCGATGCCGTGCTTGGCGATGATGCCGGAAATGACGACGACGAAAGCGCCGGTGGGCCCGCCAATCTGCGTTTTCGAGCCTCCCAGCGCGGAAATAATGAAACCGGTGACGATGGCGCAGTAGATTCCGGCTTGCGGCGATACGCCGGAGGAAATCGCGAAGGCCATAGCGAGCGGCAGGGCAACTAGTCCAACGGTGATGCCGGCAATCAGGTCCGAAACAAATTTCTGGCGGTCATAATGGCGCAGAAGGATTACGGATTTAGGCAGCCAGGCGTTTAGCGCAGGGGTCATACTGAAATGCGGATTAAGCTACTCCGACAGATCAAAAGAAGTTTAGCAGGGAACTAGCCGCCGGCTTAATACGAGATGCCTTAACTGTGCCGTGAAATGAATCGTTACGTGGTCTGCTGCGCGATTACGCTGTGGGAATTACTGGCGTGGGTTCCAAGTGTTTGCGCTTTCTGTGCTCAGCGGCGTCTGGCTGTGGTTCCTGGCGCGACGGATCCCATCGCAAAATCGGCTTGCGTGCCGCGCCGACTTCGTCGAGGCGACGTACGCGAGTGGAATGCGGCGCGGTCTTCACTAACTCCGGATTTGTGGCGGCTTCTTCCGCAATCGAGCGCATGGCGTCGATGAAAAGGTCGCACTCTTCCTTGGATTCGGATTCGGTAGGCTCGATCATCAGCGCGCCCGGAACGATCAGCGGAAACGCGGTGGTATACGGATGGAAGCCGTAGTCGATCAGGCGCTTGGCAATGTCCATAGTGCTGACGCCGTTCTTCTTTTGGTGGGCGTCGCTGAAGACGACTTCGTGCATCGAGGGTAGGGAATACGGGAGATCGTAGGCGCCTTCGAGATGCTTGCGGATGTAGTTGGCGTTGAGCACGGCGTCTTCCGTCGCCTGCCGGATGCCGGGACCATACGCGAGGATGTAGGCGAGGGCCCGCACTAGGACGCCGAAATTGCCGGAGAAAGCTTTTACGCGGCCGATGGAATCGGGCCGAATGGATTCGAGCGCGAGGCGGCTGCCTTCTTTTTCAACGAGGATCGGAACCGGGCGGAACGGCTCGAGAATTTTCTTCATCGCCACCGGGCCTGCGCCCGGGCCGCCACCACCGTGAGGAGTAGAGAACGTTTTGTGCAGATTCAGGTGCATCACGTCGACGCCGAGGTCACCGGGCCGCGTGACGCCGGCGAGAGCGTTCATGTTGGCACCGTCCATGTACAGAAGGGCGCCTTTATCGTGGAGAATTTTAGCGATTTCGGGAATGCGTTGCTCGAAGATGCCTAGCGTCGAAGGGTTGGTGATCATCAGCGCGGCGACATCTGGAGTGACCAGCTCGCGCAGCTTGTCCACGTCGATCTGGCCGTGCGATTCGGACTTGATGTTTTCGACTTCGTAGCCCGCGATAACCGCGGTGGCTGGATTGGTGCCGTGCGCGGAGTCGGGAATCAAAACCTTTTTGCGCGGATTGCCCTGCTTTTGGAGATAGGCGCGGATCAGAAGCAACCCGGCGAGCTCGGCTTGCGCTCCGGCGGCGGGCTGCAGCGTGATGGAGTCCATGCCCGTGATTTCGAGCAGGCATTGTTCCAGCAGGCGCAGAATTTTCAGGCAGCCCTGCGAAAGCTCTTGCGGCTGGTACGGATGCTCTGTGGCGATACCGTCGAGGCGCGCGACAAATTCATTTACCCGCGGGTTGTATTTCATCGTGCAGGAACCCAGTGGGTACATGCCGTAATCGATCGCGTAGTTCCAAGTGGAGAGCCGCGTGAAATGGCGAATGACTTCGATTTCGCTGACTTCGGGAAATCCGCTGATGCCTTCGCTGCGGTGATTTTCCCCGAGCGCTTCCGCGGGGTCCACATTGGGTACGTCTAGCGGCGGCAATTCAAAGGCGCGCTTGCCAGGTGAAGACTTCTCGAAGATGAGACCTTCGTTCTGGTTGGTGTGGCGCGATGCTTTTTTTATTCTGCGGTTCAAGTCTCTCGTGTCCTTGTGAAGCAGCCTTTGTGGCTGTTCAGTTTCAGTTGTGTTCAGCGGCTACAAAGGCTGCTGTAAAGCACGTTGTACAGCGCCCGCCAATTTTTCAATGTCCGCGCGTGTTGTTGTTTCCGTTACGCAGACCAGCGCATGTTTCGTCAACTCCGGATAAGCGGTGCCGAGCACGACAGGGCCGACGATTTTCTCGCGCAGCAGTTCGGCATTGACTATTTTTACCGAGCGCGGGAACTCCAGCGTAAATTCGTTGAAAAATGGCGCATCAAAGGCGCGGCGCACGCCGGGAATCTTCGTGAGCTCGGCTAGTGCGAAGCGAGCTTTGGAAAGATTCTGCTGCGCCATTTCGCGAAGGCCGTCTTTGCCGAGAAGGGTCAGGTGCACCGTAGCCGCCAGGGCGCAGAGAGCCTGATTCGTGCAAATATTTGAGGTGGCCTTCTCACGGCGAATGTGCTGCTCGCGCGTGGCAAGGGTGAGAACGAAGCCGCGGCGGCCTTCGAGGTCTGTGGTCTGGCCGGCGAGGCGCCCAGGCATTTGGCGAACGAATTTTTCACGCGAAGCAATTACTCCCACAAACGGACCGCCATAACTGGGCGGCAGGCCGAAACTTTGCCCTTCCATCGCGACAATGTCCGCTTCTGTGGGAGGACGCAAAGCGCCAAGCGAAACTCCCTCGGTGATGGCCACGACCAAAAGGGCGCCAGCGGAGTGAACGATTTCGGCCAGCGCGGGCACAGCTTCAACACATCCAAAGAAATTCGGCGATTGGACGACCACGGCCGCCACATCGTCGCGAAGGGCTGACCGCAAGGCTTTCTCATCCAGAGTGCCGCTTCTGGAGAAGGGGAGTTCCTCGACTTGCAAGCCGGAATTTTTCGCATAAGTCCGCAGAACGTCGCGGTATTCCGGATGCAAAGAATGGGCCGCAAGCACCCGTTGCCGCCCGGTGATCCGTTCGGCCATCAACACCGCCTCGGTAGTCGCGGTTGAGCCATCCCACATGGAAGCATTTGCAACTTCCTGGCCCGTGAGTTGGCACATCAAAGTTTGAAATTCAAAGATCGCCTGTAGCGTGCCCTGCGAAATTTCCGCCTGGTACGGCGTGTAGGAGGTGAGGAATTCGCCGCGCTGAATAATCGCGTCCGTTACTACGGACCGCAGATGATTGTAAACACCGGCGCCGCGAAAACTGGTGTAGCCACGCGAATTCTCTCCAGCACGTTCGCTGAAATATCGGATGATTTCTGCTTCAGAAAGCGGCCCGGGCAGCTTTAACGCCTCGCGCAAGCGATAACGCTCCGGAATGCTTGAAAAAAGCTCGTCAATCGATTTGGCGCCGATCGCGGAAAGCATTTCCTGGCGCTCGGCGGGACTCTTTGGGAGATAGCGCATCAGGCCGAAGCTTCCTTGCCCTTGGTCGCGACGAACGCTTCATACGCGTCGGCATCCATCAGCGAGTTTAGTTCAGAGGCACTGGCCAGGCGCACCTTGATGAGCCATGCAGCACCGTGCGGATCGGAATTAATCTTCTCTGGCGCGTTGTGCAGATCGCCATTTGCTTCGACCACTTCGCCAGAGACCGGCGAGTAAATGTCGCTGACCGCTTTCACAGACTCAACGGTGCCGAAAGATTTTCCGGCGGCAACCTTGGTGCCCGGCTTCGGCAGTTCCACGAAAACGACATCGCCAAGTTCGTGCTGCGCGTAATCGGTGATACCGATCGTTGCCACGTCGCCTTTTGCATCGACCCATTCGTGCTGATTCGTGTAGCGGTAGTTTGCCGGGTACGCCATCTGTTTGCTCCTCTGGAACTGCTGCCTACCGGGATGCCGAACTGCTTTTGCTTAGAGCGTCTTGGCCGTAGATGATGCCACTGGTTGCGGCGCTGCTTTCCGTGCGCGCTTGTAAAAAGGTGTTGGAACCACCTGCGCCTTGGCCTTCTGGCCGCGAATTTCTACATAGACGGGTGTGCCAATCGCGGACATCGCAGGTGGCACGTACGCAAGCGCAATATTCTTGCCCAGCGTTGGCGAAGGGGATCCGCTGGTCACTACGCCAATTGTTTCGCCAGCTTCATTGCAGCAGCAGTAGCCGTCGCGCGCGATTCCGCGTTCCACCATCTCTAGGCCGACCAGCGTGCGTTTCAATTCTGCGGACTTAGCTCGTTCCAGAGCGGCGCGGCCGATGAAGTCGCCCTTTTCCATCTTACAGTAGCGGTCCAGTCCCGCTTCCCAAACATTGATCGTGTCGCTGATCTCGTGCTCGTAGAGTGCCATCTTGGCTTCTAGGCGCAGCGTGTTGCGGGCGCCGAGCCCACAGGGAATGATGCCAAATTCCCGTCCCGCTTCCATCACCTTCGCCCAGACTTGCTCGCTCGTAGCTTGGTCGGACGGCACATAAATCTCGAAACCGTCTTCGCCGGTATAACCAGTGCGCGCGATCAAAACATTTTTCAAGCCGCACACGGTGCCATGAGTAAACCAGTAGTTCTTAATCCTGCCGAGATCTGTATCCGCGAGTTTTTGCAGCACCTCAGCGGCGCGCGGCCCTTGAATCGCAAGCTGAGTGTAAGCGTCACTCAACTCCTCGACTACGCAGTCGAAGTTAGCCGTATTCTGCCGCACCCAATCAATGTCCTTCTGTCGCGTTCCGGCGTTAATCACCAGAAGAAAATCGTCCTCGCCAAGACGATGCACAATCACGTCATCAACAAACGTGCCTTGCGGATACAGCATCGCCGAATAGTGCGCTTGGCCAATGGCGAGCTGCGAAGCATCGTTCATGCTGATGTGCTGCACCGCCGCAAGCGCTCCTCCCGGCGTGCGCCCAGAGCGAATACGAATGTCGCCCATGTGGCTCACGTCGAAAAGTCCCACGCCGCCGCGCACCGCTTTGTGCTCCGCGACCAATCCGCCCGTTGCCGGGTACTCCACAGGCATGTCCCAACCGCCAAAATTGACCATTTTCGCGCCCAAGCGACGGTGCAACGCGTTCAGCGGCGTTTTGCGGACTTCACTAAGAGTGGGCGAGTTGGCTGCTTCCATTCCGATGGCTCAAGGCAGAAAATCGATACTAGCATGCACCTCTACACGCGTCAAAAAAGGGCAAAATAAAGCCAAAACGCAACGCGCGGCCACGAAACATTCTGTCGCAAGCTCGAATAGCCAGCGGTTAAGTACAAACTCGCCGCACCGAGAAAACGCACGCCTTGCCGCGCGTCGCCATCGTCAGGTACAGTTTTCCTTGGAGGCTCCCATGCCCGGTCCCGTCCTCTGCGTGATGTGCGATAAGACGGAAGAACATTGCTCCTGCGAGAAGTATTGCACCATCTGCAAAGGCCAGCACAACGTCCGCCTGTGCGCAGATGGGCTCCACTACTGTCCTGATTGCCGGGAAGCCTGCGATGTTCCCCTGGCGAACGCCCGTGGCTACCGAAGCTAAGAGCATTCACATGCAGATTGAAGCGGACGCGCGGTTGGCGGCCGCCGCGGGCGGAGCAGCACGTTATTTTGCCGATGCGGCGGGGCTAGAAGGTCCGGCCATTACGGATTGGCAGACGGCCGTCGTCGCCGCCTGCAAAGAAGCGTTCGCGCATTTAACGCAAGAGCATCCCCATCTGGATGTGAGCTTCACGCGCTTGGCCGACCGATTGGAAGTAGCGTTGTCGCGCGAAGGAGATATGTCCCCGGCTATTGGACTCGACTCGCTCGCCGGTCTCGCTCCACAAAGCGGGAACCCGCAACGAAAAGCGCAGAGTCGCTCGCCGGTGCTGGGAGGAGTCGACCGCGTGCAATATGAAACGAGAGACGGCGTCGCGGTCACCCGGCTGACGAAATACATCGCGCCGACGTCGCCGTGCTGCTAGCGCCTCGCAGCCTCGAGCGCTCTTTCTTCTTACATCTTCAACGCGAATGTATTGTGCTTGATCAGCGAAGCCATCTGATCGTCGGTGAGCGTCAAGTTGAGGATAAAGCGATCGCCCGAAGGCGCGACGCGCGCTTTGTCCAGCATATCCGCCATCTCCGGATTGTCCTTGGCCGCTTGATATCGCTTGTACAGCAGGCCCGCCTGCAGCAACTGCGCCATCGTGTTTGCATCTTCAGGTGACCCGCAGATGGCCTGGAACTTTCCGTCGATGCCGCTGCTCGCATTCACGTTGATGATCATGTTCTGCATGCGTGCAACGAGCTTCGCGGCTTCCGGAAACTGCTCGACTTCCGGCGCGAGCTGCTGCATAGCTAGCCGCGTATAGGCTGGATTCAGCACGGCCCAGACTATCCCGTTGCCGTTAGCCTCATTGATCAGCGGAAAAAATTTGTCGTTGCGCAGCAGCCCCTCCTCCGCGCCAAAGCGAACCTCGACCATTTTCTCCAGAACCGACCGGTGGCCAAACGCCGCCGTGCTCGAGTCGATGAAGAGAAAGAAAAGATCGCTCGGTCCTGCTCCCGTGCCAAAAGCATAAAGCGTGTAGTTGCGCGCCTTGAACGTAGGCAGCTTCTGGCGCTTGAAATACGCCTCAGTCGAATCTGGATTGTAATTTCCGAGCGCGACACCCACAATCTGTTCGCCAGTCGGAGTACCAGAGGATGCCGCACCCTCGGTCTTGCTGGTCACACCTTCTGCCACGAGCCCCCAGGCAAGCTCTTCCACTTGCGAATTAGGATCGACGCCTGCCGTGGCCAGAAATTTTTCAAACTGTTTGAAGCGGTCGGGGAGCATCTGCTGCTGCAGTTGCGGGAACCACGGCATGGTGCGCGCTTTTTTCAAGTCCGCGTACGCGAACTCGCCGACTTCTTTGGGGAATAGCGCGATGATGTCCGTACCCAGCCGGTTAGCCCGCGCAGGCTGCGGTGCAAGCAAAGTCGCAGTCGCAAATGCGAGCGCGGCTGCCAGTTTGATAACGGCTGTTGCCGCAGTGGATGTAGCGGCCGCTCGAATACGCGATTTCATGTATCTCTCCTTGCAAACATTGGTCTTAGAAAGTATCGTAACTGCGTGGAACTCATGCGCTGATGGTGCGGGAGGTCTCGGCCAGCCGCTCGCGCAGTGCGGCGCTCTTTGCTCGCATCGACGCTACGTAATTCGCGTCGGTGATGCTGTCCAGATTGATCTCCACGTTTGCCAACGCTCCTCGCGCACCGGCCGAGGCCATCAGCCGGGCCACTTCCAAGTCTGACTTCATGGATGCCGCAGCGATAGATGCAAGTTGTCCCAGGCGTTCGAAAAGCGCAACGCTGCGCGCAGCCACTTGCAGCGGAACCTCAGCGGCTCCGCGTGTGGCCCGCTGGATAGTTTCGTCGCGCAGGCGCTTTTCCTCGGCGCTTTCTTGCGGCAATTTGTAAGCCGCCATAACGGCATCATACGACGCTGCGTCGCGGTCGATCGCCTCCGCAAGCTCCGCGGCATTGCGGCGCAATTGATCGAGCGCTTCCGAAAGCTGATTCACAAACGCCGCTTGCGACTTCTTTTTGCGCGAGAGTCCCGCGACCATCTGGCCGAGCGATGCCGCAAGGGCTCCCGCCAACGCGGAAACGCTCCCACCGCCCGGAGTCGCCGTTGGCGCAGCGACAGCTTCCAAAAAGGGCTCCGCTAAGCTGGCCAGCTTTCCCTGTTTCGAAACAGGCGCTAGGGACTCGCCCGTGAGCGCAGCTTGCAGCCTGTTCTCGAAAACCTGCGCGGGCGAAAAATTCTCCACCTGCAAAAAATAGTCGGTGGCCATCTCGATGGCTTTCTTCGGGATCAGTCCGACGATCTCGCTGCCCACCGGAATGGCTCCATAGCGTGCTGCTTCCCGTTTCACCATTTCATAGACACGGTGCATCGGCGTCTGCTCAAAATCGGTCAGGTTGATCGATACTTGCGCGAGATTGCGCGCCTTCAGCTCGACACCCATCGATTTCACATAACGCAGCCCGCCAGAAGAGAATCGTATGGCCTTGGCAATTTTGTTCGCGATGCCCACGTCCGACGTGTTGAGGTTCACGTTGTAAGCGATCAGGAACTTGCGCGCCCCAACCACAGTAGCGCCCGCAGTCGGATGCAACTTCGGCTCACCAACGTCCGGCAAGCGATTGTGGTCGCGCTTCATCTCTTCGCGTAAGCCTTCGAATTGTCCACGGCGAATATTTTCGAGGTTGGTGCGCTCGGGCCGGTTGGCAGCAGCTTCGTAAAAATAGACGGGAATGCGATAGCGCTTCCAGATTTCCTCTCCCACGCGTCGCGCCAAAGCCACGCAATCTTCCAGCGCGATCCCTTCGATGGGTATGAATGGCACCACGTCCGTCGCCCCGATGCGTGGATGCGCTCCCCTGTGCTTGGTCAAATCGATCAACTCAAGCGCTTTTCCGACGCCGAGCAGCGCCGCATCAGCAACCGCATCGGGATCGCCGGCCAGCGTAACCACGCTGCGGTTGTGGTCGGCATCCATCTCGCGATCGAGCACGTAAACGCCCGGCACTTTGCTCATGGACGCGACAATCGCATCCACCTTGGCTGCATCGCGCCCTTCAGAAAAATTCGGCACGCACTCAATCAAACGTTTCATCAAGCTGGATCCTCAATTTTCGGCTCATTCATCATAGGAGATTTTGCGCAGGCCAGCCACTCAGGTGTGCGCTTTTTGAAAAACAGGCCGGCCTTTCTTCAGGGTCATCCAGCATTTGTTCACGCCGAAGTAGTAGGGAATCTCGCGATAGTCGTGTACGTCAAAAACCGCGATGTCCGCTTGCTTGCCAACCTCGAGCGATCCCATTGTTCGATCCCGCAGCAAAGAACACGCAGCATTAATCGTCGCCGCGGCGATCGCTTCCGCCGGACTCATGCGCAATTGCGTGCACGCCAGCGACAAAATCATGGGCATGCTCATGGTCGGGCTCGTGCCCGGATTATAGTCCGTCGCAAGCGCGACGACAGCTCCGGCCTCTATCAGCTCACGCGCGGGAGCATACTTTTTCAGTCCCAGATGGAAGTCGCATCCAGGCAGCAACGTGGCCACCGTATTCGATTTCGCCAGTGCAGCTATATCGGCTTTACTGACTTGCTCTAGGTGGTCGGCGCTCACTGCTCCAAGCTGTATGGCCATCCGCGTGCCACCCGTGCGTGTAAGCTGTTCCGCGTGAATGCGCGGAAGCATCCCGCTTTTCTTGCCCGCCTGCAAAATCTCTCTGGATTCTTTGAGGGAAAACGCGCCCCGGTCGCAGAAAACATCGCAGAATTCAGCGAGCTTTTCCGCCCCCACTTCGGGAATCAGCGTTTCGATCAAGAGCGCAACGTATCGTTCGGTGCCTCCCGTCTTGTTGCGATACTCCGCTGGAACAACATGCGCACCAAGAAATGTCGAAACAATTTCAAGCGGCTGCTCACCGTCCAACTCTTTATGTAACCGAAGTATCTTTAACTCGCTTGCGGTGTCCAAGCCGTAGCCGCTCTTGGCTTCCAGCGTGGTAGTCCCGTGTGCCGCGAACTCCTGCAAGGCCGCATGTGCGCGCCTCTTTAAGGCCTCGGACGTAGCCTCACGCAGCTTCTTCACGGAATTCAGAATCCCGCCGCCCCTGCGCGCAATCTCTTCATAGCTCGCCCCGGCGATCTTAAGTTCATATTCTTCCGCGCGACTGGCGGCGTGAATCAGGTGGGTATGCGAATCGACAAATCCGGGCAGCACCACGCGGCCACCCACATCGAGTCTCTCGGCGGCGCGCGCTTCAGGCAGTACTTCAATCTGCGCGCGAGTGCTTACGGCGGCAATCAAGCCGTCGCGAATCAGCACTGCGCCATTCTTAACAATGCCAAGGTCGGAAAGGGTTTTGCCCCGACGCGGAGCCCGTCCGCGAAGCGTCAGCAACTGCGATGCGCCAGTGATGAGCAGGTTGGAAGGCAAAGCACCAGTATTATGCCCTAAGTAGCACAGGCTTTAGGGCGCGCAGCGCCCGTCTAAGCTGTCGCAGCCCTCCCGTGGTAAGCGGGCGCAAAAATATCCTGCACAAATTTCTCAAACGAAGTCGGCGTAGTGTTCTCCGGCGAGCGCGGTTCCCGCGCCGCAACAACTCCTTCGTTGATTGCCTTGTACATCTCAATGAACTGCCCCGCTGTCTTCGGCAGAATGCCCATTTGCGCCAGCACCTGCTGCACTTGCTCGTAAGGAAACTGCACGTAGCGCAGATCCGGTTTGCCAACCCCGCGCGCAATCACGGCCGTGGCCTCATTCATGGAGATATCGCGCTCCCCAAGCAGTTCGCGCGTTTGTTTGCCGGAGAAATCCAGCTTTAAAATACGCTGCGCAACATAATCCCCGATGTCCCGCGTGGCAATTATCGGATGCTTTAAATCCGGCAACAGCGCGTGCCCGAACATTCCCATCCCCTGAATCATCCCGATCGCCGCCAGATTGTTCTCCATAAAATATCCAGCACGCACGTGCAGTACATTCAAGCCGGTAATAGCGTTCAGTTTCTGCTCCGACGAGTGGAGCCCAGCAATCGGTCCAGTGCCTTCGGGAGCTTGCGCGCCGTAGCTGCTCAAGTGCACCGCATAACGCAGGCTGGAATCCTTGACGGCCTTCGCAATTGCATCGCCCTCGCGTTCCTGGTTCGCACGATAGTCCGACGAGGTCATGTTAGGCGGCAGCATCAAGTATGCCGCGCGTGCGCCGGCGAAAGCTTTCGTAAGAGCCGCGGCATCGGTGACATTCGCCGTAAATGCTTCCGCGCCCTTGCGAACAAAGCGCTCAAGCCGAGTCGCATCCCGACCAACGACGCGCACCCGTTCGCCCTTCAGCAGCAGGGAATTGGCGATCACCGAGCCAGTATTGCCGGTAGCTCCCAAAACTACATACATGAGTTCTCCTCAGTTCTCCTCGACTAACCGCGCGCCCCCGCCGCAAAACAAATCGCCCGACACTCAGATGGCCCTACTCTTTGCTCTTGCCCATCGGGATTTTTACTCCCGCTTTCTCCGCAAACGCCTTCGCCTCCGGATAGCCCGCGTCCACGTGGCGCGCAATTCCCATTCCCGGGTCATTCGTTAGTACGCGTTCGATGCGCGCCGCCATCTCTTTGGTACCATCCGCGACGGTCACTTGCCCGGCGTGCTGCGAATAACCAATCCCCACGCCGCCTCCATTGTGAATTGATACCCAAGACGCGCCGCTCGCCGTATTTACCAGCGCATTCAGCAGCGGCCAGTCCGCAATGGCGTCCGAGCCGTCCAGCATCGATTCCGTCTCGCGAAACGGCGAAGCCACCGAGCCGCAGTCCAGATGGTCCCGCCCCATCACTACCGGCGCCTTGATCTCGCCGCGCGCCACCAAATCGTTCAGCGCGAGCCCGAATTTATCGCGCTCGCCATATCCCAGCCAGCAAATGCGCGCTGGCAGCCCCTGAAACTTCACGCGCTTTTGCGCCAGCTTGATCCACCGATTCAGATGCTCGTTATCCGGAAACATTTCGAGCACAAGCTGATCCGTGCGTGCGATGTCTGAGCCCTCCCCAGAAAGCGCCACCCAGCGGAACGGCCCTTTGCCTTCGCAGAACAGCGGGCGAATGTAAGCGGGAACAAAGCCGGGAAAATCGTAAGCATTCTTCACGCCCTGCTGGAACGCAAAGGTACGAATGTTGTTCCCATAATCGAAGGTCACCGCGCCCAGCTTCTGCAAATCAAGCATGCCCTGGACATGCTGTGCGATGGCTGCCAGCGAGCGCTTCTTGTACTCCTCGGGATCTTTCTTGCGCAGCTCCAGCGCCGCTTCCAAAGTCATCCCATTCGGTATGTATCCATTGAGCGGGTCGTGCGCACTGGTTTGATCGGTCAACAAATCGGGCAGCACGCCGCGCTTGGCGAGCTCCGGAATTAAATCCGCGCAGTTGCCGACCAATCCCACCGACGTCGCTTCGCGTTTGCGCACCGCGTTCTTCAGAATGCGCAGCGCCTCGTCCAGGCTTGTCACCATCACATCGCAGTAGCCGGACTTCACGCGCCGCTTGATCCGCTCGGGGTCCACGTCGATTCCCAGAAATGCCGCCCCATTCATCGTCGCGGCCAGTGGCTGCGCGCCGCCCATTCCGCCCATGCCGCCGGTCACCACCAGCTTGCCGGCCAAATCGCCGCCAAAATGTTTCCGCGCCGCCGCCCCAAACGTCTCGTACGTCCCCTGCAAGATTCCCTGCGTTCCGATATAGATCCAGCTCCCCGCTGTCATTTGCCCGTACATCATCAAGCCGGCGCGGTCTAACTCGTTAAACTTGTCCCAGTTATCCCATTGGCCCACGAGGTTCGAATTGCACAGCAGCACGCGCGGCGCATACTCATGCGTTCGAAAAACTGCCACCGGCTTTCCCGATTGCACCAGCAGCGTCTCATCGCCTGCAAGTTCGCGCAGTGACCGTACAATGGCGTGAAAGCATTTCCAATTTCGCGCCGCTTGCCCGGTGCCTCCATAAACAATCAGTTCTTGCGGCTTCTCAGCCACCTCCGGATCGAGATTGTTCATCAACATCCGCAAAGCCGCTTCCTGCTGCCAGCCCTTGCAGGAGATCTGTGTACCCCGAGCCGCGCGGAACGGCCCCTTCGACAATTCAACCGCTGCTTTTTCGCCCGGCGCAGTCACACTCATCAATTTTCACTCTCTGCGCTCATACTAGCGCACGCCACCCCCATTTGCATCCGCCCCCATTCGCAACCCCATCTCGACTGCCTTCCTGCTATTGCTCTTTACCCGTGTGATTGGGCGAATGCTTCAGGGTCGACGCCTTGGCCTCCCGCTGTCTCAACCAAAGCTGCATCAACTCGATCTCTGACTGCTGGTCGGTGATGATTTCTTGCGCCAGCCTGCGCATCTGTGGGTCTTGGCCGTATAACAATTGTGTCTTCGCCATGTCGATAGCCGCCTGGTGGTGCGGAAGCATCAGTCTGACGAAGTCAGCGTCATTGTCGCCGGTCGGCTGCACCGACGTCATGGCAGCGTGCATCGCATGCATACTTCCGACCAACTCCGACCACTTAGACTCTGGTGTCGACACGCTAGTGTGCGAATGAGAGTCTTGTCCCCATTCAGCCGGCGTAAGGGTCAGAACCAAAATCGAAAGAATCGCACATCGCCATATTCGCTTGGTCATGTTCCACCTCCTAGAAAGAGCGGAAGAGAGAGGCAATCATCTCTCTTCCGGAAGTAACTATCGTTTAGGGACCCGGCTTCAGTCCTGACCTTTGCTCGAATTGCCGGATTGCCGCAGCACTACCTGAGACGGGTTGTTGGCTGGCGTAACGATGAGGAATTGGCGCGAAGCCTCACTGGCAGAGGTTCCGGCCTCAGCGGCAAGGGTCTTTAACGGACCGATAGCTTGAACTATTCCTGATCCGTCGGGATTCGTCGTGAAGACTGCCAGAGGTTCGATTTTTTCAGAGGCATCGCCCGGTTCCGCGAGGCTTACCTGGTATTGCGACATGGGCATCAGATTCTCCGCCGCAATCTGAACAAGGTCCAACAGACCCAGCCAGTTTACGGCCACTGATGCTTGTGCGTTAGGCAATGAACTTCCGGCCGCCTCCAGATGCAGACGCGCAGTGTTCCCTGCTATTCCGAGCGGCATCAGGTTGGCAGTCCCATTCCCGGCGGTCACTGCATTCGGCACGTACACCAGCGCCTGCGTCGTCTGTCCAATCGGAATTTCAGTGATCACTTTGTTGCTTAGCGTATCGATGGCCACGGCCATTTCACCGTTCTCGAGCGCGACGTAGACCCTGGAGCCATCGCCCGACGGCCAAATTCAGTGCGGAAGATTGCCCACTGGTATTGTGGCCACTAGTTGCGGCGTTGCACCCCTGCGAAACACCTTCACTTCGTTCGCTCCGCCGATGGTGACGTAAGCAAACTTGCCGTTATTGTTGTTTGCAAAATTCACGTGATTGGTAATCGGTCCGGTATGCAGCGTCGCTTTCAGGTCAAACGGCGGCTGCGCGCTGAACACCTGCACTTCGCCCACGTCCTTCAAGGTGAACCACACTTCATCATTTTCCGGACTCACAGCGATGTTGGGACAAAAGGGGCTGGCCTGCGGCAAACGCTTCAAAATTTGGCTTGAAGCCACATCGACGACGTCAAGTTCCGGCGTGAAACTGGAACAGATGAAGGCATAACGACCGTCTGGACCGAACATAGTCATGCCTGGGCCATTGGCCAACTGGATCCTCCGAGTTTCCTTCATCGCTACCGGGTCAATGACCGAGACGTAGTCTTCGCCCCGCACCGTCACCCACAGTTCGCGTCCGTCAGGCGTGAAAAATGCCTCGTGAGGCGACCGCCCAACATAAATTGTCCCCTTCACTGCGTTGCTCTCCGTGTCGATGAGCGTTACCGAATTCGAGGCCACGGATACGACAGCAACTGTCTTTGAATCGGGCGAGTAACCGAGACCATGCACCAGGAGTTGGCCCCTGTAGAGCGGACTTAAGGCGCCTGGCACCGGATTGCCGAGTCTGATCACGCCAAGCAATTGGTTGTTGAACGGATCAATTACAGAAACCGTGTTGGAAGTCTGGTCGGCTGCATACACACGGTCGGCGTTCGAGACTGGAATGTCTGGACGCCCAAACGGTGCCTGTAGTTGCGCGAACGCCTGTGCTGCGAACGCGCCGGGTAGTAGACACAAAATTGGTAACAAACGACGTATTTTCATTAATGCTCCTTGCTCGCCTGAAAAGCGAATCGCCGTAATCGCTCGACTCCGATTTGGCGGACGAGGGGTAGATGCTAGAAAATGAGATGCGTGGCTGACGTCAGTCCAAAAAACGTGACCAACCGTCCAATACGCGAACACCGTATGGACCTGGACCAATCGTCCAACGCTCGAACGCGTATGGACCCGTTGTCTGACCTCTTTGGATCGATGAGTATTCAGGAAGCGGTTTATAAGCGTCTGGAGGCGACAGCACCCTGGGGTGTTCAGTACTCGGGGGATATAGGTCCGCGGATACGCTTCGTGTTAGTGGTTCGCGGATCGGCGCTTCTGAGATTCAAGAATCCGCGCCGAACCTTCTCCCTCGCCTGCGGCGATCTTTTCATTTCCATTCTTAGTTATGAGCCCTTTACATTGATGGACCATCCGCGTTCCACCGTCGTCGATTCCAGCGAAGTATTAAGATTGGAAGTAAATGGCGTGATTCATTACGGAGGAGGCGGCCCGCTCACAACTTTGGTGTGTGGGGCGTTTGGCCTGAGTACATTCGAGGCCCCAATTTCTACGATTCTGCCTCGTCTTCTGCACCTGCGGCTCGAACAAGATCGAAGTCACGCCTTCCAATCCGTGCTGGATCTTTTGGCGGCAGAAACCGCTCGGCCCGGCATAGCTTCCTTGTGCTTGATCAGTTCTCTTTATGAATCGATGTTTGTCTACGCCATTCGGGCTTACGCAAGTAGCTCCGCGGCTCCGCCAAAGGGGTGGTTGGCGGCCATATCAGACAAGCATCTCAGCAAAGCCATAGAGGCAATGCATTCGGGCCTTGATAGGAACTGGTCTGTTGAGTCCCTAGCCCGCGAAGCGCGCATGTCGAGGTCCGCCTTTGCCTTAAAATTTAGGGCCGTTTTGGGCCAGACGCCTCTCGAGTACCTTACCCAGTGGCGGATGTACAAAGCAGGTGCCATGATTCGCTCGAACAGTGCGTCCTTCTCGGAGGCCGCGTTAGCCGTTGGATACGGATCGGAAAGTTCTTTCAGTCGTGTCTTTAGGCGAGAGATGGGTGTAGCTCCCAGGGAATATCGACGCCAGTGCGCCCTTGTGCAATCGTCCATGGGAGAATGACCGACGAATCATCCGCAGGCGAGATTAGTCCTGCGCGCGTCACGCTAGCTATTGCTGCTGTTGATCCTGGTAGGAATTCCGTGGTTCTGAGCTCAGCGGCTTGGACCGAATCACAGTTGCCGGTGGCAACTCCTCCGGCTCCGGCGAATTCACCGGGGCAACCGTCACCACCACTGAAAGAGTGCTTTCCGCGTCTCCTTTGTACACACCGCGAGTCGGCGCCACGTCGGCGTAGTCGCGTCCCAGGGCCACGCGAATATGCCGTTCGCCCCCGACGAGTTGGTTCGTAGGATCGAAGGCCACCCATCCGACATCACCAAGAAATGCTTCAACCCAGGCGTGCGTGGCACCGGTCGACGAACGGTCTTTAGACTCGGCCTCGTGGAACAGATAGCCGCTCACGTACCGGCAAGGAATCCTCAGGCGCCTTACCAGCGCAGTCATAATATGCGCGAAGTCCTGGCAGACACCCTGTCGCGCGCGCAATGCGTCGTCGATCGGAGAATCAACCTTCGTACTGTTGGGCACGTAAGCGAACGTCTGATAGAGCGCCTCGTTCAATTCCAGCAGCAACTCCAGAGGCTTCCTCCGGCGTTCCGCATGGATCTCCCTGGCGAGTTCCTCCAGCAGCAACGTAGGTTGCGCGTATTGGCTCGGTAGCAGCATTTCCCAGAAATCGCCGCTCGCGATGGAAGCGTCCAACTTCTTCCAGTCGGGCACATCCTTTAGCTCAGGTACCGGCGATGCCATCACCTCCACCAACGCATGCGCAGAGATCTGGATTTGCTGATGCTGTCCGGGAATATCGAAGTGATGCACCGTGTTACCGAGAAAATCTCGGTAGAGCATCACATTTGCGCGCGGCGTGACGTTTAATGAGAAGGAAAGGCATCGCTGGCGAGCTTCGCTTCTCGGCTGCATGCGCACTTCCATCACAACCTCGCGCACCGCGGGTTCGTAATGGAAATTCGTGATGTGCCGCACGGAATACGCCATCAGTGATCAGCCTTCCCGTTCAGGAAGCGAGCTCGGCCTCGATCGGATAATCGAAATAGATATCACGGATGGCGGAGTGAATTTCCGCGCACTCGCTGCGCACCGCCTCCAGGTACGCGTGCACGCCCTGCGCCATGATCTCTTCGATCTGGCTGAAGCTCAGCCGCGCGCGCAGCCTCCCTGCCACGCGAGTCGGTAAATTCGCGCGGCGCTCCGTCAGGTCTCCGATGAGGTGCAGCGCCGCGTTGATGCGGTCCACCGAAAACCGTAGGGAATGCGGGAAATCAGGGCTTAACACTAAAAATTCCGCCACGCGAAGCGGTAGAATCTCCGCCGTATAACCCTTGCAATATGCCTCGAAGGCCCCGCAGCCACGTAGCAAGCCGATCCATTCCAAGTAAGCGGCCGCTTCCACGGCTTGGTCCGCGGGCTGCGCCAGCCGCTTGAAATGTGCTCCGATGAACGCCGCGAGCGTATCCGCGCGTTCCACGTATCTTCCGAGCTGGATGTATTGCCACCCTTCGCCGTGGCTCATCGTACTGTCTGTGATTCCCTGGAAGAGGTGCGCGCCTTCCTGCACCATCCAGAAGAATTCGTGAGAGCTCAGAATCCACCCGTCCTCTGGCCTCTTCCCCATGATTTCCAAATAAAGCCGGTTGAGTTGCTCCCACATCTCGGAGCTGCACTGTTCGCGTCCCTGCCGCAGATTCTCGCGCGCCGCCGCGATGCAAGAGACGATTGACGAGGGATTTGTGCGGCTGAACACCAATTTATCCACCAAGCTGGTTGGGTGCACCGGGCCCGTTTCCGCGCCCGCGGACAGCGCTTCCAGCAGAAATCTCCACCTTCCCGCACCCGCATCCGGAGATTGATCGAGCCACAGCTGCAATTCGACATCGACGAGCCTCGCTGAGTGTTCCGCGCGCTCCAGGTAGCGGCTCATCCAGTAGAGTCCATCCGCAACGCGCGAAAGCATGCCCGCCTCGCGCTGAAAGGAACGGACGAAATAGTTTCTCGGAGGTCTCATGATTTAAACTGCCCACTGCCGCGCTGTTCGCGGTGCGGAACGCAACCCTTTGGGCCCCAGTTCGGAACCGTTCGTAGAGTCCCGTAGCACCCAGGTATCCTTGCTGCCGCCGCCTTGCGATGAATTCACGATCAATGATCCCTTTTGCAGGGCCACCCGGGTCAGCCCACCAGGCACCAGCGTCACCTTTTCGCCGAACAAAATATATGGGCGCAAATCGATGTGCCGCGATTCCACATCACCATCGATAAAACACGGAGCGCAGGAGAGAGCCAAGGTAGGTTGCGCAATATAGTTCCGCGGATCAGCAAGAATACGCGCGCGGAATTCGTCGCGCTGCGCGGCTGTGCTTTGCGGTCCGATTAGCATCCCGTAGCCGCCTGACTCGCCCACCGCCTTCACTACCATCTCGTCCAGATGTTGCAGCACATGGTTGCGCTCTGTTTCGCGCGTCAGCAGGAACGTCGGCACGTTTGGCAGGCTCGCATCTTCGTTCAGGTAATACTTGATGATCTCCGGCACGTACGCATAGACGGCTTTGTCATCAGCGACTCCGGTCCCAATCGCGTTGGCCAGCGAAACGTTTCCGGCGCGATAGGCGTTGAACAAACCTGGCACACCCAGGATGGAATCCCTGCGGAAACACAGCGAATCGAGAAAATCGTCATCCACTCTCCGGTAGATTACGTCCACGCGCCGTAAGCCAGCCGTCGTGCGCATATATACGACATTGTCGTGAACCAGCAGGTCGCGCCCCTCCACCAACTCGATGCCCATCTGCTGCGCGAGAAACGTGTGTTCAAAGTAGGCGGAGTTGCCTACGCCCGGCGTGAGCAGCACGGTAACCGGATCATTTCGGACCGGAGCGTCCGGAGGCACCAGCCCGCGAAGCGTGGCCAGAAGCGCCTGTGGGTAGTGATCTATCGGAAAGACGCCGTAGTCCTGAAACATGGTGGGAAACACGCGCTTCAGCACCTTGCGGTTGGCCAGCATGTAGGACACGCCGCTCGGGACGCGCAGGTTGTCCTCTAAGACGGCAAAGCTGCCGTCCGGCCGGCGCACCAGATCGGTTCCGCAAATACTTACGTAGTTGCCTCGCGGCACCTCGAGTCCCCGCATCTCCCGCCGGAAATGCCGGCAACTGCACACCAACTCGCGCGGCACCACGCCATCATTCAGGATTTTTCCATCGTGGTAGATGTCCCTCAGGAAAAGATTCAGCGCGGTGATTCGCTGCGTAAGTCCTTTCTCGATCTGCGCCCACTCATGCGACGGAATGATCCTCGGCACCAGGTCGTTGGGGAAAATGCGTTCGGTCCCTTCTTTGTTCCCATAGACGGTGAAGGTGATTCCCTCATGAAGGAACGACAGGTCCGCCGCTTGCTGGCTCCTCCGCAACTCTTCCGGGGGCAGCCGCAGAAGCGTCTGGTAAAGCGCCTGGTAGTGCGCCCGCGGCAGGCCTGGCGCTTCAAACATCTCGTCGTAGGAGTTTTCAAACCGATAGTGCTGGAACGAAGGCGGAACAAGATTGCGCAGAGGTGTGACCGCCGAGGTCAATGCACCTTGCGTCGAGCGCCGACCGGCACGCTGTCTTCTCGGCATGCCTCTGGCTAACGACATAACTGACTCTTACGTTCCTTAATCCGCTGCCTCCGCCGATTCTTGCGGTGGGCGATCACTTCTTCGCGGGTACGGCACTCTAGGCAAAAGCCACGCACGTGTCCAATCGAAACTCTCGATTTGACGAATAGCTTTATCGCTTACGATGGCTCTCGCCCGTGCTCCCTTCCGAGAGCCCGTTCGCGGAACTCGAAACAAGCTTTCCCTCGAAGTTCGGAATACTGCAAAATGACCGCATGACTCCAGTCCCGCGTTCTCTGAGCGTCTCCCTTCTGGTGAGCCTAATCGCGGTTCTCAATCCAGTCTCCGGCCAGTCTCCTCCGTCAACGCAACACACGGAACGCCCGACGCCACCAACACGCGACCCCCACAGTCCCGGTTATGTCACCGCCAAGGAATTGCCCGACGGCTCAAACCCTCCTGCGAATGCGGACGGCAATTTCATCATCGGGCCTACCCACGATGTTCCACCCGAGACGTCTGCCCCACTTCAGCGAAACCAGGACGGCATACCGAGGGGAACGGTAATTGAGTTCACGATGAACTCGTCGGACAGCAAGATCTATCCAGGCATCGCACGCGACCCCAATACCTTCGGAACTACAGATCCTGCCGACCCCGCAAAACTCCTAGTGACTACAAGCCACCCCGCTCCGTACACGCGGAAGGTGACCGTCTATGTCCCCAAGCAGTACGTGCCTGGTACCGTCGCGCCTTTCATCGTCGGCGCGGACGGGCCTGACCCGTTGCTCTTTTCGACTCTGGACACCTTGATCGCACAACGTAAGGTTCCGGTGATGATTGCCGTTTCTATTGGCAACGGTGGTGGCGACGCGCAGGGAAGTGAACGCGGTCTCGAGTACGACACAATGTCCGGAGCCTATGCCGAGTTTGTGGAAAACGAAGTTTTACCTCTCGTCGAAACGCAAGCCCACGTGAAGCTCACTAAGGATCCGAACGGCAGGGCAACCATGGGTGGCAGCTCGGGAGGCTCTTGCGCCTTGATCATGGCTTGGTATCACCCCGAGCTTTATCACCGTGTTCTCACCTATTCCGGAACGTTTGTAAACCAGCAGTGGCCGTACAATCCGCAAACGCCGCACGGTGCCTGGGAGTTTCACGAGCATCTCATCCCAGGCAGCCCGGCCAAGCCGATACGAATCTGGATGGAAGGTGGCGACCGGGATTTCCTAAATCCGAACGTGATGCGCGACAATATGCACGATTGGGTTCTCGCCAACGAGCGTATGGCCAGCGTACTCGCTGCCAAGCGCTATCACTACCAGTTCATATTTGCCCGCAACGCCGGGCACGTTGACCGCGCAGTGAAACAACAAACGCTCCCCGGGGCCCTTCAGTACATCTGGCAGGACTACCCGTCTCCTGCCGTTCAATAGTCGACCGTTTACTTCTTATCTCCCCCAGTCCGCTGGGCGAGTGCCATATTCAGATTCTCGATCGCCTCGTCGATTTATATCGCCCTCCCTGTAGCGCAGCGGCGGAGTCCGCGCAGCCCTGCGGCTTTTTGTTTGCTTTCTTAAGCATTCGCCGTTTCTTCGTCCTTCGTAGGCAAATCGAGCCACGGTATAGTTTCTATATGTAGTTGACCACCTGTCCCTCAACCCGCCCTCCGACCAGTTGTCCCCGCGTACTCCCCCTGCTATCGTTCAACCCGAGATTGCCTGCACCAGGCAGGCAACGTCGAGGGGGCAGCCATCAACTTCGCATTACACCCCCGGCGCTCCCACCGCGCCGCGGCACATTCCCCGCCATCAAGGCTCGTAGCTCAACCACAATATGGCGCCTCGCTAAGTACCTTTGGAATGAACACTTGCAAAAGTGTATCAAAACAAACCACTTTAAGTGCCTTTACAATGAACACTTATGCAAAAACCGGGGGAGGGGGTGCGACCAATACGAGTCACACTCTGGCACTGTTTCGACTGCATGACTCTCCCTGCTTGCCGCAGGCGCGCTCCGTTTTCACGGCGTATGCGCATTGCGCCCCCAAATTCCGTAAGGTAAAGTGACGTCACGCCATGACTTACGGCACCCTTCCTTCCCGGTTCGTTAATGCCGTCGATTCGCGCCCGAACCCCCGCGCGCAGATGTTCCGACACGCCGACAGTAGCTGGGAATCCATTGCCTCCGGGGAACTGCTGCGCCGCGTTGCCGGTCTTTCCATGGCGTTGGTCGAACTCGGTGTTAAGCCCGGCGACCGCGTCGGCCTCTTTGCCGCCAATCGCCCCGAGTGGCACACCGCTGATTTCGCCATCAACGGCTCCGGCGGCGTCACGGTCCCCATTTATTTCCACGAATCGCCGGACCGCATGACCTACATCCTCAAGCATTCCGGCGCGCGCGTAATCATCGTGGCCGGCGCGGAGCAGTTGCAAACCCTCTTGCCCTGCCGCGCGCAATTACCGGATCTCGAGCACGTGATCGTCGCCGATGGCGGCTCCGAGGTCCCCACCGAATGCCTGCGCTATGAAACCCTAATCAAATCCGCAGGCGGCGCCGAAGTCGCCGCGTACCGTATGCGCGCCTCGCAAGTGGTCCCCGGCCAGTTGTGCACCATCATCTACACCTCCGGCACCACCGGTGAGCCCAAGGGCGTGATGCTCACGCACAACAATATGTCGTCCAACGTAACGGACTCCTGCGCCACGTTTGATTTCGATCCTACCGGCGACATAGCGTTGTCATTCCTACCGCTCGCGCACGTCTACGGCCGCATGCTCGACTACATCTACATCTTCAACGGCATCACGGTCGCCTACGTTGAATCGGTCGACCTCGTCGCCCAGGCGCTCCTCGAAGTTCGCCCCACCGTCATCGCCGCCGTGCCGCGTTTCTTCGAGAAAATTTACGCGAAGCTGATGGAGCAGGGAAGCAAAGCCACCGGAATCAAGCGCAAGCTCTTCGATTGGGCGATCGACGTCGCAAGGCGCGCGGCACCTTGGCGGACCGGCGCGAAGGGCGCCAGCCCCATCCTGAAAGCCCAATGGGCTCTGGCGGACAAACTCGTCTACAAAAAAATCCGCGCCGGCACCGGCGGAAAATTGCGCATGGTGTTCTCGGGCGGCGCGCCGCTCTCCAAAGATCTCGCCGAATTCTTCTGGTCCATCGGCATTCCGATTTACCAGGGCTACGGCCTGACCGAGACTTCCCCCATCCTCACCTCCAACTATCCGCAAAATCGCAGCGGCAGCTCGGGACGCCCCATTCCCAATGTTCTAATTCGCATCGCGGAAGACGGCGAGGTCCTCGCCAAGGGTCCGTGCATCATGCAGGGCTACTACAATAGTCCGGACGCAACGCGGGAAGCGATGACCGAAGACGGCTGGCTGCACACCGGCGACGTCGGCTATCTCGATGCCGACAACTATCTCTTCATCACCGACCGCAAAAAAGACTTGATCAAGACCGCGGGAGGAAAATTCGTCGCCCCCCAACCCATCGAAAACGCGTTGAAGACCAGCCCCTACATAACTAATGCCATAGTCGTCGGCGATCAGCGCCGATTCGTAGTCGCCCTGATCGTCCCAAACGCCCAAACAGTTTCCGCCAAGTTGCAGGACCAAGGCGTTCGTTTCGCCTCAAATCAGGAAATGGCCACCCATCCCGCCGTCCGCTCGCTCATCGAAGCAGAAGTGAAGCGCCTCACCGCGCACGTCGCGCAATGGGAAACCATCAAGCGTTTCGCCCTGCTTCCCGAAGATTTCACCTTCGACAACGGCAGCCTAACCTTCACCCTAAAACTAAAGCGCCGCGTAGTCGAACAAAAATTCCGCGAAATAATCGACAAGCTGTACGCCGATACGTCCGAGCCAGTCCCGTCCAAGACCCGCTCGTAGGTGGCACAGTCATTTCTGGCTGTCCGCCGATCCACGGGCTTACCGAGCGATCGGCCGCGTCGCCAGCTTGTCAACTGTTGGAGGCTAGTTCAAGTATCCGCCGCACGCCTTCGGCAAACTGTTCTTCTCCCGTGATCAGGCTGAGCACCAGATACCCGTCGGTCGGGAAATCGAAGAAATGCCCCGGATGGACATACACGTCTCTGCTTTCAAGCAGCGTAAGCGCCAACTCCTCGTCGCTCCGCGTAGCGGGAACGCGCAGCACAACATACCAGCCGCCTTCCACTTGCAACCGCGAGCAATTTCTCTGCGCGTCCAACTGCCGGTCGAGTTCCTTCAGATTTTGGCGCACGCGGGCCAACAGCTGCTTCTGAAATCCGCTTCGCAGTTCCAGAAAAGTTGGAGTGGCCAACTGTACCGGCGCATTCGGCGACAAAAATGTATCCGCAATAATCTCAAGTTTCTCGATAGCTTGCCTTTTCAGTGCCGCAGGGCCGTTAGTAATTAGCCAGGCTATTTTCATCTGCGGCAAGCCCGCAACCTTCGAGAGCCCGCTCGTCACAAAGGTCAGAGCCTGATTGTTGGTTGCAAGCGTGAGCGGCGATGCGCCACTAAGTCCGAAATCGAGAAACACTTCGTCCGCAATGATCGCGAGACTGCGCGTCGAGCAAAGATCGTTCAGCGCGTGCAACTCATTTGGTTTGACGAAGTGCCCGGTCGGATTGTTGGGATTCACGACGATAACTCCGCGTGTTCGCGGCGTCACGGCGTTTTGCAAGCTGTGAAAGTCGATCTGCCAGCCATGATCGTAAACGAGCAGGTAGCGCACAAGCTTCACATCCAGAATCTCAGCAAGAAAACTGAAGAGTGGATAGCTCGGAGCGGGAATCAGCAGTTCATCGCCAGGATTGCACAGCAGACGAAACACGTAAGAATAGGCTTCGCTCGTGCTGGTGGTCAGGAAAATATCGTCGGCCGAAACCCGTGCGTCGAGGGCGGAGTAATACTCCGTAACCGCCAGCCGCGCGCTCTCCAGCCCCTTCGGATTTGGCTCATAACGCAGCGCCGCCGGATTTCGTAGCGCCGCAAGAATCACTTCGCTGTCGTATTCGAAGCCGCACTCGGTAGGGTTGGAAGCGGTCAGGTCAAACAGCCGCTTCCCTCCAGCGCGATGCCGCGCCAGTGCTTCACTCAACCGATTCGCAGCCAGATTCCAATTCGTGCGCTCAGCAAACATTTTGCGTGCGGCGGAGACGTGCGCAGTGCTAGCCGCCGCTCAGCACCTTGCCGTCCGCATCCATCAACCGCACTTCGCCCAGGTTCAACTCTTTCACGCCCGCTTCAATCTTCGCGCGGTCGCCAACCACGACCCAGATCATATTGTCCGGATGCACCACCGCCTTCGCCGCATCATTCAGATCGCTCGTCTTCAGCGCCCGCACTTTCCCGGCGAACGTCTCGTAATAATCATCCGGCAAGCCAAAATGAACCAGGTCCACGATCGATTGCCCCACTTCCTCCATCGTTTCCCGCGAACCCGGCAAGCTCAGCGTCTCATTCGCCTGAATATTTGCCAGCTCCTCGGCGGTCAGCGGCTTATCCCCCAGCAGCCCGCGAAATTCCTTGTTCATTTCCGCCATCGACTCTTTCGTCTTATCCGTCTGCACCGGCGCAAACGCGATGAACGGCCGCTGTCCGCGCGCCGCCCACAGCAAGCTCCGCGCCCCATACGACCAGTGCTTGTCCTCGCGCAAATTCATATTCAGTCGTGCGGCAAAGTTTCCGCCCAGGCCGTCGTTCATCGCCTCAATCGCGATCTCTTTCGGATTATTCGTCGGCGGCGCCACGTGCCCCGCAATAATCACAGACTGCAGCGCGCCCGGTTTGTCCACCAGGTACACTACGGATTTCGGTGCTTGCTGCACGGTTCCGACATTCTTCGCCGGCGTTTTCCCGGCCTTCCATCCCGCAAAATATTTCTCCAGCTTCGGAGTCAGCTCGGCCAACGTCGTGTCGCCGACCACGATCAGCGTCGAATCGTTCGGCCGAATCCACACATCGTGAAACTTCGCCAAGTCCTCCCGCGTCATTTTCGTGACGCTCGCGGAAGTCCCCGATCCCGTCAGCGGATTCCCATACGCATGCTTCGGGCCGTAGAGCAATTCCGGAAACACGCGAAGCGCCATCTGCACCGGAGTATTCTTCTCGCGGTCAATCGCCGCAAGCTGCAATCTCTGCTGCCGCTTGAAATCCTCCTCCGGAAAAGACGGATTCAGAATCACGTCCGCAAAAAGCTCCAGCGATGGATCGAGCTTCGCCTTCAAAGCCGAGAACTCCACGGTCGACAAATCCAAATTCGAAGTCGCCTTTAAATCTGCGCCCAGCAATTGCAGTTGATCGCTGATTTGCAGCGCATTGCGTGTCTTGGTGCCTCCCGTGAGCAGCGCCATGGTCATGCTCGCCGTTCCCGGCGTGGCAAATTCATCCGCCGCAAAGCCGGCGTCGCTCGTCATCCAAAAACTCACCAGCGGCACTTCATGCCGTTCCGCCAGCACCACGCGCAACCCGTTGGAAAGCTTTGCGCGCTCCAACTTCGGAAGCTTCAGCGTTGGCGGCGTGCCAATCTCCGGCGCCTTAGAACGATCCGCGCCTGCCGCCGCCGTCTTGTACGAAGGGAAGGGAAGCACTTCCAAAATGTAAACGCCATCCGCCAGCCAGCGATTCGCCGCCGCCTTCAAATCTTCCGCCGTCGCTTCACGCACCAGCTTCTCTGAATTCTTGTAAGCGTCCGGGCTACCGCGAAACACTTCGCTCTGCGCCAACCGGTCGGACTTGCCGCCAAATCCGCCGATGCGCTCGACACCGCGAACAAACTCCGCGTCATTTTGCGTCTTGACGCGCTGCAGCTCTTCCGCTGTCGGCCCATCTTTCAGAAATCGCGCCAGCTCTTCGTCCAACTCCTTTTCCACCTGCCCGAGCCCTTGCCCAGGCCGCGCGGTAGCCTGTACGCGAAACTGTCCGGCAATCTCACGCAAATCGACGCCAGCCTCAGCGCTCGTCGCGATCTGATCGTCGTAAATCAGCCGCTTGTAAAATCGCGAACTCTTCCCGGTCGACAATACATCGCTGACCATATCCAAATAAACGCTGTCCGCGCTGCCATACTCAGGAATGTTCCACACCTTGTAAATCCGCGCCTGCGGTACGCGGTCCTGCACCTTTTGCCGGTGCGTCCCGGTCATCTTCGCAACCCAGACCTCCTGGTGGCCCACCGGCGGTCCCGCAGGAATATTCCCGAAATACTTTTCCACCTTCTCCTTCGCTGTCTTCGCGTCAATGTCTCCCGCCATCACGATCACCACGTTTGACGGACCGTAGTACGTCTTAAACCATTCCTTCACATCGTCCATAGCCGCAGCGTTCAAGTCGCCCATGTCACCGATCACCGTCCACGAATAGGGATGCCCGGCCGGGTAAGTATTCTGCGTAATCAATTGCCGCGATACCGCGTACGGCTGGTTCTCGCCTTGCCGCTTTTCGTTCTGCACCACGCCGCGCTGCAAATCCAGCGTCTTCTGGTCCAGCGTCAGAAATCCCATGCGGTCCGATTCCATCCACAGCGTGTAATCCACGGCCGATGTCGGCACGTTCTCAAAATAATTCGTGCGATCGTTATTCGTCGTGCCATTCAAGTCCGTAGCGCCAATGCGCTGCATGGCCTCGATGTAGCTGCCCTTCGCGTGGTCGCTCCCGCCAAACATCAAGTGCTCGAACAAATGCGCGAAGCCCGTCTTCCCCAGCTTCTCGTTCTTCGACCCCACGTGATACCAGGTGTTGATCGCCACAATCGGCGCCTTATGATCCTCATGCACGATCAGGGTCAAGCCGTTATCCAGCACAAATTTCTGGTAAGGAATATCCACATCCTTACTCTGCGCAAACGCCCCCGCCCCACCACCAAGCGTCGCCACCATCACCAAACAAGCCGCCACCCAATTCCTCATCCCGACCTCCATCTGAAAAGTAGGCAAAGAAGTGTACTCTTCTCCGCGCCCTCTGTGCACTCTGCGGTGAAATCCAGCAGCGCTGAGTTTGCGATTACGCGAGTATCCAAGCGTCATGAATACAGAGTCGGCACATAACTCCCGTCTTGGTGTCTAATGACACTGATGGGACGATTTCGCTCGCCACGGAAGCTCCTCTTCGCTCTCGCCCTGAGCTTCTGTACGATTCTTGTGCTCACCTTGCTCGCAAGTCGGATCGAGCAACGTCTCTTTCGCCGGCGGGCCGAAATTCTCCTCTCCCAGGTTCAGTCGCTCGAATTACGTAAGTCGTCCTGGCAGGAAGCGCAGACCCAACTGCAGCGATGGAGCTCGAATCGCGTTATTGGCGATTTTTGTGATGCACACATGTGCTCTCTTCAAGTAACCCTGGACGAATTTGTTTTCGCCCATTTCATCCAGCGGACTCCGTTGACCAAGCTAGACGATTATTTGCGCTGGCGCCTTAAGCTGACCTACAACGAAGGGCCTTTTGAGCGGATGGAAGCCTCCTTGTTTCAGGCTTATGTGCGTCTGGGCGGCCATCCCGCCAGAGTCATGGCCGAAGTTGGGATGCGTGACGGTCTGATCTGGAGCAAAGGGTTTCATGTTTGGATCGGAACTTACGGCCATCCCACTGGTTGGTCCGGAAATTGGCGTATGGTTTTCACCCTTATCGCATCTACAAGTACCGCTTCACGGCTTGACCGTTCTTTTGGCAGTCTGGGTGACGCACAACTGATGCTTCACCCGGACTACGTGATAAGTCGCCGTAACTGCACGATCTGCGTCGCAGGATGGGCGAACTTTACACCGTATGCTGCACCAGCAGATATTCACCGCCTAATGCGATTGGATCTCTCCTGCCTCACGCGCTGGCATCACTGCCTAACTCAAAGCGATATTATGCCAGTCGCCTGGGCCCAGTATCTCGCCGAACGCCCTTTGGTAGACGGCTCTCGCGGTGAACTTGATTGTTCGCCGTCCTCCCTCGAAATTCTCGGCAGAGATAGCGTCAACATAGCGATAGTTCAGATTCTGCAACAGCGAGATAAAGTAGATCATTCGGGCTCGAAGCTCGCGCGCCTCGTGGAACGGCTCAAGGGTACTGCCGATTGGAAGATTGGTGAGGCACGCGAAATTCGCGTTTTGGGGGAGAATCGTGGCGAAGAACTGACCCTTCCTGCGGGGAGGCGATTAGTCCTATTTCGTAGCCGGGGACCATCAACCGAGCCGTGGATTACTTCTCTACTCGGTTGTGCTATCACCTGGTCCAACGAAACTAATGTGGGCCTCATCCGTCGCGGGATTGTTCAGGATTACGCCGTGGACAAATCAGAACAGGAATAGTGCGAGTGACAGCTTAGATTGAGAGCGGCCTACTACCTGAAATCCTTTCATCCGTTCTAAAATCATAGTGAGGGTTCACCATGTCTGACTTACTTGTTATTGCTGGCCGTGCCTTCCAATCGCGCCTCATAGTAGGCACTGGGAAATATCGCAGCTTTCAGGAAATGGGCCGCGCCCATGCTGCTTCCGGCGCAGACATGGTCACCGTGGCTGTCCGCCGCGTCAATCTGACTGACCGCTCGAAGGAGTCCCTGCTCGACTTCATCGACCGCGAAAAAATCTTCATCCTGCCCAACACCGCCGGCTGCTACACCGCCGACGAAGCCATTCGCACCGCGCGTCTGGCTCGCGAAGTCGGCCTATCCAACTGGGTCAAGCTCGAAGTCATCGGCGATCAGCAAACGTTGTTCCCCGACACCGAGCAGCTCATCGAAGCCACGCGCGTGTTGGTCAAAGAAGGTTTCGTAGTCCTCCCCTACACCAACGACGACCTAATCGCCGCCCGCAAACTAATCGACGCCGGCGCCGCCGCGGTAATGCCCTTAGCCGCGCCCATCGGCTCCGGCCTCGGCATCCAGAACGCCTCGAACCTCCGCATTCTCCGCGAACGCATCACCGAAGTCCCGTTAATCGTGGACGCAGGAGTAGGCACCGCCTCCGACGCCGCCGAAGCCATGGAGCTAGGCGCAGACGCCATCCTGATGAACACCGCCATAGCCGAAGCGCAAGACGCCGTCCTAATGGCCGAAGCCATGCGCGACGCCACCATCGCCGGCCGCAAAGCCTACCTAGCCGGCCGCATGCCCAAGCGCCTCTACGCCGCCGCCTCCAGCCCCCTCGCCGGCGTAGTCCGCTAAGTCCTCGTTCTAACTATCCACCGAGGCGCCATCAAACGGCCACCTGTAGCGCAGGGCGGAGTCCGCGGAGCCCTGCGGCTTTTTCGATGAAACATGGACAGCTCACCGCCAAGGTGCCGGCCACAACAGCGCATCTGGGTCACTCGGAATATCAATGGCATCAATGGGAATCGGCGGACGGGATCGATTCACATACCACCCTGCGCTAGACCAGGGCCAATCCTCCGGCCGGCTGGCCAACTTCGCTTCCACGGGATTTTTGTGGATGTACTCCAACTTGTCGCCGAAATTCCGTGCATGCCGGCAAATCGAATCATAGTAGCGCGGCTGCCAAAAGGGACCGCGTCTCGTGCCTAAATCTACTAGTGCCAGTGCGGCCTTCGATTTGTAATTCCGAAGGAGATCGCTAAGCGCCTGCTCGCCGGGATCGAGGAGCAGATGAAGATGTGAGGGCATAACGACGTAGCCGTAGAGGTAGAAAGCTCTCCGGCGTTTTTCCATATCGAGCGATTCTAGGAGCAGGGTTCGTTCGGAAGGAGAGAAAGGGGCGGCCATGGGCTGCAGATTTGTAGTGACGAAGAACATGCGATCCGTAAGAGCGATTCGCCGGAGACGAGACATGATCGGACCTTAGCAGAACTTGGTTTCAGAGGCGGAAGAAAAAGCCGCAGGGCTCCGCGGACTCCGCCCTGCGCTACAGGTCACCCCGAGCGTTTTATCCGCTATTAACTCTTCGCCACCACGAGCGCTTCTCAAAGCGCCAACCGTTGTAGCCTTTGTCTATCAGCACCAACATTCGGCCAATTGGATTGCATTCATTTCCGACGAACGACCGGAGGAAACTGTGCCCCGACACTCGATACGATTTCACGCGCCGCTTATGACGATCATCATCGCTGCGGTGCTCGTTTTCACTTTGGCGGCGCCGCTAGTCGCCCAGGAAAAACACACACCGCAAACCGCCGGAGTCGACAACACGAAAATGGGCCCCTACCGCGCCCTCGCACAACTTGCGGTCGCCGCCTCGCAAAAAGGGGACCATGCCGGCGCTGCAACCCTCGCCAAAATCCTGGAGCGCACCTGGGACAAAGCCGAAGATTACGGCGGCGACACCGCCCTATCAAAAACCAATCACGACGTATTCGATCAAATTGACAAAGCCATGGACCAATTCATCTCGCTCTTCCTGGATCATCCAACGTCCGCACCCGACCCCGCCAAACTGAAACTCGCCTACGCCCAATACCTCGAAAAACTAAAGCTCGCCGACTAGGCTGTTCAGCTGTTCACGCGCACGTGATGTTTTGCTGCCGAGTCTTGTGGCAATCCAGCTCAATGACCAGCGCCAAAATCTTTCAGACGGACCAATAGATCCTTTCTTGGCTCGAGAAAACCCTGACTTGCAGGGCCGCCCTAATTCATTCGTAGCGAATCGCCTTCAATGGATCGACCGTCGCTGCGCGATGTGCAGGAACCAAGCACGCCAGCGTTGCGACGCCGATCATGATCAGCGCTGCGACTGCGATGTTTAATGAATCCGTTGCTGTCAGGCCGAAGAGCAAATCAGATATGGCTCCTGCAGCAAGCCGCGTCGCACTTATAGCCATCATTACCCCGACGACGAGTCCCACGCCGAATAACAATAGTGTATCGCCGAGACCTTCGCGGATCACATCCCACCGGCGTGCCCCAAGGGCGATCCGGATGCCCAGTTCGTTCGTACGCTGGGCCACGGTATACGAGGCTAGGCCGAATAAGCCGACACAAGCCAGAACGAGAGCCAACGTGCCGAAGAAGGCGCTGACCGTGGCCACCATCCGCTCTCGCATGATGGACCTATCCATTTCCTCTCGCATCGTGTTCACCCCTAGTAGCAGCCGGGGATTGATGCGCCGTATTTCCTCTTGAATCGCGCGCGCCACTGTTGACGGGTTCCCGACGGTGCGGATCTCGATGGCATTAAATCGGTCGGGATTTTTTGGTTGAGGAAGATATACCGGTGGACGAGGATCTTCTCGCAGACCGGAAAACCTCGCGTCCTTGACCACCCCAACTATGATCGGGTGTTGCGCCAATGGGTCAGGCAGAGGGTGGCCAACCGCATCGCCCGCCGGAAACAGCTGCTTCGCAAGAGGTTCGCTGATTACGGCCACCATGGGAAGGTTCACCACGCCACCGCCAGGAATCGGGAAGCTGCGGAAACCGGCGGTATCATCTTCGGCGGTGAAAAAGCGTCCTCGTAACAACGGTATCCGCATGGTTTCAAAGAACTGCGGTGCTACCTCCACTTGCTCTATCTCATCCCAACCGGACAGCGGACCATGCATGATGGCATTCCGGCTGCCGCTCGCAGATCGCACGCCTGGAATCGCGGTCAGCTTCACGATCAAAAGTCTGTCGATTCGCCAACCTGTCCTTGCTGATATCCGCTGCCCTCAGCGTCCACCAAAATCTGCAATAAATTCCCGGAATCAAAGCCAGGATCGACTCGGTCCAAATTTCGTAATGTCCGCAGGAACAGGCCTGCGCCCGCCAGAAGGAGGATCGATAATGCAACCTGCCCAACAACTAGCACCTTCGCCAGCCGTCGGGCGTCGTAACCCAAAGTAGATCCCGAGCCCGCCTTGAGCCCCGCTGCGACATCGAGCTTCGTGGCGCGCCAAGCTGGCGCTAGAGCAAAGAGCAGGGTGGAGAATAACGAGATTGCGGCCAGGAACGCCAGCGTCCGCCAATCCACGCGGAACTCAAGCGCTAGCGGCGCCGAAGGGAGCAGCGACAGGATTCCCGAAACGCAGCCGCGTGCGACGAGCACAGCCAGCGCGCTCCCGGTCCCGGCCAGTATCGCGTTTTCCACGAGCAGTTGCGTGATGAGCCGCGGACGACTCGCCCCTAAACAAACCCGGACCGCCAACTCGGAGGATCGCGCGCTGTTCCGGACCATGAGCAAAGTGCCGATGTTAATGCACATGATCAACAGGACCAGACCCAGCAGGACCATTAAGGCCAGTAGCGGACGCTCGTATTGTCCCCGCATGTTGGAGAGTCCCCCGCCCGCGCGGGAAAGTCGCACCTGCAATCGGCTTGCGCCTATCTCTTGCTGATCTATGCGGTGGAACAAAGCTTCCAATGAGGCTCGTGCATGCTCCGAGCATCTGGCGTAATCGCAATTCCGTACGGCGCCGCGCCCGTCGCTGGATCAAGCCGTCCCAAATTGCCGCCCTCATAATCCGTGAAATAAATTCTATCTTCGGCATCGATCGCTATGCGCCGCGGCCGCGCCCCTTCCGGCAGCTTGAATTCTGTAATGGCCATGGTCTGCGGATCGATCTTAGCCATCTTGTTCGTGCCGAATTCACAGAAAAATGGCACGCCCTTGCTGTTGACCGCGATCCCGTAGGGAAGCGCGCGTTGCCCCTGCACCGCCTTCAATTCAACCTTCCCCGTGTGAGGATCGAGACGCCCCACCATATTCCCCACCTGTACGGTGAATCATATAATTCCGTGCGAATCGAATACGGCCGTATGCGGATCTTCTGCCTTCTCGTCTGGCATTTTGTACGCGGTCACATCGCCGCTCTTCGGGTCGAGCTTCCCGATGTAGCCCTTGCCATTTCCCGTGAACCAGATATTTCCGTTCGAATCCGCCACCAGCCCGTGCGGACCCGAGTCCTCAATCTTCAGCACATACTCTTTGAAAGCGCCGCTCGCCGGATCCAGCCGCCCCAGCTTGTTTTGCAATTGCTCCGTGAACCACATTGATCCGTCCGGAGCCAGCGCCGGATCATGCGGATGCGCTCCCTTAGTAGGCACATCCCGCTCCCGAATCGTGACCTTCAACTCACCAACCGCGCCAGCCTTTGCAGCAGACGTTGTAGGGGTGGGCTTCAGAGTCTGTGTTAAGACTCGGCGGCCCGGTAAATTTGCGATTCGAGTAGAAGCATAAATCAGTGACTCCGAAATTGTTTAGTGCCGCGTCGTTGCGAGGCGGCTAGTTCGTACGCC